>VFSW01003523.1_pt1 | contig 23463 bp, 18 predicted proteins | sample 5358111 | NCBI WGS metagenome assembly VFSW01 (sample SAMN11554181, study PRJNA540505) | mine drainage metagenome | isolation source: sediment from site ElyBrook_90M | place: USA: Ely Copper Mine, Vershire, VT | collected 2017
GCGCGGTTGGGCTTGATTCTCCCCGATGGCTCCGAAGGTGGCACACACCCGCTCTTTGACGGTGACATTCCCGTCGGGCGCGATACAGGCGGGCTTTTTGCGCAGGACGAATACCTCTCGCCCTGGCACGCCACCTTCGTCGTGCAGGGGTCGTCCATCACCGTGCGGGACGAGTCTTCGCTCAATGGGGTCTACGTTCGCATCGAACGCCAGCAGCCCGTTGAGATCCATGATGGCGACGTCTTTCGCATCGGGCAGGAGATCCTCCGCTACGACGCCCTCCCCGCCGCGACCTCCGAGCCCGACGGAACCCAAAAGCTCGGCGCCGAGACCGACGGCCTCGTGGGGCGCATCTCCCTGGTCATCGGCCGAGACACCTACGGCAACGCCTTTCCGGTCTCCGTCAACGGGCTTTATCTCGGTCGCGAGCGCGGAGACATTCTTTTTCCCGAAGACGGCTACGTGTCCGGGTTGCATTGCCAGCTTCTCCTGGCGGGTGGGCGCCTCACGCTCACGGATGTGGGCAGTTCCAACGGCTCGTACGTTCGTCTCCGCGCGCCGAGGTCCCTCAAGAGTGGCGACTTTCTCTTGATGGGTCAGCAACTGTTTCGGCTGCAGGTCACCTGACCCGCAGGGCGGCGCGGGCGGCTTCCCGCACCGTAGCATCCGGGTCGCCCGTGGCCGACCCGCTCAACGCCGCAACCGCTTCTGGATCCCTTGCTCCGATGCGTCCGAGCGCCCTCGCCGCCGCCGCGCGCACGTAAGCATAGGGGTCAGCACGAAGCGCTTCGGCAAGGCCCTGCGAAGCCGTGGCGTCGCCAAGCGTCGCCAGCGCGTCGGCGGCCTGCGTTCGGGATGTCCACCGCGTCGCAGTGTCCGCCAGCCGCACAAGCAACGCATGGACGGCGCCTGGCGGGTAAACGACGCCACGGGACTGCAACGCGCTCACCGCCGCCTCGGCCACGGTTGCACTGGGATCGGACAACGCCCCAACGAGCACTGCGTCGGATTCCGACGACGGGGTACGGGCGAGGAGCGTGAGCGCGCGAGCGCGGACCGTCGGATCAGGGAGCGTTTGGGCACGCACGAGACCCGGTGTGATCGCCGCAACGACCGTTTGGATCGCCGGGACGACCTCGCCAGGGTCGGCCGCGAACGAGACCATCGGAGCGAGCGTGCCAGGCACCGCGAGTGCGTCGAGGACCGTCGTGAGCCCTTCGCGGTACCCCACGGCGTCGACCGCGGCGCGGGCGATCTGCGGCGTAAAGCGCACCAACGCGCGGGCGCCGTCGATGGGCTCGTCGGGCGGGTCGATCCATGCGTGGAGCATGGAAGTGCCGGGCGCATTCAGGGCCGGTTCGATGGACTCTTGAGGAGACGTCCCGGGGATGGGTTGAGCCAGGTGGGTAAGCGCTCGCGCCGCTGCGCGCCGGAGCGAGGCCGACAAGGGCGAAAACATCATGCGCGCGATCGCATCGACCGGCGCAGTCTGCGCGGGAGCCTCGCCCAGCCTGGCGACCGCGGCCGTACGAACCAGCGTCGATGCCGAAAGCGCGGCGCGCAGCCGTGGAATCGCCATGGCGTCCCCCGTGGCGCCCAGCGCCCACAGCGCCGCAGCTTGGAGGGCGTCGTTGGTTGGCGCGTCGCGTGACGAAAGCATCGCGGCGAGCGCACGCCGCGCGCGAAGGTCGCGGGTGCCCGAAAGGCCCAGGGCGGCGGTCACCCGGAGTTACAGCGGTTGGTCGGCATCGAGGGCGTGGAGGAGTGCGAGGGTACCCGCGGGTGCGTGAATCCTTGCGATTCCCCAGATGGCGAGCGCGGCGAGCGCGGAGTCGGTCGCGTGGGAGAGCGCGATCATGCGGGACAGCGTGCGAGGATCCGCGAGGTTTGCCGCGGCACGAAGTGCCCGGTGTCGCACGTCGACGTCGGCTTCAGGAGACGCCGCAAGGGTGACCAGCACACCCGCGGCGTTCGGGTTGCCAAGGTAACCAAGGATATCCAGCGCCGCCCGCTGCCGAAGGACGTCCGTGCCCGAGAGCGCACGGAGCAACGGGTCGAGCGCGTGCGCCCCGAGACGTACGAGCTCTGCGCGGGCACGTGCCGACTCCGAGAGTGCCCCGTGGCGCGCCTGGTGAATCAGCGGACGGCAGACCATGGCGTACAGGTCTACCAAGAGCTGTTGGAGCACCGCGCGACTCGGATCCGAAGCACTCGCGGCAGAAAGATCGTGTTCGAGATCGGCGAGGCCGTCGCCCACCGTGGCGATCTGGATGGCCATGCGTCCCGCCCGGGCGACCAGCGCGTCATCGGGCGCGAGACGCACCACCCCGCGGTACAGATCCAACGCCGCACGGGGTTCGTTGCGTGACAGATAGATTTCTGCGAGCTCGAAGTACGTGGCAAACAGCCGATCGTCGAGTTCAAGCGCGCGACGATACGAAGCCATGGCGTGCGTGGTGTCCCCTCGCGCAACGTAGAGTTCTGCAAGATGCAGGTGCCCTTGCGCGTCGTCAGGGTTCAACTGAACGGCATGCGCGGCATAGTCCACGGCTTCATCGTCACGGCGCAGGGCCAAAGCGTCCTGCACAAGGCGCGGATACCAGGTCGACGCGTGCGTGGGATCCGCCTCGACCAGCCGCCGCAAGACACCCATCGCGCCCGCCAGATCGCCGCTTCGCGTGAGCAACCGCTCCAGCGACGTCATCGCGCCCACGTCCCCTGGTGCGCGTTCAACAATCCGTCGCAGCACACGGATCGCGTCGTCCGGACGCCTCAGTCTCGCATACGCCTCCGCGAGATTCCGCCCGGCCTCAAGATCCGGGGGGCTCTCTGCAAACGCCCGCTCCAGCGCCGTGACCTCGCTGTCCAACCGTCCGGCAACGCTCCAGAGATTGACCCTCCGCGTACGCGCTTCGCGTTGTAGTTCCCGGTCTCCCGTGGCGAGCTCGATCACCCGTTGCCACTCGGCAATCGCGGCATCGTACGATCGCGACTGCTCCAACAGCACCGCAAGTCCCTTGTGGTCCTCCACGCTCTCCGGGTGCAGCGCGATGGCTTCGCGGTACGTGTTCACGGCCAGCCCGACCAGGTCGTGCGCGGCATACCACCCGGCCAGACTGCTCAACGCGCGTCCGCGGTCTCTCGCACCATCGAGCATCCTCCGTGCGGTCGCGAGTGCGCGGTCCCGTTGGCCGCTTTCGAGGTACTGTTCCGCGAGGGTTCCCACGGTGTCCGGGTTGTCTGGATCCAGGCGTGCGGCAATCTCGTGCTCCCGGGTGGCCAGCGCCGGCTCACCCATGCGCGCAAACACCGCGGCGAGTTCACTGTGGGCGTCGGCGTCTCGTCCCGCGCGGGCGCTCGCTTGTTCCAGCATCCGCAAGGCTTCTCCCCGTCGGCCGCTGCGCACGAGAAGTTCAGCCAGTGCCGTGACATAGCGCGCGTCGCCCGGAGACCGCGCGACGAGTTGTCTCCGGGCCGCGATGAGTTCGTCCATCCTCCCGGTGCGGGCCAGCGCTTCGACGAGTTGCAGCAACGCATTGACGTCCCCGGGTCGTGCCGCAATCGCCCGACGGAGGGAAGCCACGGCGGCGTCCGTCTGTCCAAGCTGGTCGTGGAGCCGCGCCAACAGCATCGACCGCTCAAACGAACCGCCGCCTTCGCGTTCGAGCGAAAGCACCCATGGACCAAGGTCATGGAGCCGGTCGTGCGCGTCGGCCATGGCGTCGTACACCTCGCGCCGCACGCCGGTGTCCGCCCCCGAGAGACGCAGCGCGCGCCCGAGGGTCACCAACGCTTCTGCGGTCTGTCCAGCACCCAGTTCAGCCCGCCCGAGATCCCGTAACACGGGCGGGAGCACACGGTTGTCGCCCGCAAGCGACCGCGCGACCGACTGGTATTCGGTCACGGCATCGGGCCACTGCCGCGCGGCCAACAAAGCATCGGCGAGCTCTCGGCGAACCGCGACACCGTGGTCGATGGCCACAAGCCGGGTGTGCAGGGTGCGTGCGGTTGGCAGATCGCGCGCTTCGACCGCCAGGTTCATCAAGGCCCGTAGAATCTCGGCTTGTGACCGGGCATCCGTCGTGTGTTCGAGCGCCCGCCCAAAGGCTGCGCGCGCGTCTGCAAGGCGGTCTATCCTGTGATACAGGTCTCCGAGGGCACGCGGGGCGAGCGGGCTGGTCGGCGCGAGGGATTCGGCGTGGGTGTATGCTGCGATGGCGTCGTCCATGCGGTCGGCGCTGCGGTAGACGTCTCCCAGGGCAATCCAGGGTGCTGCAAGAGTGCCTCCGCGGGCGCGTCTTTCAAGGTCGGCGACGAGGGTGTCGACGTTGCCATCGCGCTCCCGCACCAGCCGCAAGAGAACCGGCATGGCGGCAGAACTCTCTTCGGGCGAACGCAAGACGGTGTCCATCAAGCGCTGGATCATGGCTTCGCGGCGTCCCGCGGCGTCCGTCGTTCCGGGCGTCTGTGCCGGAAGCACCGTTCCGGGTGTTCTTGGCGGGCGTACGGTGCCTGGACGGGGATGGGGACGGGTTTGCGAACCGTGCGGGTGCCGTGTGGGACGGACATCCCAGTCCTGGGCATGGCCCGCGGCAGGAATCAGCGCAGTCAGCGCCACGGTCAGCGCGACAGACCCAAGACGGCGCGTGGTGCGCATGGCGGGAGTATGGCCGCCCGACCGCGCGCTCACCACAGTCTTGGCCACGATACGGTTACCCTTGGTCACGCCCAGGGCTCTGCGGCCCACTGGACGCGATCCTCGGAGCCGTACACTCGAAGCTCGGTCGAGTGTTCCGGTATTTCTAGCCGTACACTCGAAGCTTGGTCGAGTGTTCCGGTATTTCTAGCCGTACACTCGATCATCCGCGCGGTACGCGTGAATTTCGCGCCGCGGCGTGGTGCATTTCTCCGACGGACCTCACCCCCCGTCCCCCTCTCCCTAAAGGGCGAGGGGGAGAAAGACCTGTATTCCTAAGCTCTTACACCCCCTCGCCCTTTAGGGAGAGGGGGACGGGGGGTGAGGTCCGTCTGCGACCTACGCGACGCCCGACGGGGAGGGCGGGCGCAATCGACCCTTCAACTCACCCCTTCCATGCAAGCTCCCGGTTGCGCGTGATGAGCAATTCGAGTGTCTCGTCGCGATCCCGCCACGTTCCCGTCGGCCAGCCGTATCCGTCACACACCGCATCGTTCATCGCATCGTAGGCCGCGGTGAGCACCGGTAGCTCGCCCGCTACCAGGAGGTTGTGCACCTTGGTCAGGCCGAGGCCACGCTCCACGCAGATCTTCGCGCGTAGGTCGGAAAATGCCTTTGCGGTTGCCTCCAGCTTCGTCGCGGCAGGGGAGATGGGAACCTTCGAGGGCGCGTAATTCCCCTTCGGTGCCGTCGGGAAGGGAAAGGTCTCGAAGCACGTGGTGTTGGTGTACCGAATCCGTTCCTCGAGGGTTGAGCATTGCGCAAGCACCCACGCCTCGTGAACAGCGGACTGAAGCACACCAAAATGGTAGTAGCGATTGAGCGCAACGACCATGAGCTGCCCGTCGAAGCAACTTGTGTTTGGCTGTCGGCACACGATCAAGTGCGGAGACACACGGGGAATCACCAGGACGAATGACTGGCCCTCGATTGCTTCGCGCAGGCCAACGCGCGCTTCGACGAAGCGCCACCAATGCTGCGCGTAGGTCTCGCGTCGGTTGTTCTTTTGCACCGGATACACATGCCTCCGCACGTGCCGCATCGCGCCCGTGTAGCCCTCCGCCTCCTCCTTCTCCATCGCGCCGAAGTCGATGATGTATCGGGTAGGCCTCTGGTCTATCTCGCGATTCACGTCCATCCCAACCAGGAGGGGCTTGATGACGGGCGCAGAATCCGGGTCTGCCGCCAGAATGGTTTCGCGTTCTTCGGCCGACAGCACGAATCCACTGTTCCCCGGCGTGACGCCCATGAAGCAAAGATCCAGATTTCGCCAGAGCTTCGCCGCCCGCGTCACGTCGATGCTGCCGGTCAGCCCAGGCGAGATGGCGGTGACCTCCTTGCCGTCCAGGATCTTCACCCCGTCGTAGTCGCCCATGATCCAGCTCACGATGGAGAAATGCACGGCGGCGTCCCCCGGCCACACCAGCGACTTCCACGCGTCCACCAAGGTGCCGCCCTTCGCGATCACCTTGTCGATGCTGGCCTCGCGGCTCTCGTTCTGCGCGATGGAGTTGGTGCACACGAAGCCCGCCCGCTCGCCCTTCCGCAACACCTCCAACGCCCGCGGGAACCAGTAGGTGACGAGATCCGCCGCGCGGTTGTCGGGAAAGCGCTCGAAGAGCTTTTCAACGTAGGCATCTCCGAGCTCGTGCCGCATCTTGCGCACGCCGAGGTAGGGGGGATTGCCCACGATGGCGAGCTCGCCCTCAGGCCGCGGCCAGTCCACAAACAGCGCATCGCCATGCTGGATCGTCGCATCGAGATTCTTGAGCGGGAGGATCTCTTCATCGGTGCCTAGCTCGCGATTCGCGAGATGCTCGCCGAACCAGAGCACCACGCGTGCGAGAAGGGTCGCCGTCTCGTCCTTCTCGATGCCATGCACCTGCGCGAGGGTGAAGTACGGGCGCGGCGGTGCAGGCTTCCTTGCCTTCTTGTTCGGCGCGGTGCCGTGCTGGATCTTGTCCCACAGCTCCACGAGAGCAGCCTCGATACGCTTCATTTCGCGGTAGGCGACGTAAAGGAAATTGCCGCTGCCACACGCTGGATCGAGCACGTGAAAGGCACGGAGTTCTTCGATGACCTGCGCACAGGCCTTTGCCGACTTGATGGCCGCCACGCGCTGCCGCCAGGGATCAACCACCGTCGGAATCACCACCCGCGCGATGTCTTCCTCGCGCGTGAAATGCGCGCCGAGTTCGTGGCGATCACTCGCCGCAAAGGCCTGCTCGAAAATGAACCCGAAAATCTCGGGACGAACTGCCTGCCAGTCGAAGTCCCTCGCCGCGACGTAGAGCACACGGAGCTGGTCGGCCGAGAGCGTGAGTTTCGGATGTTCGCGGTCGAAGAGAGGACCGTTGACGTAGGGAGCAAGCACGTTGCCTTTGCCCTTGCGGTCCCTCCTCCCGAAATCGTCAAAGAGCGACCAGATGGAATCCATCTGCCCATTCTTCTCTGCGACGCGGAGTGTGTTCGTGAAGAGATCCTTGGGAAGAAGCTCGGTGTCCTCTGCGAACATCGCAAAGACACATTCGAGCACAAATTTGGCGATGCGCTCACGGTCCTCCGCCGACCCGGAGGTTGCTTCGATCAACGCCCGCTGGAGTTGCCCGAGCCGCTGTGCGACATCGGCCGTGACCCCCTCGCTCCGTCGCTCCTGCAGGTCGGGTTGTTCGCCACGGAGAAAGAGCAGGGCGTCGCCGCGAGCCGGAAGCTCCTTGAGACTGAACTTCACCGCGGGCTCGATGTGCCCGTTCTCAAGCTCGGTGTCGAAGATCCAGAACTCGCGAAAGTTGCAGAGCACCATGTACCGGGTGCGCATCCGAGACCAGTACCGAAGTACCTGATCGTGGTGCTTCGCGAGATCCTTCTCGCCCGGCGCCTTCTGCTCCCACACACAGAGCTTGGGGAGGTACATGTCCATCCGCTCGGAGGTGTACTGCGGAACCCGCGGACCAAAGAGGTCGGCTTGCGCCTGCTTCGCGGCGGTCGAAGCGATGCGCACAGGGTGTTGCTGAAAGATCTCTCCGGGCTTGAACTTTGCCTCGTAGATGCTCAGGAGGGCATTGAGAAATGTCTGCGCGCCGGAGTCCTCAAGGCCGTTGAAGGCTCGCCAGTTCTGGACAAAGGCTTCGAGCTTCTCGGGGAGGTTCTTGGCCCATTCATCGTGTTGAGCGTCGGAGCGGGTCATCGGCGCGGGAGGATACTATGGCGCGAAGCGATCGGGCAGGGCGCGTTGGACGCAATCGTTCCACGCTCTTGGGTACACTCCCGCCATCCTCGCGCGCTGACAGCGTGCGGGAACAACGGGGAGTCGTCGGTACGAAAGAAAGCCTGCCGCGGCGGGAGAGTGTCTGGATTCGGACGGTCTCCGTGACGACCGAGCGTCATCCCTCGACGGGATAATCGATGTAGCCCCTGTCGCCAGGGGTGTATAGCGTGCTGAAGTCCGGTTGGGCGAGCGTGGCGCCAGACTTCAACCGAGAGACCAGCCGTGGGTTGGCGAGAAAGGGGCGGCCAAAGGCCACGAGATCACCGCGCTTCTCGGTCAAGTCGGACGCCGCGCGTGCGCGGTCGTATCCGCCAGAGAGAATGTACGTTCCCCGAAAGCCCTGACGGATCTTTGCCTTGGTGGTTGCAGGCACCGGCGGCGCGCCCATCGCGCTGTGGTCCACCACGTGGATGTACACAAGACCAAGATCCGAGAGCTTGTGGGCGAGGGTAGCGTACAGATCTTCCATCGCGTCGTCGGGCTGCATCTTGTTGAAGGCGCCAAAGGGCGACACGCGGATGCCAACCCGGTCGCTGCCGATGCGGGACGCGACGCGACGGGCGACTTCGACCGCAAAGCGAATGCGGTTCTCGACGGATCCGCCCCACGCGTCCGTGCGTTGGTTGGACACCGTATTCAAGAACTGGTCGATGAGGTAGCCGTTGGCGCCGTGAAGTTCGACACCGTCGAAGCCCGCGGTGTTCACGGCCAGTTCCGAAGCATGGGCGTAGTGTTCAAGGGTGTGCTCGATGTCGGCCTCGGTCATGGCTTCGGGCACCGGGGGCTGCACGGGCCCCTGGGTGTCGGTGACAATCGTTTCTCCAAGGGCTACGGCCGACGGGGCGAGCACTCGAACGCCTGGTCCGAGGTTGTCGGGATGCGACGCCCGGCCGGTGTGCATGAGTTGAACGAAGATCTTGCCGCCTGCGTGGTGTACGGCGTCGACCACGTGGCGCCACCCTGCGGCCTGGGCGTCGTTGTAGATCCCTGGGATCCGCGCGTAACCTATGCCCTCGGGGGCGGGCGCCGTGCCTTCGGTGACGATCAACCCGGCCTCGGCGCGCTGGGCGTAATACGTCACGACGGACGCTCCCGGCGTGCCACCGGGCGAACGGTTGCGGGTCATCGGGGCCATGACCACCCGGTTCTTGAGCTCGATGCGACCCAGACGATACGGCGTGAACAAAATGGAATCAGACATGGTGCGGTGGATCCTTTGGCAAGCGGGACGGAGACGGGTTAGAAGCGGGGGAGCATCACGACACGGCCAAACACCGAGCGGCTTTCGACGTGGGTGTGGGCGGCAACGGCATCTGCCAGGGCAAACTTGCGGTCGATGGCCACGCGGAGTTCTCCGCGGATGACGCGGTCGATGCACGCGGCGATCACGGCGTGCGTGCGAGCGTATTCCTGCGAGAGTGAAGTCATCAAGCTCATTCCTGTCAAGCTTGCATTGCGGCCCCAGAGACCGAGCGGGTTGAAGGGACTCAAGTCGCGACCGGCAAACCCGAGGTTCACGATGCGTCCGTGGTAGGCAAGCAGTCCCACGCTGTCCTGCAGGGTCTTTCCGCTCACAGGATCCACCACGAGATGCACGGCGTCGGGTCCGATGGCGTTGACCACGGACTCCACCAAGGGGTCATCTTTGTAGTTCACCGTGTGGTCGGCGCCGAGTGCACGCAACCGGGAGAGTTTATCCGAGGTCGACGCAGTGGCGACCACCCGGGCGCCTGCATGCTTCGCCATCTGGATGGCTGCCATGCCGACGCCTCCAGCGCCGGCGTGCACGAGCACGGTTTGTCCGGCCTTCAGTTGCCCGAGGGCAAAGAGGGCTTCGTGGGCGGTTCCAAACGCCACGGGCACGCAGGCTACGGTGGTGAGGTCAGCGCCTTCAGGGATCAGCCATGTGGTTGAAGCCTGTGCAGCGACCCGTTCGGCGTGGGAGCCGTTGGGCACGATCGCCACCACCCGCTGTCCGACGCTGCGGTCGTGGACGTCAGCGCCCACCTCGCGAATGGTTCCCGCGCACTGGTAGCCCACGATGTGGGGCGCCTTTGAAAAAGGGGTACGCGAACGATGAAGGGCATCGCCGCCCTCGACGCTGATGACTTCGACATCGATGACAACGCCCGTCGGGGGGCACACGGGATCGGGAACGTCTTCGTACTTCAGGACTTCAGGGGCACCGTTCTGATAATAAACCGCGGCCTTCATCATGAACCTCGTGGGAGCGTCGGAGCGTGTGGTGTGCGCTGCGTGGCAACAGACGTCTGATGCTTCAACCGACCGCGAGGGTGCATCCTATGCGGTCATGGACCGCAGCCCCAGGTTGGGCGAGGTCGGGAGCACAACCGACGTGGCGGTCTTTTCATTCCGGGCTGGACCGTCGGCGGATGCGACGGAATTGCCGAAGTTCATGCTCCCTGTTGGCGGTGTGAGGGTGATAGCAATCGGCAGGGCAAGGGCCTCCCGCCTAACTACCGCAGACCCACTCGGACACCCAGTGACCGCCGGAGGGAAAGCGAAGGCTTCTGCCCTTGGCAAAGTGGCCGACCGTGGGGTAGTTAGACGCGAGGCCAGGGCAAGATATTCTGGCCGAGATCGGCAGAGTAATGCGTTGATCCCTACTGTTCCATCTGCGATTCGTTATGTGGCGGGAGTCGATGGGTGTCGAGTCGGCTGGGTCGTGGTGCTTCTCGACCTGGATGCCGGGAGGATTTCCGCCCGTGTCACAACAGACTTCCGTTCAGTGCTCGCGCTCTCAGAAGCGCCGATGGTGATCGCCGTGGACGTGCCCATTGGACTTCTCACGGACGCAAATCGAGGGGGTCGTCAGTGCGAGATCGACGCTCGTGGCATGCTGGGCAGGCGGGCTCCGAGTGTATTCTCGGCACCGACTCGCGCAGCGCTCGCAGAGTACCGCATCAACCCTGACTACCAAGCGGTTGCAACAGCGAACCGCGGGGGCGTCGCAAACGCCCCTGGCCTCTCACACCAGTCCTTCTGCATCCTGTCGAAGATCGATGAAGTCGATGCGGCGCTCGCCCCCGAGATGCAAGACCGCGTGCGGGAGGTTCATCCCGAGCTTTGTTTCGCCGAAGCCAACGGTGGGAGTCCGATGACTTACGGGAAAAAGACCATCGCGGGCCGAAATGAGCGCGCCGCGTTGTTGTGTGAGCGGGGTTTCGACTCGCCGCTCACGCTGCTGGGAGCGAGGCGGCCGACGGGCGTAGGAGCCGATGATCTCCTCGACGCCTGCATCGCATGATGGACCGCCAAGCGTGTGGTGGCAGGCTCCGCGACGGGTACGCCGACTGCACCTCCGGTCGACATGCGCCAGCTGCGCATGGAACTGTGGCGTTGACCATGGATCTCTCTACGAGCGAGCAAAAGGATTACCGCAAAGCGTCAGATGCTTCCCGGATGATAGACGCGGGAGGTGTTGAAGAGCCTGGATTCGTGCGGTCGTGCAGCTATCGGGAGTGTACGCGCGTGCGGTCGACGCGGGATGACGGGACTTGAAACGAGGATTGTCGGTGCAGTCGGAGCGAGGTCGGCATCGACCGTGGCCATCCCAAGGGTCGGCGCGACGTCCATCGGGAGGCTCGGTGACGCGTGGACGGGCGCGGGCACCGGAGAAAGCGGTGCGGGCGGCGGCTCCATCGTGGTGTCGGAACGTGGGAGGGTCGCGACGACCGGCGGCGGTGACTTGTAGAGCATGATGGCGACGGCACTTCCGAGCGCAAGGGGGACAACCGCTGCGGCAAAGAGCATCCATCGTCCATGGTTGCTTGCGCGCGGCAACATCTCTTCGTGAACGGGGCGAACCGTGGTACCGAAGGTGTCCGCGCGAGGGGCTTCGTGTGCGAGGACAGTGGGTAGATCGGGCTGGGTACGCGGACTTACGGCCGTGGGCGATTCCGAAAGGGTGGGTATGCGAGGGCCCACGCCCGCGAAGGTGTCCTGGACCGAAGGGACGATGGGCGGGGCGGGATCGGGAGAGGGCAAAACCGCAGCGAGAGGTTCGGCGACGGACACGGCGGGCGTCACGAGAGGCTCCCACGTGAGGCGCGCGGCGGGCGTGGCGTAGGGGAGCAGCGCGTGTGCGAGCGCTTGCACCGACGGAAAGCGGTCGCGTCGCCGGGTTGCCATCGCGCGCAGCACGATGTCTTCAAAGCCCTCGGGTAACGATGGATACAGCGCCCGCGGTGGCGCGAAATCACCTTGGACGATGGCTTGAAGGAGCTTGTACAGACTGTCTTCTTGACGGACGAGGGCAAAGGGTTGCTGGCCCGTGGCGCATTCGTAGAGCATCACGCCGAGGCTGTACTGATCGGTGCGCGCGTCGACGTCTTTGCTGTTCTGGGCTTGTTCGGGAGAGACGTAGTGGGCCGTGCCCATGAGGGTGTTGGTCTCGGTGAGACCGCGTAGGGCGCCGAGGTCGGTGAGCTTGGAGATTCCAAAGTCCAGGATCTTGGGTTCACGGGCTGCGAGACGGGTACGCGCGAGAAAAATGTTTTCGGGTTTGAGATCGCGGTGAATGACTCCGGCGGCGTGCGCGGCGGCGACGCCGTCGAGGACCGGGAGCATCAGTCCGACAAGATGATCGAGGGGGAGGGCGCCCTCGCGACGAAGGAGCGTTGCGAGGTCTTCGCCTTCGAGGAGTTCCATGACGATAAAAGGGAGACCGTCGTGGACGCCGACGTCGGAGATGTCGACGACGTGCGGGTGTCTCAGACGGGCTGCGGTTTCGCCTTCGCGAACAAACCTCGCGCGACCCTCGGCGTTGCGAGCGGCTTCGGGTAAAAGAACCTTGATGGCGACTTTCTTACCGAGGCCCAGGTGCGTCGCTTCGTACACCATCCCCATCCCGCCGCGGCCGATCCTCGGGCCGATGACATAGCGACCAAAGGAAGCACCCGGCGCGAAGACATCATCGGGTTCATCGGTCAGAGGCTTCACCATGGACCAACGCCGCCCGTGCGGTTCTTGTGGGTAGAAACCATCGATGACCGCGTGAACGGATCTTCGCCGTTGCGCCAGGGATTGGCAAGGGACCCATCCCCCGCGTGGGTGTACCCTACCGCCCCATCATGACAACCCGCGTGACGGTACAGATCGACGGAATGACCTGCGGTGGATGTGTGGCCTCGGTGCGAAGGGTGCTCGCTGCGATGCCCGGGGTAACGCTCGGCAACGTGACCATCGGCACGGCGACAATGGACATCGATCCCGCGAAAACAACCGAAGCCGCCGTGCGCGATGCGATTGACGGTGCGGGCTTTACGGTGCGGGCGTACCTGCCGACGTGACGCGACGGGCTTGCCATGGCCGCAGGGCGGTCTGACAACGGGGGGGATGACGCCCGCCAACCGCCTCGCGCACGAGCGCTCGCCGTACCTCCTCCAGCACGCACACAACCCTGTGGATTGGTATCCATGGGGAGACGAAGCTTTTGACCGCGCCCGGCGGGAGGACCGTCCGGTGTTTCTCTCCGTGGGATACTCCGCGTGCCATTGGTGTCACGTGATGGAGCGCGAGAGCTTTGAGGACCCGGCCACGGCGGCCTACCTCAACGCGCATTACGTCAGCATCAAGGTTGATCGTGAAGAACGCCCGGACATCGACCAGGTGTACCAACTTGCCTACCAGGTACTGAGCGGGCGAGGGGGAGGATGGCCGCTGTCCATGTTTCTCACACACGACCGCGAGCCTTTTCATGGCGGGACGTACTTTCCGCCGGTGCGTCGGCACGGGATGCCGGCGTTTCGAGAGGTGCTTGCGGCGCTGTGGGAGGCTTGGATGGCCCAACGGACAGAAATCACGGCGCAGGCGGCGGAGATCCGTGCGGCGGTGACAAAGCACCTGACGCCCACGCAAGCCACGGAGGACGTGCGTTCGGAGGGTGCCCCGGGGCTCGATCGCAAGGCGCTACGGGCGTCGGTGACGCGGGCGCTCGGGCGAAGCGATCGCGTGTGGGGAGGCTTTGGTGGTGCGCCAAAGTTTCCCAACACGATGACCCTGGACCTTCTGGCGATCGTCGGGGCGACGGGGAGGGACGCTCTTGCGGGCGAAGCGAGAGAGCACCTTGCGGTGACCCTCGACCGGATGAACCAAGGAGGAATCCACGACCATCTCGGCGGGGGGTTTTCGCGGTACAGCACGGACGCCCGGTGGGTCGTCCCGCACTTTGAAAAGATGTTGTACGACAACGCACAGATTGCAAGACTGTACCTGGACGCCGCGCGGATGTTCTCATCGGGGGATGACAAAGCCCGTGGGGAGGGATACCGGGCGGTCGTGAGGGATGTCCTGGGGTACGTGCTGCGGGAGATGACCTCGCCCGAGGGGACTTTTTACAGTGCCCAGGACGCGGACTCCGAGGGCGAAGAAGGAAAGTATTTCGTGTGGTCCCCTGAGGGTGTCGCGGAAGCCGTGGGTGAAGCCGACGCGCGGGTGGTGTGTGCCTGGTACGACGTTACCGCCGAAGGGAACTTTGAAGACGGTCGCAGTGTGCTTTGGACGCCAAAGACTGCGATCGAAGTCTCGCAGTCCCTCGGGATCTCTCTCGGAGTACTGACTGAGACCCTTGCCCGTGCGCGAGCACAAATGTTGGCCGTGCGATCGTCCCGGCCCCGCCCAGCGCTCGACGACAAGTGTCTCGCAGGCTGGAACGCCCTGGCCATCGGTACGCTCGCGGACGCGGGCGCGACACTGGGCGAAGCATCCTGGCTCGACGCCGCGGTGCGCGGACTCAACGCATGGCGTGACGTGGCTTGGCGAGGCGGGAGACTCGCCCACGCGATTCGCCATGGCGTCGCCTATGGCAGCGGTTACCTCGATGACTACGCGGGTCTCGCCTGCGCGGCGGTCGATGTCTACGAGGCCACCCGAGCGCCCACGGCGCTGGCTTTTGGGCGGGCGCTGGGCGATGCCATTCTCGGGTTGTTTATCGACGAGGCTACGGGGGTGCCGTGTTACTCGCCCGCTGACGGCGAGGTTGTGCTCGTCCGCGGCCGCGATGCGCGCGACCACGCGTACCCGGGCGGCGTGGGGCTTGCGTTGGACGCTCTGTTGCGTCTCGCTGCACTCACGGGCGACGCGCGTTACCGCAACGCCGCCGAGCGCGCGCTCGGTGCGGCCGGGGCCACCGTGCGAGAGGATCCCATGGGGGCTGCGACCGTGCACCGTGCGGGCGACCGTGCCGCGAGCGGAACCGTCGACGTGGTGATCGTCGGGGCGCCCGAGCGCGCGGACACCCGGGCGTTCTGTACCGTTGCGCGTGAGGTGTACATTCCGCATCGTATGCTTGTGGTGGCGCGCGGCGCGGAGGACGCGCGCGATACAGGGCTGGACCCGGCGTTGCTGGCAGGGCGAAGTGCGGGCGCGGACGGCGCGCCACGGGCGTATGTCTGCCGGGGCGAAACGTGTGCACTACCGGTGGAGACCGCGCACGAATTGCGGGTGACTCTTGAGCGCGCGGTGCGGGGCGATTGAGTCAATAGTCCCCACCGCGGCTGCGATCGGACAGGAAGGCGATGAGGGGCGCTGGTGCGCGCCGTGCAGGGCTGGTAGACCGTGGCCACCATGTCGTCTCGAAGAGTTTTGATTCCGCTGCCTGACCGTGACTTCGACGTGACGGAGGTGGCTGTACCTTGGCGGGTGCTGAGTCGCGCGGGGCACAGGGTGGAGTTTGCGACGGAGGCCGGGGCGATCCCGCACTGCGATCCGTTGCTGCTCACCGGCGTGTTGTTTGGCAAGCTTGGCGCCGAGGCGGAGCCACGGAGGTTCTACGCGGATCTCCAACGTGACCCGGCTTTTCGCAGTCCCGTGCGCTGGTCCGATGTCGACCCTGGAGCATACGACGGATGGATTCTCCCGGGTGGCCACGCGCCGGGAATGCGGCAGTACCTTGGCAGCGAGGTGCTCCAACGTAAAATAGCGGCGTTTTGGAAGCTCGAACGACCCGTGGGTGCCATCTGCCACGGGGTGCTCGCGCTCGCCCGCGCGGTGGACCCCGACACTCGTCGCAGTGTTCTCGACGGGCACAGCACCACCAGTTTGCCAAGGTACATGGAGGCCCTGGCGTATGGCCTTACAGGGTGGAAGCTCGGGCGGTACTACCGTACCTACCCCGCCTACGTACAAGACGAAGTGACCGCGGCGTTGGGGCCGCGGGGTACCTACGTGCGCGGACCGTGGACCCTTGCTGCGCGCGGTACCGACGCCGACGATCGTCACGCTTTTGTGCACACCGATGGTCGGTACGTCTCTGCGCGCTGGCCGGGTGACGCATACCTCTTTGCCCGTAGCTTTCAGCTACGCCTTGACGCGATGGCAGCCGTCGGGACCGTCGTCCGGCGCACAACGGCGCCCATCGCTCACCCGTAGCGCCCTCGCGGGCCCGCACCTTCTCACGCAGATTGCCCGCGGCGGTGTCTTGCGCGTACCGTGGCGCTCCCCCGGATGGCGCCTGACGCACTTGATCTCGCGCTTGCGGTGCTGCCCGTCCTGGTGCTTGGTTACGTCATCCGTCGAGCGGACGCCGCGCGGCCCGAGCCACGGCGCGTGCTTCTCGCCACGTTGCTCCTTGGCTTTTTCTCGTGCGTGCCCGTGGCCGTGTTAGAAATTGCCGAACGGCGGATGTTCGGGCGGGCCGTGCGCGGGGGCGGGAGGTTTCTCGACGCGTGGGTCGTGGCGGCGCTGACCGAGGAGTCCGCCAAGCTCCTGATCGTGCTGGGCTACGTCTGGCGCTGGTCGGCCTTTGACGAAGTGATGGACGGCGTGGTCTACGCGGTCGTTGCTTCCCTCGGCTTTGGCTTGCTTGAAAACCTCGTGTACGTGAGCCCCTGGGCGGCGCGGGTGTTTTGTTCGCTGCCCGTGGTCGCGGGGTCGTGCACGGGCGTGGTGGTGGGCACGGCGGGTGAGCGCCTTGTGTTGGGCGTCGTCCGCGCCGTGTCGGCCGTGCCCATGCATGCCATTGCCTCGGGTCTCATGGGGTACTTTCTCGGGCGCGGGCGCTTTGCCGATGTATCTCCGGCCGAGGCAGCGTTTTCAGACCTCCCCGAGCTTCTCCCCGCGGTGATTCCACGCGAAGCAGCCTGGGTGATTCTAGGACTGGCGGTCGCCGTGGCCGTGCATGGGAGCTACGACTGGGCGGTGTTTGCAATGGGCACGCGCCCGGTGATCTTTGTTGAGATCCCCGTGCTGCTCGCCTCGTCGGGGTATGTCCTGGTTCGGCTGTGCAAGCACGCCGTGGCGTTGGACGACGCCATCCGCGGGACGGGGCGACCGTCGCTCATCATCGCGCTCTTCCCGCGTCGATGAGCACCGTCAGGGCGTGGCCTCTGCGATCGGAACGTGCAGCCCTGTGCGCGCCACGGCGACGAGGTCACCAAAGTCATTGGGCGCATAGAGGTACGTGCGCTCCGGCGTCTGGAGCAGGAGTGCGTCATCGCTCCCGCCTTGGATAAACACGCGAACGTTCATCCCGTTGGCGAGGCGAAAGTACCCACTGCGGACATGGCCAAAGGCTGTGCCTCCAGTGCGAACGACGGGGGCGTACCCGGTGCGGAGGTACCCTGGGATGATTCGTGCATCGCGCACGTCGGTCCAAGGAATGGTCACCACGGGGCCAAAGGTCTGGTCGTGGATGCCCGCCGCGTCCCAGCCAAAGTGCATCGGACGTAGTACAAAAAGCGCAAGGCTCCCGCAGACGATCCACGCGATGACCACGCCAGCGATGCGGTTGGCAATGGATTTTCGGGACACGAGTGAGAGCAACGTGACGACGAGAGGCGTGCCGTAAAGCGCGTAGCGCACGGCGTCGGGCATCGTGATGGCAACCTGCACGGTGACGGATTGTCGCAAGGATCGTGCGGTGACTGCAAGCCTTAGTCCTTACGGCGCCGCGGCCAAAGCACGAACCGCCCGATGGGCGAGGACGGGCGCCGCGACGACAAGGCCGTCCTCCAGGGCGAGGCAAGAGGTATGGTAGACAAGCGGGTGACCGTGTCGGTCGGTGACGTCGGCACCCGCTGCGCGGGCGATGGCCTCGGGCGCGCAAGCGTCCCATAGCTTGGGGCCGTAGCCGGCATGGAGGTACATATGCGCTTCGCCCGCGGCGACCCGGGCGGCCTTGAGGCCGACACTGCCGCAAGGGACGATGGCGGTGATGCCGATGGAGGCTGCAGCGCGAAGGACGTCGGGGTGCGGGTGCGAGCGAGAAACGACGAGACGGAGTGCTGAAGGCGGCGGTTGCACCCGGAGAGGGAGACGATCGCCATTGGAGCGAAGCTCCCATGCGCCGAGGTTGACGATGCCGAGAAAGGTGCGGGCCGACGCTGGAGCGACGACCACGCCCAACGCGGCGCAGCCGTCGATCGCGAGGCCGACCATGACGCAGAACTCCCCGTTGCGACGGATAAACTCACGGGTACCGTCGAGGGGGTCGACCATCCAGCAACGCCCACCGCGCGCCGCGTCCGCGGACGACAACTCACTGTCACCCTCCTCCGTGCACATTCCGTCCGAGGGAAACTCCGCGCGTAGGAATGCTTCGATGGCCGCATTGGCGCGACGGTCGGCCACGGTCACGGGGTCCCCCGGACCCTTCATGTCGACGCTAAAGTCCTGGGCGTACACCTCGCTGACGATGGCTGCGCCAAGGCGTGCGGCGTGGAGGGCGACGGATAGCTCGCGGGTTAGGTCTGCCAAGACACTAGTCTCCGTCGCCGTCTGGATCCGCGGCCGGGAGTCTTGCCCAGCGGGGTTCTGCACCGTGGTGGGTCATGCGCCAAACCATGCGCGACAGACCGGGCTGGTTGTCGAGTTGCGACCAGTCCATGCGGGCGGCCTCGGCGCTGTAGGCCCCCGACGCAGGGTTGAGCGTTTCGGCGTCGTGGCGGGGTGTATATGAAAAGGTTGAGTAATCGGGCGTCGGGGTAAAAAAGTCGTACATCGGCGACGCGATGGCCACGGTGCGGTTGTGCGGCGGCACGCCAAGAATCAACTCGATCGTGTGATGCACCGAGGCGTTGTCGTAATGGGCGTGTGAGACGTACCCACGGCGTACCCATGGAGACACCATGAGGACCACGGAACGGTGATTGTCCACGCGGTCGCCGCCATCTTGCGGATCGTCCTCAAGGACGATGACCAGGGTGTCATGCCAATAGGTCGAGTGGGTGATGGTGTCGATGAGGAGCCCGGTGCCTTCGTCGTTGTCTTCGTACATGCTCTCGGGGGTGGGTCTTCCGGGCGCGGCGCCGTAGCTGTGATCATCGGGCAGGGCAATGTACGTAAACGGTGCGAGGTTGCAGCCGTTGATCGCGCGGGCAAAGTTTCGCGCGCGGTCGATGTCGTGGTAGCGCAGGTCTTGCGGGAGGCTGCCGTAGGTGGTGAAGGGCACGGCGAAGCGCGCGTTGGCGACGATCTCACCCCAGTTTTGCATGGTGACGTGGGCATTGGCCATGGCGTCGAAGAGGGAGCCTTCTTCGGGGAGGCCGACGTCGGTTGTGGCGATGGGCGGTGGTGACCGTTGGGCGCGGCCCCAGGTGGTCAGCCATGCCCGTTCGTTAAAGTCCGTGGTGCGCCCGAGGGAGGTCCACGCGTGGCCCTGGAGGGACTGTTCGGCACCGGAGTAAAAGTTGTCACTGCCGGCGTAGGCCCGGGTGAGGGCCCTGAAGTTGGTAAACACCCTGTCCATCTGCCCCTGCGGGAGGAGGGTGAGCGTCGGGTCGCCGTAGTACCCCGGGAGGTCGCCGAGGATCGCGTCGAAGGTCTTGTTCTCGCGCACGACCAGGATCACATGATGAATCCGCGTGCTGGGACCGTCGCCGGGCAAGGGGACTGGAAAGTCATCGGGTGCCCCCGTCGGGCATGTCACCGTGGCGAATCCCCTGGGCGCTTCGAGGTTGGCCGTGGCGACGGTGTCTCCCATCGCGAGTTGAGTGTCGGTCTCGGGTGGATACACCGCGAGAGAGCCCCCCATGAGATCCAGGATCCCCGTGGTTTCTGGTGCGTTGTTAGGGCCAAGGCCCAGGCCCTTGCCCGTAAGCACCGCGGTCGATCCATCGTCCAGGCCGACGACGTCGGTGGGATACCACTCCGAGGGGATGCGTCCGACGAGGGTGAAACTCCTCGGGTCGATCACGGCGACGGCATTGTCCGCAGCCTCGGTGACGAGCAACCGTGGTGTCGTAGACATCGCGCCGTGGCCCCATGCGAGGGACGACGGAGAAATGCCACGCGGGGCTGCCATGGAGCCGCCCAGAAAGTGCTGGGTGACCGTGCCCATCGGGGTGGTGACGTCGATCGTGGTGACGGCGTCGCTGTCCGATGCCGCGGCGTAGAGGGTGCTCCCGTCCGGGCTAAAGAGAATTCCTTCGGGGTTCTTGCCGACGGTCCAGAGGCGAGAAACCGTGGCAGTGGTGGCGTCGACCTCGGCGACCTGGCGGCTGCCCCAGAGGGAGACGTAGACGTGTCGCGGGTCCATCGGTCGGGTGATCACGGCGTAGGGCCAGGGGGCGTCTGCGCCGTTGTTGGTGGCCTCAAACGCCACGTGAGAGATCTCTGCGCCGGTCTCGGCATCACGGATCGAGAGCGCGTCGCCGAGTTGGTAGGTGACAAAGAGGCGGGATCCGTCCGCGGAAAGAGCGATGCCGCTGACGTAGGCGGAAGTCTGGCTGCCGTCGCTGGGATGTTCGTCGATGTGCAGGTCGATGGTGTGTGCGGTGTCCGCGGTGAGCGCGCCGGTGGGCGCGACGGTAAAAGCGTACACCCGATTGCCGCCTCCTCCCGAAGCCCAGAGTCTCTGATGTGCGCTGTCGTACGCGAGGCCGTAAAAAAGCGAAGGCTGCTGGGTTGACGTGTCCCGGGCAAACTCCACGGTGGAGCCAGGAACCACGGACGGCGGGCTGGTCGAGAGGTCGACGACACGGAGGCGTTCGGTTTCGATTCCGCCGTCGGTGACCACGACCTTCAGGGTCCCCGGGATTCGCAACATGGCCATGGGAAAGCCCGAGAGACGCACGCGGTTCGCGCCCGGTACGATCCGTTGTCCTCCGGGAATCACCAGGGCGGTGCCATCCATGGTGTTGGCTCGCAGGAGGGCCGAAGGGTTGACCATCGCGCTGCACTGGCCGGTCGTGGGCGCGGGGAGCCCCCCATCGGCGACGCACGACGGAACCCCTGCATCCACAACGGCAGGGGCGTCCTCTCCAGGGGGGGTGTCCGTGATCGTGACGCCGAGGTCGTTGCCGGCATCCGACGGGGGTACGGGCGCACCGCCTGTGCACGCGGCCGTGAGTACAACCGACCCGAAGGCGAGGTTTATGCGTGGCATGGGGTACGTGATGGTAGGCGCCTTGGGGCTACAACGTCCATCCGCCGAGCATGACGGATGGCCCTTGTGCCCGGTGATATCTGGCAGGGAAGTCTCGCAGAGAGGTTTCTACGGGGCGGAATGGGACTTACGGGAGACCCGGCTGTCACGCGGATGTCACGGAGAGGTCGTGGCTATGCAACGCCTGGAGATCACACTCATCGGGTGACGGGATCCATCGCGACGAAGCTCGCCGTGCGGGATCTATCGGCTTTCTACGGGAGGCAGCAGGCGCTCTATGGGGTCACCGTGGGCTTCGAGAACCGTCGGGTCACGGCCCTCATCGGCCCGTCGGGCTGTGGCAAAAGTACTTTTCTTCGCGCGCTCAACCGGATGAACGACACCATCGAAGGCGCCCGCATCGAGGGGGTGGTTTCGCTCGATGGAGAAGACGTCTACCAGCGCGGCGTCGACGTGGTCGAACTTCGCCGCCGGGTGGGGATGGTTTTTCAACGTCCACAGCCGTTTCCGCGAAGTATCTTTGAAAACGTCGCGTACGGTCTGCGTGTTGGTGGGCTGCGCAATCGTGATGAACTCTCGGCGCGGGTCGAAGTTTCGCTACGCCGTGCAGCCCTCTGGGACGAGGTTCGTGACCGGTTGCACGTCTCGGCGTTGACCTTGTCCGGCGGGCAGCAACAGCGCCTGTGCATCGCCCGCGCGCTGGCTGTAGAGCCCGAAGTTCTCTTGATGGACGAGCCCTGCAGTGCGCTGGATCCGATCGCCACGGCGCGGATCGAAGAGCTTATGGCGGAACTCCGGGAGGCGTTGACCATCGTGATGGTCACCCACTCGATGCAGCAGGCCGCGAGGGTGTCCCAGACCACGGCTTTTTTTCACCTCGGGCGGCTGGTCGAGGTCGGTGACACCCGTCAGGTGTTTACCCGCCCGATGCAACGGCAAACCGAGGATTACATCACCGGGAGATTCGGATGACCGCTGGACACACCAGCCGGGATTTTGAAACCGAGCTCCGTGAGATCCGCGGGAACCTCCTGGCCATGGGCGCACGGTGCGAGCGCGCGCTCCAACAAGCCGTGACGGCGTTTCTCGATCGGGACACGGCCAGCGCGCGGGAGGTCGCGACCCTCGATGCGCGGATCGACCGGGACGAAATGGAAATCGACGAACTCACCGTGCGGGTGCTCGCACTGCGGCAGCCCGTGGCCTACGACCTGCGGTTTCTCACGACGGCCCTCAAATTTGTCACCGACCTCGAACGTATCGGCGACGAAGCCGTGAACATTGCCGAGCGCGTGCAGGACATCGCCGTTGCCACGGCCCTCCCCCCCCACGCGCAGATCGTGGAAATGAGCGAGATCGCACAGTCCATGCTCCGAGAATCCCTCGACGCCTTTGTCGAAGGCGACGCCCCGCGGGCCGAGAACGTATTGAGACGTGACGACGACGTCGACGTCCTCTACGGCAGCACGCTCCGGCAGCTCTTTGCCTGGATGCGAGAGCACCCCCAAGAGATCCCCACAGGGCAGGCCGTCGCCTCGGTCGCCCGCTACCTTGAGCGCGTCGCCGACCACGCGACCAACCTGGCCGAGCACGTGGTTTTCATGGTGCGCGGCGACGACGTGCGCCACCGCATGGCCAGTCGCGAGGGTGCTGTTGAAAAGACGTTACCGTCGACGCCGCCCAGGGACCCGCGGTGAGGCGCGCGGACGTCCTCCACAGCTTTTTATGTTTCGGTTTGGCCATCGTCGGTTGTGACCGGCACGGCGGCAGCGACGGTTCTCCCGCGCCCGGGGTTCCCCGTGGCATGTCCTTGGGCGCCGTGGTGATTTCTCTGGCCGGATCCAGCGCGATGGTTCCGCTCGCGACCGAGGCCGCGGGGCGGTACATGCGCGCGCATCCCGAAGTCACCGTCCAGATCGCCGGTGGGGGATCGCGCCAGGGCCTCGCGCAGGTCGCCTCCGGGGTTCTATCCATCGGTGACAGCGACGTGTTTGCGCCGCGCGAACTCGCAGGTCAACTCACCGACCACAGGGTCGCCGTCGTGGGGGTAGCCCCCCAGGGCCCAAGGGGGGGTGGGGTTTAAAAATCTACCCGCCCCCGAGGCGAAGGGGGCTGGGGGGTTGGGGGGGGGGGGGTGGAAAAAAAGAAAGGGGG
>VFSW01003524.1_pt1 | contig 23462 bp, 16 predicted proteins | sample 5358111 | NCBI WGS metagenome assembly VFSW01 (sample SAMN11554181, study PRJNA540505) | mine drainage metagenome | isolation source: sediment from site ElyBrook_90M | place: USA: Ely Copper Mine, Vershire, VT | collected 2017
AACTCGCCGGTCAGCAGGCGGTCTGCGGTCACGCACAGTGCCTTGTGGGCGTGCCCGCACTCGCCCACGACAATGCGCTTCACCCCCAGCTTGCGGGCTGCCTCGACGTGCTTCACGGCCACCCGGGCAAATTGGGCATCGTCGTACCAGAGACCGTAATTTACCGAGTCATAAGCGGCAAGTTCAGATGACATCGTCCAACTCAGGCCAGCTAGATTGAAAATCAGGCCAAACGCCCCTGGATTCTCCGGCCATGCCATGATTTCGCCGGCATTGTGAATCAACAGGACATCCGCGCCCTTTACATCCCACGGAGTATGCACCTCGATGCCGGTTCTTTCGCTGATGTCTTCATCAATGAAAGCGATATTGTCTTTCACGATCTCAGAGGTCATGCCTGTCGAGGAACCGGCTTTGAGCTGCAGCATCGACCCCTGATCGTGAAGTTCCTTGGCAGAAATGCCCATCTCCTGGCTGAACAACTTGCGGAGTTCGTGAGCGACCAGGCCGTTGTCGCATCCGATGGGACAGGTCTGCGCGCAGCGCCTGCAGAGGTTGCAGCGATATGAGAGTTCGATCAGGCGCGCTACCAGCGGCCAGTTGAGGCGAATGCTTCCGTGCTCCCAGGCAGAGAGCAGCCCGCCGTGCTTCACATATTTGAAGTAAAGACGGCGCAGAATCTCCGAGCGATAGGTCGGCCGGTAGAGTTCGTTGTGTCCGCTGGCTTCAAAGATGTGGCAGGACTCGGCGCATGTCTGGCAGCCTGTGCAGTGCTCCATAGTGAGCAGCAGAGGTTGCAGGAAGGTCCAGTTGTTCTCCTTGTCGAAGAGCTTATCGAGGCCCGACAGAAATCGGGCGACGAGTTCTTTCTCCGCTTCCGGAGTCTTGGGCTGAGGGATGCTGACCGCGCAGGTGTTGTCCAGTCCGCATTCGTAATTGGTTCTGCATTGCTCGGATAAGGGAGTCCAGGGATGATTCAGCGCGGGGCTGTCCAGCGGCATCAGGTCTTCACTCTTAAGATGAAGCAAAGGCTCCCGGTCAGGGCGGGACATTTCACGAAGTCTGATAGGCTGGCTCACTTCTTAACCTCCGGCACCGGATTAGAAGCCGCAATCTCGGCCCAGCTCTTCTTTCCGTCCGCGCCTATGTGAGATGCAGCCCAGGTGGGGTGGTAGCACAGCGACGCGGCGATTTTCTTCTCAATGGCGCCGCCCCTTTCATTGCGGCGGTCATCCCAGCGCACCGAGTGCCAGGTAAAGTATTTGGCGATGAAGTGCGACATGTGCGTGAAGGGAATGTAGGCAACCAGCGCCGCGCAGAGAATCAAGCCCACCCCAAGCATCACGCCGATGTGCCCGGCGCGGTCGAAGCGCAGCAGCCCACTGGCAATCTCTCTCATAGAAGAGGCATTTGCAGCACGCCCGAAGGCGCCGGCAGCCAGGAAGGCGAAGGCCCCGATAAAAAAGACGAGGTTAAATATGTCCGCGCCCTTGGTGTAGTTCTTCAGCGTTGGATCAGTGATTCGGCGCACTAGCAACAGGACTGCTCCGATCAAGACAAAAACGATCGCTGTCGATCCCATCCACCTGCAAACGAGCGCGATCCCAGCCGTGAATCGCCCGATGTCGCCCCTTGACATCGGTGCGCCAGGCAGGCCCACCGCCGTTGCCAGGCCAATGGTGGCTATCGTCAAATACAGGCCAAAATGAAAGAAGAAGGAGGGCAGCCAGAGGCGCCGATTGAACTCCCACAGGCCTCTGAGGAAGACAATCTCGCGAAACATGGATGTCCATTCCCGCCGATGATGGACGGTTTGCGGACTCAGCCACCATTCTCCAGACTCGAAATACGACCCTCCGTGCTCAACAAGGTCGGGATCTTCATGTGGAATTGGATAAAGTTCCCATCGCAAGTGAAGCGGGGTTCGAACGTATTCGAGAATACGACGGAGACACCCGGCTAGGAAGATCAGCAGTCCGATATAGATCGAAATGTAGACCGCAACAATCATTGCCACCTCCGTAGTGAGGATGGGTCCGGTCACTTATGGGTTACCAGCTTAGGTCGAACAAAGAATCTATGATGTGCTGCGGGTCACATGCATGTTGATGTGTTTCGGATCACAACTTGAGGCAACGCACATCGAACAGCCTGAGTGTCCATCGGTTCCAGAATAGGTGCGGCAAATCGCTCTCCAGCTCAATTGAATCAACACAAATCCGCCTGGTGCCGGAGCCCACGCTGCGCCCTGCAAGCATAGTCGTGACAGCGGTCACAGAGATGCAAATATGGCAGAAGTACAATTCGCCCCGGTTTAGTAAGTGAGTTCATATAGTGGCTCGCGAGCAGAAACTGATCCTCACTGCCCGCAATGCCAGGTTTGTTGGACACGGGCTCGCCGCAAGGCTATTGCCACGGCTAACCGCTCCATGCATGACTTCGGTATTGCATGCACTTTGGACCAAGTGAAGCCAGTTGCCGAAATGATGTCCGGATTTCGGGTACGAGTCACTAGGGGCCTGCGATGCAGAAGGAACCTATGTCTCGAGCGCGCGGGCGCGATGAAGAAAGCGAACATTTCCAAAATTCAAAATCGGGTTTCGCCGGAGGTGAGTGGTGCCGAGCTACGTCAATCCTGAGAAGTGCGATGGCTGCAAAGCATTGGATCGCACAGCGTGCCAGTATATCTGTCCCAACGATCTGATGGTCTTGAACAGAGATACGCAGAAGGCCTATAACCGCGATCCTGCAATGTGCTGGGAGTGCTACAACTGCGTCAAGATTTGCCCAACGCAGGCAGTTCAGATTCGCGGATATGCAGATTTTGTTCCTTTGGGTGCTTCCGTGACTCCTCTACGGTCCACTGACTCAATCATGTGGACAGTAAAGTTCAGAAACGGAACCTTGAAGCGCTTCAAATTCCCTATTCGCACAACACCTGAAGGCGCCGCGGTGCCGGACGGTGGTTTTGAGTCCAAAGGAGACCTCTCCGGTACTGCGCTCTTCACCGAGCCGGCCTCGTTGGGGCTGCCTGAGGTTTTCAGCCTGAACACAACAGGAGGCACCCATGCCCAAATCTGAAGTAGTCATCGTAGACACCGACCTTCTAATCCTTGGGGGAGGGATGGCGGCATGTGGTGCCGCGGTTGAAGCTGCCCATTGGGCCAGACAAAACGGCCTGAAAGTCACGCTCGTGGATAAGGCCGCGGTGGACCGCTCGGGCGCTGTAGCGATGGGTCTGTCCGCCATTAACCAGTATGTAGGTCTGAAGGACGGAGCCAATTCCGTGAAGGACTACGTGGACTATGTGCGGAATGACCTCATGGGTGTAACTCGCGAGGATCTTGTGGCCAACATCGCGCGCCATGTGGACTCCAGCGTTCACCTTTTTGAGAAGTGGGGTCTGCCCATCTGGAAGGATGACAGCGGCAAGTACGTGCATGAGGGCCGCTGGCAGCTGATGATCAACGGCGAGTCCTACAAAGTGGTGGTTGCCGAAGCGGCGAAGAATGCATTGCTTCAAAGCGGTGTGGGACAGATCTTTGAGCGTGTGTTCATTGTCGGCCCACTGATGGACGGTGACCGGTGTGCGGGTGCTGTCGGCTTCTCAGTGCGCGAGAACAAGGTGTACATCTTCCGCTCCAAGGCCACGCTGGCGGCCATGGGAGGCGCGGTGCATGTCTTTAAGCCACGCAGTTCAGGCGAAGGCATGGGACGCGCCTGGTATCCACCGTGGAACTCCGGCTCCTCCACCTACTTCACGCTTAAGGCCGGGGCGGAGATGACCTGTCAGGAAGTCCGTTTCATCCCCGTACGCTTCAAGGACGCGTATGGACCGGTAGGAGCCTGGTTCCTTTTGTTCAAGTCTCGCGCCACCAATTCCATGGGCGGAGACTACATGGTTGAGCGCAGGCCCGAACTTGAGAAATGGGGTCCATACGGCAGGGTGAAGCCCGTTCCTGCCAACCTGCGCAATTATCTGGGCATGCTCGACGTGCTCGACGGGAAAGGGCCAATTTCGATGAGAACGGAAGAGGCACTGACCAAGATCGCAGACCAATTTAAGGATGATCCCAAGGCTTACCAGAAAAAGATGAAGGAGCTCGAGTCCGAGGCATGGGAGGACTTCCTGGATATGACGATCTCGCAAGCGATTCTCTGGGCTGCATCCAACGTGCAACCTGAGCAGAAAAGTTCCGAGATCGCTGCTGCCGAGCCTTATTTCATCGGTTCTCACTCGGGAGCTTCGGGCGCCTGGCTCAGTGGTCCGGAGGATCTGCAGAACACTCAAACCAAGTCCGAATACTTCTGGGGATACACCAACATGTCAACGGTTAAGGGCTTGTTCTGTGCGGGAGACGCCTCCGGCGCCTCGAGCCACAAGTTCTCATCCGGCTCGCACGCCGAAGGGCGCATTGCCGCCAAGTCCGCGATCAAGTTCGTCGTGGAGCACAACACCCTGCCGCAACTGGATCAGGCCGAAGTGGACAAGATCGTGGCCGAAGTCCAGAAGCCACTGGAGACGTTTGAACTGAACAGTAAACTCACAACCGATGAGGACGTGAATCCGAACTACATCAAGCCGCGCTCGTTCATGTTTCGGCTGCAGAAGATCATGGACGAATACGCGGGCGGCGTGACTGCTCAGTTCACCACGAATAAGGCGCAGTTGGAGCGGGCCTTGGAACTGCTGGCCTTACTCAAGGAAGACTCGGAGAAACTGGCGGCGTCAAACACCCATGAGTTAATGCGGTGCTGGGAGAACGTCCATCGTATGTGGCAGGCCGAGGCCCACGTTCGCACCATGCTGTTCCGCGGCGAAACACGTTGGCCTGGCTACTACATGCGAACGGATACGCCCAAGCTTGATGAGGAAAACTGGCACGTCTTCGCCAACTGCCGCTGCGACCCAAAAACGGAAAAATGGGAGATGCTTACACGTCCCATCTTCCACATCTTCGAACAACCGAAAGCACAGGAGCAGGCACAACAACAGCCCGCACTAACCCGATAACAGAGCGAGGGGCCCCGGTTTGTGGCCAGGGCCCCTCTTCGCAAAGACCAAGAGCGGTTATGGCAAGAGAAGTCGAAATTCGCTGCCCTCATTGTTATAGCATCATGCGGCGTTGGGCAAATCCGCAAATCACTTCATGGAATGGCGAATACCAATTCGTGTGTTTTAACGACGACTGTCCGTATTTTGTGCGCGGTTGGGAGTGGATGAAGCGCCAATTTAACGTAAACGCTTCCTATCGGCACCGGCTGGAGCCAAATACTGGCGACACCGGACCGCTTCCAGTGTGGTCGCACGATGCGCTGAAGAGCAGCATTCTTGCTGAGGAGGCACCATGATGCGCGAGGTGACCGAGCAGAGAATTATCGAAGGCAGTTCCCGCATGAGTCTCGATACCAGGTTCTGCTTTCGCTGTGGCCCGGATAAGGAATGCTTCAATCGCTGCTGCAGTGATGTCTCGATTCTGCTTTCGCCTTACGACGTGTTGCGGCTCAAGGACGGCCTGCACATGGATTCTTCTGAATTTCTGGAAAAGTACACGTTCACGATGTGCTCCCGGGACAAGCGGATTCCGGTCGTGCTTCTCCGCATGGACGAAGAGACACGGAAGTGTCCGTTTGTCGCCGATTCGGGGTGCAGTGCATACGCGCACCGGCCTTGGGCGTGCCGCATGTACCCCCTTGGTATGGCAGAGCCGAAGGGCCCGAACGCCGCCGTCAACCGCTTCTACTTCATGGTTAAGGAGCAACTTTGTCAAGGGCACGAAGAAGCGGAGAATCACTCCGTGCGAGAGTGGATCGAGAATGAGGGGGCCGAATCGTTCGATCACATGCAAACCGCATTTCTCGAATTGATGTCGCATCCCGGATGGGAACGGCCGGAGCCGTTAAGCCAGGACAAACTGGCCATGTACTTCATGGCGCTCTATGACTTGGACCGTTTTCGCAGATTCGTCTCCGAAACTCGCTTTCTTGACCTGTTCGAAGTGGATGAGGAGCGCATTGAGGCAATAGCGGCGGATGACGAAGAACTTCTTGACTTCGCATTCGACTGGCTTGCGTTCAGTCTGTTTCGCGAGAAGCGGATGAAGCTGAGAAAGTCACCGCCCCTTCGGCCGGAACTCATTAAAGGAATCAGCACAATTGCGGTGTGACGGGCGGGAGACATGGCCAATCTCGATGCAGGCAACGGAGTGTGCGGCACCATCCTGGTGGTGGGCGGAGGCATAGTCGGCGTTACCTCTGCAATCGAAGCCGCAGAAGCCGGATGCCAGGTTGTCTTGGTCGAGAAGTCGGGGTATCTAGGGGGACATGTAGCCGGATTTCATCGTTACTTTCCCAAGCTTTGCCCACCGTCCTGCGGGCTTGAAATCAATTTCAGGCGGATTAAGAACAACCCGCGCATCACGGTCTTCACGCTGGCCGAACTGGAAAGTTTGAGCGGGTCTGAGGGCGACTACGAAGCGGTGCTCAGGATCGCGCCCCGATATGTTACCGAGACCTGCACCTTATGCGGCGAATGTTCGCGGGTGTGTCCGGTCGAAGTTCCCGATTCGTTCAACTATGGGTTAACTACAACAAAGGCCGTTCGCCTCGCGCATTCCATGGCTTACCCCGCGCAATACCTGATGGAGCGCAGCGCATGCGCAGGCGGCTGCCGTCTCTGCGCAGACGTGTGCAAGTACGGTGCCATCGACCTGAACCAGCAGGAGACCAGGAGGAAGCTACGCGTAGCCTCCGTCGTGCTTGCCACGGGCTGGGCTCCTTACGATGCCGCTAAGATCGACAATCTGGGATTCGGCACGTACGCCAACGTAATTACGAACGTGTTGCTGGAGCGACTGGCGGCGGTGGACGGGCCCACCCGAGGAAAGATTGTCAGGCCCTCTGATGGCAAGGCGCCGCGTTCTGTCGCATTCGTGCAATGTGCCGGCTCGCGGGATCAGAACCATCTGCCGTACTGCTCCGGAGTTTGCTGCGCAGCGTCGCTCAAGCAGGCGACCTACCTGCGAAGCCAGTACCCGGAGGCGAAAATCACCATGTTCTATATCGATCTGCGCACCCCGGGGCCGCTTGAAGAGTTCGCGATGAAGGTCATCGCGGAAAACGGGATTGAATTGATCAAAGGAAAGGTGGGCAAGGTACAGGAGCATCCTGGTAGCCGCGACCTACTCGTTACAGCAGAGGACATCCAGAGAAGACGACGAATCACGCGGGAATACGACTTGGTTGTTCTAGCTGTGGGAATGGTTCCGCAAAGCGGCGGCTTACCCGCAGGCGTGAACCTGGATGCGTTTGGTTTCGCCGGCAACAACAACCCCGGGGTGTGCGCGGCAGGGTGCGTAAAGCGGCCGGCGGAAGTTGCGGCCTCGATTCGCGACGCCACGGGCGCAGCCCTGAAGGCGATGCAGGGCGTGGCAGGCAAGGCAAATCATGGATAAGAGACTCGGCGTTTACATCTGCGGTGGCTGCTCCATCGGGGAATCCATCGATGTGGACCGTCTTGCGGATCTGGCGAAAAAGGAGCATAAGGTTCCAGTCTGCCGCACGCACTCCTTCCTATGCGGAGAGCAGGGTCTGTCCCAGATTCGCAGCGACCTGACCGATGGCGCGGTGAACACAGTTGTGATCGCAGCCTGTTCCCCTCGAGCCAAAATGGAGTGTTTCAATTTTGGCTCAGACTTCATTCAGGAGCGTGTCAATCTGCGCGAACAGGCGGCGTGGTCTCACCAGCCAAACGACGAAGACAGCCAGATGCTCGCTGAAGACAGCCTGCGCATGGGCATCGTCAAGGCGGAAAAAATGCAGCCGCTCGAGCCGCTGTCGGAAGTTATCTCACGAACCATCCTTGTGGTGGGCGGCGGCGTAACCGGAATCAATGCGGCGCTCGATGGCGCGGCAGCAGGCTATGACGTGCTGCTGGTCGAGAAGGAGCCGCAGCTCGGAGGGTTCCTGGGCGGCGTTAAGCGACTCTTCCCTACACGAGACCCCTATACCGAGGCGGCCAACAATGGATTGGCGGACAAAATACGAGCGGTCAGCGCAAATCCGCACGTGAAGGTGTTTTGCTCGACGCGAGTGGCCTGCACGGAAGGCCAGCCGGGGACGTTCGGCGTCACGCTGCAGAACGGGCATGAGTCCGAGACGCATCGCGTGGGCGCGATCGTGATGGCCACCGGCTGGAAGCCTTACGATTCGGCAAAGTTGACCCTCCCTGGTTGCTCGCTGCCGGATGTCATCACCAACGTCGAGTTCGAGAAGATGGCGGCGATAGGACCGATCGCACGTCCTTCCGATGGCAGACCGGTGGGGAGCGTGCTGTTCGTCCAATGCGCGGGTTCACGCGATCCGCAACATCTTAATTACTGTTCCTCGGTTTGCTGTCTCACGACCTTGAAGCAGGCGGAGTACCTCCGCCATCAGAATCAAGACGTAGAAGTCTTCGTCATCTATCGGGACATGGTAACGCCCGGACAATATGAAAAGTATTATGAAACGCTTCAGGACAATGCTCTGAATTTCTTCATGAAGGGGAGTGTCACAAGCCTGGATCTGGATACCAACGGCAAAGTGATCGCAAGCGTAGATAGCAGCCTGCTCGGCACGCCCATTCGTCTGGCAGTCGATCTGGTCATTCTCGCTACGGGCATGGTGCCAAACTCGGCTGACAATGACTCGATCCGAACCCTGCGCGATGCAAGGCTCGCACTTGACCGCAACACATCCGGGACACAGCGCGTGGAGGCCGAAAGATTGATCAGTCAGCTGAAGGATCAGGATGGCACCGAGATTCTAAATCTCGGCTACCGCCAGGGTCCGGACCTGCCGGTCCTGCGAGATGGCTTTCCTAACTCCCACTTCGTCTGCTTTCCGTACGAGACTCAACGGACCGGAATCTATTCCGCTGGGGCAGTGCGCGCGCCCATGGACTCCGTCATGGCGGCCGAGGATGCCTGCGGCGCAATGATGAAGGCAATCCAAAGTGTACAGCTGGCCGCAAATGGAAAAGCGGTTCACCCGCGCGTCGGTGATCTCTCATTCCCCATTTTTGCCCTGCAGCGTTGCACGATGTGCAAACGCTGCACGGTTGAGTGTCCGTTCGGCGCTCTGGACGAAGACGAGAAAGGTACTCCCCGGCTCAATCCGTACCGCTGCCGCCGGTGCGGCATCTGCATGGGCGCGTGCCCGGAACGAATCATCTCGTTCGGAAATTACTCGGTGGACATCATCGCCAGCATGGTGAAGGCCATCGAAGTGCCGGACGAATCCGAGGACAAGCCGCGCATCCTAATCTTCGCCTGCGAGAACGATGCCTATCCCGTCCTCGATCAAGCTGGTCTGAACCGGAATTCATACGATGCGAGCGTGCGCATTATCTCGCTGCGCTGCCTGGGCTCGATGAACGTCGTGTGGATTGCCGATGCGCTTTCCCGCGGCATTGACGGCGTAATGCTGATGGGATGCAAGTTTGGCGAGGACTACCAATGCCACTTCATACACGGGAGCGAACTCGCCAGCCGCCGTCTGGAAAACGTGAAAGATACGCTTGAACGGCTGCAACTGGAATCGGGCCGGATTGAGCTGGTGCAGTTGGGGATCGACGAGTATGATCGCGTTCCCAAATTGATTGATGACTTCGTTGCGCGGGTCCGCGAGTTAGGTCCGAACCCATACAAGGGGTTCTAGATATGGCTGACGCATTGATGGTTCAACCCGACCAGGAATTCATCCGCGAGGTGATGCTAAGCAGCGGAAGGGACATGAAGAAGTGCTTCCAATGCGCGACCTGCAGTTCTGTCTGCTCGCTCTCCACCGCGGCAAGGCCTTTCCCCCGCAGACAGATGCTGGAGGCGCAATGGGGAATGGGAGATAGGTTGATGGGCGATCCGGCAATCTGGCTCTGCCACGACTGCGGTGACTGTACTGCCCGCTGCCCTAGGGGCGCGCACCCGGCGGAGGCGGTAGCGGCCATTCGCACTGCTGTGATCAGGCGGCTCGCCGTCCCGCGATTCATGGGAAGCATGGTGGCAATGCGGGAGAACGGGGCTCTCGTGCTTGTACTGTCCGCTCTTGTGCTGATTTGTATCGCGGTACTTCCAGCACCCGGCCCAGGAACTCGACCCTTAATCTTTGCCGAGATGTTTCCCAAGGCCAGACTGGAGGCGTTGTTCTTTCTTGCTGGCGGATTGGCATTGCTCGCGCTGGCGGCTGGCGCTATGCGCTTTGCCAAGGCTTTGCGTTCTTCGGGGGCTGATGGTCCGATCTTGCCCGCACTCCTTCCCGTCCTGGTGGAAATCATCAGTCATCGCCGCTTTTCAGTCTGCAGTACAGGCCGAAGCCGTCGACTGGGTCATCTCTTTGTGCTATCCGCCTTTCTAGGCCTTGCTGCGATGGGTACAGCGGTAGGAATCGGCAGTATGATAGGCCTGATCGACACTCCCTTGCCGATTCTGCATCCATTGAAGATCTTCGCGAATCTATGCGCCGTCGTTCTTGTCGCTGGGGCCGCAATTCTCCTCTGGAATCGTCTGGCTAATCGGGACAAGCGCGCGGAAAGTACGTTTTGTGACTGGTATTTTCTGTTTCTTCTGGCCAGCGCGGGCTTCACGGGAATCCTCTCAGAGACACTCAGGCTGACACAGAGTGATCACTGGATGTTTTTCAGCTACTATGTCCACCTCACCTTGGTGTTGACGTTGATTCTCTGTGCACCCTATTCAAAGTTTGTTCATTTCTTGTACCGGACCATGGCCATGGCTGCGACATGGCACGAAAGTAAATCACTCGGCCGAGAACTCATGGGTTCTCTTGGATCCGGCGTCATCTTCCCGGAAGATCCCGGCCTTCACCGCGTCATCTGAATGAGGTCTTGATATGCATAAGCTTGTCTCTCCACATGGCAGTTCCGACCTGAAGCCGTTACTGCTTGAAGGTAGCGAACGATCGGAAGAAGTCAAGCGGGCCGCACGATTGAAGCATGTCCCGTTAACCAGCCGGGAGACCGGCGATCTTCTCATGATGGGCATCGGTGCATTCACACCGCTCGATGGGTTTATGGGTCACGAAGACTGGAAGGGCTGCTGCGACAACTACGCTCTTCCCAGCAAGAAAGGACTTTTCTGGCCCATCCCAATCACTCTTTCCACGGACGAAGCACTCGCCCATTCCATTGCTCCGGGCGAAGAAGTGGCTCTTTGGGACGTCGAGACCGATGCGCTAGTCGGCACGATGAAAGTGGAGCAGAAGTACACCATCGACAAGGAACACGAATGTAAGGAAGTGTTCCGTACCGCCGACCCGAAACATCCAGGTGTCCAGAAAGTGATGGACCAGGCAGCAGTAAATCTGGCAGGGCCTGTGAAGGTGCTTTCGGAGTTGTTCTTCCCGGAGGAATTCAAGGGAATCTACCAGCGTCCCGCAGAGGCCCGGAAGATTTTTACCGAGCGGGGTTGGGGCACTGTGGCGGCGCTGCAGCTACGCAACCCCATGCACAACTCGCACGCCTACCTGGCGTGGATCGCAATTGAGGTCTGCGATGGCGTGTACGTTCACCAACTGCTGGGCAAGCTCAAACCCGGTGATATTCCAGCCGACGTGCGCGTGAAGGCGATCGACGCATTGGTCAATAATTATTTCCGGAAGGAACGCGTGCTCCAAGGGGGCTACCCAATGGAGATGCGCTATGCCGGTCCGCGCGAGGCACTTCTCCACGCGCTCTTCCGTCAGAATTACGGTTGTTCTCATCTCATCGTTGGACGCGATCACGCTGGAGTTGGCGATTACTACGGCCCATTTGACGCCCAGAAGATCTTCAACGAGGTACCGGCCGGTGCTCTCGCGATTCAACCCCTGTGCATGGATTGGACTTTCTACTGCTATCAGTGTGGGAGTATGGCTTCCATGAAAACCTGCCCTCACGAAAGCAAGGCGATCATCGACGATTGCGGAAACTACAAAGGCGGCGCTCGACTGTTGCTTTCCGGCACACTATTGCGCAAGCTGATGAGCGAAGGCAAACCAGTACCTGCAGAGTTCTCAAAGCCGGAGGTGATTGCAATTCTGAAGCAGTATTACGACACCTTGGAAGAGAAAGTGGAAGTCGTACTCCATTCTGCCGCTACTGGTGCTGTGAAGCCATAGCACTCTAGGTATCTAACGATTCCCAGAGTTGATTTCGCAACGGGACGCGAAATGGAGCCATGTCGGCCTACACCCCCAATTAGTGTAGGCCGACAGAAAATGGGGTAACACAATGTCCGTAATCACGATTTCCAGGGGATCTTTCAGCGGCGGTAAAATGCTGGCAGAGTGCCTGGCAACAAAATTAGGATATCGCTGCATTGATCGTGACGAAATTGTGGAACGCGCCGCGGCTCACGGCGTTTCCCAGGAAGAGCTTCGAGACGCTCTCGAAAAACCACCGGGGCTTTTGGAGCGGTTCAGTCACAAAAGATACAAATACCTGGCTCTGATCCAGGCGGGTCTCACTGAGGAAGTGAAGACCGGAAGCGTCATTTATCACGGATTAGCAGGTCACCTGCTTTTGGGGGGCGGCCGCCACATTCTGCGAACCAGACTTATTGCGCCCATGGAGTTTCGCATCCGCATGGTGCATGAGCGCCTGAACTATAGCAGGAGCGAGGCTGTTACCTACATTAAGAAGATGGACGAGCAGCGCCGCAAGTGGGTGAGATTTCTATACGGGGTCGATTGGCGCGATCCTTCTCTTTACGACCTTGTGCTCAACCTAGACTACATGACGCTGGAAACCTCATGTCACATCATCGCAGCAGCCGTGCGCCGGCGGTGCTTCACGTTGACGCCTGCATGTCGACAAGGGCTCGAGGATCTTGCTTTGGCCAGCAAGGTACGAGCAACTTTGGCGATTACCTCCTCGACAGAGGGCCTGGAAGTGGAAGTCACGGCGGCTGCCGGAATTGTCGAAATAAAGGGTAAACTTTCCGACCCGGATCAGCTGATTGAAGTCGAGCGGATTGCCAGATCGGTGCCCGGGGTGATCACCATCAATTTGGATCGGCTTGCACTTCCGGTGGAGGCGTAACCCGCCTGGGCCATCGACCAATACAGGAGGTCGGATATGGACCTATATTTGCCAATTGCGGGTCTGAGTATCAACTTGTTCCTCGCCGTCGCTGTAGGAGCAATTGTCGGCTTCCTTTCCGGACTGGTCGGCGTCGGTGGTGGGTTTCTCCTGACTCCGATCTTGATGATGATCGGAGTCCCGCCAACACTTGCGGCTGCTTCGGGCACGTGCGCGTTGGTCGGCACATCCTCTTCCGCCACCGCGGTGCATTTCCGGTTGGGCAACGTAGACATGAGACTTGGCAGCATTCTGCTGCTGGGCGGTTTGTCCGGCGCTGCAATTGGGGTCCGTGTCATAAAGCTACTGCGTGAACTGGGAAGTGCGGATTTCGTGATTACAGTCACCTACATCGTGGTGCTGGGTTGCGTCGGTTCGTTCATGTTTCTGGAGAGCTTGCAGAGCCTGCGGCGCGGGATGATGTCGCATAAGCCTCCGAATCCAGTTCGGCCGGGTGTCCTGCTTAGAAAGCTCCCGTTCCAGATGAATTTTCCTCGCTCCAATGTAACGCATTCGGTATTTGTGCCCTTTGCACTGTGTGCTCTGGTGGGGGTTCTGGCGGCGATCATGGGAGTCGGCGGAGGGTTCATCATGGTGCCAATGATGGTCTACCTGCTGCGCATGCCCATGCACGTAGCGGTGGGCACCGACCTGTTTCAAATTCTCTTTACCTGCGCCGGCGTGACACTCATGCAGGCAATTACCAACCACACCGTGGATGTTGTTCTGGCGCTGATGGTGGCAATCGGCTCGACGATCGGCGCGCAGGTGGGTGCACGAATGGCACGCCTCCTCCGGGGAGACCAATTAAAAATCGTTCTCGCCAGTATCGTGCTGGTGACCACACTCAAGATGTCAATTGGACTGTTGATCCGGCCTGCGATCCTGCTCTCTTATGTAACGGGAAACTGATCGGAACGAACGTGGGATCAATGTGAGAAACGACCGCAGAAGAAGGTGACCAAATGGACGCCTGGTGGCGGAGGCACGGTAACAAGCTCGTTTCCCGCGAACAAACAGTCCGCTCGAAGTACGAAAGCTTCCGCAACTTGCTTTCGCTCAACAACGATTGCCTGGAGATCCTTGCCAGCATCCAGGAAGACCTGCGCTATGCGCCGGCAAGCCGCAGAGTGCTCGGCGACCGGATGGTTGCGGTGTTCGACAAACTGGAAAACGTAGTAGCCACATTGGAGCAGCTCACAGAGGAACACCTTCCGCACCTGGCGACGATCGTTTGCGCTCAGAAAGACGAAGTCGAAACCTATATTGCCGCGCGCGATGAACTCACCAAGCCGCCCATGGCGCGATGGCTTTCAGAAATTGACCGTAACGCAGAGTCGGAAGTCGGCGCCAAGGCAGCTGCGTTGGGAGAAATCCGGAACAATCTGTCGCTGCCAGTTCCTGACGGCTTTGTGCTCACAGCAGAAGCCTACCGGCAGTTCTGTGGCATCCCTCTGTGGGAGCAATTTCGGGACGCGACGCGAAACCTCGATCTGAACGATCTATATGGACTGGAAAAGGTTTCAGCCCGATTGACTGAACTCGTCACGGGCCGCCCGGTTCCGAGAGCGATTGAAGTGGCTCTGACCGAGCGGGCGCGCGCCCTGCTGACGCCAGGCCAGGGCCTTGCCGTGCGATCCAGCGCAGTTGGCGAAGGTGGAGAGAGGACATTCGCAGGGCAGTTTCTGAGTGTTCTAAACGTTCCTCTCGAGGAGATGGTCGATGCCTACCGCGAAGTCGTAGCCGGCCGGTTTAGCGACAAAGCGCTGTTCTATCGCCTATCCGCAGGGTTACCGGAGGTCGAAAGCCCCATGGCGGTGCTGTGTCTTCGGGTCATTCGCGCAAAGGCTTCTGGGATCATGTACACGCGAGATCCCAAAGATCCTAAGAGTAACGCGCTGTGGGTCACTGCCACGCGCGGACTGGGTCTCGACATCGCCAGTGGTCGCGCGCCTGCGGATCTGTTTGTGCTCTCGCGCAAGCGGCCTCACCCAGTGCTGGAGCGGAACATCGTGCGTAAGGAAGAACAGATCACGCCTCGCGAAGGCGGTGGCGTGTTGCGTCAACCGGTGCATCGTCAACTGGTAGATAGTCCAAGCCTGGCTGAGGTGCACTTGCAAGCTCTCGCGGAGTGGGCCATCCTTATCGAGAGTCACTTTGGCTGTCCCCAGGATGTGGAATGGGCGCTGGATGAGGAAGGCAAGCTCTGGGTCGTTCAATCGCGTCCATTGGCCTTGGCGGATGCTGGAGCGGCACATTTTGAGCTGCGAATACGCGGCGATCCCATCATGTCAGGTGGCCGCAGCGTCTATCCCGGACGCGTCTCCGGAACCGCCTACTTGGCCACTGATAAAAAATCGCTGGGTGCGACACCCCAGGGCGCCATTCTGTTTCTGCGGAAGGCTTCTCCGGAAATCATCAGAGTGCTTCCTCGAATCTCAGGTTTGGTCGCGGAGTGGGGCAACCTGACTGGCCATGCTGCTGCGCTTCTGCGCGAGTTTAAAATTCCGTCGGTGTTTCAGCTTGGCGGCGCGTTCGAGAAGCTGCAAACCGGAAACCAGGTCAGTCTGGACGCCGTGCAACCTCGTGTGTATGCGGGAAGCTTCTGGCCTGGTCGCAACTGTGAGACTCCCGTGCCGGAGCGTTATCGCGAAAGAGTGAACGATCCGATCAACAAGCATGTGCTAACTCTAAACTTACTTGACCCCTCAGGATTCAACTTCCGGCCGTCAGGCTGCAAGTCGGCTCACGACGTACTTCGGTTCTGCCACGAGAAGGCAATTGAAGCGATGTTCGGCTTGAACGACAGCGAGATCGAGCATGGCTCACAGAGTGCGAAGAGGCTATTAACACCCGCGCCTGTGAATCTGCATGTCCTCGATCTGGGTGGAGGGCTGGCGCCTGCGGATCCTCTGGCCGATAAGGTGACGCCGCTGGATATTGTCTCTCGTCCATTTCAGTCACTGTGGCGGGGCGTAACCCACCCCGGAGTTACCTGGACGCGTGATATACCGGCGAGCTTTGGCGACCTTGCATCCGTGATGGCCGCAACTCTAACGTCATCTGCCGGGCCCATCCGAGCGCTTGGCGAAAAAAGCTACCTGCTGGTGGCGGATGAATACATGAACCTGAACTCTCGGCTTGCCTACCATTACACATTAGTTGACGCATGCGTCTCCGAAGTTCCAGGGAATAACTATATTTCCTTTCGTTTCGCGGGGGGAGGCGCGACGCGCCTTCGAAGGAATCTGCGCGCGTGCTTTATCGAAGCATGTCTCGCCCATTACGGGTTTCATGTAGATCGCCGCGGAGATCTTGTCAATGCATGGTTCAAGAAAGCGCCGGCCGAAGAGACGGAATCCAACCTCGACATATTGGGCCGACTTATGGCGTGCAGCAGCCAATTGGACATGTACATGACGAGCAATTCCGTAGTCAGTTGGTACGTGCAGCAGTTTCTTGAAGGCAACTACTCGTTTCAATCAAGCAATCAGTCCGCAGAAAGGGCCGAGGTAACGGTGCCATGATCTGGGTCGCAGCGATGAGTGGCAAGGGGGACACATGATACGGATACTTCTGCCTATCGCTGGGATTGACGTCAATATCTGGCTGGCAGTTGCGATTGGAGGGGTCATCGGATTGTTGTCAGGGCTGCTCGGAGTAGGCGGTGGGTTTCTCCTGACTCCGATTCTCATGATGATCGGCGTGCCGCCAACTGTAGCCGCGGCATCGGGTACGAATGCCATCGTCGCTACTTCATCCTCAGGAGTCGCGGCCCATTTTCGGTTGCACAATGTGGATCTTAGGATGGGCACGATCCTGTTGCTTGGTGGCCTGGCGGGCTCCGGTATTGGGGTTCGCTGTGTTCGCCTCCTGCGCGAACTGGGTAATGCGGACTTGGTAATTTCGCTGACCTACATCGTCATGCTTGGGCTCGTAGGAAGTTACATCATTCGAGATAGTGTGCGAAAGATGCGGCAGGGATTAATTTCGATTCCAAAGGGTAATCGAGCGCACTCTCGCGCCTTTCTATCGAACCTGCCGATTCAGGTAGAATTTCCCCACTCCGGAGTCCGGCACTCGGTATTTCTTCCATTTGGGCTTTGTCTTATCGTTGGACTGCTGACCGCGGTGATGGGCGTGGCCGGCGGTTTCATGCTATTGCCAATGATGGTCTATCTGCTCCGTATGCCTGCCCATGTCGCGGTGGGGACCAGCCTGTTCCAGGCCATGTTTACCTGCGCCGGCGCAACCCTCATGCAGGCCGGAACGAATCACACCGTGGATCTTACCCTCGCATTGCTTGTCGCCCTTGGATCTACAATTTGCGCTCAAATCGGAGCGCGCCTAAGCCGCCATTTGCGAGGAGAACAGCTCATGATCCTGCTGGGCATTCTGGCGCTCGGGGTCATGCTGAAAATGGTGGTTGGCCTCGTAGCGTCACCATCCATTCCGATGTCTTATGTCGCGAAACTCGATGCCGTGCGTCCCATTCAGCACGTCGGCGCCGTATGTAGTGAGCAAGTGAGGAGGCAAGTCATGGGGTAAGTGCGGTCAAGGTGCATAATGCATGCCCGAAGTATTGCGAGCTGTCGCGCACGATGATTGTCGCTCTCGGGGTTGGGCTGTCAACTGCGGCTCTCGCAAATGAACAGATGCGTCCGCCCACGCTGGACCCCGAAAAGATTGCCATGGGCACTTTCTATGACGGCGCAAGGGTTCGGATTGAGGGAACAGCGCCCAGTGGTTCTGGTGTACTGATCGTAGTCCGGGGCGCTGAGAGTGATGAATTCTTTAATCGAAAGGGGCGGGTTGGACCGATCTGGCTCAACGTCGATAGGATTCACATTAAGCAAGCACCCTCGATTTTTCTCAGCTTCAGTTCCTCAGATGTAAGCTCCCTGCTCGACCGAGCTTCTATGAATGCATATCAGCTCGACAAAGCCGCCATTCTGAGCCAGATTCGTTGCCTCTGCCACTGCAAATGCAGCCTCACCGAACATGCACAGCAAAGTGGCGTCGGAGACGCAGAGCCGGACCCGCCGTATGAGAGCCTCCTGAATGCAGATTTCCTCAGCCTCAAAGAGCGGGAGGGAAGCTACAGTGTGCACCCGCACTCCGTACACATTACCACCGTGGCCAATTCTAAGACGAGTTATGTGCTGGAGTTTGAATGGCCGAGGAAGGTACCGCCAGGCGATTATCAAGTCGAGGTCTATGCCTGTCGCGGACATGAAGTGATCGCTCGGTCGGCAGCTACTCTCCAACTCGCGGAGGTTGGGTTCCCTGCGTATATATCCAACATTGCTTCCGCATACCCATGGGCCTATGGGGCAGCCGCGGTGCTGGTGGCAATGTTGGCCGGATTCCTTACCGATGCATTCACCACCCGGCTCAATTGGCGCAAACGCAGATTACGGAAGGGAAACGGGCTTCAGGCCCAGGAGACTCAGAATGAGGTAATGGGAACGACGTCACATCAAGCCAGCGAGGAAGAAACAATCCATCATGGCTAGTTGCGGAGAGCGCTCCAAATGTCAGGTAGCCACGCCGTGCAGATGAAGGCACGGAGGTAAGGAGAAGGATGCTTTTGCGCAGTGCCCCTCGTATGGCGTCGGCCATTGCGTTATTCGTCTGCTGGTTTGCCTCACTACCCAGCTCGGGCCAGGTGGGCACATATCCTGTTTCAGACAGTCGGGCAGTAGTGGTCGCAGCCCAACCTAAGTTCAGGCGGATTTCGTTTGGCCCAGATGGTCTATTGATCGCAGGGCAGGATCACTCGTATGAATTGAAGGTCCATGGCTACCTTCAGGGAGATGGGCGCCTCTTCATCAGCAACTTGAATGATCAACAACATGACGTGTTCCTGTTCCGTCGCGTCCGACCCCTGGTCGAAGGAACACTCGCGAATCGAATGGACTTTCGCTTCATGCCGGACTTTGGTGAAGGTAATGCCGTTATTCAAGAAGCTTATGTCGAGTGGAAGTCCATTCCCTACGCAAAGCTCAAGGTTGGAAAGTTTAAGGCGCCGATTGGGTTGGAGGTGCTCCGGTCAGATAGAGAGTTAACCTTTTCTGAGAGATCGCTGGCTTCAGATCTGGTTCCGTTGCGTGATCTCGGAGCGCAGGTGGAAGGCTCCCTCTTGCATGATGCGATCACTTACGAAGTTGGCTATCTTAGCGGGACGCGGGATGGCTCAAACGCTAACTTTGAATGGCCGGGAACAAATGAGGGAGTTGCGCGAATCTTTGTTAAGCCGTTTGTTGCCGGAAGCAGCATCGCATTGCAGCAGTTGGGCCTCGGGATCTCTGCTTCTCTGGACCACGACCATGGTGGGCTGCCCATCTTCAAGACGATGGGGCAGCAAACGTTCTTCAGGTATTCGTCCAGCGTCACTCCCAACGGGCTGCACAAGCGCGTGTCGCCGCAGGCGTACTACTACTGCCGCGGTTTCGGATTGCTTGCGGAGTACATTGTCTCAGCCTCGCCAGCAGAAGTTGGCGCTGAACATCGCAATCTTTCCAACAGCAGTTGGGAGCTTGCCGGCTCGTTCGCCCTTACTGGGGAAAGGAATTCGTATGCCGGAATTCAGCCTGCTCGCAACTTCGAGCCTGCTAAAGGTCTTCAACATTTGGGAGCTTGGGAGATCGCCTTCCGGCAAAGCAGGCTCGACCTCGACACGCACACATTTCCACAGTATGCAGATCCCGCGACTTCCGCCAGAGGAGCCATCGAGTCGTCAGTTGGCCTGAGCTGGTACATAAATCGACATACAAAACTTATAACTGACTACGAATACACAATGGTCTCCATGGCCGCAGAGAGTATTCTGAACTTACCCCCTGAGCGTGTTGTCATATCGCGCGTTCAATTGGCATTCTGAGCCATTCGCTTTGGGATGGTCTGGGATTTGGGACAAGACAGTGCGAAGGTAGAAGCACGGATCGAGACCGTTCAGCTTGGCCGATCCGATCAGACTGTACATAGCGGTGGCACGTTCGAGCCCGTTGTGAATCCAAACAGCCGCTACGGAAGGCATCACTGAAGCCGTGGTCAGAAGTTTACAGAACGCAAGTGCTGGCCTTCCAGCGGCGCCCTAAATATAATGTGACTACCGATTGGCAATCGATTCTCCCCCGGTTTGGTTGGGTCCGCTGTGCGTGTCTGTCTCTTTTGACGCATAGCGCCATCCGTTAAAGGTTAAAGAAGCCATTTGTTTAGAGGCGAACGAATGCGCATCAGCGAGCTTTGTAAGCGGTTCCAACAGGCGAGAGAATCGACCGGATGGGAGAAAACGTGCCGGACGGGTTGGGGCGCCGGGATCGTGGCTGCGGCCCTGTTGCTGCCGGCCGAATGCGGGTCCGGGCGCGGAATCAGCGCCCAGGCCGTGCCCGCGCACACCGTCAGCGTCATTACGGCAAACAGCTCTGAACCGTATCAGTTGAACTGCGGCGTAACTGGACCGGCTCTGGCTGGAGTTCCCGGTCCAACCAGCACCATTGCTTTTACTGACGCCACCGCGGGAGAAACGCTGGGGACGGCTCCCCTGGGAAGCCAGATTACAACCAGCCTCTTTGGGTCGCCTCAGATATTCCCTGCGGGAGACATGCCGGTTTCCATCGTCGCCGACGATTTTCGCGGTATTGGAAAGCTCGACGTGGCTCTCGCCAATTCTGACGGAACCATTGCAATCCTGCTGGGCAATGGAGACGGCACATTCCAGGCACCTGCAATCATCAGCACCCCCGCCACGCTTTCCTTCAGCATGACTTCGGCGGACTTCAACGTCGACGGGAAGATCGACCTGGCCCTGGTGGACTGGCACTCGGACAATGTCTATGTCCTTTTGGGCAACGGAGACGGTACCTTTCAGCCGGCCAAGTCATTTCCTAACAGCGCGGGATGGAATAGCGAGGTCATCAGTGCGGACGTAAATGGAGACGCCAAGCCTGACCTGGTGATCACGGACTTCAACAACAGCGAGTTTTCCGTGCTTCTGGGCAACGGCGATGGGACCTTCCAGCCGGCCATTGTGACGTCGACAAGCCCCTATCCGGGCGGGGTTGCCGCCGGCAATTTCAATGGGGACAACAAGCTGGATCTCATTGTGACTTCCGCCGCAGAAGTCTCCTTCTATCCAGGCAATGGCGACGGGACGTTCGGCACGCCAACGAATTTCCCACTGACGCTCGGCGAGGCGACGGAAGGGGTTGCGGTTGCCGACTTTAATGGCGACGGGAACGAGGATGTCGCAGTTACGTCAATTGCAGGAACCTACGTCCTCCTGGGAAATGGGGGCGGCACGTTTCAGTCACGGGCGAGTGTGATCAACTCCTACGTCGGAAGTTATATTGTAGTGGGCGATTTTAGTGGAGATGGCCACACCGATTTATTAATTTCCGGTTACGATCCCACAAGCATTAACATGTTTCTTGGCCAGGGGGATGGAACCTTCCAATGGTATGGGGACGTGGCAGATGGCGGCGATACACCCGGGCCTATTGCCGCGGCCAACTTCACTGGTTACGGGCGCCTTGACCTCGTAATTGGCAACATTCTCAGCGAGAATGCTTCCGTCCTGTGGAACGGCATCGTCACTGCCTCTGGCACGCTCTCCGGCGTCGACCTGCCCAACCAGCCGCCGCCGTTTCATAACTTGCTGTGTGCCTATGGCGGCGACAACAATTACGCTGCAAGCACCTCCAACAGAATCGCGCTGTTGGCCCAGCTTGCCGCTCCCGTGATCTCGCCGCCGGGCGGGACTTACAACTCGGCGCAGTCCGCGACCATCACCGATGCGATGAGCGGTACAGCCGTCTATTTCACCACCGACGGCACTACGCCGACTCAGAATTCTACCCGGTACACCACGCCCATCAGCATTACCACCAGCACCACGCTGAATGCCATTGCGTACGCCTCAGGCATTCGTCCGTCGAGCGTGACTACCGCCACTTACACGCTGCAGGTGGGACCGCCCGTCATCCATCCGCTGGGCGGCACTTACAACTCGCCGTTTACGGCTGCCATCACTGACACCACTCCCGGCGCGACAATTTATTACACCACTGACGGCTCAACGCCTACGAACGCCTCCAAGCCATATACAGGCGCCATCCAGGTCACCTCGAGCATGACCCTGAAAGCCATTGCTTACGCCACCGGCTTTGTTCCCTCAAGCATCACTGCCGCAGCCTACGCGTTTCCGGTGGCGACGCCCGTCATCCATCCAACGGGCGGCACTCACAACTCGCCGTTTACGGCTGCCATCGCTGACACCACGCCCGGCGCGACAATTTATTACACCACCGACGGCTCAACGCCTACGAACGCCTCAACGCCATATACAGGTGCCATCCAGGTCGCCTCGAGCATCACGCTGAAGGCCATTGCCTACGCCACCGGCTTTGTTCCCTCCAGCGTCACTACCGCTACCTACGTGTTTTCGGTGGCGACGCCCGTCATCCAACCACTGGGCGGCATTTACAACTCGCCGTTTGCGGCCACCATCACTGATAACACGCCCGCCGCAAAAATTCATTACACCACCGACGGCAGTACGCCCACCAGCAGGTCCACCGTGTATACCGGGACCTTCCAGGTCGCTTCGACTGAGACCATCGAGGCTATTGCTCTCGAGTCCGGGTTCCTCAACAGCGCCGTAGCCACCGCCGCGTACACCATCGAGAATCCCAGTTACACCCTGACCGCAACCACCACCAAGCGGACCGTCACCTCGGGAGACTCGACCTCGTTCAAGCTCATTGTCACCCCCTCCGGAGGATTTTCCGGCAAGGTGGTGTTCTCCTGTTCGGAATTGCCGTTGGAGGCGAGCTGTATCTTCAACCCGGCAAGCGTGACCCCGCCGAACAAGCCTGTATCGACAACCCTCGCGGTCAGCACCACGGCTCTCAATTCCTTCCGCAACGCGAATCAAGAGGGTCCACGCGCGCCCTGGACAACCGGCGGCGGCTTGGCGCTGGCGGGCGTTCTGGGCATTCTCTTCCTGCGCCGACGCGCCCTGCGCGCCCTGGGCTACGTGCTGCTGCTGGCGGGCGCGGCGGCTTTTCCATCATGCGGTGGCGGCGGAAGCAATTCGGGCGGAGAACGTGGCGGCGGAGGTATCAACACGCCTCCTGGCCCGTATACGGTCAACGTGGCTGCGTCATCCATGGGATCGGAAAAGACAGTGCAACTGACGCTGATCGTTCAGTAGCCGTGCAACACCCGTATCACATTTGCCATGGGAGCTTTGAGCGTCAATTGGACTCGGTAGGATGTCATTGGAAGATTTAATGGCGGAGGGAGAGGGATTCGAACCCCCGGTACCCTTTCAGGCACAACGGTT
>VFSW01003525.1_pt1 | contig 23461 bp, 16 predicted proteins | sample 5358111 | NCBI WGS metagenome assembly VFSW01 (sample SAMN11554181, study PRJNA540505) | mine drainage metagenome | isolation source: sediment from site ElyBrook_90M | place: USA: Ely Copper Mine, Vershire, VT | collected 2017
CGCCCAGATGGGCCTCTCGCTGGGCATGAAGATCGACGAGCAGGGCAATGCCGTCCCCGGTCCCACCAGCATCTCCCCCGCCGCCGCCCTGGCTGCCAACTACAGCCACTACGATGACGAGGACGAGCCGCTGGATTCGGTGGATCTGCAGTTGCCCACCGAGACCGAGAATTTTTAAGAACAGCTTCTGGCTTTTAGCCTCTAGCTTCTAGCTTTGCCGCCCTGGATTTCGCGGGATTCGGCAAAGCCGAAGAGCTGAAAGCTGGAGGCTAAAAGCTAAAAGCTAAAATCCGAAAGAGAGTTTCACCATGCGCCATCGCAATGCAGGAAACAAGCTCGGACGCAACACCAGCCATCGTCGCGCACTGTTGCGCAACCTGGTCACGTCCATCATCATCGAAGACCGCGTGGAGACCACCGTGGCCAAGGCCAAGGCAGTTCGTCCGCTGGTTGAAAAGATGATCACCCTGGGCAAGAAGGGCGATCTCCACTCGCGCCGTCAGGCCCTCAGCTTTCTCATGACCGATACTTCGGTAACCCGCCTCTTCGAGGTTGTGGCCCCGCGCTACGGCGACCGGCAGGGCGGCTATCTGCGCATCGTCCGCAGCGGCTTCCGCAAGGGTGACGGCGGCGAAAAAGCCTTCATCGAACTGCTCGGCGCCGAAAAGCAGCTCGAAGTCAAGCGCCAGAAGCGCGACGACATCAAGGCCAAAAAGCGCGCCGAAATGGAAAAGCAGATGGAAGAAGCCAAGCAGGAAGAGCCGGGCGAAGAAGCGGCGTAAGCCGGCCGCTTTCGCCAGTTCGCCCTTCGCCGCCAGGCGAGCACGGGCGCATCCCCTCGGGGTGCGCCCGTGCTTTTTTGTGAGTTGGGAATGCGCTCCTTGAATCGCATCTGAACACAAGACGCTTGCGATCATTCCGGAGATGGAATAAAAACATCCCGGCAACTCCAATGCGCGGAGTTGCCGGGATGCGGACTTCAGTCTTCTTCTGCAGGCCCTAGGTTGTGCCCGCGGGAATCAGGCGCGGTGGACGGGGTAAAGACCCTGCGATCGCCTGGAATATCGAGGCCATGCTCCCTATGGGCGCCGCGCTGGGGCACGCGCCACTAGTTGCGCCCTGGGTGTCGGAGTAGAAATAGGTAATAGCCGGAGTGGTCTGAGTGGCAGGTTTGTTTGGAGTGGCTAAATCCGTTGCCGCAGTGCAGGGGGAGATATTCGGCTTGTAACTTACATTGTTAGACGTAGGCAAAGTGCCATGCGCCCCTGTTTTAAAAGCGGCAAAAAATGCATCCTGGTCGGATGGGCAATTACTGGCGTTGACAATATTTACAAGATTATTGGATGTCAAGCTAAGGCCATTCGGATTCCACGATCCTGTTGTTGGCGAGCCGTAGGCAAGCACGAATATCGAAGTTTGCAGTGCACTGGCTCGTGCAACCTGGGCCTCCTGCACCGCCTGTCCACAACCGCCGACGCCGGATGGGTAAGTGACGTATGAGCCGGTGATAGGGACATCGGCAGGGGGGGAGCTGGCGCTCTCGGAAAACGGACTTTGAAACATCGTCAGCCCCGAATTTACGTGCACGTACTGGTCCGAGCCATTGACGTTGTCGTCGGTGAGGATAATCATCACATTCTGGCCAAGAGCCACGGGATGAACTACTTGTTCGGCAACCAGCGCCGATTGCGCCGAGATGATCGCGCCGGCAAGATAGGTTCCAGAGTTAGCACCGCTTGACGTATTCATACAACCATTTGTGGTTGTAATGTCAGTAGATTGATTGACTACCCCGACCGCTTTCGTGAGAGTGGCGTAATTGGTGCTGAAGGGCACAATCTCGTAGGTCGCGTTGGCGCCGGATGGTCCGTAGCTTGTGCCTAATGCGGGTGTTGAGTTCGTCATTTCTCGGGCGGTACCGGTACCGCAGTTGATATCCCTGGATGCCGTACTGGCTTCCACATTCGGAAAAGTGAACAGAGCCGCCGGGGCATCAGCTGGATTGGGAAGGGAGTTCAGCAAAATGCCGATGCCGTTTAGTGCGCAGAGCATTTCTGACTTGCCGGAGCATTGGGGGTCCGAAGTGGCAGCGGCCCCGGTAACTGGCGCCCCCATGGAGCCTGTGGAATCGATGACGATCGCCAGATTGAGCGGTTGGGGAGCTGAGCCGGGGGCAGCGTACGCCGTTGCCGTCAGATGAAAAGCGGAGATGCCGAACAGCTTCGCGAACCACGTCGGAACATCCGCTGTCTGCGTCACCGCCATGGAGTTAAAACCATTGGGGTATGTCCCACCGGTGTCCACGCAGGCAATGCCCCATTTCTTGACCGTGGAAAGACAGGAAAAGGTTGGCGTTGACACACTAACATTGGTCAAGTTCGAAGCCGCGTTCAAGCTTCCCGGCAAGGAACTGTATGCATTAACCGCGGTCACGGCACGGGCCGTGTCGCCAGCGGATATGTACGTGGCTCCAGACAATGCGGCCGAATTCGTCGATGCCTGAAGTGTCTGGCGGGCGGCATAGGCGTTGATGAGATCCATCGACAGCCCTGATATTCCAAGAAAGGCGAGCAAGCCGAATGATACTAAAACAATAGCCTGGCCTTGTTCATCCTTCAGAACCCCGCGTAGAAGAGACAACATCTGCAATTTCATAGGAATATCCCTCGTCCACTCACTGGGCTAATACCGATTGTTGCCTTGTCATGGTGATTGTTCCCATCTTTGATCCGAAAATTGGCATCCACGTATATGGATAACTGAGCGTAAAGGTAACCTGCCCTTTAGGCCCCAAGTCATCGAGATAGGCTAAACAGGAAAATGATCCGGTGGAAGCGGGAACCGGAGTCGTAGCTCCACCTGCAATTGACAAGGTCGCTGAATACGTGATCTGACTCGCTTGCGCCGACGACCAACTGGGCGCCGATAAAGTTGCGGTAACCGCTGAATAGGCCTGTGCGCACAGGTCCTTCCCAGCCACACCTTCATACTGCGACATCGCCTGGTCGCCGGCAAACGCCGCTTCTCCCAGCTGTTCGTAGACGATCATGCCCATGCCAATTGAAACCACGCCATAGATGAGGGCCAGTAGAACCGGCATCACCAAGGCCATCTCAACCAGTGACTGCCCCTCGCAACCGTAGCGAAGACGGGCACAAAATCGTGGACCGGAGGGTCGGCTGCCGATGCTTGCGACAGATGCCGCGGCGCATGAATTCCGGCTCGATTGCGCTCCGGCTCTGCTGTAAATCTTGACTAACACGTTCACCCTCCCGTTCCAGTACGATTGCGCTACCGGGCAGTGGGTCAGTTTGAAGGGTACGGCCTTCAGCCCGTACGTAAACCTTGCAAAATGACCGCGGACTTTAGCCCCTGAGGGAGATTTCATTCAAACTGACCCATCACCCGCTACCGTGATCTATTAGCTTCTCGCAGTTGTGCAGGACTACGCAATCCACACCAAGGTAAATGTTTGCGTAAGGTGCACGACCGCGTCCATCCGGAACACCGCCCTGACGCAACCAACGCACTACGCGAGCGGTCCACAACAAATACGTCGGGCCGTATTCCGATTTTGCCCCTGGGCTCTGCCTTTCATTCTTGAGTACGAATCCTAGCATAGGTAATTTGTTTTCGTCAATACCATAGGTAATTTGTTTTCGTCAAGATGAATGATGCATTATTCAGAGCTGACCACAGCTTGGGCCTGTAGAGCAGGAACCGATATAGACCAGCAATTGCCGTGTGATCGCTCCGCATCTGTCCCGTAGCGCATCTGAGGCGGCCCGGTCCGGTTCGGCAAAAAGTCTGATGCCACTCGCGCCATCTCAGGCCCTCAGCTTTCTCATGACCGGTACTTCGGTAACTTGCCTCTTCGAGGTCGTGGCTCCGCGTTGCGGCGATGGCGGCGAAAAGCCTTCATCGAACTTCTTGGCGCTGAAAAGCAGTCGAAGTCAAGCGCCAGAAGCGCGACGGCGCCTCCGTTGCCTTGTGGTCAATGCACACCGAATCCGCAGGTGATTTCACTACACTTGAGACAGTCCCGTCATGCTACAATTCGTGCCAAGAACCGTATTTGCATCAGCCGCATCCGTCGGATGCCGGTCGTGCCAGGCGGGCAGGATGGGGACGGTAATGCGATGACGCAAACCATGCGGAACGTGAGAGACGAAAGTGGAAATATACTCGTATTGACGGCGTTGAGTATTACACTGCTGGTTTCAATTTTGGCAATCGCTGTTGATGCTGGGTATCTCTTCTATAACCAGCGCCAGTTGCAGACGCTGGCCGACGCCGCCGCCATGGCGGGAGCGCTGGAAGTCAACGCCTGCTCGGGGACGCACGACTGCGGCGTGATCACAACCGCCGCAAAATCGGCGTTGACCGAGAGCGGAGTCACGGCCACCATCAACTTGAAAACGCAATGCGCGGCGCAGACCGCGACAACGGGAGTGCTCCTGACGGTCAACAACGGCCCCTGCGCGCTGGGCGCCGGCGATACGAATAACCTGAATGCAAGTTACGTGGAAGCTGTGGTTGCCGAGAATAAACCAACCTTCTTTGCGACCGTCTTCGGCGTTGGCACAGTCAAACTCACAGCCAGGGCGGAAGCCGGTAAAGCACCCTCGGCCAACGGCGCCTGCATGCATGTTCTGGGGGCCACTGGCCAAACCTTGCTGCTGAACTCCAACGCCAGTATCGTTGACGCCGCGGGTCAGAATTGCGGCATCGGCGTTGACTCAAATGGGACGCCCGCGGTGATGATAGATAGCAACGTCACAGTGAACGTCAGTTCCTTTAACGCATGGGGGACCGCCACGGAGAATGGTAATATGAGCTCGGTGCATCCCTTGCCCACAACAGGCGTTTTGGGGACCTCCGATCCCTTCAAAACCGAAATCAGCAACGGCACCATTGCAGTGCCGACAACCTCCGGAATGACCACGTATAACATCAGTCCCCCCAGCAGCAGCACGACGTTGTATCCGGGCTACTACCCAAACGGCATCAATTTCAACAGCGGAGGTGGCGGCTATACCGTAACCCTTAGCCCCGGCGTGTATTACATGGGCGGCGGCGTCAACATCGGCAGCAACGTGACGATCAAGGGAACGGGCGTGACAATTTATATGGGGGGAAATTCGCAGCTCAACATGAATAGCAACCCAGGGATTAATCTGCCCGCGCCCACGACGGGTTCCACCGCTGGAATGGTGAGCTGGGAGGCTCAAGGCAATAACAGTCAGATGAACCTGGATTCGAACACCGGCTCGGCCTGGAACGGCGCAATCTACTTGCCCAGTGCGCAGCTTACACTGAATAGCAACGCCGCTGTAGGCGCCTTCGGTATGATTGCCGCGCAGTCAGTTACCGTGAACTCAAACGCAAGCATCACTCTTTCCTGCCAATACATGCCGGGCGGAATCTGCCCTGGCGGCGGCGGCACCGGTAACGGTGGTTCACCAACCACAGTCCTGGCGGAGTAGCCGATGAAACTTTCAACACGCCTCAGTGTCCTGTGCAAAGCCAGTCATGGCGGAAGCCTCGTCGAGTTGGCCTTTGTGGTTCCCATTCTGCTGGTGCTCGTCTTTGGGGCCGTCGACCTTGGCCGCGCGTACTATGTGGACCTGGAGGTGGCCAACGCCGCTCATGCCGGAGCGGAATACGGATCGCTGAACCCCGGCACCACGGCTGGCGTCACCACGGCTGCCACGCAAAGCGCTCCGGATTTGAACGACCTGGTCGTGTCGCCGCCAACCTGGGGCTGTGAATGCAGTGATGGCACTGCGTACTATGCAAGCTGCTCCACTAGACCGACCTGCTCGGCAAACTCTACCAGGGGCGGCAATGTTGTAGACCGGGTCTCAGTCACAACCTCGGCAGTCTACACGACGTTGGTGCCTTGGGGAGTTGTCCCCTCCTCTTTCACTTTGTCCGCCACGGCCACCATCCGCGGCAATTAATGGAATGGATTTACGCTGTTGAAAGTTTTTGGAGGATGGGGATGCGAAGAGCGAAGAATCTCGTTTGTGACGAACACGCAGCCGAGTTGGTGGAATTTGCCTTTGCTGCCGCCATCTTCTTCACGTTGATCTTCGGTATCGTCGAGTTCTGCCTGGTCATGTACGCAGGCAATTTTGCCGCCTATGCCGCCCAGCAAGGGGCGCGCTATGCCATGGTGCGCGGTTCGGATTGGACAGCAAAAACCTGCGCCACGACCACCACCTTCGATTGCCAGGCGAATCAGGGCAATGTGCAAAACTACGTCTTGTCTCTGCCGTCGCCCCCCGGTGTCAACCTGGCGGCAAACGACATTACGGTCACATGGCCGGATAGAAACGTAGCCGGCGGCGTATGCGCGGCAGGAGCAGAAAGTCAGGGCTGCCAGGTCAAGGTGAATGTCAGTTATACATTCAACCTGAGTATTCCGTTCTTATCAAAATCCATTCCCATCTCCGGCACTGCGGAGGAGACTATTCAAGACTAGGGCCTGTTGCCGGATGCAAGGCTTAAGCTGGAATCCAGGAGACAAACGCTGGAATCTGTGCCTCACCTCCGCTATCTCGGCCTCGATGTCGGCAACCGCCGCATCGGCGTCGCCGTGTCCGACGAGCTGGGGCTGACGGCGCAGCCGGTGCTGACCCTGGAGCGGAGGCATAACCAGAGAGAGGACCTGCGTTCTTTGACGCGGCTGGCGCGGCGGTTTGGAGTGGCTGGAATCGTGGTGGGCAATCCGCTGCGCCTCTCCGGGGAGCTGAGCCCGCAAGCCGCGAAGACGCAGGTCTTTGCCGCCGAGTTGGGAAAATTGTCCGGCCTGCCCATCCACCTGTGGGACGAGCGGCTAACCACCCGCGCCGCGCACCAGATCCTCTATGAAGCCGGCCACGCCCGCCAGGAGCACCGCCGCGTGGTCGATCAGGTGGCCGCCACCCTGATCCTGCAGTCGTTTATGGAGGAGAAAGGGAAAAGGGAATAGGGGGCAGAGAGCCGCTTGTGGACTGAGCAGGACTCTCGTCTTTCTCCCCGCGTATAATGAGAAGTCAAGTTCTTCCAATTCTCGCGGAATGAGTGTGCCTGCTCACCGCCACGGACCCCCGGATGCCAGAACACATCAAGAAGCAGCTTCTCGCCGAGATCGAAATTCTTGAGCACGAGCTTAACCACGAGCTTCCCGCCGAAATCAAGAAGGCCGTGGCCATGGGCGACCTTTCCGAGAACGCCGAGTACCACATGGCCAAGCAGCGCCAGACCTTTGTGGATGCGCGGCTGGGGCAACTCAAGCGGCGGATGGCCGAGCTGTCGCTGGTCAATCTGACCAATATACCCAGGGACAAGACCGGCTTTGGCTCGACCGTGGTGGTCTTCGACACCACCAAGGACGAGGAGATCACCTACCGCCTGGTGACCAGCGAGGAGTCGGACGTGACCAAGGGTCTGATCTCCACCACTTCGCCGATTGGACGCGGCCTGGTGGGCAAGCGGGTGGGCGACGTGGCCACCATTGTCACGCCCAACGGCAACCGCGAGCTGGAAATCCTGAAGCTGACCACCATTCACGACGAAGCCGCCGCGGCCGAGGCCTGCGCAGAGAAGAATTTGGAGCAGAAGTAGAGACCATGGCATTCACCTGGACCAGCGCTTTCGGCCGCGCCTGCGGCTGGCTACTCGACAAGATCGTTCATGGTCTGGCGCTGACCCGCATCTCGCCCAACGCGCTCACCTTCATCGGCGTACTCATCAACATTGTGGCCGCCTGCTTTTTTGGCCACGCCAACGCCGCCAACGCCGGCTGGATGTTCTTCTATGCCGGGCTGGTGATCGGCGGCGCGGGCATCTTCGATATGCTGGATGGCCGCGTGGCCCGGCGCAACAACCAGGTCACCGTCTTCGGCTCCTTCTTCGATTCGGTGATGGACCGCTACTCCGACGTGAGCCTGTTCTTCGGGCTGCTGGTCTACTACGGACGCATCAACCGCTTTCACTATGTGGTGCTGGTGGCCTATGTGATGATCAGTTCGCTGATGGTCAGCTACACGCGCGCCCGCGCCGAGGCGCTTATCGGCCAGTGCAAGGTGGGCTTCATGGAGCGGCCGGAACGGATTGTGCTGGTGATCATCGGCGCGCTGTTCAACCACTGGGGGGTAATGGCCCCGGCGCTCTGGGTGCTGGCCGTGCTCTCCACGATTACCGTGATCCACCGCATCGTCTACACCTACCAAAACACCAAACACCTGGCGCCGCTGGGCTGAAGGGCAGGCGTATCCACTTGTCCGACTGCTGCTCCGGAGATTTTGTCCTGGGCGCTGAAGAGGCTCTGCGCTCCTCTGAAACCGGAGCCGGGTCGCGCTATCGCCGGTTGGCGAATTGTGTCAGCAGGGGAAGAGCGTGGGCGCGGCGGAAGGCATGGTAGCCAAGCGGGCGCGGCGACGGGGCAACTGCGGCTGAGGCGCGGCCAGCAGATCGGCGATCTCGCGGAGTTCGGCGCGGGCATGGGCGATGGTTGCGGCCGCGTTCTCCCCGGCCGGAGCGGAGCCGGTGGCCAGGAGCGGCAGGCGGCTCCGCGGGGCAGTCCGGGGAATTTGGGGCTGGGTAGTTTGCCGCGGAGCGCCGCGACGGTGGCCCTGTTCCAGCGCTTGCCGGGCGCCACTGAGCGTATAGCCCTCGGTGTGGACCAAGTGCTTGATCTTCAAGGCCAGTTCAACGTCAGGCCGGCGATAGAGCCGCTGACCGGTTCCGCTCTTGTTGGGTTTGAGCTGCGGGAACTGCGTCTCCCAGAAGCGCAGGACGTACGTCTCGACGCCGCAGATGCGCGCCACGTCGCCAATTTTGAAATAGAGGCGGTCGGGGATTGCCGGCGAGTCGTCGAGGTCGCGCTTTGGGGAAAGTTGCATGGCCATAGTAAAGGCGAGGAGGGCGCCGCAACCTGGGGGTAAACCCTGCTCTAGAGGGATTATAAGCCACAATTTGCACTGAATGTGAAGCAAAATTTACAGCAGGATGGATTCCCAGGCCTCAAAATCGAGACCTGGGCGGCAAAGATCCAGGCATATCAAGCAGGAGTGTGGAAGATCGCATTACTTTTTTCTCAGCACGGCTTCGCCTTTTTCATCCTCGACAATCGCGGACTCAAACTGACGGAAATCCGCGACTTTGGAGGCTGGAATTTCGACTTGGCGGACGACATATTCGTTGTCGAAGTGGAGAAGGTTTCCGTTCACCGAGACCGTGGAGCGGTAACTGGCAAAGCCGGCATCGAGACGGACGGGGTCTGGAGTCTCATCGACGATGTAGCCGGGAGGGATGGCGATGTCGAAACTGGTGTGCCAGCGGCCGGTGGCGCCTAGGTCGATGGGATAGATGCGAGGCTTGTCGTCGAAGGGAATCGCATCGGAGCTGATCACCCGGGGACGCACCAGCAGCAGCGAACCGGCCTGATGCGCGTATTGAAGGACAGTCACCTTGTAATGGAACTCGATGGGCTTGTCGAGGGCGTCGGGCTGGGTGAACGAAAAGCTGTCGAGCGTGACGCCGGGAAGGGTAAGTGCGATGTAGTGCTCCCAGTATTCGCGCCGCTCCTTGTCGTCGGTGTATTTAAGGAAGCTGCGCCACTCGGCGCCAACGGGGCCGGACTGCGAGGTATCGACCGAGCCGGTCAGGGTCCCATCGGCCGAGAGCGTGAAGGAGCCTTTGCGTTCCGTGACGTTGGCGTCCGGAGCCAGGACAGGAAGGGCGATGATCTGGCTGTTCGCGCCGTCGGCAAGGGTTCCGTAGCCGCCCTGCTCCTCTGAAGGAAGATTGCCCACCGGGGTGCGCTCGTCGGTGGGATCGAAGATGAGGTAACGCTTGCCGTCATTGGCTTTGACGACGGCTTGAAGACGCGGGTCTTCAACGCCGGCGGGAATCTCGATGGCAGCGATCATGTGGTTGCCGTAAAGGGAGGGAGCATCGGGATCGACAAAGCCGCGGCGATCATCGACGGGCATGTAAACGGCGCGGATGCCGGCGACCTGGAGCATGGAGATGAGGAGAGTGGTCTTGTCCTTGCAATCACCGTAGCGGTTGCGGAAGATGTCGCCTGCGTGGTTGGCCTGCCAGCCGCCGATGCCGCGCTCGACGATGAAGTAACGGATATTCTTCTGGATGTACTCGGTGATGCGGCTCAGCTTGGTGTAGAAATCCGGCGCGCCGGCGATCAGGCTCTGGGTTTGCGCAATGATCTCCGGCGATGGGTCGGGGCGGTGTGCTTCGAGATTGGTTTCCCACTCGCCGATGGCGCGCCACTGGTTATCCTTGCCAGCGACGGCGGCATCGCCCCACTGGACGGACATGCGCGCGGCAAGGGCTGCCCAATCCGGATGAGACTTGACCTCGCGCAGGTCGAGCGCGGGCATATCGTTCAACTCCCAGCGCCAGTGATTGGGTGCAACCTCGACGGGCTTGACTGGCGCGAATCTGTGCCATGCCTCGGAGTAAGCGCGGCCCGGAGGCAAGTCCACTTCAAGTGACTGAAAGACCATTGGAATGGAAGTCTGAATCGCCCAGTCCGTCTCCTGCTGATAGGGAGCTAGCAGTTCCTCGGACTCGCAAATCACGGTGGCCCCAACATCGGCGGCGGGAGGATTCACGACGCGGATTTTTTCCGTGGAAAGCATGATGGGAATGCCGGTGTCTCCGCCATCCATGAAGTCCGTTGCCTGGGCGGGAAACTGCTTTTGCTCGGCGGTTATGGTCCAGGCGTGGAAGTAGTTGATCTTCTCGTCCACATCGTAGGAGACCCCGCAGGCGGCATACTTGCGGCCTTGCGGGGCCAGGATGCGAATCGCCTCGCGCTCGCGCTCGGTTGCGCGGCCCTGAGCGTCGACGGTTTCCAGGTACTCATCAAAGAGCACCACCGCGGCGGCATTCTTTGCATAGGCTGGCGTAGGCGTTTTGGCGGCGTCCAGACCCCAGTCGGGAATCTGTTTGTCCTGGCCAAACCAACCGGCGAAGCAAGGATTGCAGGCGGCAAAGAGCAAGAGAACGGCCAGGCAGACGCGAACACGGAAAGAGTTGGATGAGAGCGGAGATGCCATGATCAGTTGCCTTTCGCGTTTGAATCCTTGTTCAGCACCAGTTCCCCCTGATCGGCGGCGGCGACTTTCTGGTAGAAGCCGCGCAGCTCCTGATACTCCTCCGGTTTGGCGGTGGCGAAGGCGCGGGCCAGCATTCGTGCGATGGTGATCTGTCCGGGCGCGGCAGCAGAAGCGGAAACGTAGAGGGCATGGCCAGCCCAAGAGATTTTTGCGCTTTGGGGCGCTCCCTCGACCGCGAAACCAGGAGGCAGGTGATAGATGACCTGATCTGTGATCTGTTCCGGATATTGCATGTCCACAGGTTCCAGACGCTTTTCCTGATTGACGAATGGATGGCTGCCGTTCGTTTGAAAGAAGAAGCCGGGGAGCAGGAGGCGCTTGGAGGTAGCCGTCCCCAGTGCGCCGTGAACATTGACCATGGCCATCAGATTTACGTCGGGATTATCGAGGCCGAGGAAGTGATCGAGTTGGGCCTCGACGCCGGCTGGCGTCATGGACTCAAGCCAGTGATCGAATTTCTTTTTGACTTCATCGGGACCGTTCAGCAGGGCTGCCTGACGCCAGCGAAGGGCCTGCTGGCCGGACATGATAAAGCGGAAATTTCCGGTTACGGCGCCGTGGGCGTCGAGGGTGAGATCGCCGAAGCGCTGCATTCTGTTATCGGGATAGGACTCAAGCGGGGATACGGCGGCATATTTTCCATCGGGGCTCTGGCGGATTCCGCCGGCGCCGGAGTGCGTCCACTTCACTGCGCCGAACGGGCACATTTGTTCGCCGGGATCAAGGGCGGTTTCATTGCCCTTGAGGTTGAGAATGACGATGTCGTCCTGAAGCTGATCAAGGCTCAGGTACGACGTGTCAAAAATTCCAGAGTTGCGATTCACCACTTTCATGTCGTATGCGGTGAGCCCGGCGGCGCGCAGCATGGTCAGATAAAGCATGGCAATGTCTTCGCTTGAGCCGCTCTTCTGAGCCCAGGTATCCTCGGCGTGCTTGGCCACCTTGAGCTTGAGCTGCTTGAGCTCGGATGTGCTTTTCACGCGGGAGAAGTCCGTGTTGTCGAGCGCCTGCACCGCCTTGTAGAGTTTTTTGGCTTTGTCCAGGTCGCTGTCACCGGGGGCAATCAGCCCATTCACTGCGTCACGGATGGATTTGGAGGGTTCGGCGAAATGGTCCACATCTTTGGACCAGCGTTTGGCCTCCGAAGTCCAGAAGTCCTGAGTATCATGGGCGCTGATGTAATAGAAGTGCACACGATAGAGAAAGGACGAGATCGGCGGCATCCATTCCTCGTCAGGGGCAGCCGGGATATCCGTCAAGTTGAGGTCGAAAATGCCCGCTGCATCGGCCTTGACATGGAGCTTGTCGGGCAAAAGGGACAACCAGACGAGAGTGTTCACCGGGGCGCCGTGCGCATCCATGACATAGCTGCTGGTTTCATTTTGCTGGCCGGGAAGAAAACCCTTGAAGGGGGTGAAGGCGTAGTGCGCCTTGTGGACGAAGTAAGGCCGTTGAAGCTCCCAGGATGGCGAGGAAACAGTATTGTCGTCGTAGCTGATTTGGTAGCTATATTCGAGGATGCTGCCGACCTCGACGCTGGGCAGGGTGAAGACCTTGCGAGAGAACTGCAGGTTTCCATTCTTGGTTGCCGTCTTGGAGATCAACAGGTCATCGGGCTTGCCGACCAGCGGGATGACGGTGCCGTCGGCGTGGATGGTGCGGGCCTTGATGTCGGTGATCTTGAAGTCGGTGCTCTCGTAAGGAATTTCGACGGTGGCCAGTTCCTTGCCCTTTTCCGTCAGCACCTTGATGCGTGTATACAAGGTGTAATAGTGCAGCGGATCGTTGGTGATTTCCTCGACGTTGAGGTAGACAGCGGCGGCTCCGGGGGCCTTGGGGTCGGAGGTCATTTGCAGTTCTTCTTGCGTGGGCTGCTGGAATTGGGCGCGCAGGAAAACCGGTGAGAAGATGGCGAGAAGCAGGGTCAGTTGGCGTACGAATGAGGGGATTCGCATGGCACTTCCTTTGCGTTCAGAGGATTAGAAGCCTGTTGCGAGACGCTGGAATTGAATGCAAGGATTTTACATTGGCGGTCGAGCGGTGTCGAGGAATTCCCGCACGGACCGCTGGTACGAAGCCGCAGTCGAGAGGGCAGCCGGCAAAAGCAAGAGAACGGCCAGGCAGACGCGAACACGGAAAGAGCTGGATGAGAGCGGAGAAGCCATGATCAGTTGCCCTTCACGTTTGAATCCTTGTTCAGCACCAGTTCCCCCTGATCGGCGGCGGCGACTTTCTGGTAGAAGCCGCGCAGCTCCTGATACTCCTTCTGAGAGGCGAAGGTGAAGCCGCGGGCCATCTTGCGAGCAAAGATAATCTGACCGGGCGAAGACAGTGACTTGGTGATGAGAATGGCGCGATCAGGCCAGGAGATTGCCACGTCCTGCGGCGCGCCTTCAACGCTGAAGCCAGGAGGCAAATAATAGGTGATCTGGTCGCCGACGATCTCTCCATAGTGCATATCCACAGGCTCCAGCCGCTTTTCCTGATCGACAAAGGGATGGCTGGCGTGGGTCTCAAGGAAGAAGGCGGGAATCAGAAGACGCTTGGAAGTTGCGGTGCCCAGCGCGCCCTTGATCGTAATGTCCGCCGCCAAAATCGCGTCGGTGTCGTCGAGGCCGGTGAAATCGTCGACATGCGCCTCGACGCCTTCCGGGATGATCGCTTCAAGCGAGTGATCGAATTGCTTCTTTACCTCATTCTCGTCGTTTCTGAGCGCGATTTGACGCCACTCCAGGGCCAACTGGCCGGTCATTGAGAAGCGCAGCGAGCCGCTTGCGTTTCCCTGTGCGTCGATTGTGATTCCTCCTGTACGGGCGACCGTGTTGTCCACGGCTGCCTGCCCAGGGAAGGCCCTGATGTTCTTTCCGTCGCTGCCTTGAATGACGCCTGCCGTGTTGGAGTGACGCCAGCTCACCGTCTGAAAGGGGCACATCTTCTCGCCCGGATCCAGGATTATTTCCTGTCCGGCGATGTTCAGCATCACGAGCGAATCAGCGAACTGACTAAAATTCAGATAAGTGGGGTCGAAGGAGGCTTCCTCGCGGTCCACCATCTTTACGCCATGGGCGGTCAATCCGGCTGCGCGCAACATGGACAGGTAGAGCAACGCAATATCGTTGCTGCTGCCGCTCTTCTGCGTCCAAGTGTCTTCGGCCCGCTTGATCTGCTTGAGCTTGAGTTCCCGGCGCTCCGAGTCGGTCTTTTGCCGCGAGTAGTCGGTGTTATCGAGAGATTGAACGGCTTTGTAGAGTTTCTTGGCCTTGTCGAGATCGCTGTCGCCCGGCGCAACCAGGCTGTCTACCGCCGCATGAATGGTTTTCGTAGGTTCGGCGATATGATCCGTCTCCTTGGACCAATCCTTGGTCTGGGCCTTCCAGAAATTGTCCGCGTTCACGGAAGCGCCCACATTCCGGTAATAGAATCGCACTCGATAAAGGAAACTCTCCATCGGCGGCATCCACTCCTCGTCGGGCGCCGGCGGGACGTCGGTTATGTCCAGGACGTAGCGGTCGTCGGCGCCGATCTTGACACTCACGCCTTGGGGCAGACTGGGCCAATAGATCAGGTTCAAATTGCTGGTGGCCATGAACAGAAAATGGGCCTTGTGGATGAAGTAGGATTGTTGGACTTCCCAGGTTGGCTCCAGATGCCAATAATACTGGGCGTTGAAGCGCAGTTGATAGGAGTATTCCAGAACACTGCCAACTTCCACGCTGGGCAGCGTGAAGATCGTACGGTTGGCGTGAACCTGATCGCCTTCTTCGGTAGTGGCCTTGAAGATCAAAATATCTTCCGGCTTGCCGGTAAGCGGAACGATCGTTCCATCCGCATGGATGGTCCGTCCCGTGATGCCGGTAATCGAAAATTCTCCCCCGAGATAAGGGATCTCGACTGTGGCCGCTGCTTTGCCCTTTTCCGTGAGCACTTTGATGCGCGCGTAATAGCTCTGAAAATGCTGCGCGTCGTTATCCACCTCCTCCATATCCAGGTAGACCGCAGGCGCACCGGGAGCTTTGGGGTCTGCGGTCATCTTGAGTTCGTCCGGGTTGGGCTGCTGGAATTGGGCGTGCAGGAAAACCGGTGAGAAGATGGCGAGAAGCAGGGTCAGTTGGCGCACGAATGAGGGGATTCGCATGGCACTTCCTTTGCGTTCAGAGGATTAGAAGCCTGTTGCGAGACGCTGGAATTGAATGCAAGGATTTTACATTGGCGGTCGAGCGGTGTCGAGGAATTCCCGCACGGACCGCTGGTACGAAGCCGCAGTCGAGAGGGCAGCCGGCAAATAGGCAAATCAGTGCCCTGGCTGGCCGGCCGCCGGCGCGGAAGGCTGGTGAGATTCGAGCAGGGAGGCGACCAGAGCCAAGGGCAGGCCGACGACGTTGAAGTAACAGCCTTCAATGCGAGGGATCCAACGGGCGGCCCTGCCCTGGATGGCGTAGGCGCCGGCTTTGTCCATGGGTTCGCCCGTGGTGATGTAGTCGGCGATCTCTTGGCTGGAGAGGGTGAGGAAGCGGACGGCGGTGACTTCCGCGGCGACTTCCGTGCGTTCGGCGGTGACCACGGCCACGCCGGTAATGACGCGATGGGTGCGTCCGGAAAGCAGGCGCAAGATGCGGGCAGCATCGGCGGAGTCTTCGGGTTTGCCGAGAATCTGGTGATCGAGGGTGACGGTGGTATCCGCGCCGAGCACCACAAGCGGCGGGCAAGAGTCATTGACGGCGAGTTCGTCGAAGACGGACTGGGCCTTTTCGCGGGCGCGCCGGGTGCCGTCGGCGATGGGGGCTGCGTTGGGAAATGGGGCTGCGGGGATGTGGGCGGGATGGACCTCAAAAGAATAGCCGGCCTGTGTGAGGAGTTCGCGGCGGCGGGGCGAAGCTGAAGCAAGAGTGAGCACAAGAAGATTATTGCAGGACGGAGCGTCATTTCAGTTCAGGATTTTAGGCGCATTTATTCTCACTCTGATTTCATGTCAAAGAAAGCAAGCCGGGAAAGTATTGTTAAGTGACTGAAGCTACTGAGGGAATTGGGGTGTTTTTGGATTGCAGGGAATTCCGCGGAGATTCGTTAAGCTAAGAACATTCAACGGGAAACAAATGCGACAGGGGAAAGAGGAATAGGCTTTCCTCAACTATTCGAACTGCTTCCGCGGGTTGGCAAGCGTAGGGAGAGACTGAGAGCGTCTCCGAAGAGAGTCGACATTCTGACCTTTGCGAAGAGCCGCAAATGCAGTGGCGAAAGCGGCTGAAGACGGGATGGCTTTAGTGAGACAACCTTTGGAGAGACCAGGACATTCTCCGAGTGGACTCAGCACTGCGACGGATTGTGCGAGGCGGCTTCCGCCGCGGCATTTTCAAAGATAGTGGGATGGAGAACAGATGCGGATTGACTGGCATCCCACCCTTCGCGGAAAACGCGAAGCCTGGGGCGTTCACATTCGAATAACCGTGAAGATGCCATGAAGGGCAAAGTTGTTGCGCATTCGCGGCGCATGGCGAGACCAATTCGGCGAGTACAGAGGGCGGTTCCCAAGGGGATCCGCCCCCTTTCCCTTTCTACGGAGATAGGCGCAAGTCCGTGTGATGGCAGGACGGGATTGGCGGATAAATGGAATTGGCAAGACAGAAGCAAGCAGTTGCCGGAAGAGCGGGTCAAACAGGCAAACGAAAGAACAAAGGCGGCCGCGGAACAGACAAGATGTGCATGGCCGCGGGCGTAATCCTTGAGGTGTTCAGCGAGGAGATTGCAATGCTCCTGCTGGATAAGACACTCCAGGGCAACGTTCCATGCGCAAAGCTGCTGTTTGCTGTTGCGGAAGGGCAACTCGACTGCGAGGACAAAGCCACGCTGGAAGGTATTTTCAGTCTGGCGGAAAAGCTGGCATTGGAGACGGAGTGGAAATCCGAAGTGATCGAAGCAACAGTAGAAACAGACTTCGAGAAACGTCCAACTTCGGGTTAAATGAATAGCAACCGAGACGAGCAGGTGGAGGGGCTTCGATCCCGCCAACGCCATTTGTCAAAGATGGTGGAGGCGGGGCTCGAAGAGATGCCTGAGATATACGGCGAGTTATCCGCCGCGTCGTCAGGCAAATCAAGTAAGAAGAGCGGCTTGAAACAAGACTCTTTGGGCAAACGGCAGAGCGGAAATGCACTCTCTGCGGCTTGCCCGGGAAGAAAGAAGAGACACGTATGAAGCTCACGAATCACGTATGGTTGCGCGCCGGCAGATGGACGGTATTGATGCTGATGGTGCTGAGCCTGATGAACATGGAGTTTGGTAGTGCGGCCCAGGCGCAGACGGTCAGCACGACCACTGTTCAGGGAACGGTATATCTGGCGAACGGACAGCCCGGCTCGGGGACCTTGGTGATAAGCTGGCCATCGTTCACGACTGCCAACGGTCAGTTAGTAGCTGCCGACAGTACGACAATTACGATTGCGCCGGATGGATTTGTGAGTGTAAACCTTGCTCCCAACCAGGGGTCTTCGCCCGCGGGGTTGTATTACACAGCGCTTTACTACATGAGCGATGGATCGACCAATACGCAATACTGGGTGGTGCCGGCAGGAGCTCAAGCGACCCTGGGACAGGTACAGGCGCAATTGATGCCGGCCACGCAAGCCATTCAAGCGGTGAGCAAGACGTATGTAGATCAGGCGATCGCAAGCGCCGCGCTCAGTCAGATATCGCCATCCGGTGGGACGCTGACCGGCCCGCTCTATCTGAGCGGAGATCCGACGCAGCCGTTGCAGGCTGCGGACAAGCACTATGTGGATGAAAGCTCTGCGTTGGCTGTACCGCTGACAGGTGGAACGCTGACCGGGCCTTTGACCAGCGTACAATTGGGGGCTCTGTATCAGGCGGATCAGTTTCCTGGAGCGGATTTTGGAGCCAAGCTTGGAGCCTGCCTGAGCGGACTTAGCGCGACGAACGGCGGGACTTGCGACGCACGGAATTTTACCGGAACTTTGTCGATGGGATCGAACCTGGCGATATCGACGGGGAATGTGACAGTATTTCTGCCATGCGCCACAATATCAACAGCCAATCAGGTGATTGTGACGGCGGGAACAAGAAATGTGACGCTGCGCGGGTGCGCTTTGCGCGGAGGCAGCGCGGCAAGCGGCAGCCAGGGCGGCACGGTGTTTTTGTACTCCGGAACCAAGTCGATGGTTCAAGTGGGAGACCCGACCTATGCGGCGGATACGATGGGCTTTCATTTGGACAACGCAGTGATCAATACCACTGCTTCGGCCAGCGCGTCGGCACAAGGGATGGTGGCATATCGGACGCAGGAGATGGACCTGGAAAGCTTGTATTTGCTGGGTAACTCAAACCAGACCGGAATGACACTGGACGGAACCGGGAACTATACGGGAGGAACATTTCTTGACGACGAAATTAGTGGATTTCAGATAGCAGTCAACGCCATCGGACATCAGATATCAAATGCTGCCACGACCGACTGGGTGAATGCGAGCACGTTCTTGCGGCTGCACATTGACTGCCCGACGAGCGGGGGGAATCCAATCAGCGGGAGTTATGGTATCAACCTGCAGCAGGGAGATGGAAACACCATCACTGGCGGCGATGTGGAAGGATGCTCGACGGCATTGCATCTGGGAGCCAACGCGCAGAACAACACAATTGTAGGGCTGCGGAACGAGAATTCGACTAATCAGGTCGTGGCGGATGCCGGCAGCTCGTACAACAGTTGGATGACCGGTGGAACGATGTTTACCGGGCAGTTGACAGATAACGGCACCCGCAATAGCTTTCTTGATACATTCCACCGCAGCTTCAACGGATTGAATGGGGATTGGTACGGAAGCCAGGAAGACGCTACGATCACCAACCATTATCGGCTGGGCATTGGGTCAGGAAACGAACGCGGATTGTTAAACCGGTATCAAACTGACTTCGGCTACCGGTGGACGATGGGCCTGAGTGACGCTGCGGCCGGAGAACAGTTCTATCAGATTCTCGACGAATTGAACAATGTTTACAGGATCTCAATCGGGCAGTATAACAACGGGCAATCCAGCACCAACAACCAGACTGTGATCAACGCGGCGGGGACTGGCGCGGTGGTGTTGAACGGATCGAACAACTCTGGTACGGGAGGCGTCGTCATTGGGTCTGGCGGCGCCAGCGAATCTACAGTAGCGACGATCGGCAGCACGGGAAACGCACAGTTCAATGGGACGCTTCAGGTCGGAGGCACATCTGCTTTCACGGGCACGACGACGGTCAAGAACCAGTCGGATGCGGAGATAGATTCGGTTCTTCAGGCAGGGGCAACAACGGGCCAAAAGGAATCATTCATCTACAACGACTGGAACGGCAACAGCCAGTGGTATATGGTGAAGACGGCATCCAATGACTGGGCGCTGAATTCAGCTACGGGCGGCCTGGACAGCTTTAAGGCCTACCAAAGTACAAACAGCGGCGACACTTACATTAATGCCTCCAGCGCTTCCGGAGTAGTGCGCGTCAATTTCGAGACAGGTGCCGGAGCTGGGTTCAAGGTTTATGGGGGCAACAGCAGCACCTTGTATGCCAGTTTTACGGGAGCAGCATCGATTCAATTCCCGGGCATTGCGGCGGCTAGCGGACATAGTTGCTTGCAAATCGACAACTCGGGATATGTTACAAATACGGGGTCCGCTTGTGGCTCCGGGAGCGGCGGCAACGGAACTGTCAGCGCGGGAACTGCCGGTCAGATGGCTTTCTACAACGCCGCCGGCACAACCGTTTCCGGCATCAACCAGGTTCCTCTCAGCGCAGGAGGAACCGGTGCTTCCAGTGCTCCCGCCGCTCTGGCAAGCTTGGGCGCGGCCCCCATCGCGGGAGGAACGTTTACCGGCCCGGTGAGCGTTGCGACAACACTTTCGGTGGCAAACAACACCAGCATTGGTCCGCGCTACGATGTTACGAATGCTGTATTTGGAGCGAAGGGCGATGGGTCGACGGACGACACACTTGCCATTCAAGCGGCATTCAACGCCTGCTGGAATAATGGCGGCACGCCTCATGGCGGGATTGTTGAATTCCCTGGAGATCATACTTATGTTGTATCATCTACCATGAACGCCTATGACGGATGCCAGATCGAGGGCACAACCGGCAACAGCGCAGGCGGGTACTCACCGCCAGAGATGGTTTGGAACGGACCAACTCCGGGAACTGTCTACAATATCTCCAGCGTTACAATTGCGGCCAATAGCACTCCGGTTTATACGCCTAGTTTCCCCGCCCCGTATCCTCAGCCTTATCTTGCGACTCTGACGGCGAGCAATAGCCTTACGGCAGGACAATGGGTGGACATTGAAGGCTTGAGTACGAGCGGAGCAATGGCTCTTGATCGGGGAGTTCTACAGGTAGCCTCGGCAACTGGAACTTCCTTTACGGTCGTGGTGCCTTTTGGCGTGAGCACAGGCACTTTCTCCGATACCGGCACGGCGACCGTGGCGAACGTGTTTGTTGCCTTTGACGCCAATGCCCGTTACCAGCAGTCAGTCAGAAATATTTCCCTTGGAAATAAGTCGGCAACGCAGACCAACACCTTTCAGGTTGGATTTTACTTCGGCTCTCGCGTGGACACTGGCACCCGGGTATGGAACGGCGCAGTATCCGGAGCGACGGAGTACGGATATTATTATTCCGATGGAGGCATCAACACTGATTTCGACAAGGGATGGAGATCAGCCGGGGCTGGGGTTGCCGCAATCTATTGGCGGGTAGGAGGCGCGGACTCTTTAGGAATAGCAAACGGAACGGTGGATAACAACCGCGGGGCGTATGGCTCCCCCAGCAGCGGAGCCGCTGTGATGCTGGATAATCAAGCAGCCTGCGGAACGGTAGACTTCACTTCCAGGAACGTCAAGGTGGAGGTGAATTCATCGCTTACTTCAGGTCTTGGCGTGTTTACGCTTTATGACTGCCCGTCGGCGGGAAATGGCGAACAGTTCTTTCTTAATCTTGATACTACATGGATAGCTCCGGCGAATCAGACTGCGGCGGGATTCAATTATTCCACTTTTGTCATGTCGCCGGCGAACGACGAGGCGCTCGTCCTGAGTGCGACAAACTTCCAGATTCCGAGTGGAAAGGCATCCAACACGACTCAACCATTTGTTGGGCTACCGGCGCTTTCAAGAAGCAACATGATTGGTGCTTCCGGGTGGACTCCTTTACTTTCCTATTCTCCTTCGATCACCAGTGCGGGCATAGGTCCAAGCTCATCGGCATCGCCCGCGCAAATCATGGGCGACTTGAATATCGGCCAGTTGTGGCAAGATGGAATTCCTGCATCCGATTTTCTGTATTCGGACACGGCTTTTGCCGCGCTGCCCAACGGGACTACATTATATGCGGGCCAGATTCTTGCGCCTCCGAGTTATTGGAAAGGAGTCAATGGGAAGCGGTACGCGCTCGACGTGGTCTATCAAACCGGGACGACCGGAGCGCCGAATGGCGGTGCTACCACATGCACCGGATTATCCGGCGCCACCATTCTGACTTGCACCAGCGCGGCCGACCTTTCCGCGGGCCAGGCAATCACGATTGGCACAGACACGGACAAGGTAATTCAGTGGGTGGACGCAACCAATCCGGGCGCTGTTCTGGTGCATCTTTCCAGCGGTCTTGCTGCGGCATATTCCACGGCGACAGCGCTTGCCTTCTCCGCGCCGGTGCTTGGCTCCGAGATACAAATGCCGACAAAATCCTCAACTGCGCCGACCACGCTGGCCTGGTCGCAGGGGGATGTGGAACAGAACTCCGGGGCAGCGGCCAATGGAGTGGCGGCATGGGTGAATGTGGCGGCGGGAACGCCGGGAAGCTGGGCTGGAATACCGCTCGGCAACAGCAGCGGTCAGATTGCAGCTTCTCAGATTGCATCTTCATCTCTTCAGGGCACAGATGCCACGGTGCTTACGGCGGGAACCGTATCGGGCACGGGCAGCGCGCTCTGTACGGATGCAAATGGCGGCGCGACAACATCCGGATGCGCCTCCGGCGGCAATGCTTCAACGACTGCGCCCGCGTGGCTCCAGAACCTGGGAACCGGCGCGGACGGCTCCTATGAGGCCAGCTCCACGGGCACATGTTCTACCAGCCCCACGCATTGCTCCATCAATTGCACCGCCGCTGCGCCTTGCGCGTCCTTGAACGGAGAGAATTTTTACACCCGCTTCCAGGTCGATTCCGGGGCCTATATCTCCGACAACGTGGCAAGTTCGGCAGGTTTCGTCGTTCATTCCCAGGGCGCATGCAATATCTACGGAACGATCCTCGACAATGGCGCTTACAGTTCGTGGCCCGCGACCAACAAAGGCGTAGGCGGCGCCACGCCTGGCGGTTCTGGCGGAGGGGCCGCGGCAGGCACGGCAGGAACCTACTCGTACCCCACTGTTGCCGGGGGCGGTTATGACCAAACAGCAGGCGGCTCCGCGGGGGCGGCGAATGGAGGAAACGGCACGAACGGCAGCACGCCGAATCTGGCCGCTCAGCGGGCAATAACTAACGCATCCGGCGGAGGACTCGATGGCCTGCTGCTTACCGGCGCGGCGGGTGCGCAGGGAGCCAACAGCGGGGGACTTGGAGGTCATCCGGGCGGCGGCATCGTGTTGTCATGCGGTTCGATCAACGGCGCTGGCGGCGTCATTGACTTGAGCGGAGCAGCGGGCAGTCCGCCGTCGGCAAACTCAACCGGCGCGGGCAGCGGCGGCGGCGGCGGCGTAGGCTTGCTCTCAAGTCAGGCCGCCGTAAGTACGTGGCCCGCGGTCTATGTTGCCGGCGGTCCTGGCGGATGGTCCTCTGGCGGCAGCTCCCCTGTTCCACAGGCGCTTGCCACTTCCGGCAGTTGCACCACGCAGCCCAAGGTGACGCTGAGCGTTACTGGCGGAGCGCTGTCCAGTTGCACGGTGGTCCAGCCAGGCGCGGGGTGCGCAACGGGTGCGAACGTGACATTCAACATATTGGGAGGCGGCGGGACGGGTGGCACGGTGACTCCAACCTGGAGTGCAGGATCGCTGGCCAGTTGCACTGCTTCTGGCGGGAGCGGCTACTCAGCCGCGACCTATACGACGGTGGGCGCCGGCGGGGATGGCGGGAACGGCTGGTACGCAGAGTTTCAGGGATGGTAGGCAACGACGGCTCGAAAGCTCCGGCAACCCACGCAAACTGCGCACGACCTGTTCGGCGTTCTGCTCAAGTGCGACTGGATTCGAAGATGGCTGAGGGCGCAGGCCAGCCAAGCATCGAGCTATCTTGCGGGTTGACTGCCGGATGAGATGTGGGATGCGTGGCGCAAGCAGAAGGAGCAG
>VFSW01003526.1_pt1 | contig 23458 bp, 14 predicted proteins | sample 5358111 | NCBI WGS metagenome assembly VFSW01 (sample SAMN11554181, study PRJNA540505) | mine drainage metagenome | isolation source: sediment from site ElyBrook_90M | place: USA: Ely Copper Mine, Vershire, VT | collected 2017
GAGGCAATGCCGCAGAGGCTAATGACCGCCGTCGCCGATCCGGGCCCGGTTATGAATTGGTTAACATCATTGGTTCCCCCCTGGCCGTCCTGCCGACGAAGACCTGAAAGACGCCGGCGACAACCTATTTCCTATCGGGATCATCCAATGCGCGCTCTGGATTGGCGACGCTTCGAGGTCCGGGAGGTGCAAATATGGGTTGCGGACGCGCATTGGTTCTGGCAGGTTGCCTGGTCACAAACGGGCTTCTTGGTGGTCCCGGAGCGGCAGCGGCGGGAAGCGCCCAGACGGTTGAACCGCGAGCAGGCTCCCCGGCGAGTTCGTTTCAGCTCAGTGTGACGTTGGCCGGGGGTGGCAGTGGGCTGGTGACGAGCAGTCCTGTGGCGATTAGTTGCGCTCCGACGTGCGCCGCCAGCTTCAGTTCCGGCACCAAAGTGATGCTTGCGGCCACCGCCAGCAAGGGATCCGTCTTTGCAGGCTGGACAGGAGCGTGCACGGGCAGCGCTACTTGTACCGTGACCCTAACTGCGGATGAATCGGCTACGGCGACTTTCAACGTCTCACAGACAGTCAACGTTTTGAACCATATTATTTTTCTAGCGCAAGAGAATCGGGGTCTTGACCACTACTTTGGCGCACTACGGGCCTACTGGAAGGCCAACGGTTTTGCAGATCGATCTTTCGACGGGCTACCTCAGTTCAATCCGGTCTCCGGGCTTGCCCCACTCTATGGACCACCTCCGACCAATCCTGGCTGCGATCCCGCCTATCCTCCACCCGATGACTGCACGGTGGACAGCAGCAGTCCGCAGATAACGTCCTATCATCTGCTCACGCAGTGCATCGAGAACCCGAGCCCGTCCTGGAACGAGAGTCACGTCGACTGGAACCTGAGCAATCCCTACTCGTCGACCGCCACTCTGGACGGATTCGTCTGGACGGCAGCGCATGACGCGAGAGCGATAAAACCGCAATACTACGACACCAACGGGATTCGCGCGATTGGTTATTACACCGATGCCGACCTGAATTATTACTATTTTCTGGCTTCGGACTTTGCCACCTCCGACCGCTGGTTTTCCCCAGTAATGGCGCGGACTGCTTCTAACCGCGAATACCTGATTGCCGCCACTTCGCAAGGCTACGCTTACCCTATCGGGACAGACCTTGAAGACCAATCGCTGCTGACTGCGACCACGATTTTTCAAGAGCTTGAAGCTGCCGGCATCAGTTGGAAGATTTATGTGAACCCCGAAGGCAGCCTGTGCCAGACAGATCCCACGCCGCAGTGTTTATTAACTCTGAGCTATGTCCAGAACTTCCAGTGGGGACAGACCATTCCCAACCAGTACCCGCAAAATCTGGTCCCGATTTCGCAATTCTTTACAGACCTGCAGAATGGGACTTTGCCGCAAGTCGCGCAAATCGAGCCGGCATCGAGCGCCGGTCTCGACGAACACCCTACGGATTCTCACAAGTACCACATCAACATTCAGCTGGGCGCGAACTATGTGTCGTCTCTGATCAACGCGCTAATGGTCAGCTCTTCCTGGAAAGATTCAGCATTCATTCTCACCTACGACGAATTCGGAGGGCTGTACGATCATGTTGCGCCGCACTCGGCTGTGAATCCGGACGGCATCAAGCCCAACGACCTTCTACCCGGAGACATCTGCACGCAAAGCACGGGTCCGACCTGCAATTTCACGCACACCGGCTATCGGGTGCCGCTGATTGTAATCTCGCCTTACACCAAGCAGCACTACGTCTCGCACACGGCAACGGATTACACCGCCATCCTGAAACTGATTGAAACTCGTTTCCAGTTGCCAGCGCTAACCAGGCGCGACGCTGCGCAAATGAATATGACCGCGTTCTTTGACTTCAATAATCCGGCATGGATGACGCCGCCCACACCTCCCGCTCAGCACACCAATGGTCATTGCTATCTCGATCGATTGCCATGAGGCAACCCATGGGTCAGGCGGTCAAGAAACTTCCCGGTGCCCTTCCATTTAAAAGCACCGCCCATTTCAAAGTGCAGCCATGCGCCGTTGGACGAACAGGAAGTAAAGGGCCAGCAGGACAAGCAGGAATCCGTTGACGCTGAGCACCACAGGAGCGGTAAACAGGGGGACGAGCCATCCCGAGAGGAGGTTGCCCATCGGCATGCCGCCGCGGAACGCGAAGTTGTAGACGCTCATCACACGGCCGCGCATCTCGTTGGTGGTAATCAACTGCACCAGTGAATTCACCGTCGCAAAAACCGCCATCATCGATGCACCCACCAGTACGAGGAGCGTCTCGCTGAGGGGCAGGGACTTCGACAGGGCGAACCCGGAAATGCCCACGCCCAGGCAGGCGAGCGCGCCCAGAGCGACGCGTGCTTTGTGTCGTATGTTGCCCGCGCCCGCGATGCCCAGTGAACCGCAGATCGAACCCAGTCCCATGAGCGCGAGCAGGTTGCCGTAAGTTTCCGGGCCGCGATGGAAAATATCCTTTACGAATACCGGAATGTAAGTCCGCATGGGCATGCTCAGGGCCGTCATGCAGAAAGCCAGAATAATCAGCGCTTCCATCGAACTCTGCTTGCGGGCGAACTGGATGCCCTGCTTCAGGCTGACGAACATCGACTCCGTGGTCTTCAGCGGCAGGTAGCGGGCGCTAATGATCGACAGTGAGATGATCGGTGCCAGAAAAGAAAGCGCGTTCAGGCCGAAGCACCACTTCTCTCCGAGCTTTGCCAAAGCTTGCCCGGCCAGTGCCGGCCCCACCATGACTGCCACGTTGAACTGGATTGAATTCAGGGCAATCGCGTTGGGCATGTCTTCCTTCTCGACCAGCGTGGGAATCAGCGCCTGATAAGCCGGCCCGCCGAAGGCTTGCGCGAATCCGGAAACAAACGAGAGGCAAAGAATGTGCCAGACGTGTACGACTCCGGTGGCCACCAGAACGGTAAGGATGCTGGCGGTGGCCATCTGGACATATTGGGAGCTAAGCAGAATTTTGCGGCGCTCTACGCGATCGGCCACCACTCCACCGATCAGAGAGAACAAAAAGATGGGAATGCCTCCAAGAAACTGATCGAGCGCAAGCAGGAACGCCGAGTGGCTGAGACGGTAGACCAGCCAGCCCTGCGCCACAATTTGCATCCAGGTGCCGATGCTGGACGTGCAAGCGCCAATCCACATCAAGCGGAAATCGCGATATTGAAATGCTTTAAAGACCCGGCCAATCACCTTAGCGGGACTCCTTCAACGCAGGCTTCTCCAGGAGTGTTCTCCCTGCAGGCAATGATCAGCCGGTTCCGGATGGAAATGTCTCGAGCCCAGGATCGATCAGCGTCCATCCTCAGTGTCCCTCAGCACGGGCCAGCTGGCCGATAAATATCCCAAAGGGCTCCAGCGAGACTTCGTCGCCTTCGGCGGAGGACTTCCCCGTCGCCAACAGGCTTTTCGCCGAGGAGAAGCCATTATGTTTGAATTCAAAATTGACCTTCTTCGGCGATCCCGACATGTTCAGAGCGACCAGCACCACGTCGTCTTTGTAGGCGCGCAGATAGGATAATACGTCCGGATTGTCCTCATTCAGGGCCGCGTAGTTGCCGTCGAGAAGAGCCTTGCTGGTGTGGCGCAACTTCAGCACGTGCTTGTAGAACTCGAGCACGGAGTTCGGATCTTTGGATTCATCTGCCACGTTGTGCGTCTTGTACGTCGGCGGGACGGGAAGCCACGGAGTCGCCGTGGAAAAGCCCGCGTTTGCGCTTTCGTCCCACTGCATGGGGGTTCGTTCGCCGTCGCGGCCTTTTACCTCGGGCCAGCCGATTCGCCCGATGGGATCCCGCACGTCTTCCTTGCGCATGGGCGGCGTGGTTTTCATGCCGATTTCTTCGCCGTAGTACAGGATGGGAGTTCCACGCAGGGTGAGATAGAGCGCGCCCATTAATTTAGCGATCTGATCGTTGTGCCTACCGTCTCCATAGCGGTCGTAAGAGCGCACCATGTCGTGGTTGCTGATCACGAACACTGGCCAGCCCGAAGCCGAGTCGACGGCGGCGATCTGCTTGCGGAATTCGGCGGGCGACAGCTTGTTGACGGTGGTGAAAAGGAAATCCATGGGCATCTGCAGTTCGTTGTTGCCCTTGCCGTAGTAGCGGTTGAGTTCGGCAATGTCGGCGGTCCAGGTTTCGCCGATCAGCACCGCGTTGCTTTCGTCCGCCACTTTGCGCAAACCGCGAAGCACATCATGCACCTCGGGCAGCTTGGTGTTGTATTTGTCTTGCTCGAAGGGATCGCCGTAAGCATTCTTGCCCGGCTTTACGATGGGGTTATCGTGCAGATCGGGATCTTCGAATAAAGTGTCGACGGCATCCAGGCGAAAACCGGCGACGCCGCGGTTGTACCACCAGCGCGTCACGTCAAACATGGCGTCTTTTACTGCGGGGTTGCGCCAGTTCAAGTCCGGTTGCTCGGCGTAGAAAAAGTGGTAATAGTATTGGCCGGTGGTGGGGTCGAGTTTCCACGCCGAGCCGCCAAAAGTCGACAGCCAATTGTTGGGCGGCTGCCCCGGTCCCTTGCCATCGCGCCAGATATACCAGTCGCGGTGCGCCGATGTGCGGGAGGACTTGGAGTCGAGGAACCACTTATGCTGGTCGGAGCTGTGATTCACGACGAAGTCGAGGATGATGCGGATTCCATGTTTCTTGCCTTCGCTGGCGAGAACATCGAAATCGGCCAGCGTGCCATACATGGGATCGATGTTTTCGTAGTCGGAAACGTCATAGCCGAAATCTATCTGCGGCGAGGGAAAGCAGGGCGAAATCCAGATCGCGTCCACGCCCAGGTCTCGGAGGTAATCCAGTTTCGAGGTGATGCCCTTCAAGTCTCCGACGCCGTCGTTATTGCTGTCGGCAAAGCTGCGCGGATATAACTCATAGAAAACCGCGTGCTGCCACCACTGATGCCCTTCGGCGTCAACGGCGTTAGCTGCGGTCTGAGCGGTGGCAGTTGGCAAAACAAAACAGACGCAGGCCGCAAACACCGATAACCAGTTCATCGTCTTTTTCATAAGTACCTCCATGCAAAGTTAAGGCGGAAAATCTGAATCGGTTCCTCGATCTCCGTGCCCGGCCCGGCGATTTCCGTCAGGCCGGTTTATCTGCCGTGAGTCTTCCGTACGAGCGCTTAAGGCTTGGCAAAATGAAAGACAATGGTGCGATGCTGGAATTCTTCATCGGTTTCTTGGCCGGTTCCCGCGGGGAACTCGATGCGAACTTTTTCCTGGCTGAGGACTGCGCCCTCGACCGAACTGATCTGTGACGCATTCCAGGCTGCAAGCTCATATTGCGCTCCCGGCAGGCCCGAGACCTCAACTGTCAACTGAGTCCGAGCCGGGTTCCACGATTCCGTGATCACGCGCAGTCCGCGGCTTGCGCTGCCCAGCGGAGGAAGTTCGTTCGACAGCGACAATCCGAAATCATTCTTGACCCGGATCACCACGCGGGTTGAGCCGCCATGCGCGGGGAAACGCAGTGTCACGTGCTGATCTTCACTCTGACCTGCGCTTGTGCTCTGACCCCCGTCTTTCGATTGCACCTCGTAGGGCAGCCGCTTGCCGTTCATCTCGACGCCAACCACCTTGGCGCGCAGGCTAAGAGCTGGCGAAAAATCGACCCAGCAATCTCCCGCGCCGGTGGACTTGGTTTCAAGCACGATGCTATCTGCGGTTTTATGGTATTGAAAATCCACGGCGGCCGATCCTACATGCACATTCCGAATGGCGAATGAGGTCCAGTCGGCGGGCACATGCGGAGCCAGTAAGACCTGATGGTTCGCCGCATCCGTTTGCAATCCAAACATTCCCCGCAGAATGGGGCTAACGACCATTGCCGCGGACCATATCTGGTGCGGCGAACTCGTGGAAAAAGATTGGTAGTAGTCGCCGGAGAGAACTTCGGTGAAGTGTCCGAGCGAGCCGTCGAGGCCAAGCAACGCGTTCGCTCGCAGATTGAAGTAAGCGGGCAGCGAGCGGTGATACTTGTACTCTCCAACTGATGCCCAGCCAGTAAACAGCGGCCAAACGGCGCCGAAATGATAACCCGATCCGTCGTAGACTTTGGAGCGCGATGAGATGATTCGCATGCCCCAATCGGTCTCATGATCGGCTTCGGAGAGTAGCGCAATCATCTGATCGGCGTGGTCAGGATCGGGCAAACCGAACCACATGGGAACGGTTGCCAGCACGCTGGCCTCGTCTGCGCGTTGGTTGTTCTGGGTTAAGGCGAAGGCGTATATCTTTTTTCCCGGCGACCAGAAGGATTGATCGAGCAGCGCCCGCTTCTGATCGAACTCTGCGGCCAGCTGTTCTTTCAGATCATCTTTGCCTGCGAACCCGGCAAGGCTGGAGAGAGAGCGCAGTGCCTCAACTCCCAGCCCAGCCTGATAGAACTCATTTTTGACGGGCAACAGCGGACCGCCCTCCACCCAGCCGTGTCCCGCGCCGGCGTTCTGGGCCAACCCCTGCGCATCATAAGTCGAGCGCAAGAATTGGTAAGCCTTCCAAACGCTGTCCCATTTTTCGCGAAGGAACGCCAGGTCGCCGCTCTGTGCCACGTAATCATTCATGGCAATGATGAAAAGCGGCGTGGCATCGGCGGACACGTAGGGATACGGAAAGTCCTTGAACCAGGGCACCAGGCTCGCGCTCTGCGAGATCTCGTGTGGAATCTTGCCGTCTTCGCGCTGAAACTTACTGATGAATTCGAGAGCTGTGCGGGTGGTCGCGTAGTCGCCCTCAGCGTTGAGAGCGAACGAAGTCCACAAGGAATCACGCCCAAAGAACCAGGCAAATCCCGGACGCTGGCTGGTTCCCGATGTTCTATAGCCCGCGACCAGTCCAGTACCGAGGTAAGGGTTGTTCACCAGTCCCTGGATCGTGCTGACGCGTGCCCAGTCGTAGGCCCACTGCAAGGCTGCGTCGGGCAGTTCAAGGTTGACCGTTTGTGTCAGGTAGTTTTGGTAGTAGGCGGCGGAATCGCGCAACAGGTCTGCGTACGAAGCCGAAAGGTGCTGATAGGTCTTGGCCGCTTCATCGAGGCTGGTCAGCGAGGCCGCGATTACCAGCAGCCTGGTTTCGTGACCCTTCGGCGTGACGCCCAGACGAAGCGAATTCTCATTCGACGACGAATAGTTCGTCTCGTAGGCTTGATGCGCGTCCTGCGCGGTCGGAGATCCCACAATCGCCGCCAGCTTTCTGGTTTCTTCGCCGAAGACGAAAGCGCGCCGCTTGACGTCCCAATCGACGTAAGTGCCACCGATGGCTGCTGGCCATTCCAGGGCAAAATCCGCGACAAACCCCGCCTCGATCTCCAGAGGTTGCTCCGTTTCCACATCCAGCAGGATTATGGCTCCCTGTTCGCGCACGGGCACGAAAAGTGTCTCGCGCACGCGAAATGAATCGCCGGCGTAGAGCAGGGTCGCTGATTCGGGACGCACCACCAGAGTTCGAGCCAGACTCTCCGCGAGCAATGCGCGGCCGCCGGCATGAAAGGTCAGGTGAAGATCGCGAAAAATCTTCAGCGGATAGACCCAGCCTTCCATCCTCCCAGACTCGTCGCCGAATAGGCCGGCGCGCGTCCCTACTACGGGAAGAAACTCCCAGGAGCGAACGGGGCGCGAAAGCTGCGATGCTTCCTTCAGCTGTTGCGCGCTGAGAATGGTGGGAACCAACAGGGCCGCGAAAAAGACCGCAAGGCACACGACAGAGCTGAATCGTGCGATACGGCGCGAAGAAAGCAAATCGAACATCTCGTGGACCTGAACGCTTGCGACGAAACTTTCTGAGTTAAGGCTCACCGCGGAAATAAGGAGCAGCGGCGAATTCTAGCACGGCTAGGGCCGCAGATTTCGCTGATGCACGCAGATTAAACACTCAACAGGGAGCATCACATGGCCAGTCAATCGGCTGCGTGCTCACTAGCATGCGTGCTCATTGAATGACCGGCGCTTCTGCCACGCCGACATTGGTATCGGCTCCACCGTAGTAGAAAAGCTCACGGTTGCCAAAATGCACTCTGCCTTCCACAAAAACTACGTGGGGGACTTGGCCTGTCTTCTCCCATTCTTTTTCCGGAGAGAACACCGGCTGGTCGCTGCGCCAGATCAGCCGCCGGGGATCATTGCGGTCGAAGATCGCAATGCCGGTGCGGTATACCAGTTTGTCGTCGGCGCCGTTGTAGACGAGAACAATCCCGTGTTGGGTGACGATAGGCGCTGGTCCCGGTTCGGCGACTCGCGAATCAAATTGACCAGCCCGCACCGGCAGCACAGGAGAACTTGTAGCCTCTACCCAGTGGATGAGATCCGTGGAATAGGCCAGCCCCGTCTGATCGTTGTTGTCGGCAGTCGTTCCCAGGAAATACATCCAGTACTTTCCGCCGATCTTCTCGGGTACGATTGCGCCTGACTTCGTCCAGCGTACATTCCAGTTTCCGTGATAGGCGGGAAGAATAACGCCCTGGCGCTGCCAGTGGATCAAGTCTTTGGAGGTTGCCAGGCAGAGCTGTGCGTCTTTCTTGTTGTAGCCGGTGTAGGTCATGTAATAGGTATCGCCGAACTGAACCAGTCGCGGATCTTCGACTCCGCCGTCTTTTTCGTACGCCTCTGTAGGGGAAAAGACGGGCTGGGCCCCCCGCGTAAAGTGCAGGCCGTCGGCGCTTTCGGCGTACCCGAGGCGCGAGGTACCATGTTTGTCCTGGGCACGGTAAAGCATGATGACCTTGCCCCCGCGCACAACGACTGCCGGGTTGAACGTGCCTGCTGATTCCCACCCATCGCCTTGTGACGAGATAATCGGCGAGATGACGGGAGTCTCGGACAGGCGATGCCAGGCTCCAATCGGCCAACTTGCGCTATCCTGAACATTCAGCGTCAGAAGCAGCGCCAGCAAGCCGGTCCAAAGCGCGGGGTGAGTGGAACGGATCATGGCAACCGTGGTCGCTGCGGATTGGCCGACGGGAATAGACCGGCGCGAAGTGAGTGACGATGCTAACTGAAGCGCTGCGCGAACGCCAGCGCTGGCCCCACGTGATGAGTGCTCTCCGATCCTCGCGCACGCTGCTGGTTCTCGCAACGGTCTGCGGCGCGGTCTTTGTCGTGCCCGGGGCGGCGTTTGCGCAGACGAAGGCCGGAGCAGAGCCAAACGCAACGCCCTACCAGACCGGCCTGGCAGCCTGGCAGCGCGGCGACATTGCGGCTGCACGTGACGCTTTCGAGAAGGCGGTGCATCTCAACCCGCGGAGTGCCGACGCGCAGAACATGCTCGGCCAGGTCCTGTTGCAGCTGCGGCAAGTCGATGACGCGATCGCGCATTTCCGTGTGCTGGTCAAACTTCGTCCGACTCTCGCCGTGGCCCATGCTTACCTGGGTCAGGCTCTTCAAGCCAAGGGATCGCTGGATGACGCGGTAACTGAATTTCGTCTCGCGGTGCACTTAGCGCCGAAGACGCCACAGGCCCACGAGGCTCTCGGGCACGCGCTCAGTCTGCTGCAGAAAATCGACGAAGCGGCCGTAGAGATCGAAGAAGCGGTGCACCTGGCGCCTGAACGGCCCGAGTTTCACGATGAACTCGGCTCGCTGTGGGCGCAAGAATCGAAGTTTGTGGATGCGGAAAAAGAATTCCGCGAAGCCGTGCGGCTGGAACCAAACTACGAACCGGGCTACTTGCATCTGGGCGTGGTGCTCGCAAGCGAAGGCGAACAGAAGCAAGCGCAAGAGTCGTTGGATCGCGCCGTCAAACTTGATCCAAACGACGCAATGGCCTGGTACCAGCGCGGAATCCTGGAGCAGGCGGGCAGTCCCGACGAAGCTTTCCGCTCTTTGGAACGTGCCGTCGCACTCAAGCCTGACTTGGCGCCGTTGCAGACGCGCTTTGGCCTATTGCTGCAGCGGCGAGGCGAGGTGGAACGAGCCGCGACCGCCTTTTCCAAAGTGGTGGAGCTTTCCCCGTCCGACCCCGAAGCGCACAACAATCTTGGGCTTGCGTTGTTGCAGCACGGGGATGCGGATGCGGCCATCAAGGAATTTCAGCAAGCTATCAGGCTGCGTCCCGCTGATGCGGGATTTTTACAGAATCTAGGCACGGCTTATCTGCAGAAAACGGATTTCGACGCGGCGGTCAGCCAGTTTCGCGCAGCTTTAACCCTCGATCCGGGGTACGCCAGCTTGCACTACGATCTAGCTTTGGCATTGAAGCTGAAGGATGACCTGCCTGCAGCCATCGCCGAGTGGAAAGAATCCATTCGCCTGGATCCCAAGCTGGCGGATGCGCATTACAGTCTGGGAATCACGCTGTGGCAATCGGGAGATTTTCCGGCAGCGGCGGAACAAATGCAGCAAGCAATTCAGATTCAGCCCGACTACGCCGAAGCTTATTACATGCTGGGAACCGTCTTGAAGCAGATGGGGCAGTTGCCCGAGGCTGCCGAGGCGCTGAGGACGGCAACTCGTCTGCAGCCCGACTTCGCGGGCGCGCATACCACGCTGGCGTCGATTCTGCGTCAGCTCGGAGATCCGGCCGGAGCGGCTGCCGAAAGCAAGTTGGGCGCGGACATTACCAAAGAAAAAAACAATCTGCAGGCGGCGACGTTTGCCACCAATTCTGGCCGCCGCTTGCTGAGCACAGGGGATCTGGATGGGGCGATCTCACAATTCCGATCCGCCATCGACGCGATGCCGACTTACGCCGCGGCCCACTATCAGCTGGGCTTGGCGTTGCGTCAAAAAGGGGATACCGGAGAGGCGAAGCAGGAACTCCAGAAGGCCGCGGAACTAGCTCCGCCCGCGACGTCGCCATCGAACTAACGCGAGCAGCGCGTGCGTAATTGACTCAGCCTAGAATTGCAGCTCAGATTGGCTGGCGGTGCGGTACGCGCCGAACATCTGGAAAGAAGCGGTTCCTGACTTGCATCGACTGTTCAAGATCGGCAACGTAGTTTTTATTCTGTTCGCTCTGGCGAGCGTCGCTTCCGGGAAAGGACTGGCGCAGAATCAGTCCGCGCTCGCCAAGAGCGCAGCCGGGATCGGGAGCGGCTACGTCGGCAATAGTGCGTGCGCCCGCTGTCACGCCACAATCTTCGAATCTTACCAGCGCACGGCCATGGCCAACGCCAGCGGACCGGCGATTGATGCCCTGACTCCCGCGGAGTTCGATCACAAGCGCTCCGGCGTTCACTACCGCATTTACCGCGAAGGGGACCGCGCCTGGCTTAGCTACGATCGTCCGGGGGATTCCTCCCTTCACGGAAAGAAAGAATTGCTCTACTACATCGGTTCGGGAAAGCGCGGCCGAACCTACCTTTTCGAGACTGACGGTTTCTTGTTCGAGTCTCCGGTGAACTGGTACACCGACAAACAGACCTGGGACATGGCGCCCGGCTACACCTCTGCGCGCGAGATTCCTCTGAACCTTCCGGCCTACACCAGTTGCCTGCAATGCCATGTGAGCGGAATGCAATCGCCGCTGAAGGGAATGGCCAACCGTTATCCAGCGCCTCCGTTTACGCACAATGGCGTGTCCTGCGAACGCTGCCACGGTCCGGGCGCCGCACACGTAAACGGCGGCGCGATTGTAAACCCCGCGAAGCTGAATGCAGCCCGGCGTGACGATGTCTGTATGCAGTGCCATCTCGAGGGCAAAGCTCCCATCGAGCGTCCCGGCCGCCACGTTTACGAGTTTCGCCCCGGGGATGCGCTCGCCGACTATATCCGCTACTTCGTGCTGGTCGGTGGCCCAGGCACGGCACTGGGAGCGGTCAGTCACGTAGAGGCCCTGGCGCAGAGTGGCTGCAAGAAAAAATCTGGCGATGCCATGTCCTGTACCAGCTGTCACAATCCGCATCAGTCTCCCGCGCCCGAAACACGCGCCGCGTACTATCGGGGAAAGTGTCTGGCCTGTCATGGCGAGTCTTTCGCCGCGAAGCATCATGCCGATCATCCCGACTGCACAGAATGTCACATGCCGACTTCCCCAAGCACCGACGTGCCGCACACGCAGGTGACCGATCATCGCATTCCGCGACGTCCGCAAATCTCGCAACAGTTGCTCCAGGACGCGGATGGGCATGGCTCGTCGCCGCAACTGGCGCCGTTCCCAAGTTCTCAGGAAGTTGATCCCCGGGACCTCGCTTTGGCTTGGGGATCGCTGGTGGAGAACGGAATGTCTGGGGCGGAACCGCAGGCTCGGAAACTGCTTTCTGCGGCCCTGAAGCAATCTCCCGATGATCCTGCCCTGCTTGTCGCTCTGGCCTACATCGAACAGAAGGGGGGCGCGACGGAGGATGCGCGCGAGATGTATCAGCGAGCGCTTCGAACTGATCCAGACTTAACTGACGCCGCCACCAATCTTGGGGTCATCGAAGCGCAGAAGGGGAATCTGCAGGGCGCGGTTAAGCTGTGGCTTGATGCATTTTACCGAGCACCAGATCGAAGCAGCATCGGCATGAACCTCGCTCTCGCGTACTGTCAAGGCGGAAAATACGATGATGCGAGAAAAAGCGTGGTTCGAGTGCTTGAGTTCAACTCAGATCTGGACTCGGCGAAAAAGATGCTGCAAGCACTCAATCGATCACCGGCCGGCTGTCGGTGACGGCGCATACGCTGATCGAGCGCGGACGCTGAGAAAACGTTCTTCAGCGCTCGTTGAATTCGAGTGGCCCAAGGTTCCATGTTTTTATCTCAGCGGGGAGTGACGGACGACTCAGGGGTTGCCGAGAGCGGTGCGTCAGGCTGCGTCGGGTTGTCCCCCGGATTCGGCTTACTTTGCGGCGCTTTGTCCTTTTCTTCCGACTCGACCGAAAACAGCATGTAGCGATCGAAACTATGCCGGCGGTAGTAGTGGTGCTTCCCGAAATCGAAATAGATCTCGGCGCTCTTCGGCAGCCAGAGTGACGTGCCCTTTTTCGCGAACGGAATCGGCCCGTATTCCACCATTTGATGCTCGCTGAGAGGCTGGATTTCGGGGCATCAGGCTCACCAGTTCGCCGCCCAAAAGCTAGCGGGCCCTGACGCGCAGCGCAACCAGATCTTCCTTCACCGGGACTCCGTGGGTTACTTTGACTCGCAGAAGAGCTTCGAACGGCTTCAGATCACCGGGTTTCGAAACTCCCAGACGATGCAACAACTCAGACAGGGAATCCTCGCTGCAGACGAACTCCGCAGCCGCCTGCGTGCCCATGGTAGTGGTTCCAGCCAGGATCAACATGGAGCGTTCCCGGTCCAGGCCGGGCTCCAGGCCGACCACCGCGTAGTCTTCGGTGATCGGCTGGTCCGATGAACTCGCCATGTAGCTCTGCGCCTCGCCGCGTTCCGGGTGCACGTTCAGGACTTCCATGTCTCCTCTTCGCGGGCCTGCCTCCATGCGCCGGAAAACGAACTCCTGCGTCCCGGGAATGTCCAGCAGGGTTAGATTCTCCGCCGGAGACCCGATGAAAATCAGATCGTTGTTCTTGGCGTCGTCCAGGGAAAACAGCGCTCCGCGCTTGACCCGGAGCTGGCGATTGAGCAGAACAAAAACGTGATCGAGCTGGTGAACCGCAAGCACCTCCCCCACGCCCGTGTAATGGTCGAGAATCACCGTGCGGGGATCCGATGCCGGGTTGAAATAGTGCATGTTCGACTGGGGGCGCCCGACGAAGCTGGCGTTGCTGAAAATTACCCAGGGCTGCTGGGGACCATTGGCGAAGCTGTTCCAGAATATCTGGTAAACCGCCGGAGCGGGCGGCTTCGCGGCGGCTTGAGACCGGGATCTTGTGGCCAGAAGCGTTCCAACCGCAGCTAACGAAACCAGCAGCAGTACCGCGAGCCCGACGACGGCAATTTTCCAGGGCCGTGCGGATATTTCTTCGCCGTCTGCCTCCTCTTTCGGAAATCGCAGGCTGACTCCAGGCAGCGCTGAGGTAGAGGCGGCTGGAGTCCGCACCTGGAAAGTCAAGGCGTAGGAGCCTTTCGGCAACTCTACGACGATGGGATCGTCTGGCCCCTCATGGGCGTAGTATTCCGACAGTTTGACACGCAGCCGCCCTGCCTGTACGCGAACCGTAGAATCGCTCTGCGGGTCAAATCCGGGAGATCGTCCTAGGACTTCAGTCGCGATCTGGTATTCCTTCAGGGCGACTCCAGGCTGGTCGAGGGCGTGTTCGGCGAGGTAGCGAAGCAGCTTGCATAGCGATTCCGATCCGCGGAGGCTATGGCTATTAATAAGTTTATCTATTTGCTGGAAGCATTGCTCCCGTCCAGCCGCGTAGGTACGTGTCAAAGCCATTTAACTGCCGCGTAACGGAGGTCTGTATCTCACTGCAACGCTAGCACTTTACACCTGTAACGGTATCAGACCTAGTGAAACTTAATCAAATAGTGGTTTTGTACTACCACTTGCAGGCCTCACGGTCACGGGTCTCTCCCTGCAATTCTGGGGCAACCGAATTCGGGGCAATCCAACGTAGGTCTAGCGAGCGCGGTTTTGAGGAGGACGTTCCATGAAGAAGTCAGCTCTGGCGGCGGTAGTCACAATCGGACTTCTCTGCGGCTTCTGTGTGCCGGGAGCATACGGCCAAGCGGTTTTCGGCAGCATCTTGGGCACGGTGACTGATCCCTCCGGGGCGGCCGTTCCGAACGCAAAGGTCACAGTTTTGGACCAGCGCAAAGGCACGAGTGAGCAGACCACGACCAACGACAGCGGCAACTATTCGGTGACGCACCTTATCCCCGACATTTACACCGTCCGAATCGAGGGCACGGGCTTCAAGGTTCTGGAGTTTAAGGACATCATCGTAGCCGCTGACAGCGGCGTCGACGTCAACGGCCAATTCCAGGTCGGCTCGACCAGCGAGCAGGTGGAAGTTACCGCGGAAGCGCCCCAGCTCAAGACCGACCGCGCCGATGTGGCCATCGAGTTCAACGAGAGGTACGTGGAAGATTTGCCCATCCTGAACCGCAACTTTACCAGCTTCGAACTGCTCTCCCCGGGTACTCAGAAGCTTGCTTGGGGTCACGCCGCGACGGAGAATCCCCAGGGCAGCCAGCAGATTTTTGTCCAAGGACAGCACTTCAGCGGAACCGCATACGAACTGGACGGCACCGATAACCAGGATCCGATTCTCGGCATTATCGTGGTAAACCCGAATTTGGACGCGGTGACCGAGACCAAGGTCGCACTGCAGAATTATGACGCCGAATTCGGCAAGGCAGTAGCAGGAGTTGTCACGGCGCAGACGAAGTCGGGCAGTAATGACATTCACGGCAGCGCATTCTTTTTCGACCGCAACGATGGATACCAGGCGCGCGATCCGTTCAATCAATTCGGGAAGCTGCCGACGTCGAGTTGGAAGCAGTACGGTGGCTCCATTGGCGGTCCCATCATCAAGAACAAGTTGTTCTTCTTCGGCGACTTTCAGGCGACTCGCCAAACCAACGGAATCACCAACACGCTGACGATTCCGACAGCAAACGTGTTGACTACGTGCAACCCGACGACCAATACCACCGGTTTCTGCGACTTGAGCGAGTATCAAACTGCCACCGCCGGGATCACCGGCGGGGGACTGATTTACGATCCGAATACGGGCACGCCGGGCGTTGGTAACGGCGGTGCCCGAATGCAGTTCTGCGGCCCGGCTGGTTGCGCAACCGAACCCAATTGGATCCCGATGACTGCCGCCGCCGCGACCTCCGTAGGTCACCCCGCGACGAGCGTTGTGTCACCACAGGCCGAGGCCATCCTGTCCTTGTTCCCCAAGCCGCAAACGACTGGCGTGCACAACAACTTCCTAGGCTCTGGATCCGGTCCGTTTAGTCAGAACAGCTTCGACACGCGCATCGACTACACGGCCAGTCCAACTTTGAATGTGTTCGGGCGCTACAGCCTCGACTACTTCAGTCTTTCAGGAACGGGGACCCTTGGCGCCCTGGGCGGTCCGGGTTCTGGGTTGCTGGGATTGGCCGGAAGTTCGATCACACACAACTACAGTCTAGCCACGGGTTTCACCAAGACCCTGAGCACCAGCCTGCTCACCGATTTCAGGTTCGGCTGGTTCATGTACAACCCCCAGCCCAAAAAACCGGATGGCGGCGCTCCCATGACCGGCTTCGGAATTCCCAACGCGAACACAAGCGACCCGAAGACGGCCGGGCTGGGTGCATTCCTGCTGAATTCAGCTCCGAACAACGGAGGCGACGGCGCCGTTATTTCAAGCTTCGGCGATGGCCTCGGTGTCGCACGCTGTAACTGTCCGTTGACTGAGAGGGAAGATCAATTCCAGTTCGTCAACAACTGGACTAAGACGATCGGCAACCACATCTTTAAGGCGGGAGCAGATATTCGCTACGCCAGAAATTTGCGCATTCCCAGCGATAACAACCGCACAGGTGAATACAACTTCAGCCCGCAGGAAACGTCTGCGGGCGATGCCAAAACAGGCGGCCTTGATCTGGCGTCGTTCCTGCTCGGGGATGTCTCATCGTTAGCGCGATACGTTACCAATCCGGCCCTTACCAACATCAACAACGCCGCGGAGCGGCAGAAGCGCTGGTTCTTCTACGGCCAGGATACTTATCGTGCCACGTCGAAACTAACCCTGAGTTACGGCTTGCGCTGGGAGATCTACTTTCCTGAGTCCGTGCTTGCCAAAGACTACGGGGGGTTTGCAAATATCGTTGACAACGGCGGCACTGGCGTCATTCGTGTGGCAGGAGAGGGCGGCTACGGCTTAAACGGTAACGTCTCGAACTCCCTGCACGCTTTCGCGCCGCGCCTGGGAGTCGCCTACGAGGTTACTCCGAAGACGGTGGTGCGCATGGGATATGGGCGCAGCTATGACATGGGTGTTTTCGGATCGAACTTCGGGCACACTGTAACCCAAAACCTCCCAGTGCTCGTCAAGCAAAACATCGACGCCTCCGCGATCAGCAAGGTTGCCAATCCAAATTTCATCCCCTTACTCACTCTAGCGCAGGGACCCATTGCTCCCGTCTTCCCAACAATCCCGTCCAACGGGCAAATCCCCTTTTCCAGCCTGGGCGGCCAGGACTCGGGCGTGCATATCCGTCCCATCAAACAAATCCTGCCGACGCTCGACGCGTGGAACTTTACGGTGCAGCGCCAGGTGACCAACACAATCTCCGCGGAAGTCGCCTACGTGGGCAACAAGGGTTCGCACGGGTTCTCGGGTGACGGCCCGAACTATGATGTGAATCCGGTTTCCATGTATGGCTCACAGACGATTGATCCTTCCACTGGTTTAACCTATGCCTCCAGTGCGCGTCGGCCGCTCTGCCATGAGAATTCAGCTGGCGTTTGTACGGGTATCCCGGATGATCTGGGGAACTACTACGGCAACGATGCCAGCAGCACCTACAACGCGTTTGAGGCCAAGGTGGACAAGCGCTTTGCCCGCGGGTTCCAGTTTATTACCCACTTCACTTACGCCCGTTCCAACGCCTACAACAATAACTACTACGCTATCAGTCACCCGATTTCGTACGGGCCGAACGATTTTGTTCGCAACAAGGTATGGGTGTTCAACCCGGTTTATCAATTGCCGTTCGGCAAGTGCAAACAGTTCCTCGGCAATGCTAGCCGCGGGGTGAACTACGTGGTCGGCGGATGGCAGGTGAGCAACAGCACAAACTGGAGCAGCGGTCTGCCTTGGACGCCCAGCACGAATGAGTGCGGCGGGGAGCAAGATGTGGGCATTTGCCGGCCGAATAAGGGGTCCGGATCCTTCCATATGGGGGTGGGACCGCTCCTGCACCCGGCTAACGGTAATCCCGTAAGACAATACTTCACTCCGCTGACAGCGTTGGGTGGACCGTTTACCGATGCCGGCAATGGGAACCTCGGCAACATCGGCTACAACTCGTTCCGGGGACCGAGCGGGTTCTATTCGGATTTGTCGGTGACGAAGGACATCCCCTTCGGAGAGCGCGTCAAGGCTCAGTTCCGCATGGACGCGTTTAACGTCTTCAACCACGGCGTGTACGCATTCAGCGGAAATAACGGGGCGAACGGTTGCATTGACTGCCAGGGCGGCACCAACGGTCAGATTACAGATCTAGAAGCTGGAACCACCATGCGCGCCTTGCAGTTCGCGCTGCGCTTCGACTTCTAGACTCCGGAGCTACAGGCAGCTTTACCAGGGAGCCCTTCAAGGCTCCCTGGTACTTTTTTGGGGTGAGCCAGCCGCGACCAACCTTTTCGGGAATTTACGCGCCTATGTGAGATCCGACCTTGCCACCCACTGGCTCATTGGCAGATCATCAATCATCCGAAAGCCGGCTGTGTTGGGCTAGGTTCGATCTAAATCTTTTGTTTTTAAGATTTTGCCCGCAAGTCGTTGCAGCCCTATGATTATGTTGAAAATTCTCTTTAACATCATGATTCTAATAGACCGGGGGGGAGGGGGGTGCCTGCCTAAATGGATCGCTGTCTTTCTCTGCGCGGCCGGTGTCAGCATCGCTGCACCGCAACACGCAGCGCCCCTTGAAGCATCATCGCCCGCACCGGCTTCGGCGCAATCCGCGCCTGCTCCCAGCCATGCCGACACTGGCGCCCCTTTTGCCGAAGCCCGGCGATTGATGCAGCAGGGCAAACTCGACGACGCCATCGCCGAGTTGCAGGCTCTCGCAGCCAGCAATCCGGGCATGAAAGGGCTCGACCTGGAACTCGGCACCGCCTACTACAAGAAGAGCGATTATGTGAAGGCGATTGCGTCTCTGAAGAAAGCCACGGCTTCAGATCCTGACAACAGCGAGGCGGCGCAGCTGCTCGGACTTTCCTATTATCTGAACGGTTACCCGGCAGAGGCGATACCGCTGCTTGAAAAGGTGCAAACCTGGTTTCCCCGCGCGAACGTGGACGCCGCGTATATCCTCGGCATCTGCTACATCCAGACCAAGGACTATCCGCAGGCGCGCCGGGCGTTCGCCAAGATGTTCGACGTGCCGCCGGACTCGGCGGCCAGCTACCTGTTCACGGCGCGCATGCTGTTTCGGCAGGAATTTGATCCGGTAGCCGAAGAGTACGGGCAAAAGGCCGTGGCGCTCGATCCCAAGCTACCGCTGGCTCATTTCCTGCTGGGCGAGCTGTATCTCTACAAGTCGCGGGTTCCGGAAGCCATCGCGGAGTTCCAGAAGGAACTGGCGATCAATCCCGGCCATGCCGCCACCTATTACAAGCTGGCCGACGCGTATTCCCGAATTCAGAAATTTGACGACGCTGAAAGGCTCTTGCAACGTTCTATTTGGCTGGATGCCACTTCCACAGGGCCGTTCATTCTGATGGGCAAGGTGCTGGAGAAGAAAGGCGAATTCGAGTTGGCGGTCCGCGCCCTGAAACGTGCCGCAGCCATGGACCCGAACAATCCCACCACACATCACCTGCTGGGCCAGGCCTACAGAGATATGGGCAAGAAAGAAGAAGCCGAGAGCGAATTGAAGTTAGGGGAAGAGCTGCAGGCGCGGCAAGATGCGCAACCCTAGGCAGATTTCTGGTTGCACGCCCCAACCTGCGGACACGGACGGAAGCACCTTCGAGAGAACGTTGGCGAAAAAGTGTCCAGTAAGGGGAAAATCGTCGTCGGCTTGGGCGAACTGCTCTGGGATCTGCTGCCTGCGGGCAAGCAGCTCGGCGGCGCGCCTGCCAATTTTGCGTATATCACCACCCTTCTCGGGGGGCAAGGCATTCCCCTCAGCCGCGTCGGCAAAGATGATCCAGGAGCGGAAGCACTCCGGCGATTGACAAAGCTCGGGCTCCCGACCGCTTTTGTCCAGATCGATTCGCATCGCCCCACGGGGACGGTCAAAGTCGAGTTGAACGCTGGCCAGCCGCGTTATGAAATCTCCGAGCCCGTGGCATGGGATTTTCTAGAATGGACACCCAAGTGGGAAAAGCTTGCCCAGCAGGCCGATGCAGCCTGTTTTGGATCCCTGGCGCAACGCGCGCCCAAGAGCCGCGAAACCATCCGTAGCTTTTTGCGAGCGACCTCTCCGCGGGCGGTCCACATATTTGACGTCAACCTGAGAGGCGACTTCTATTCGCCGGAACTGCTCGCTGAATCCATGAGTCTGGCGGATGTCGTGAAGCTGAATGACGAAGAGATCCCCCAGATCATGCAACTCGGCGGCCTCACCCACACCACCGAAAAGTCCTCAGCCGAGAAGCTGTTGCGTCTCTACGATCTGGAACTGGTCTGCATCACGCGGGGCCGGCGAGGCAGTTTGTTGGTCAGCAAGTCCGGTTCCAGCGAGCATGCCGGGTTTCGCGTGAAAGTTGCGGATACCATCGGAGCCGGGGACGCCTTTACTGCTGGCCTCACCCACGAGTATCTCCACGGCGCGTCGCTGGATGGCATGAACGAGGTCGCCAATCTGGTGGGGGCGTGGGTGGCGAGCCAACTGGGAGCCACTCCTACGCCGAAGCGGGGGGCACTGGAGCACTCTCTCGCGGAAATCTCCTAAGCAGATGGTTTTAAGCAATGGGCACCGCTTACTTGGACGCAGGGACCTGCTGCTCTTTCTCCAGCCGGTCCACCATTTCTTTCGGCAGTCCGTGCAGGAGCTCGAGAACCGCGGCGTTGGTCCACCCAAAACCGACAACATTCATGTGATAGCCAAGTTCCACGCTGGATTCGGACGATCGGGTCACCACGTTGTACTTTTCGCGAATGTTGCCGTCGCGCCGGAAGTTCTCGGCGACCATCGAGACAAATTCGTAGGAGACGCGGTCCGCCTCGGTGTTGAAGCCGTAGCGGCGAAGTCCGTCGATAGCCACCATCTCAATGTTTCCCCAGCCGTAAGGTAAATCCCATTGTGCGCCGGTTTGTTCAGGGCTCATCGCCAGGCCGCCGGGCCGCTCGAAGATTTTCAGATTCCTCAGCACAGCCTGGGCTTGCTCCGGCGTCGCCAGCCCTGCCCACAGCGGGTAAAAAGTAGACGCATATCGATAGGACGACTTCTGGCCCGTGCCGACGTTGAAGTCGAAGAAGAGACCCTGCTGCTGATCCCAGAGATAGCGCACCACAAGTTTCTTGCGCGCTTCCGCGCGCTGGTTCCACTTATCCGCATCTGCGCCGTGGCCCAGCCAGCGGCTCATCTGCTCCAGGTCTCTTTCGGTCTTGTAGAGCAGGCTGTTGAGGCAGACAGGAGCGTAGTGGTGAGTGGCTGCGCCGAACGGACCGAAGCGGAAACTGACGTCAAATCCCGACTCCCGCATCGAGCGGTCGCCTTTGTAATAGTCGGCGCTCAACTTGAATTGCTCTGACTTTTCGCATTCGGGGCGAGCCATGGTCAAGGGTGCGTCACACACCTGAAGGGTGTATGGCGATCCCGCCACGGCCGGGCCCCCGCCTTGGGCGAGATCAGTTTCGACCAGATAATGATCTGCTTCAGCGGGATGAAAAAAGAAATAGATCGCTACTTTGCGGTAGAACCCAGTCTCATCCTGCAGCGCTTCGGCGGGCGGGCCGTCCCCAAAGTCGTAGTAGCGCGACAATCCCGTCTGCCCTGCCAGATGCGGATCACGGGTCCACATGTCATAGTCTTTTTCAATATCCGCGTAAGCCTTCGCCAGCCACACGGGGTCGCCGTGGCCGTGTTTCTGCAGGGCTCCGTACACGTCGACGAACATCGAACTTAAGAATGGAGGTTGTGACCGGCTCAGATAGTAGGTGCGATTGGCGTTGAGCATGGCGCCGTAATGCTCAATCTCAAACAAAAAGTTGTCCACCATGCCCCGGGCCAACTCGACACGCCCGGAGCGCAGCAGTCCGCGGACGATAAAGTAGCTGTCCCACCCGTACATCTCATTGAATCGGCCGCCCGGCACCACATATTTATTCTCCAGATAAAGCAGACCATGCGGCTCAATCTTGCTGGTATCGATTTCGCCGAGCCGGTGGATTTCCACAGGCAGGTGCTCGACGCGAACGTTGCAGTCAGCCGCCAGCTTCTGCACGGCGGCCGGTTCAGCGAAGCCGGCAGGCAAATACAGTACCGGAGCGACTTTCATTTTCGGGTCGACCACGCTCCGGCAATCGGTCATGGAACGCGTGAGCGTGTCCCAGCCTGAAGAAATGTAATCGAGAATCGGTTTGAGCCCTGGCCCTTCCGGGGTTAGCTGTTCTGCGTGCGACGGGAAGGCTCCCCCAGACGCCGCCAGAATCAGCAGAAGAAGCGCCCAGCGCGGGCAGAATGGCTTCCACGATGGAGTCATGAATTTCGAGAACTAGAGCGCGCCTCATCTTAAATGTTGGTCGGGGTTACGGCAAAAGAATAACGATATTAGAGGGCCTTTTTAAGCCTTCCGGGCAAACGCAGGTTCGTCAGCCGGCCCTTTCGCGATAAAGCGATTGCTCCACTTGCTGGGTCATGGCCTCCACATCCAGATCCAGCCCCAGGAAAGCCTTAATCTTCGAAGCTTCGCTGTGAGCATCCAGCAGCACGGCGCCATACTCCACATAAAGCACCGCGATGTTAGGTTGCGCTGCCAGCCAGCCGCGGATTTGGACGATGTGCTGCTCGAATGCTCCCTTTACGGATTCCGCGGGCGTGGGGGGAACGAGCCTGCCGAGCCGCTGCATCATTCGGTCCTGCGAGGCCAGAACCTCGTCGAGCGGCCGGCACATGAAGATCACCCGGTATTCGTGGCGATTGGGCAGAAACGTCAACAGTGAGGAAATCACCTTGACCGCCTTGCCTTCCGCTTCGGCAATGGCATCAGGATTGCGCGCCAGAGTTTTCACCGACTCCAATTCGTAATACCCGCGAGGATTGTTGGCATCGGCATTACGCTGGCTGTCGGTGAGAGCAGCCATTCCTCCCGCCGCGATCATCTGCATCATGAGCGAAGTGCCCGACCTGGGAATTCCGGATACGATCGTAATCATTCTGGCCCTGGTTGGCTGATTCGCAGCAGGCTGGCTCGTCCCTCGCTGATTCGAACCTGGTAGCTCGCAGCCATCCTTCCTTCTTGGAGAGAGCTTTCCCCCCAACGTATTGCCAACACAACTTTGAAACTGAGAATTCAGCGCGCTCCCAATGGAGCCCGGGACGAAAAAATCCGGAAAAGAGTCAGATTCTTACTGGGGGGCTGTCGCAGACAGCTAGGAGATTTTTCAGCCCCGTCCTCACTGCCAACCGCGACGATAAAGCCACTATACAACAATTTGAAAGCGATATTGAAAGCGACGAATTAGACTACGGGCTTCCATGTTTATCGGGGGGCACACCTTGCGGTCTCGATGCGCAGGTTTTGCGGCAATTCTTACACTCGCAGTTCCCATGTTATTCCCGGCTCCGGCCAAAGCTCAGGATTCCTCGGCCACCTCGGATTCCGTCGGTGATTACGTCCGTAGCGAGATGCCGCGGCAGCACATTCCCGGGTTGTCGGTGCTGGTGGCGAAGAACGGGCA
>VFSW01003527.1_pt1 | contig 23449 bp, 24 predicted proteins | sample 5358111 | NCBI WGS metagenome assembly VFSW01 (sample SAMN11554181, study PRJNA540505) | mine drainage metagenome | isolation source: sediment from site ElyBrook_90M | place: USA: Ely Copper Mine, Vershire, VT | collected 2017
CAAGCGGCACTGTTTTTTGATGTTTACAAAACTGTTCCATTCGATAAAATATACGCAGACGGGAAAGAGAGCTTCGAAAAATCATGCATAAGGTAACATGACAAAAAGGATCACGTTATATAATTAGGTGGCACAAACGCCTCAACACCGAACGCCTCAACGCCTCATAAGCTCCACAATCGCCTCTTTATTGTTGGCGTAACGAAAATGCAACTATTATTTACTGATCCTGAAAGCAATCCAGGACACTACTCACACGTCTATGATATCGGATCTCAAAAGTTTATCGATCTTCCAATCTACAAGGATCATCATGAACAAGTCGGACGTTTCAAAATCATTAAATTACCAAAAGATCTAAGCACCCGTATTATCCTACAAGCTTTCATATATGCTGTAGAACAACAAGATTTCGATTCGGCAATCTACCTTCTCATGATATCCAAACAATCTCATGTACTCATCTCAAAGTATTTCAAAGTTAAACCATTCAAACTCTTTAGCATTTTAAAACTGGCAGAATCAATGATCGACACTGCCCAAGACAACCCATTTCAATCAAAAGTTCCAATGTACTACTACCTTGATTACGAAGCCCCTATAGGAAGATACGCTGTCGGGGATCTATATTTTAATTCATCAACTCAACTTCATAATATCCACGTTGCGAAAAACTATTACGGCAACGACATTCACGCCTTTTGTATGGGTCCATCGCTACTTGATCTGGCACTTACACGCGGCCATTTCAAAGGTGGGGTGTTTGAAGCAACCATGTTTGCATACCCGTACATGATTTTACGCGTCACACTCCCAAATGGAGAAAGAAGAAACCCAATCATGACTCGTGAATGGGTGACACTTGCTAAACTATTGACACTCACTCTTGGCCCACATTTCCATTTATTTTTGGATGTCCCAGTTTTTGGGCTAGTATCAGTAAACACACATATCTAACTAAAATTTCTGATAGTATAACTTCCAGTCATGTTTCCATTATCTCTAAACAAACGCAAGGTAGTAGTATAACTTTGAGTAAACGTCATGAAATGTGTAGTCGTGGCTGGTCCAGTACCAGTATAATAATATAAGGCAGTTGTGGTGCAGTACACGTACCCAGTAGTTGCTGTCACAGGTCTGTAAATAGTAATTGTACCGGTTCCTCCATTAACTCCAGTTTCAGGACCATTCATTAATGTACCATCAGTAAACGCAAGAGTAGACGTTCCCTTTCTGGTAGTCGACGAGTAACTATCAGGGGTACCAGCAGCAGTATACAAAAAGATATTTCCACCACTGATAGAATTCACCACATAAAAATCAATAATTACTTTTCTATACATAGTCGTATCGAAAACCATATCAACAGTCGACTGAGAACTAAAACTCGTTGTAACACCAACATAACTGGCTGCAGTCACATTTCCACTAAACGTCCCTGTATCGGCCGTAAATGTTCCTGTCAAAGTAGGGTTGGCTGCTAACACAAAACTTCCAGTTCCAGTAGTTGCAACGCTAACCAAATTCTTGCTTGCATCAGTAGCTACAGCTTGACTCGCCGTCAATCCACTCAAATTCAAATTTGTTCCTGAAGCACTACCAATATTTGGAGTCGTCAAAGAAGGACTAGTCGATTTGACATAACTTCCTGTTCCTGTAATCGTAGCAGTCACAAACTGAGCACTAGAATCCAATTCAACGGCCCTGTTTACAGCAGGTGTATTAAACCCAACTCCGTTTAAATAATTGACATTCAAATTCCCAACAATAGTACTGCTTGTCACCACTAAAGGTGCTGTTCCTGCAGACACGGTACTCGTCAATTGATTGACACTGATATTCTGACTTGAATCACGCAATACAACACTAGAAGCTCCACTACTAGTTGTAACACCAGTTCCACCATTAGCAACAGGTAAAGCTGTACCACTATAAGTCAATGCAATTGTCCCAGTAGAAGTCACTGGGCCTCCAGTTGCTGAAAAGACACTCGGGACACTGACATTGACACTTGTGACAGTCCCTGTGGTCGGGGTACTATACACCAAATTCGTACCGTTGCTTGACAACACTGTTCCATTACTTCCAACGGAAGTCAACCCTGTACCTCCGCTAGAAATCGGAATAGCGATTCCACTAAATGTAATATCAATATTTCCATTGCTGGTCAAGGGACTATTAACAATCGTAAAAGGAGATGGAGCAGTCAACCCAACACTACTTAAAAACCCTGTTCCTGCTCCACTGCCCCAAAAAGTATTCCCAAATCCATCCGTCTGCAATAACTGACCTGAAATTCCACCACCATTTGGCAATTTGAAATTTACATTGGATAAGGTAGAAGACTGCAAAAATGAGGTATAACCAAAAGGACTAATTAGATTCACAATGTTAGCCCTGACGTCATCCAAGCCATCAGTAGTTTTCTCTTTTCCTGTACCTTTATTATCCATTGTAATACATCTCACACTTTAATAAGGATCACCTGCTCCTAGAAACTTGTACCTAGGGTTCCAATTACCTGTAAACTGCCATTGCAAATCTTTGATGACCAAGTTCTTGTCGACGGGATAATTGCCAAACAAGACTGCATAACTATTGATCATGATATCAATGCTGCCAGGGCTTTTAACCCATTTATGATCAAAGGCATCTACTACATATAACAAAACGGTTTGTTCAGTATGTGGATTGTATACTTTAGCTTCCAATCCACAATACTGACGCCCAGCAGTATACCATCCTTGGTCTGGCCATACTGCATTTGTTCCGTTACTCATCAACAACAAATCAGGCGCAAAACCTGGGGTACTATCCTTGTAAGGATATCCACACCAAGAATTACCGTTTGTGGAATCAATAGGGTTATTAGCCCTAAACCAACTCCCGATCCCTGATTGTAACCCTTGAAACGCAAATGGTAAAATAAAGCCAACATCAGTCCACATATTATATTACTCACACAATATGTAGTCGGCAATCAATGCTACCTCTAGCTCTTTAAGCAACTCATCACGGTGCTTTGTGACAATAACTAAACGCCTCTCACACTCTGACAATTTCTTTTTTAATTCAATTAATTTCAATGACGTTGAGATTTGGAGGTATTGGAGCTTGGTGATCATGCTTTGTTTTTGAAAAACTATACACAACTCCGGTTTCTAAACAAAACCCTCTAGAAATGAATTGTATCACTCCATTACTTTTACAACTACTCATACTTAGTAGTTCACTAGTAACCCATAAAAGAAAAACGATTACATTTGAAATGATCAAGATTATATCACTTGTATTACAAGACATTTTTATAATAAAGGGTCCATACATTGTTTAATTTTTCATTTCAATTGGTGGCGTTTGTGAAATATCGCCACACTTCTGTTATAAAGGAACCAATTTTTTCAGTTTTACCCAAACTAAAAATGGGAAAAGCAATTTTTGAAATCAAAACTTTCTGCAAAGAATCTGGAATTGAAATCAAACTTGATGTGGAGAAATCTCAAAAGAAATTTAACAACGACAATGACAAGTTTCTTCAAGTTGCTCAATTCAAGAAAGGCGCAGATCGTGTGGTATTGAAGATTACTGGTGAGATCACTACGAAAGGAGTTGCAGTTAATGAATTCACCAACAATGGCAAAAAGAGTCTTAGCTACTCTATTGGAATCCGTTTGGAAGATTCAATGGAAACGTTGCTTGATTCGAAAATTGCCGAATACTTGGCTGCTCTTTTCCCTGACTTTGAATTCACGACTCCAATCCGAGATGAAATTCTTTACGTGAAACTGAAACCATCACAAGACAAAAAAAGTTTTGGAATTGTTTCAAACATCAAACTCGATCCTAAAAAGATCGGCGACGCCCCGATAGAAGCAGGGTCCGCCATTACGGTCTTTTGTGAACTCAACTGCTATGTGAATTTCAGAGACGAAAAGGCAGGGGCTATTTTCAATGTGACTGAAATCGAATTTGATGTTTAATACACACCCCATTTACGTGCCAAGATTCCTTTTACTTGATTGATTGTGTTTCTATAAACAACAGGCTCTCCTTCAGGGGCAACTCCTTCCAACAATCGGTCAGGGTAACATCCATCGACTCGTTTCTTTACCACATTCATTGTAAATTCACCAGGCATCTTCAAATGATGCCATACATTTTGAAGAAACAAGTAATCAAAACGACATTCTCGGCGATTTGCATCCCAAGAATTGCTACCGTAAATATCGCTAAAGAAATATTCATGTCCCTTCTTTGCCCAATCATGTACGACTACACAAAAAGGTAATTTTGTTCCAGGCCTAGTCACTTCATACAACATGATATCATTTTCCAACAATTCAAGACTGAACCCATACTCTCCTTTAACGGGGGTGAATTCAGGGGCAATAGATACTAACGGAGCAATATCGTTTCCTTGAGTCAATTTAAATGGAGGCAGAAGCACTTGTTGATGTTCAATAACTCCATTCAACCAATCTTTTATAATATCCCACTCTTGGCCTGTAAAATTACCCACAATCAAAACAGAAGGAGCAGTGACACATTCTTCATACTCTTCAAACTTGTCGTACATTCTATTTGGTTCTACACGATCTAACCATCCTTGGTCATATCGGTGCTTTGCATCGTAATAAGGAGCATAACCTTGTGTTATAAAAAAATTCAAAAGTTCTGTTTTATGAGGAGAATCAAACACCCAAATACTAGACATTGATTATTTTAAGACAAGCTTCAAAGTCTTTCCGCAGTTTGGACATGGAGTGCCATCTACTACAGGTATAGGTACAGGTAGAGGTACAGGTGCAACACTATTCAAGATATCCAACACAAGTGGATCTTTACCCCAACACCATACAAACGTTCCACTATTTTTACCTTTGATATAATCCTTTGCCTTGTTCACATCAGCCATGGAAAGAAACGCATCACCCCATCCCTGAGTTCCCGTTTCAAATCCAAGCACCAAAGGTCCTTTGTAATAAATACGGTAACAATCAAAAGCCCCTAATGCGTCAAACTCTTTACCAGCATCATAAGCCATAATATTGATCCAGTCAACAGCCCATCCTGCCTTAACCATTGCGTCAATAGCATTTCCTTTAAAAGTATCTCCATCCTTTCCAAAAGCCCCTGTGCTAAATCCTGCAAAGGACAACAACTTGTTGAAAATTTTTCTGGTTGCTAAAAGAACCTCTGTTAATTCATAGTCCTTGGTTGCAGGACCTTCCCAATCAATATCAATACCATCACACCCCAAATCATTACAAAGATCTACACAGTTTTGAGCATTGTACTTTGTAGTACTACTCCAGTAAGAGCCACCACCGACACTCAACATGACTTTACATCCACGTGCTTGTAGTTCCTTGATAACTGCAACCACCAATAAAAATTCCATAGAGAAATCCAAACCAGAACCGGAAAAGGAAAAACTTTTTTTTACATAGTTGCAATCTGGTTTTGCAAAAGCCAAGTAAACACAATTGACACTAGTAGGTAGTTTCAACAATTCCATATCTTGCCATTTACTTACCCATGGTGCTGACCATGTTGGATAATAGACTCCGTTCTGCATACAATACATCTCACACTTTATTGCAAGCCAAACAGCAATGTTTTTTCAAGTAAGCGTCTTCTTTTCGCATAACCCAATCATCTTCATCAATACATATATGACACACATGGCTAATGACTAAACACCCTGGCTGTTTTGCAATCCACAACATAGAAGCGTGTCTAATACTACAACACTCACACTCTTCACAAATTTCTAAATCTTTTTTAAAAGGTGAGAGATCCATTTTCGTTGGTCAAAGATACAACAAGGCTTGGTTGAATCCTTTTCGCATTCTGATAGATTCATCACAGTACATATCTAGGAAAAGAAACGAAAACTTTTCAGCAGTAGCCGTATTATAAACATCTAACCATTCTTCCCAGGTAAGACCCATTGTAAATTCTTCATAAATCACAAATAATTCCTTCATATTTCCAATCTTGTAAACCAACAAACAAGTCCAATTCGTTCTAATGGTTTTTGGGATTTCCTTGTACCCTTGGCTCACCATGATAAAACTAGCAGAATGATGACGGTGTTTAGTATTCAATCCAACAAAATATGATAACCGTTTTCCATTGAATAAAGGGCTCCCAACTTGATCATCAAAAATGACCAAGACTCTATTAGCCAACGTTTTCAATTTCCCATTATCTTTCAATAGATCAACACATTTTTTCTGGTTATCCATTAATTTCTTTAAAGACTGATCATCGTATTCATGGAAAAAACAATCATCAGGTATCTCTTCTGAAAACTGTTCGTCATCCAATAATTTCTGAAACTCTATTTTTGCAGGCAAAGGGTGCACAGGAGCTGAATCATCAACGACATTAGCCATTTCAGTCAACCATTTCTTTAACGGTTTGTTTTCAATCATAAGTTTCAAAGTCTTTACATAATCCCATTTGCTATCGCTTTTAATCGTTGGTGAAAAAATAAAAATTTTGTGGAAATAACCTCTATAAATCTCTAATAAATTCACAATGGTGGTTGTTTTTCCACTACCTTTTGGGGCAATCAACCCCATAGTGAATTCATGCACTGGCATCAACCGTTCACCATGGGGCGGTGGAATATGTTCATCTCCTTTTGGGGTAGGAACTTTTTTAATCTCTAAACCATGTCTCATATAATGCAACACTCACTTTATTTCTTTTTCTTTGGTTTACTAACAAACAAGTATTTGTGCCATGCTAAAGTCTGTTTACGGCGTTGGGCTAAGCGTGCTTGATTTTCTGCATTAATCTCTGCAATGGTCTGGGTACTGGGAATGACCCTTGGTTTTGTTTTACGCCACATTATATTTAATCACATACTATAAACGTCTATAGGAAGTTTGGTATCCTTTACCAAAAACAGCTTGTCCAATTCTCTTGTAACCGATTTCCATTTCACGTTCAAATTTAAGTTGTGTAGGAGTAGGACGAGGATCTTGGGCAATAGGAGCATGTACTTCTCCACTATGGCTCTTGATGCTAGCTGGTTTAAACCGTACTTCAGGTTCAGGATTTTCATTTACTTTAGGAGTAGCAACAATCGGAACTTGTTTCTTTTCCTTTCGCTTTGCAGCAGCAGCTACCTTTCTTGCTTCCTTCTTGGCCAATGACGCAGCAATCTCGGCTTCCTTTGCGGCAATTTCCTTTTCCTTGGTAGCAATTTCTTCTTGTACCATACGATCATGCTCCAACTTTTTAGCTTCACGAGCAGCTTTAGCACGCTCTCTTGCAGCCAATTGTTTTTCCGTTGGTTTCTTTTCCACTTTTTCCACTTCCACCACTTCAACCTTTTCCATCTTGGCTTCCTTTTTCACTTTTTCCAGCTTTTCGCCTTTACGTTTCACAGGTTTAGCAACAGTCAAATCCAAAGCGTGCAAAGTAGTCATTTTTTTATTTTAGTAAAACTATTCTTTTTGGTCTGGTCTATTTTTTCCTACTTGTTGTCCAACAAACCCTAGAAATAATAAAACATAATGGGCAACCCCATTTGCCCGTGAATCCATAAATGGCATCGTTTCACTAATCACAAGACACACAAACGTAACTGATTGACTAATAATCAAGTAAGATAAATCGTTCATTTATTGTTTCTGTTTGCATAAGCATACAAAGCGTCAAACCCCTTTTTAGTCTTACTCGGGTGACGAAAATGGCGTGCTAAATCATTAGCCAACTCCGAATTGCGGTACCCTCTAGGTGAATAATCATCATGGCTATCGTAAATCAGTATATTACCCCAATAGTTCAGACAACCCAGGTGATGTAGATGATGTCGCTGATGTTGCTGACGCTGTATTCGTTATAGGGCTGCCAACATCCATGTTTTGATAAGACAATATATCAGACATTGTGTCCATATGGCGATACCCTGACCCTGTTTCTATTCGGGTAGAATCATTACGTGAAAACATTCTTGGAAAAGAAGACTCGGAATATTGATGTAGATTAGGATCATGAGATGCATTCCTAATACTATTGTTTAATGCTTCCAAGGTTGAATTTCGAGCATACTTTGACTTGTATCCGCCCTCACGTTTGGTTCGGTTTCCTTTTATGGCTGGGATCTTTGCATCCAAAGGAGTTTCAAAATCAATATCAAAAACAACATCAAATGTCTTGTACTTTGGCAATCCAGTGACAGGGGTTGTTTGAATATATGGTTTTGGGTTATAAGACTGCCACCAATTACCATGGCCGGCATGGGGACCTCCACTCTGGGTACGACGAGCATCTGCAGCCGTAGCAGTCCAAGGTCCAATTTTCCGACTCAATCCCCAATACGTTTCTCCTAATTGACTTGGTCCTCCCCAACTAGCAGTGACTTCTCGTGACATTTATATCAGTCTCATACTATATTTAAACAATCCTAATTCCAGCTAATCTAGGAGTGATTTGTTGTACTCCTAAATTAGAAACCCCAGCATTGGTTGGGTTATCTGGTTGATGAGTAACCGCAGGGGCTCTCATTGGTATTGGACCAACCCCAACAATATCTGGAGGAGCATCTCCACCAGACGTACTTGTCTGTGGGTAATCACCACCACGTAATAAATCATTTCGTTCAGGAGCATATCCTCCAGGTTTTACACTAAACAATGTTCCTGTACGTTTTGCAATACGAACAGTAGCAATTTTCCTACGCCAAGAGAAATCCCCTAAACTAGAAATCCAAGGCTCTGTTCGTTTGTCTGGGCTTTGTACATCATGGTATGTATAGCCAATACGACTCTTGAAACTACGATTTCCCATCCAACGTGAATCAAAACACCTAGCAGGGCCTCCCTTGTTATCATATCCAAGTGTATCACCATCCTGAACATTACTTCCTTGTTTGTTTCTCGAAGCCCAATAAGGGTCTGCTCGCCAAGGCATTGCAGGAGTACTTTGACGCAGACGAGGGGTGACAATAGTATCACCAACACTACCAACCCTACCAGGCCGGCTATGTGTGATATTCACAAATTTAATATCATGTACAAGATCCATTTATGATTACGCTCATACTTTATTAAGCACGGCGTAAAGGACCCAAATTATTACGTCGTGTTTCTTTAGCCTTGCTTCCACTCTTTACCACCTGCTCCAACAATTTACCACCTTTTTTAACTCGTTGGTTTAAATCAGTAATGGATTTTTTCCTAGGAGTAATACCAACAGCCTTGATTTTTTTTTCAAATTCCTTGATCTTGGCTTGGTACATTTTAATTTGTTGGCTAGGTGAAGGGACACTAGGTTTGGTTTCAATAGTCTGGCGCATTTATATTAAAACACACACTAAAATGTTGGGTTCAATCTGACTGGTCCTTCACGACGTGTTACACGTCCATTATGGGCAGTAGACAATGTTCGTTGTACGTTTGTCTTTAAAGCCCGCAGTATTCCAATTTTTAGACTAAAACTCAGGCCGTTCAATTGTAAAGGAGTTTGAGTAGTTGTGTTGCCAAGAGTCAAGAAAAAATCCATAGTGTTTAAACTTTGTAATTGATCATACTTGAACCATTTTTGAGGGTCTGGATCTTGCCACATGACAATACCACCAGGATTGCAGTTGACTGGAATCTTTGCTATTTGAGGGCCAGCTTGTCCACCACCCAAATTAAACGCTCCAGCTGGTAAAAAGACATCCACATCACTTCCCAATTTAGCTGAATTCAAGTATACGTAATTTGGACCAGAAGTCAAATCTACATTAGGAGCTGTTAGTAGCAACCCCGAACTAAAAGTGACCCCACCTGGGAACCCGATATACAATCTAGGGTTGACATTTCCACTATTCGTAGGCAACCCAAACGTGAATGAAAATCCAACAGTGCTTGCCAAGAATGAAAATTTACCCAGTACAGTAGAGTATGAAACGGTATACGTATTGGATATGCCCACAGCATTCAAGGCTGTTTGCATCACACTTACCAAAGCACTAGCCGTATAATTTCCAATAGGAATGGTTACTGTTAAAGGGCTACCACCTGTTTCAATCAAAGTAAAGCTATTGTTTCGGCTATTAAAAACATACCAACTGAATGGGATCTGAACTTCGAGCACTTTTATGGCTACGATATCCTGCAAAGGACCTTTTGCAGCGACTTGAAACAAAGGCCAATCAGTGGCGGCGACTCCGCCGATATACGAAGATGTCGCATCCAAGGAATCAAATTCCAATTCATAGTACGACAAATGATCATTCAGTCCGAAATTATCCCCCATTCTATATTACGCTCATACATTATTGGACCAAGTCCAAGTAATTGTTCGGGCGAAGAACCCACATGACATCTACATAGGTAAACGCTTCAATAGAGAAGCCTACCGACTGGCCTGCACTCCATTGTGGATTGAATGAGATATCAGATTGTTCTTCCGCATTCAAACCTGAAATTTCAACACCATTACTTGTTTCAAAGTTGATGGCACATGCGAAATTACTAGATGCCAAGTTTCCTGAAAAAGCGCTTGTAGCAGATTCAGATCGAACGACAAGCGCATTACCTTGAGACGTATATCCTGTTTGAAAGAACCCATAATCGTATTCTGGATACAAGGCAGATGTAATAGATCCAGAAGCATCATTAGTGAGTTGAATACCAGCAGCCCAGTTCAAACAATTCGTGTTTGTAGAGAGACGATAATCTCCAACGATATTCAAAAACTTTTCCAATTCAGCATACGCTTCAGAACCACCATTGGTTTGTTTTCCTCCAACATTAATAGTCAATTGAACAGGTGATGCTGGAAAGTATCTTCCACCAATACGGTACTGAAACTGTTGCATAGAAGACCCATCGGTGTTCACCGTAGCAGCAGCAGTAGTAGCTGTATCGAAAAAGGTGGCATGAGAATCATACTGAAATCCTACAGGGTTACGTCGTTGCACGCAAAAGATTCCCTTTACAGAACGAGATCGTTCCGTGATTTGTAATTGCAAAGACGAAGCTCCTTGGGTCGTAAATTGAAAGTAATGCCATGTGGAAAATTTGATTGGTACACCTCCACTTTCCAATCCCTTCAAAAATTGTTGATCATACGTATCATCAAATTCAATAATTTCAGGAATCAAATTGATATTTCCAACCAAATAAGTTGGATTAGTAGTCACATTGGTAACATACGGTTGAAAGATGCAAGCGTTTGCATTTTCAAGAGTAATTTCAATAGCCAATTGCGATGCCATCCATTTTGTTGGAATCAATTTATCTTGTGTAAATACACCCAAAGCAAAATTGACCATGTATCGACGAGTACAATAAGTTCCTGTAGCAGTACCTCCAGAAACCTGGATTCCAGAATTAGGGACCACACCGTTCCCAATACCAGCAGTACCGGTAAATGGAGCACCAGTACCAGTCAATCCTCCTTGCGTTCCTTGAATGTACGCTTGTCGGACATTGGTGATACCTAAATTACTAGAATACACTCCAGCAGCAACATTGGTTACGGTTCCTAAACAGATTCCACCAATGCCATCACTGATTGTAGACTGATCCAAGGAAAAATTTTGGTTGGTAGTGGTCCATGCAGTCAAGCATCGCACCAAGACATTGTACTGCAAAATATCTTCTTGAGGATTTGCTCCATACAATAATCGTACTCGGTTGAAAATACATTGAATGTTGTTTTGAAAACGAGCAGCAAAAGCTCCTGAAGAAACAACAGGAGCTACCAACGTGACGTCGAATTCCAGCATGGTGTTTGCGGCATTCACATATCCTTGAGCAGGGAATTCCAATCGAATGATTTGGCCTGGAGAAAAGACACTTCCATTCTTTGGAGGAATACGTGGAGTCATTTTAATAGCCTTGTTGGCTTGTGATGGATACGAATAACGAGCGTTCCAAGGCGTCACAACCTCATCATCAGCAGGATAAAATTTAAAATGTTCAGCCATTTGTATTAATCACCTACATTATTCAAATCCTTGCTGGAACCAACGAGTGCTGCCTGGGATAGGGTAGACCTTGAATTTGCTGCGCTGTGTCAATCCAAACCAGCTAATAACACTATGAATCAAACTCCATTTCTGAAATGCGGCTTCTTCATTGTCTACACTGACTGGAACGCCTCGTTTACGTAAATTATCTTGACCATGGGCTTGTAAACTGGCAAAAGGGGCGTCTGTCTTGACTCTGACCACATTGGCGGCGTTTGGGCTCATGTGAGATGAAATAATGTCGCCCCACACGTGATACCAAACAGCCCGGCCTGGGCCTGGTCCTGTCAACACAGGATTGGTCGGTGCAGCGCCTCCATTGAATGAAATACTCCTCGAGTTGGGGAATTTCATTGCCAAACAAAACGCCGCAGCGCCTCCTAATGAATGGCCTACGAATATAAAAGTCTCGGCTTCTACTCCTTCCATTGCTTGACTTGCATCACGTACCAAACTTAAATTGCAATACGATCCACTAGTAATCACCTGATGTTAGAAATCTGTCATCAAGAATGTTGTTCTCCCGTCTGCTGGACTTGTCTATCCCCTAAAAACGTCTTTTGCATTTCTTGTTTGGAACCATGCTCTATTTGTTCTTTACCAGCTCAATTCTTTGGATCACGTCTGCTCTGCCAACATCATATCAACATCGCATTGAATTACCAAGTCAACCACGAAACCAGGCCGCCCCCGCGTAAGCAGCTGAGGAGGTTAATTGGGAAGCTTACCATTGATTATTTGGTAAAGCAAACGCGATTACGTGTGATGATGAAAGAGTTGCAAGAGGAATTATTTGATGCTGGGTTTCCTAAATAAAAATGGACGAGACGACTACATTGAAACAAGTACTAGAGGATAGTGTAAAGGCGCATATCAATTTATGCCATGCTATTGCAACAGCATTTGAGCAAATTGCAAAACTTACCAAATCATCTGCGGCGTCTGAAGAACCACCGGTTTGACCAATTTGTGTACCACGAGTCCCTACAATAACAATTCCCGTATCATCGTCTTTCCATATCCCTACTCGTGCAGTTTGTTTTAATAAAGTGTATGTGTCTAGTTGTTGGATCGGCACCGTGTACAGTGACAACGCTAATTGAAGCGGAATAACGTCTTCAGAGTTTACCCAAGGAAATGACTCCATATAAGTACTTGTATATAGACGAGGTCCCCTATTATAGTCTCACAGACATTAATGATTATGGCAAACCAGAACTGTATGGTGTGGATGAGTACTATGTGATTGATGATGTTTATACCATGGTGTTGGGGAGTTGGAAGGAAGAGATGTTGTTTTATAGCAATGTCAGAAAAATTCATCATTACGATCGTTTGTCTCGATTCAAGACGATTTTGAAATGTTTGTTTGGTGGAGTGTACCATGACTACAGTCGTTTGGATTTCAGTCAAGTGAATCTAGACCCTGACCACGTTTGGATCAGTATGAGGAAATTATTGAAAGCCCAGCATGCTACTAAATATTACAACTCGATCCCTATTTTGCTGCAATGGATAGGGTACCCACGTAGAATCAAAATTACTAATTTGAATTGGGTCTTGAAAGATTTTCAAAAGATTAGTTGGTACTTTGATTCTAGAGACTGGGGGTGTAATTATTTTCCAAATATGAGGTTTATTGCCTTGAAACTGTTGATACGGCATGAAGCTGATTTCGAATACAGAGTGCCATTATTATTGACAAAACGAAAACTGCCTGTACTTGAAGAGGTATGGCAAGAATTTGAAGTTTATCTAAACAAAAATGATGGATGATGCTAGTACTAGCATTGGAAACAAACGCCAAAGAATAGATGAGCCTCAGCAAAAAGATTTAAAGGATATTGTAGAAAGGTATGGGAATGCTCAGTTGGAATTGTGGCAAGTGATTCAAAATATGTTTCAAAGACTTGTTGTGATGGAAGAGTTTATGAATAAATTCAAGAGTTAAACGTAATATGTCATGGTGCATGCTAGCTTTTGGTCACTTGACCCAGACAATTGCCCAGTGTAATAAACCATTGTATTGCCAGTTAGAATGACTAGTTGACTGCCGTCGCATGTAAGTTCAGTTGTTCCAAGATAACTATAAGTGGTTCCTACAGCATTCAATGCTAGATAGATTTGGGTCGATATACCCGCGAGTTTGCTCTTGTTGCTAGAAAACACAACCTCTTCTCCTGCTACAATGGTATATGGAAGTCCTGTGACTGCCATCAATGAATTGGTAGGGGCTCCTCCAATGTCGAACCCAATGTTCATTGCAATGGTGACTTGTCTTCCTACTTTTACCCAAGTTGCAGAGAATACAGTGGATGTACCAGTATTCACTACGGAGCCTCCGCTATACACTTTGACGACTGGTGACCAAGTGCCTTCAGAGTACCCAAAGTATTGTGATCCGTTTGTAGATAATGAAGTGAATGTTCCTGCTCCAGAAACAATGAGAGGTGTAGATATCGATGTACCTAGTCTTCCTAGAGTCAATGTAGCTGAGCCGATTGTGTTTCCAGTGTTGATAAACCCAAGTGTGATTTGATTTGATATGGAATCATTTCCGATATAATTGTACCCCATATACCCAGCATTAAAGTTTCCTGAAACGTCATGCCCGATTTTCATGTAGATGTTGGTTTGAGAAGGGTCGACTACATAGGTTCCTTTTGCAAATATGTCTCCTGATACACCTATTCCCCCTAGAGTGGTAAGAGACCCTGTAGTGATGGAATTAGATGCAGTCGTGTTTGATACAATGACTGGTAGAGTGGATTTTATCGATTGTCTTCCAATCACAAAGACGGGCGTTTCAATGTTATTGCCTGTAATTACAAACCCAAATGAGATTTGATTTGATAACGAATCTGCAGAAGTGTAATTGAATCCTAGGTACCCTGCATTGTAGTTGCCTGAAACGTCGTGTCCAATTTTGAAATAGATGTTTGTTTGTGTAGAATCGACTAGATAGATTCCTTTTGCAAAAATGTCCCCCGATACACCTAGTCCTCCTAATGTGGTAATGGAGCCTGTAGTGATGGACGTTGCTGCAGTAGTGTTTGTAAAGGTGGATGTTCCACTGACTGATAGATTTGTTACCGATGCAGCTCCGCTAGTTATAGACCCCCCAATATATACGTCTCCAGCAATACCTACACCACCGTCAAATCTGGCAGAGCCTGTTGATATAGATGTTGATGCGGTAGTGTTTGATACTCTGAATTGATTTGACGTAAGGATTTGGTTAGAGAAGCATCCAATAGATGCTCCTCCAAACAACCCAAAATTTGCTTGATTTGCTGATGACCCAGTTGATACTTTAACAAAATCTATCGTTGCAGAGTTGTAAGTGGATGCAGCTTGACCGACTATTAGACCTGTGAATTCAAACGCTGCAAGATTTGGTTCTAGGAATTTAAATGCGAATTGTGAATCAGTTCCTGTGTATGTTGATGTAAGGGCGGCAGGATTAGCTGTAGTTTGATTAATGACAGATGTGATGAGCGGTACGTTTAGTATAGATGCGGATACGGTACCTCCTACCCCTAGTCCCCCAGGTATTACTAGATTTCCTGTAGAAGTAGATGTGGATGGTGTAGATGTAGGATTGATAGTAAGTGCCGCAGCAACATTGGTATCAGTGAAAATCGTGACTGCACCTGTTGCTGCGGTATAAGTGAACTTTGCATTTGAGGAACTCTTTCCTAGTAATATGGTTGCCTTGTCTGCCGTGCTTGCTAATGCTGCAAGCATGGTGGCTTCACCACCAACAATGGTAGACGATATGGTAGAAATGAATGATGTTCCAACAACGATCAGTGATCCTGAAATGACTGTTTGGTCAAGTGTAACGGTATCATTAGACAAGATGATTTTTGCTCCTCCCACATTTGAAATGGTTGCATAGTTTGATGTTGATGAGGAAGAAGAGTAGTAGTGTTCTAGTCGTAATGCATTGTATACGGATGAATTTGATCCAACTTGAATAGCCGTAGATGTGAGGATCATTGGATTTCGGAATGCGTTCAGTAGAGATCCATTGGTGACGGTTGAGGCTGTTATGGTGACTGTTGGAGAAGTGTATGCTAATTGTGAGTTTGTCATTACATGCCCCTCCTCCAGTGAAGGTAGGAGTGACTATGGATGGAGAGTTGTTGTAGACTGTTGAATACGTGGATGTGTTTCCGGTAGCTAAAGTGGTTCCTGTGCCACCATTTGCAATAGGGAGTGTGGATCCGTATGATAATGCAATGTTTGTTACAGACCCTGACGTAGTAGCCGTGGCTGTAATGAATGTGGATGATGATGCCGTGACTGCCGTGATTCCTGTTGACGTTCCGCCCAATATTTCATTCCATACACCTGTACCTGTGATTGCTGTAAGCGTCAATGTTGAGGCTCCTCCACTTGGAATAACAGCAATGATGAATCCGTCATTGTCTTTTACAGATACCACTGAACTAGAAATATTCACAAAGTACAATGAAGCACCAATGTTTAAAGTTGATGCATCAAACAGACTGATGATTTGTCCTGATGCATACGAGCCTTTGATTATGGTGCCTGATTTTGAATCGATTGTTGGGAAATAAGTTAGTGAGGATGCTGTTAGTGGATAATATTCTTGAAACAAAGAACCGTGTACTTTTAAGCCATTACGAACGTCTATACTGTTTGTAGTAAGTTTCTCTGCAGGCCAAGTGGTATCAAGTGGTACTTGTGGTAATACAATCCAATTTCCAAACAAATCTGGGGATATGATTTTAACAACTGTGTTTGGAGTCAGTGTATATGTAAATGATCCCCCAACAGTTGTAATAGCTACTACTGCTGCAGTAGGGTTAATAAATTCATAAGTCACTCCAGCAAACAAAATAACTTCTGGTAAAGTAATGGTAGTAGCTGTACTAACCCCAATAATGGTTACATTTGGATCACCCCTAGACATGATGTAGATTGGTAGCAACATTTTATACGATTTCACTTGAATACCATTGTATACTTGCACTTCCCCTTCGAATAGTGACGTTCCTGATTCCACATGAAGAGCGTATTTGTAAGTAATGATTTGATTGTCTCCAGTGATGGGGGCGGATCTGATATAAACAGTTGATGCTTCAAATGTAGTGATTGGTCGTACAGAACTAAGTGTGGTTGTACCAAAATAAGATTGTGCCCATAAAGTGCTTCCTACTGAATTGAACCCGTCTGTGAATTCTGTATCGCGGCCGATATCAATAAAAGCTCCACCAACCGAATCTAATAATGCTGTGTAATTCGTAGAGGCCCTTACAGGACCTCCTGAGAATGTAAATTGATTACCCAACATTGCTACGCCACCACTTGAGGTCAATGTGATATCGTATTGCACTTCTCCTCCACCCGTTGTCAGATTTAATTCTCCTCCTGAATTAATAATGATTGGGTATCCTATATAAGATTCTTCTGAGCCTGTAAATCCTGTTGTCAGTTGTAGAATCTTTTTGCTAGTTAGCAACATTTGGGAATTTGTTCCTGAAGCATTGAGAGTAATGTTGTTGGTATTGGTTTCAAGAATAATTTGTTGGTTGGCAGTAAGCAAAATATCTCCATGCAATTCGTCCAGTGCCAGCATTTCAATTCTACCAGATATTCCGTTTCCTGTCGCCTCTAGTCTAACGTCTATTCCTTTTACATGCGATAACCCAGCCTCTCCTACTTGCGTTCCTAGTAATCCCCCTTTAATAGACGCCCCGCCATTAGATGATGCTTGTATTACTACTGACCCAATTGGGACAGGAATGGCTGGTAGCCCAGGAATGGGATTAGGTATACTGGTATTTCCTTTACACTCGATATAGATATTACCGTATCCTGGTACCATAGGAATTGGGATACCTTCTAAAGCGCTATTTTCTGTAGCAATAGAAATGTTTCCTGCTCCTGATAAAGTGTTGGTAGATGTATCACCTGAAGTCCTGACTAGTATGCTGTCAAGTGATGATTTAATTTCAATACTTCCTCGAGATGTGATATCAGTTTTAAAATCAGAATCGATGATGACTCTTCCTGACCCTGGAGTGCCAATTCCTAATCCCCCTGTTATTGTTACTGGTCCTAATGATGAGGTAACAGCACATCCTAATGCGGACGTCATTGAACAGGATACTGGAGAATATAGGGAAACCCCTTGGGATCCTTTGATAGTGGTTTCTACACCTCCATTAATGATTAGTTGTTGATTTGCCATCATTGTAACGTCTTGAGCCCCTAGTATGTTGATTTGCCCTGTATATGAAATAGGCGAAATGTTGGTGTTGAACACTGTGATAATTACAGTAGAAGTGGGGGTGCCAGTAGCCTCGTTTAAGACAGAAATAGTGTTCCCATCTCCTCCTACTACTTCAAAAGTTCCATCATATTGAGAACCACCTGAAATAGTGACTGGAAATGAATATGGATATTGGTTGAGTCCTCCGGCTATAGTAATAGTTACGCGCGAACCATCTCCTGAAGCTGATGATGCAGTTTTTGAAAATGATTTGTTTCCATTACCTGATGTGGCATATTGAGATAGTACTGGTAGAGCAGTATCAAATGCATAAGCCCATTGTCCTGTTTGGATATAAATATTTCCCGTATGAATTGGTGGTTGCTCACCGTTTGGTGGAGCATCATCGATTCGTTGTGAACCGGTTTGAATTAATAAATCCCCTGCAAAATAATCATAGGATTCTTGATGAAACCCTAGATTCGGAGCTACTACTGTTCCTACGTTTACAGTCATTGGATCCGTTATGGAAAAATAGTTTACATAGTTTGTAAATGTTTCGCCGCCCACCCATAAATCTTTATAGACCCCCATTCCTCCAGGAGTTACTATTGATCCTGAAACAGGTGATGTTGCATTAGTAGAGTTTGAGGTGAGGATAGGGGTCGTGAAATTGGAGGTGGGGATCGAGAATGATGCAGTTGATGCTGATGTGGCAGTCAGTACATGTCCTACAGTTGCGCTGTTCATGGTGATGGCAATGTTTGGGGTGGTGGTGGCATTGGTGACGGTTGATGTTAGGAAATTTGGGACTGAAGCAGAGACTGAGGTTACTGACCCGATGGTTGGAGTAGTCCATGAAGCTGTGATTGGAGACGTGTTTGTGATTGTCAAGACTTGATTTAGGGTAGGTGATCCTGCAATCGCTAGTCCGATTGTTCCTGCCCCAACTGTGATTGGAGACGAAGACACTGACAAGAATGATGGAGCAGATATTCCAACCGATGTGATCCCTCCTCCTCCTCCACCAACTTCCGCCCATGACGTGTTTCCTGAACCGTCGGTGGTTAGGAATTGGCCTGCATAACCTTGAGAGTTTGGAAGGATAAGAGTAGTGTTGCCTGCGTTTGCAGTTTTCAAGATTGCTGATGCTGTGCCTAGTGTTGATTTGAATGCATTTGCTACAATAGTGGATGCATCAGTTGAACCTAATGAATTTTTGAACCGAAATATTGGAGTTAGATTTGCTGATGTATAGAAATCAAAATAAGTAGGAGCTGTTGTTTGGATTTGGTTGGTGGTACTTTTTGTAATGACGGTGTTTTGTGTAAACGGCCCATTGAACGCCACAGTGCCATTAAATGTGGCTGAAACATTTACAATGAGTTCGTCAAGTGACAGATTAAATTGTCCGTCGGTTGATTTATGAAACAAATCAAAATGTGCCTCCATTTATATAAAGACTCATACATTAAGTATGTGCCCCATATTGCAATGAACCCAGATTTTAGAACAACCGATACTATTTACATTGGCAATGTCCCCCATATTATTACCGTCCGCCCTATACTGCGGGCGGGAATGCAACCAAGCAATGATTTCTTAATTGCTCAACGCATTGCTGAATACTTGGTGGATCGTATTGTGCGTGAAGTAAGGGCTTACCATCCAAGTTGGAATGAAACTCGAATTCGTAATCATGTTGTTATTTATTTGAATGGGAATAACTTGGAAACTGGTGAAACAGTTGGACATAATACTCGTCATACCTTTGATGATTTATATGTTCGTGATATCACTGCTCAAAAGATTCTTGAAATTTATGAACGTATGCAGCAGAGTAATGCCACGATCCAGATTTATGACATTGAATGGCAAGTCACAATTAATTCATCTACTCTTTTGGTTGGTGGTGATCGGGTTATTAAAATTCCTAAATGGGCTCCTGCAAACCGATATATTGAAACATGGACAGATCATGGAATGAATTGTGCCGCTTTTGCATTGACCTCGATTCGAATGAAACAACGCAATATGACCTTCAAATTAAAAGTGGCTGCTAGATTACAGCATGAAATGAAATGGGGCGAATTTATTAGTACGTCTGAATTGCTGAATGTGGTGACTCATGTTGATTTCAGACGATGGAAGATTGTGATATTGGCTCCTCCTATGCAGACCCACGGAGATTTCAGAGTCGGGGTTGATTACAATGCTGATGGTGCAAAGAATATTGCATACTTGTATTTCGATATCAACCAGAATCATTTTGCTGCCATGACAAGTCCTCATGCTTACTTGGTTCATGCTCGTGGAAACTTTGAATGGTGCCATACTTGTACTCGTGCGTACCCTAGAAACTCTGGTGATCATCCTTGTGTTGCTAAAAAGGTTTATGTGCCAAAAGTATGTGATGATTGTGGAAGGTCTAAAGGTTATAAGCATCGATGTGGTGTTTATGAATGTAGAACTTGCAAAGCTGTTTGCAAATATGAAACTGATATGAACAAGGCATTTACTCATCGATGCCCTATTGTTAGAGCTGATCGCGATGTGGAAACTGATTCTTTTTACGGAGATGACCCAAAACGTATTGATGCGATGGATGGAACGTACCCTTGCTTGATTACTTATGATATTGAAAGTTGTTTCAAAAAGATGGAAGGCACTGCTGTTCGTGATTTGGGATATGAAGTTGATGCTGATTTCAAGTATACTGGAACGACTCTTGCTCGTGGAACTGAATTCCTTCAACATCATGCGAATTTATTGATTGCTCAGAATGTTTTTACCGGTGAAATGCTGCCTCATTTTGTTGGTTTGGATTGTATTGATCAGTTTGTGAAATGGTTGTTTGCAAATAATGATGGCAATCATATTTGTCTTGCTCACAATGGAAGTGGATATGATACTCGTTTGGTCTTTAGTGCCATCAAAAAGATGAGCCATCGAAAAGTGAAATTGATTACGCGTGGTTGCAAGATTATGGAACTTCGGGTCGACAAGATGGTGTTTCGAGATTCATTACTGCATTTGAAGAATAGTTTGAAGGCTTTGCTTGTGGAATTTAAAGCCCCAATGAAGAAGGGCTATTACCCTTATTATTTTAATTCAATGGAAAATCTGCATTATGTTGGAGTGAAGCCGGCTATTGAAAACTTTGATGTTGGAAGCAGTTGCAAGTCGGATGCAGATTACCAAGATTTTTTGGATTATTACAATTCTTTGGGTAGAGATTGATTGATGTTAGGTGAATGGGATAATTACAAGGAATTGGTTTCTTATTGCGAAACTGATGTACGTGGTCTTTCTCACATTGTCAAAGCGATGCATGAACATGCCATGGATTTGTTTCATATGTCTCCTTGGAAGAACATGACTGCTCCTAGTTTTTATCATGAAGTTAGCTTATTGGCTCGTACTAGAGAATTGAAATTGGAAATGAATATTGATGAACAAGATCCTAATTATTTGAATGTGTTGGTTGATCATGCAAAGACCAAGACATGGGCTGTTTTAAAACCTTGGGAACATCAATTTGCAAGTATGGCATTACGTGGTGGTCGAACTGAAATTCGAAATATGGTTTATACCTTGGCACCTGAAGAGTGGGATCGTGGCGTTCGTATTCGGTACCAGGACGTGAACAGTCTTTATCCATACCAGCAAATGGTGCATCGATTTCCTGTTGGGGTGCCTGTTGTCCATTACTGGAACCCTATTTACAAACCTTGCTTTTTGCCTGCTCATCGTAAAGCTGATTATTGTTCATGTATGCATCTTGATGCTTGCAAGAATGATCGTTATATCAGTAGTGTGTTTAGAACAGAGCAACCAAATAGTGATGAAGTGATGAATTGGTTTGGGATTGTGCGTGTGACGTTGGTGCCACCAAAGGATTTGTTTCATCCTGTGTTGCTTTGTTTTAATCCGTTGCTGAAAAAGTGTGTTAGCAGTTTGCGTGATGAAGACCATGTGGCTATTACGATTACTAGTGTGGAATTGCAAGCTGCTTTGAAAGTTGGATATGTTTTGAAAGAAGTGCATGCTTTTCATCAGTATCATTCTCGTGAAAGTTTATGGAAAGATGGAACGTACAGGATGTATTTGGAAAAGATGTTGAATTCTCGTGATGCTCCTATTGAAGAAGAACGTGTGGAGTTTATGAAGAGATGGGATGATGTGTTTCCTGGAATTGGAAAGATGATGGTTGGGACTTGGGATCGTTGGGGAAAAAACAAGGCCAAGAAACAAATGAACAAGATTGGATTGAATAGTGGATGGGGAAAACATGCTCAAGGTTTGCAGTTGACAGAAACTTTGATCTTGTCAAAGGATAGCCCAAAGGAAATCGTGGATTTGATGCTTGATTACAGTTCTAGGGCCTTGAAATTTGAACGTTGCTATGAATTGAATCAAGACCAGATATTGTACCAGCACAGCAACAATCAATCATTGAATAATTATCATGGAACATACATGCCTGCTGCTGTGTTTGTTCCTGCGTATGGGCGCTTGCAATTGTGGGAACAGCTGCACAAGTTGGGTGACCGAGTGTTGATGTGTGATACTGATAGTATCGTATACATTTATGATCCTGAATTGTATAATGTACCAGAGCCAATTATTGATAATGACCCGATGGCTGGTGAATGGGAATTGGAAGATGTTGACAAGGTGAAAGGGATTATGGAATTTTGTGCTTGGGGACCAAAGAGTTATAGCATGAAGTTTAGAGATGGGTCTGAAATCGTCAAGGCAAAAGGATTGAATTTAAACCGTGCTACGACGAGTTTGTTTAATCATAGAGTGATGATGAATGGGGTCAAGGAGTTTTTGGAGAATGGTAGCATGACTCCTATTATGATTCCTCAATCTGTTTTTAGCTGGACTATTATGACTCAGATGTCGACGTTTTTTATGAAGAAGGTGGCACGGATCACTAAATCGGAAATGAAGGGGAGTTTGCAAGGAAGTATTTTGTACCCTTTTGGTCATGAAAAATGTCAAGTAATTGAATCTTGACGTAAATAAAAATGAAATTTAAAGCTGTTGATGGAGAAATACTTGATAGTGAACAATATGTTGAAAGAATGAGAGAATATTTAGCTCATGATTATTGCAGTTTTTATTGTACTGCTAAAATTTGGAATGAACGTAATTTATGGAATGCTGCGAAAAAAGAGTATACGACTTTTTGGTGTTCGTGTGAAATGTACAAG
>VFSW01003528.1_pt1 | contig 23446 bp, 21 predicted proteins | sample 5358111 | NCBI WGS metagenome assembly VFSW01 (sample SAMN11554181, study PRJNA540505) | mine drainage metagenome | isolation source: sediment from site ElyBrook_90M | place: USA: Ely Copper Mine, Vershire, VT | collected 2017
CCCGGAGTTTCCTCCGGGCCTTTCCGTATTTCAGACTGAACGACAGGCTTAGAAGTCCATATCGCCCATGCCGCCCATGCCGCCGCCCATGCCGCCGCCGCCGCCGGGCATACCGCCGGCTTCGCGCTTCGGACGATCGGCAACCATTGCTTCCGTGGTGATCAGAAGCGCCGCAACCGAGGCCGCATTCTGCAAGGCGATGCGCACGACCTTGGTCGGGTCGACGATGCCGGCTTCGATCAGATCGACATATTCTTCGGTCTGCGCGTTGTAGCCGTAATTCGCCGATTTCTGCTCCAGCAGCTTGCCGACGACGATGGAGGCTTCCACACCGGAGTTCTCCACGATCTGACGGATCGGCGCCTGGATCGCCTTGCGGATGATCGCAATGCCGACGTTCTGGTCGTCGTTCTCGCCGACAAGGTCCTTCAGGGCCTTGGTGGCATAGAGAAGCGCCGCGCCGCCGCCGGGAATGATGCCTTCTTCCACGGCCGCCTTCGTGGCGTTGAGCGCGTCGTCGACGCGATCCTTCTTCTCCTTCACTTCCACTTCCGTGGCGCCGCCGACGCGGATCACCGCAACGCCGCCGGCGAGCTTCGCCAGACGTTCCTGCAGCTTCTCCTTGTCATAGTCGGACGTCGTCTCTTCGACCTGCGCCTTGATCTGCGCAACGCGGCTCTGGATGTCGGCCTTCTTGCCGGCGCCGTCGATGATGGTCGTGTCGTCCTTCGTGATGCGCACCTTCTTGGCGGTGCCCAGCATGTTGAGCTTCACGTTCTCCAGCTTGATGCCGAGGTCTTCGCTGATGACCTGGCCGCCGGTGACGATGGCGATGTCTTCCAGCATGGCCTTGCGGCGATCGCCGAAGCCCGGCGCCTTCACGGCCGCAACCTTGAGGCCGCCGCGCAGCTTGTTGACGACCAGGGTCGCCAGCGCTTCGCCTTCGACTTCCTCGGCGATGATGATGAGCGGACGCCCGGCCTGCACGATGGCTTCCAGGATCGGCAGCATCGGCTGCAGGCTGGTGAGCTTCTTCTCGTGGATCAGGATGTAGGGCTCTTCCAGTTCGGCGACCATCTTCTCCGCGTTGGTGATGAAGTAGGGGGAGATGTAGCCGCGGTCGAACTGCATGCCTTCGACGACTTCAAGCTCGGTGTCGAGGCTCTTGGCTTCTTCCACCGTGATGACGCCTTCGTTGCCGACCTTCGCCATCGCTTCCGCGATCATCGAGCCGACGGTGCTGTCGCCGTTCGCCGAGATCGTGCCGACCTGGCGGATCTCGTCGTTGGACTTCACCTTCTTGGAGCGCTTCTTGAGGTCGCTGACGACGGCTTCCACCGCCTTCTCGACGCCGCGCTTCAGGTCCATCGGGTTCATGCCGGCGGCAACCGACTTGGAACCTTCGCGCACGATGGCGCGGGCCAGAACCGTCGCCGTCGTCGTGCCGTCGCCGGCCGCGTCGTTGGTCTTGGAGGCGACTTCGCGCACCATCTGCGCGCCCATGTTCTCGAACTTGTCGGAGAGTTCGATTTCCTTCGCCACCGTCACGCCGTCCTTGGTCGTGCGCGGGGCGCCGAAGCTCTTCTCGATCACGACGTTGCGGCCCTTGGGACCGAGCGTCACCTGCACTGCATCGGCGAGGATATCGACGCCGCGGAGCATCCGCTCGCGGGCGTCGGCGCCGAATTTTACGTCTTTCGCTGCCATGTTCTTGTTCTCCTGAATTCGTTGTTAGGGCAGGGGACCGTTAGGCCGCCTTCTTCGAAGCCTTGCGGCCTTCGAGAATGCCCATGATGTCGGACTCCTTCATGATCAGGAGCTCCTCGCCGTCGACCTTCACTTCGGTGCCGGACCACTTGCCGAACAGCACGAAATCGCCGGCCTTCACCTCGGGAACGACGCGCTTGCCGTTATCGTCCAGGGCGCCAGGTCCGACGGAGATGACTTCGCCTTCCTGCGGCTTCTCCTGCACGGTGTCGGGAATGATGATGCCGCCGGGGGTCTTTTGATCCTCCTTGACGCGGCGGACGACCACACGGTCGCCTAGCGGACGGAACTTCATGGCTTATCGCCTCCTAGAGCATTGATACAAAAGGGTTATTTTTTAATGGCAGCACTCCGCTCGACGGAGTGCTAACGCCATGAGGGCGATATAGGAGGGGCAGGCCGGGGCGTCAAGGGGGAAGCCGGCGCCTCGATCCATTGTGCGGCGGCATGGCGGCGGACATCGGCAACGAGCGCGCGGCGCGCGTCGGTTCTTTGGCGCGGAGCTTTGGCCTGCTTCACCGCCGGCGCGAGCGTCTCGTTGGGAATGCGTTGCCGGTCGCGCAGCACTTTCGCGGTCAGGTCGTCGAGCGGCAGATCGTGCTTTCTCGAAAACGAATGCCCAAAAATCCATTCAAGCAGTTGAATATACTTGATAATCGTCTTCTTTCGCGGCTCGATTTGCGGGCGCTGGGCTGTGGCCTGTGTCAGCGGCGCTTTTGCGCTCAGGCCATCCCACGGCAGATCGCGCTTTTTCGAAAACGAATGCCCAAAGTTCTGTGCAGGTGCTTGAACACGCTGGATAATCGTCTTCCTTCGCGGCGCGATTTGTGGGCGCGGCGCCTTGGCCTGTGTCGGCGGCGCGGCGAAGGGCCGGCGACAGACTGCGTCCCGGGGCGCAGATACACTTATGCAGCCGCGTCGGCCCGCGGCGAGGGCATTATCCACATTCATATTATGGATATAAGAGCGGAAAGGCGGACTTCAAGGGCCGCAACCGAACTTTTTCACGGCATGGCAGGCGCGAAGATGGCGGCGGGCGGCAAGCCGCACGGATTTCGAGCATCGCTACGACGGAACAACGGATTCATATCCGACATTCAGCGGTCGATCAGAATGGGCAAGATGCGCCAATTGTAGTCATCCGATTGCCCGGTTTACCATCGGCTTCGAACGGGCGTCGACCGAAGGTGCAGAATGTCGATTTTCTTCATCGACACGCGTGACAAGCCCGGTCTGCTGATTGCCACCATGCGAGCGTTCGAGGGTGGGCGAGTCTCCTTCGAGGGTGGCATATCGCAGACCTGTCTTGAGTTGTTGCCGGGCGCATCGACGGCGGAAACGCCTGAGCTTCGCCGAGCGATCTTAGGTTGCGGTGAGCCGAGCAGAATACGGCGACAGGAGCAGTATTTCCCATTCTGCTGCCACAGGTGAATAGTGCTCCTGTCACCGCATTCGGTCCCGCATTCAGGTCCATGACTGCCTGACTTGCGGATCACGCAACGGAGCTGACCAATGACGAAGACCTATTCCGCCGAAGTATATCGGCAAGAAGGCGATAACTTTCGCTCGGTGAACCTATCCATCGACGCCGACGGATCGATCCGGTTGCAGGCCCAAGACATGGGCAAGCTTGTCGAAGAGATATGGGGAGACAGCGATTACGAGTTCTGGGTCCATGTCCCTCCCGCGGAAATTCGCAAACTCGCATTCGCGCTGCTGCGGCAAAAATACGCCGGCCGCGAGGGAGCGGTCGACGAATTCCGCAGTTTCTGCAAACGAGAAGCCATTGAACACGAATGGGGTTCTTACGCCTGATTAAACGGCGAAAATACTCACAGTGCTCGGCTGCGACGGAAAATTGTGACGCGCGTCGGGCAAGTCTTGGCGCAAAGCATCCGAAGCACCCACGAACATGAGGGCAGCCACGCTGCACCTAGAGTCGTGATTCTGAAGTCCGCACCATCACAGTTTCACCATGGCCGGGCTTGTCTCGACCATCCAGGTGCCGAGCGTCTGCGAGCCAAGTGACTCTTAATGCTCGGTTTCTGAGCGCATCTGCCGCGTCTTACGCAGAGACTGGATGGCCCAAGATAATGGGACGTAATACTTAATTCGCGAAGACTCCTGCGTCACGCCGCCTCCACGCTCATCGTGTCGATGGAGAAGCTGCCGTCGCGTTCGACGGCGAAATGCGCGATCACTATCTCTACGGCACGATCTTGCGGGCCGCCATTTTCCTTGCAACACCGGGTGATGCCAGCTTTGCCGCCGCAATGTCGGCTTGTCCGCCTTTGCTGTCGCCGGTTTTGATTCTCGCGGTGCCTCTTTCGTAGAGGTAGTCGGCGTCGGTCGGGTAGGTCCGCGCGGCCTGGTCGAAGTCGCGCAGCGCGTCGGCATATTTTCCGAGCCGGAAATTGGCGATGCCGCGCGCCTGCAGTGCCGTCCCGTCGTAAGGCGTCAGCGCGAGCACGCGCGAGCATTGATAGACGGCCATGTCCGGCTTGCTGGAGCGCGACAGCGTCTCGCAAAGTTGACCGAGTACAGAGCTCTCGGACCCTTTCAAACGGCCTATCCGTTCGAAGTCGGCCGCGGCTTCGTCAAAATCTCCATTCAGTTGGTTGGCCAGCGCACGCTCGGACAGCGTGCGCAGGTTCTTCGGCCTGATCTTCAGCGCGGCGTTGAAGTCGAGGATGGCCTCATCGTATTGCTTCTCGTGTTCCAGCATCTCGGCCCGTGCCATGTGCGCCCCCCAATTGTCCGGTTCCAATCGGACGGCCACATCGAAATCCAGCATGGCGAGTTCGGGCTTGTTCAAACGGAGATAGGCAGAACCGCGCGCGAGATAAGGCTGCGCCTCGCTGTCCGGCTTCAGGCGGATGGCCACACTCAGGTCGTCGATCGCTTCCGCGGACTGATTGTTCTCCAGATAGGCCGTGCCCCGCGCGTCGTGGTACATGTACGATTGCTGCGGTGCCAGATTCGGTTGCGCCATGAGCGTGGAAAGCAGCTTGATCGCCGTGTCGAGGTCATGGCCGTTCATGGCTGCGGTCGCCGTCCTGAACGTTTCGTCGTTCTGTCCGTTCGCAGCCGCATCTGCGCCGGAGGGAACGGCCGCAGCTGGCGCGGTGCCCGACGGGACAAGGGACAGTTCGGTGTTGTAGCTGTCCGCAATCTGCTTCAACGCGGCGGCGGTCCGCTTGCGGAGTTCCCCCGTGCACAGGGGCTGGTCGATCTTGCTGGTGAATTCCCGACGGACCGAAAGCGCTCCGTTGGCGAGCGACCAGTGGGCGACGAACAGCAGGTTCGGCGTCTCAATGCGTGTGTCCTTTGGGACGTCGGAGAACTGCATGCCGGACGGCGGTTGCAGCGTCAATGTTTCGGATGCGTGTCCGCTGAAGCAGGCTGTTGGCTCGGTATCTTTCATCTGGCCGGGGTCGAAAGGTCCCATAATCCCGTCGCCGGTCAGACCGAACAAGCGAAGGCCGCCCGGAAGATAAAAGCTGGAGGAGCCCGATGCTTCATCCGACCAACCGGAAACGCTGAAGTTGCCCGTGATCGCATACGTAGGCGAAGGCTCGACTGGCGAATCTTCGCTAAAATCACCCGATGCTCCTTTGTAACCCATGGCGGTCAACATCTTGGATGCCGCATTGGCCGGCCCCAAGGTCTGGATACCCAGCCCGAAGTAGCGCAGCGCGATCGAGTAAGGGCCTGTAGCCATGGTTGTTGTCGTACCCGAAAGCTGACCGTCCTTGCTGAGGTGCTCGACCGTTGTCGTGGTTACGCTGGCCACGCCGGCGGGCAGCACCGGCATCGTGCCCAGCGTAGCTCCTGACGCGGACACGGTGACGATTGGTTTGCCATATTCCCCGTTCGGCAGCACGCCGAACGGTGCCACGACCGCGCTGCTGTCGAGATAAAGCTTGAATTCCGGCACATAGGTGATGACGTGATTGAGCTGTGTGAAGGTAGGGACCTGCGTCAGCGTGTACGCGTTGTCGCTGTTGATAAGGACACTTTCGGCCGCAATGCCTTTCGCTTTCAGCAAAGCCTGCAGAAGAACATCATGGTCCTTGCAGTCGCCGTAGCCGTTCTCGATCACCGAATCGGGATCGTGCGGGACGAAGGAGCCTTTGCCAAGCTCGACGGCGACATAGCGAATATGCCTAGTGACCCATTCGTATAGCTTTTGGGTTTGCATTCGCCGGTCGTTTACGCCGCTCGCGATTTGGTCTGCCAGGGCGGCGATCTTCGGCGTGACCGTTTCTTTGGGTACGCTCAGCGCTGCATAAGCGCGGCCGAGTGCTGCATAGTCCTTGAAGCTTGAAACGAAGAAGCGGGCAACGTGGTCGATCGGCGAAACCGCCACGTATTCGTCGTCCGTCTTGGGCCGCGGCGCGGAGTAATGCCACGTGTAGATTACATTCGTAGCCGTTTCCCGTTTGCTGAAATCGACGTCATGGTTTTCGACGTACAGCGGCATACTTTTAGGAGCGGTAATTGTCTCGCGCACCTCGTCATACGCCATCGTCGGTAGGAACAACTCTCCGTAAAAGAATTCTCCGTCGAAAAAGGGATGCTTGGTTGTGATCTTAACCGTGTAGACAGCGGTGTCGCCGGCGGCGAACCGCGGGAAGACGACCACTTTTGCTCGATATCCTGTGAACATCGGCGCGGACGACTGCCCGGCAGCCAATTGGTCGTAGATCGCGCTGGCGTCGACGGGAATTGTGCTGCCGTCTGGCTTTAGCGTGTGAGCCTCGACGATTTGCAGGTCTTGCATCGTGGCGTCGTAGGGAAAACTCAGCTGGCTGATCTGCATAGCCGAGGCGTCGTTGCCGGCGGTCAGTTCGGCATGTAGGGTCTGGACGGTACTGCCGTCGGCTGCGACCTGGATATCCACGACTGTCAGCTTCTGCGTTATCGGCTCCGCGGCCTTTGCTTTGCCTTGCGCTGCCGCGCTATTGCAGAAAGCAAGCAGAATCCCGATGACGGTCGCCCATCGACGGATTTGCATGACATCCCCCCGAACTACGCAACAAATGGTTGTTCTTATTCACAACTTGTCGCGTGAGTTTAGCCAATTTCCGGTTGAATGAAAACTCCTGTTCCCTCCAGATTGTGGCACCCGTCGGTCTAGACAGCCGCGCCGCAGCAGATCATGCCTCGGCGTGTAGGCTCATCGTGTCGATGGAGAAGCTGCCGTCGCGTTCGACGGCGAAATGCGCGATCACCTCTTTGGGCACGCGCGCCTGCAGCGCCAGCACGGCGTCGGCCTGCACCGGCGGCGTCCGCATCCGCGCGATCCAGCTCTTAAACTCGAGGCGAATGCGCCGGCGCACCGGCTCGCCCGGCGTGAATCCCGCCTCGCGCAGCATCGCCGTCCATTCCCGCAGCGAGTAGTTCCGCACATGCGAGGGATCGCGCAGCATCTCCACCGTCTGCAGGAAGGTGTCGAGCAGCGGCGCCTCGGGCGCGAACACGTCCATGAACATGGCGCGCCCGCCCGGCTTCAGCACCCGGCGCGCCTCGCGCAGCGCGCGCGGTACGTCGTGCCAGTGATGCGCCGAATAGCGCGTGGCGACGAAATCGAATGAGGCGTCCTCGAAGGGCAGCGCCTCGACCAGGCCCTGCCGCGTCGAGAGGTTGGCGATGCCGCGCGTCTTCGCCTCTTGCGCGACCGCCAGCAGCATGGCTTCCGACAGATCATAGGCGATCACGGTGCCGACATGCGGCGCCAGGGTGAAGCTGACATGCCCGCCGCCGCAGCCGAGGTCCAGCGCCCGCGCCAGCCCGCGTCCCCGCGCGAAGGCGGCGAGTTCGTTCAGGTCCTCGCCCTGCGCATGCACGGCGCTCGTAACATAGGCGGCGGCGCGCGGGCCGAACTGCTCCGACACCAGAGAATGAGCCGTCTTATCCATCAGCGACCTGCAGACCCTTCCAGCACGTTCACCGAAATCTCGCCCAGCGCGTCCACATTATATCCGCCTTCGAAGACGAACAGCGTCGGCTTCTTGAGCGCGGCGATCTTCTCGCCCATGCGCAGGTAATCGGCGGGCTTCAGCCGGAACGAGGCGATGGGGTCGTCTATATAAGTATCCAGCCCCAGCGACACGAGCAGCACGTCGGGCCCGAAACCTTCCACTGCGGCCAGGCCTTTCGCCAGCGCCTGCTCGTAGAGCGCCCAATCCGTGCCCGCCGGCAAGGGCAGGTTCAGGTTGAAGCCTTCGCCCGCGTCGTCGCCGCGTTCGTCGGCGAAGCCCAGGAAATGCGGATAAGCAAAATGCGGATCGGCGTGGATCGAGCAGAAGAACACGTCCTTGCGCGTGTAGAAGATCGATTGCGTGCCGTTGCCGTGATGGTAGTCGACGTCGAGGACCGCGGGCCGCAGACCCGCGTCGACGAACCACTGGGCGGCGATGGCGATGTTGTTGAGGTAGCAGAAGCCGCCGAACACGTCGGCGCTGGCGTGATGGCCGGGCGGGCGCGCCAGCGCGAAGGCGCTCGTGTCGCCGCCGCGGATCGCCTGCGCCGCCGACAGCACGACGTTGACGGCTTCGCGCGTCGCTTCCCAGGTGCCGCGCAGGATCGGCGTGTCGGCGCTGAACGCATAGCTGCCGAGCCTGGCCTCGATGTCGCCGTGGCGGCCGTCGCGCAGCCCGTGCGCCGGCCACGCCGAGGGCAGGGCGGCGGGCGCGTTCTCGCCGTAGCGCTTGCGCCATTCCGCATGCGCCACGCCGAGGAATTCCACCAGGCCCGCGTCGTGCACCCGCAGGATCGGCGCATCGTCGAACGGCGTTGGCGCCAGCACCGGTCCCAGCTTGCGCGCCTGAATTTCGTCGCGCACGCGCTCGACGCGCACGGGAATTTCCACGGCCGGCGCCAGCACGCCGCCTTCGAATTGCGCCAGCGGATCGTGGTGCAGGTGGACGGGGGAATAGAAGGTCTTCATTTGTGTCAGCCGACCTCTCGGTCTTGCGCGTGCCGGCGCGCCAGAGCCTTTGCATAGCGCGGCATCACGTCGGGCATCAAGGATTGTCCGGCCATCGGCACCGCGTTCGGCGCGAGGTTGCCGACAGGTCAGGCCGTCTGCCGCCGTGTTCGAGGATCGTGGGGGCCTCTTGTGAGATTGCGTAACGACTGTAGCATTCCCGTTTGATGTCCTCCCCGCAAGCGGGGGAAGAAATTTCCGGCAAAGGACGCCGCAATGACCGATCTGAACGCCAGCCTCGTCAACGTCCCCGGCGGGCGGGAGAAATTGCAGACGCCGGCCCTCGTGATCGACCTAGACGTGCTGGAGCGCAATATCGCGGCGATGGCGGAGCACGCGCGCAAGCGCCGCATCGCCCTGCGCCCCCATGCCAAGACCCACAAATCGGTCGAGATCGCCAGGCGCCAGATCGCGGCCGGCGCGCTCGGCATCTGCTGCGCCAAACTCGGCGAGGCCGAAGCGCTGGCGGACGGCGGAATCGACTCCATCCTCATCACCTCGCCGGTGGTGACGGACGGCGGCATGGCGCGGCTCGTCGCGCTCAATGCCCGTATCGGCGAACTGATGGCGGTGTGCGACAACCAAAGGGTGGCGACACGCCTCGCCGAGGCCGCGCGTGCCGGCGGCAAGAAACTCAAGATTCTGATCGATATCGACCCCGGCCTCGGCCGCACCGGCATCGCGCCTGCCGACGCGCCGGCGTTGGTCGGTTTCGCGGCGCAGGCCGAGGGCCTCGAATATGCCGGCCTGCAATGTTACGCCGGACAGGTGCAGCACATGGAGCCGGCCAACCAGCGGCGCGACGCCTCGCTCTCGGCGCTCAAGGAACTCGGCGCGCTGCGCGACAGGCTGGCGGCCGCGGGCCATGCGCCGCGCATCCTCTCCGGCGGCGGCACCGGCACCTTCGACATCGACCCGGACGCGTGCGTGCTCAGCGAACTGCAGGCCGGGTCCTACGTCTTCATGGATCGTCAGTACAATGATGTTTGGCCGGGCGTCCGCGCGCCGTTCGAGACCTCCCTTCATGTGCAGACGACGGTGATCAGCGCCAACCGCACCGGCCTGGCCACCACGGATGCCGGCTTCAAGGCCTTTGCCACCGATGCGGGTGCGCCGGCGATCGCGCAAGGCGCGCCCGAAGGCGCCAGCTATTTCTTCTTCGGCGACGAGCAGGGCGGGATTATTTATTCCCAATCTGCACGTAAACTTGCGCCGGGCGACGTGGTGAGTTGCGTCGTTCCGCATTGCGATCCGACCGTGAATTTGTATGACTGTTTCCACCTCGTGCGCGGAGAAACGCTGGTCGGAATATGGCCGATTGAAGGCAGGGGCCGCTCCGCCTGACGCTGCGGCGCGTCCTGCGGCGACGCTATCGCCAAGATGACAAAAGCGTTCATGTGCGGTTCAGCCGCTGCGTTCCAGAATCCTGCCAACAGTTGATTTGGCGAAATAAGGAGATGGAGCCATGAAAAAGGTCGCCAAGCTCGCACTGGGTGCGTTGCTGATGGCCGGTACGGCGTTCGCCGTTGCTGCGCCGGCATCCGCTGGCGTGTCGGTCGGATTCGGAATCGGTTTCGGACCGGGTTACTACGGGCCTCCGGCTTACGCGACCTGCGATCCCTACAGCCGCTACTACGATCCGTATAATTGCGGCTACTACTCGGACTATTACGGCCCGCCGATCTTCATCGACGGAAGCTGGTTCAACGGCGGCCGCTATCGCGATTACGACGGTCACCGCGAATACTGGATGAACAACCGCTGGTACCGCGGCGACAACTGGCGCGGTGACCGTGGCGGTTGGCACGGCGATCGCGACGGCTGGCGCGGCGGCGGAGACTTCCGCGATCGCGACGGCTGGAACGGCGGCGGCGGTTGGCACGGTGATGGCGGTTTCCACGGCGGCGGTCACCGCCGCTGAACGGAGAAGCCTGCAATCTCGAAAGGACGAAAACCATGAAACGGTTTGGCAAAGTGGCGTTGGGCGCGTTGATGCTCGCAGGTGCGACGGCGCTGACGGCAACGCCGGCGTCCGCGGGAGTCGATGTCGGCATTTCGTTCGGCTGGGGTGGTCCCGGCTACATGCCCTTCAGCAATCCGTGTGACTACTACGACTATTACGACGAGCCCCCGCCGTGGGGCCTGCCGCCGGACTACTGCGAATATCCGGTCTATTTCGAGCCGGTGTACTACGGCGGTTACTGGTATCGCGGTCCGATCTATTACCGATGGAGCGGCGGCCAACGTCTCTATTGGCTGAACGGCGGCTGGCGCCATGACGGTTGGCGCGGTGGCCGGGCTGATATCCGCTGGGAAGATCGCGGCGGCTGGGGACGCAGCAGCAACTGGAATCGCGGCTATAGCGGCGGTCACTCTTATTACGGCGGCGGCGGAAGCTGGTCCGGCGGCGGTCGCGACTATCGGTCAGGCGGCGGCGGGCGCAATTCGTACCATGGCGACAACGGCGGCCGTAACCGGTCCGGCGGCAATCGCGACAACTGGTCGGGCGGCAGCGGACGCAACTGGTCCGGCGGCGGCAGCGGCGGCAGTCACAACTGGTCGGGCGGCGGCGGCCACAGCAGTGGCGGTCATAGCTGGTCGGGTGGCGGTGGCCACAGCGGCGGCGGCAGCCACAACTGGTCGGGCGGCGGTGGTCACGGCGGCGGCCATGGTGGCGGCCGTCATTGAGCGATGCCGCGTGGGGGCTCCTGCGTTTTCACGCCGGGGCCATCCGCGCGGATATGCTATAAAGACGACTCTGCATGGGTGCGCACGGTTAAGCTGAACGTGGAGCTAGGCTTGCTATGAGAAACATTTTCAAAACCACGGCCGCGATGGCGGCCATTGTCGGCGCGGCGATGCTGAGTGCAATTCCCGCGAAGGCGGACGGCTTCAGCATCGGGATCGGTCCCGGCGGCGTCGGCTTTTCGTACGACAGCGGCGGATACTGCGACAGCTATGGCTGCCCCAGCGCTTTCTGGGATTATCCGGTCTATTACTGTCCGGTCTATTTCCGTGGCGAATGGTACCGGGGGCCGGTTTATTACCGGCGCTATGACGGGCGCGATCAATACTGGATTCGCGGCAACTGGCGTTACGACCAATGGGGCGGCCCGCGTCCGCAATGGGCCTGCATCGATCGCTTCGGCCCGCCGCTGGGCCTCGACTATTACGAAAATCACGGCTTCAGGATTCGCAATTCCTGGCGCGACCAATGGCGCCACGACTACAATCGTGACCATGGCGCTTGGCGCGGCGGCAGCCATGACTACGGCAACTGGAACGATCGCGGCCGCGGCAACTGGAACGGCAACGACAATCGCGGGCAGCAGGGCGGCTGGCCGTTCCCCGGCATGTTCCAGAATAACGGCCAGGACAACCGCGGCGGTCATCAGCGCGACAACAATCGTGGCGGCAACGACCATCGCGACGGCGGCAACAACTTCCAGAACCAGGGCGGCCGTCCGAACAATTTCACCGGCGGCCAAGGTGGGTCGCAAGGCGGCGGCAATCAGTTCCAGGGCGGCAACAACTTCCAGAACCAGGGTGGTCGTCCGAACAATTTCACCGGCGGCAACAACAATTTCCAGAACCAGGGCGGCAACAGCAACCAGGGCCAGGTTGGTCAGCGCAATTGGCCGGGTGGCAACAACGTCCGGAACCAGGGCGGTGGCAATCAGAATCAAGGCGTCATCGATCACGGTAACCGCAACGTCGGCGGCGGCAACATCGGCCATCAACCCGTTTACGGCTTCGGTCCCCACGGCCCGATCACCACGCCTCCACCGCCTCCACCGGCCGTCGTCAATCCCGCCGGCGCCAATGCGGCCGGTCCGCAGGGCGGCAACAACAACCAGAATCAGAACGGCGGCAACGATCACCATCGCGGCGGCGACAACAACAATCCGCGCGACAAGGGCAACGGCCACCCGCAGATCCCCTGAGAGTCGGGTTTGAATCCCACGGCTCGGTGCTTCGGCGCCGGGCCGTTTTTCTTTTCCTGAAACAATCGGTCGAAACGGACGCGCGCAGCGCAAGCGTATGACATGCGTTCGGCGATCTGACGCAATGGGCGCCGCCTTCTTGACCACCCTCTGCCCTCTGTTAGCTTGCTCCCGTGTCCTGCCGAGGGAATGCGATGCGCGTCGGCGCTCCGAAGGAAATCAAGAACCACGAATACCGCGTAGGTCTCACACCCGCCGCCGTCCGCGAGCTGACGGCGCACGGCCATGACGTCTTCGTCGAGACCAACGCCGGCGATGCCATCGGCCTGACCGACGAGATGTACGCGCGCGCCGGCGCGAAGATCCTGCCGAACGCCGGCGAGGTGTTCGCCGCCGCCGACATGATCGTGAAGGTGAAGGAACCGCAACCGGTCGAGATCGCGCGGCTGAAGCCGGGGCAGACTTTGTTCACCTATCTGCATCTGGCGCCCGATCCGGAACAGACCAGGGGATTGCTGGCGTCGGGCGCGACCTGCATCGCTTACGAGACCGTGACGGACTCGCGCGGCGGCCTGCCGCTGCTGGCGCCGATGAGCGAAGTGGCCGGACGGATGTCGATCCAGGCCGGCGCGCATTGCCTGGAAATCGCGCAAGGCGGACGCGGCGCGCTGCTTGGCGGCGTGCCCGGCGTGCCGGCGGCGAAAGTCGTGGTGCTCGGCGGCGGCGTGGTCGGCACCAATGCCGCGCGCATGGCGATGGGCCTTGAAGCGCATGTCATCGTGCTCGACGTCTCTCTGCACCGGCTGAACGAACTCGATCTGCAGTTCGGTGCGCGGCTGCACACGCTGTTCTCGACCATCGACGCCATCGAGGAGCAGGTGATCTCCGCCGACCTCGTCATCGGCGGCGTGCTGCTGCCCGGCGCGGCCGCGCCCAAGCTGATCACCGAGAAGATGGTGCAGCAGATGAAGAAGGGCTCGGTGATCGTCGACGTCGCCATCGACCAGGGCGGCTGCGCCGAGACCAGCCACGCCACCACGCACGCCAATCCCACCTACCGCGTGCACGACGTGGTGCATTACTGCGTCGCCAACATGCCCGGCGCGGTGGCGCGCACCTCCACTTTCGCGCTCAGCAACGCGACGCTGCCCTTCACGCTGGCGCTGGCCGATCAGGGCGCCGAGAAGGCGATGAAGGCCAACCCGCATCTGCGCGCCGGCCTCAACGTCTACGGGAACACGCTGACCTACAAGGCCGTCGCCGAGGCGCAGAAGCTGCCGTTCAAGAGCGCGGAGTCCGTGCTGGGGCTCTAGAAAATCCCGCCGTCGTCAGTCGCGGCAAATCTGCCTGTTCTGGTGGCAGGTGATCCTTCCGTGCAGCATCCTGGTGCGCGCCATGGTCATCTGCGTCAGGCAACCCATATAAAGCATGGGGTGCATCGTTCCGCCTTCGCTTTCCGCGGTCTCGGAGCGGCAATGTGCGTCGCGCTCCGATATCCATTCGCGTTCCGCCGCGACCAGCGCGTGCCGCCGGTCTCTGTCCAGCATGTCCATGAGTTCGCCATAGGTTTCGTTCAGCTGCGCGTCCGCTGCGCGGTATTCGTCGGACGCGCACTGGTTCATGTCGCGCTGCGTCATCGGATTGCGGCAATCGAGCGCCGAAGCCGGCGCGGCCAGCAGGACAAGCGCCGCCGCAAGACAGATCGCACGGATCATGTTGTTTCCCCGAAACCACGGAATTTTACGCGATCGTCGTGCCGCCGTCGATGACGATGCTCTGTCCGGTCATCCAGGCGCCGGCGCGCGAGGCCAGGAACACCGCGGCGCCCGCGATGTCGTCGGGCTCGCCCAGCCGCCGCAGCGGATTGGCGAAGGCGGAGCGCTTCTCGGCCTCCGGCGTCTCCCACAACGCCCGCGCGAAATCGGTCTTCACCAGTCCCGGGGCGATGCAGTTCACGCGGATGTTGTGCGGCCCGTATTCCACCGCCAGATTGCGCGCCAGCTGGAAATCCGCCGCCTTGGAAATTCCGTAGGCGCCGATCAGCGGCGTGCCTTTCAATCCCGCGATCGAGGAGACGATGATCACCACGCCGTCCTTGCGCGCCACCATCTCCGGCAGCACCATCTGGCACAGCCAGTGGCTGGAGCGCACGTTCGCGCCCATGATCTTGTCGAAGGCCTCGTCGGGGATTTCCATGCCCGGTCCGAAATAGGGATTAAGCGCGGCGTTGCACACCAGCACGTCGATCTTGCCGAATGTCTTGTGCGTCGCGTCGACCAGCGCCTGCAATTGCGCCTTGTCGTTGATGTTGCAGGGAATGGCCGCGGCGGTTTCGTTGCCCGCGCTGTATTTGCCGTTGATGTCGGCCGCCACCTTCTCGCAGGCGTCGGCCTTGCGGCTCGACACCACGACCTTGGCGCCGTGCTCGGCCAGGCGGCGGACGATGGCCTCGCCGATGCCTTTGCTGGAGCCGGTGACCAGCGCGACCTTGCCGCTGAGATCGAACAATTGCATGTTTCCCTCCCCGATACTGGCGTCGATCATGGCATGGTTCGACGGCGAACCAAGGAGTGTACGATGAAAAAACTGATCCTTGCCACAGCGTCCGCCTTGACGCTCGCCGCCTGCCAGGTTTCGCCGACCTATCCCGCCGCGCCGCCGCCGTCCGGCGCACAGCAGCCTGCGCCGCCGGTCAATCCGCCGGCGCCGCCGCCCGCCGGCAACGCAGGTCCGCTGACGCAGACGGGCGTCGGCAAATACATGGATGGTCTGGAGACGGATCTGCGTCTGCGGTTGCGCGGGCAGGGCGTCGTCGTGATCCGCCGCGGCAACGACCTGCTGCTGGTGATGCCCGACGCCGGACTGTTTACGGGCGAGACGGTGAGCGGGCCCGGCACCGCGCTGCTCGGAACTGTGGCGCTGTCGCTGCGCTATTACGACCATACGCTGATGCAGATCGACGGCTACACCGACACCGTCGGCAGCGACGTGCAGAACCTCACGGTCTCGCAGCAGCGCGCCGATGCAGTGATGCATGCACTGATCCAGGACGGCATCGCGGCATCGCGGCTCGAAGCGCACGGCTTCGGCGCCACCGATCTGCGCATCGCCACCGGACCGGATACCGCGGAACCGCGCAACCGCCGCATCGAGGTGCATATCCTGCCCCGGCCGCAGTGACGACCTGAGGCCTGCGCATCGCTAAGTCTGACGTCCCGGGAGTTTCTGTCCGGGAGTTTCGCATTCCGCGTCCCCATATTGATGGGCTTGGTTCGCGCGCAGGCCGGGCATGATGGCGTTCCGATATTGCTGGTAACGGCCGACATACAACCCGTCCAGCCCGTGTCTGCGGACCGCCTGCTGCCAGCTCAGGAATTCCTCGACCGTCAGCGCATAGCGCTCGCAGGCGTCGCTGAGACTGAGAAGGCCGCCTCTGACGGCGGCGACGACTTCCGCTTTTCGGTGAGCCACCCAGCGCTTGGTGTCGGGCGGCGGCAGGCGGTCCAGCGTGAGGATGTTTCCATCCAGGTCGAATGCCGTCGCCGCTCGCGTGTTCGCGTCGGCGTCGCCCGGCGCTTGCCGCTGTGGTTCGGGGCTGTCTTCGATCGCATTCGGGGTGGTCTTCATCACGTCCTCCTGCAAATTGCGCGGCAATCCCGATGGGACAACTCAAGCCGCGAGGCCGCGGACCTTTTAATCGCGCGCGGCGATTGGGCCGGTGTACAGGATCGCTGCCGCGGTTCATTGGCCCGACCAACGATCCTGACTCTGCTACTTTAGGTGGCGGGAAGCCTGGAAGGACAGGCTCGGAAACTACTCAATTCGAGGCGTATGGTTTATGTAAAAAGCAAGTTTGGATGCCTTGTCGATGTGCAATGCATAGTAAAGAATAGTTAATCATGCTTCTTAATCATTGGGGCCGTCTTGCGGTTGCGTCCCATTCTTTGCTCAATACACGCAGAGTCCGCGCAGAAAACAATGAAATAACAGAGGTATGGGACTCAGCTCCCGAGAACGAGCCGAACGGCGTTCACTTCGCCGCCGGCAGCGGATAGGAGATGATCAGCGTCAGCGGTTCCTCGCCTTTCTGCGCGATGCCCACCGTGTCGCCGTTGTAGAGATAGGCCGCCATGCCTTTGGTGACCGTGCGGCTGACGCCGTCGGACGTCACCTCGCCCATGCCCGACACCACGTAATAGACCTCGTCATGCGCGATCTTGTGCGGTCCGATGGCGGCGCCCTTGTGCAGAGCGCGCTTGCGGAACTCCATGGTGCGGCCCGGCACGGCGTCGGTGATGCCCCACACCGTCGACATGCCGATGCTGCCGTGCGGCGGCGGCTCCTCGCGCACCGTCTTGGATTCGTCGACCACCACCATCGGCGGCGCGGCCAGCGCGGCGCTGGCGCCCAGCGCGAAGGCACAGGCGAGCAGGAGTTGGATGCGTTTGGACATGACGGCTCCTCGTCAATGGCGATGGCAAAAGACTAAAGGGATTCCGCCGCTGCGTCTTCAGCGGCACATCTGCATGCATCGCAATTGCATCTCGTGATCGCCATCTGCGGAATTCCTGGCGTCTTCAACCCGTAGAACGCGACGCGGCTTATGGAATCCGTACCCATACGTCAGTATGGCCTGTGTCGCGGAGGACGGGTATTCGCTCCTGCCTCTCATTCCCTATCCAACTTTCCAAAACCGGGCGCATAATCGCCGCCGTTGAGTCTGCCGCGTTGAAATCGGCTGGTGCCGTGCATAGATGGAAGAGTCCGCTCGCGCGGTCGCCGAGCATGGCAGTAAAGCGAGGTTTGAAAATCGGAGCGGAGGGGCCCCCGGATTTTGAAAAACAATTATCTTGTCGAAGACCACTGGGCCTCGGTGGCGCAGGAACGGCACCCCATCCCCCCGCGAAAAGTCGAAAACAATTTGAGGTATGCCGGGCGACCGCGACCCCACCACATATAGGGGCAAACCCCGCCCATTCTCCGTTCACCACGCATCCTTCCGTCGCTGGTAAACGCCCGTCCGTTCCCCTATATCCGGTGGCCCAAAGAGGAGGTTCCGCGTGGTCCAGAATTGGTCCCCGCAAAGCTGGCGTTCCAGGCCGATCCGCCAAGTTCCGTCCTATACGGACGCGGCGGCGCTGGCGGCTGTCGAGGCGAAACTGAAGACGCACCCCCCGCTGGTCTTCGCGGGCGAGGCGCGCAATCTCAAGGCGAAGCTGGCCGACGTGGCGGCGGGCAAGGCTTTCCTGCTGCAGGGCGGCGATTGCGCGGAGAGCTTCGCCGAGTTCCACGCCAACAACATCCGCGACACCTTCTGCGTTTTCCTCAGCATGGCGATGGTGCTGACCTTCGCCGTGAACCTGCCGATCGTGAAGGTCGGGCGCATCGCCGGCCAGTTCGCCAAGCCGCGCAGCGACGACACCGAGACGCGCGACGGCGTCGTGCTGCCCTCCTATCGCGGCGACATCATCAACGGCGAAGAGTTCACCGTCGCCGACCGCGAGCCGGATCCCGAACGCATGATCCGCGCCTATTTCCAGGCCGCCGCCACGGCCAATCTGGTGCGCGCCTTCGCCACCGGCGGCTATGCCGACCTGTCGCGCGCCCGGCACTGGTACCTCGACGACCATCACCACCACGATCTGCTGCAGCGCTATGTGGCAATCGTCGACAAGATCGCGGAAGGCACCGACTTCCTGCGCACCTTCTCGCTGGCCGACACGGTCCGCCAACAGACCTCGCGCGTGGACTTCTATTTCAGCCACGAGGCGCTGCTGCTGCCTTACGAGGAAGCGCTGACCCGCCAGGATTCGATCACCAAGGAACACTACGCCACCAGCGGCCACATGCTGTGGATCGGCGACCGCACGCGCCAGCTCGACGGCGCCCATGTCGAATACTGCCGCGGCATCAAGAATCCGATCGGGCTCAAATGCGGGCCGAGCATGGACGAGGACGATTTCGTCAAGCTGATCGCCGCGCTCAATCCCGCGAACGAGCCGGGCAGACTGACGCTGATCGCCCGCTTCGGCGCCGACAAGGTCACCGAGAAGCTGCCGCGCCTCATCCGCGCGGTGAAGCGCGAGGGTTTCAACGTCGTGTGGTCCTGCGATCCGATGCACGGCAACACGGTGAAGTCGGCCTCGGGCTACAAGACGCGCCCCTTCGACCGCGTCATCAAGGAAGTGAAGACCTTCTTCGACGTGCACCGTACCGAGGGCACCTATGCCGGCGGTGTGCATCTGGAGATGACCGGCCAGAACGTGACGGAGTGCATGGGCGGCGCGCAGGACATCACCGATGTCGATCTGCACGACCGCTACAACACGCGTTGCGATCCGCGGCTGAATGCCAGCCAGGCGCTCGAACTCGCGTTCCTGCTGGCGGAAAGCCTGAAGAGCGAGCGGACGAAGGGCGCCGGACTGGCGGCGTCCGCGTGAGGTGGCGTAGGCGTGGCGTGATGGGGGCCTAGGGGACGATGGGCGTTGCGCGCCTCTTGGCGAAGGGCTGGGTGCTCGCCTGTCTTTTTGCGGGCGCGCATGCCGTGGACATGGCGATCCAGAGAGGCGCCTATCCGGCCTCGATCCTGCCGCCCCTGATCGTCTGCACGCTGCTTTTCACCGCGATGGGTTTGCTGTTCGTCGGCGGCTACGGCATCTCCGCCGTGCATGGCGGCTTCTCGCTGCTGAAAGGCTTCAAGCTGTCCCATCTGCTGCCGGGCTTTAATGATGCGGTGTTCCTCGCCTTCGTCGTGCTCAGCTTCGTCGATCAGGTCGCTTTCGCGCCGTCGCATCTTTCCGGCAACATCACCAACGCGCTGGAGTCGGCCATCTTTTTCGCGGTGCCGGGCCAGCGCGCGCTGCTTTGGGCGCTGGTGCCCTGCGGCCTCGACGGCGGACGCATCTTCGCCTCGGCCTTCACCTGGCTGCTGGCGGTGATCTATCTCGGTTCGTCGATCTCGCGGCTGAGGCTCGCCGCCGGGCTGATGCGGCTGGAGCGCGCCACGCATCCCGAGGTGCTGGGCCCTGCCACGTTGGCCTTCGTGCTGGGGATCGCCGCGGTCGTCGGCATCCAGTTGCTCTTCGTCGGCTCGGCGTTCCCGTTCCTGCCGTGCAGCGCCTATGCCGACATTCCGGGCAAGCTGATCGTCGGCCTGGCGCCGCTCATGTTGTCCTATCTGATCGTCGCCGCGCTCACCGCGCTGCTCGCCTGCGGCCACGACAAATGACGCTCAACCGTCGCTTAGCTTCACCAGCATCTTGCCGAAATTGTCGCCCTTGAAGAGACCGATGAAGGCTTCGGGCGCGCGTTCGATGCCGTCCAGGATCGTTTCGCGCCAGGTCATCTTGCCTTCCGCGATCCAGGCGCCCATGTCGCGCCGGAAGGCGTCCAGCATGTCCATGTGGTTGAGCACGATGAAGCCGCGCATGGTCAGGCTGCGTCCCACGATGTTGGCGAGATTGGGCGGACCTTTCGGCGGCTCGGTGGCGTTGTAGACCTCGATCATCCCGCAGGCGACGATGCGCCCGAAGGTGTTCATGTTGTCCAGCGCCGCCGTCAGGTGCGAGCCGCCGACATTGTCGAAGTAGACGTCGATGCCGCCGGGCATGGCGTCGGCCAGCGCCGCGCTGAGATCGCCGCGGTCGCGGTAGTTGATCGCCGCGGTGCAGCCCAGCTCTTTCAGATAGGCGCATTTCTCGTCCGAGCCCGCCGAACCGACGACGATCTCGCAGCCCTTGTTCCGGGCGATCTGGCAGACGATGGCGCCGACCGCGCCGGACGCCGCCGAGACGAAGACGCGGTCCTCCTTCTTCAGCGCCCCGATGCGCAGCAGGCCCGCATAGGCCGTCAGCCCCGGCATGCCCAGCGCGCCGAGATAGGCCTGGACGGGCGCCAGCTTGGGATCGACCTTCTGCAGTCCCGCGCCGTCCGACACGAACCACTCGCGCCAGCCGTCCATGCCGAGGACGTGATCGCCTTCCTGGAACCGGCTGTTGCCGTTGGACCTCACCACGACACCGACCGCGCCGCCCTGCAGCACCTCCCCGATCTGGAAGGGCGGGACGTAGCTTTTGCGGTCCATCATGCGGCCCCGCATGTAAGGATCGACCGACATGAACAGGTTCCGGACCAGGACCTGGCCCGCTCCGGGCTGCGGTATTTCGCCTTCGACCAGTTCGAAATTGTCCGGCGTCGGCAGCCCCACGGGGCGGCTTTTCAGGCGGATATCCCGGTTTTTTCCCGTCCCCATCGGCGTCTCCTTAACCTTTTGCAGGCGGCTTGCTGGCGTCGGCAACCCTAGCAGCGGCCGGGGGTGTAACAAGACGAAACATTTTATGACTCGCCCCGGACACCGGCGCAGCTACTTATGTACCTGTGAAACCGGGGGATTTTCCTGTGTCTCCAATCCGTGTCGCTCCTCAGAATGGTCCGCTCAAGGCTGCCGTCATCGGCGCCGGCGCCTTCGGCCGTCACCACGCCACGAAGTATCGTGGTTTAGAGGACATCGAATTGGTGGGCATTGCCGACCCGTCGGCCGAAGCGCGCAAGAGCGCGACGGCGGCCCATGGCGTGCCGGCCTTTGCCGACTGGCGCGAACTGCTGGGCAAGGTGGACCTGGTCAGCGTCGCGTCGCCGGCCGTGACCCATGCCGAGATCGTGCGCGCCTTCCTCAACGCCGGCGCCCATGTGCTGGTGGAGAAGCCGATCGCGACCAGCATCGAGGAAGCCGATGCGCTGATCACGCTGGCCGAGGGGATGGGCCGTATCCTGACCGTCGGCCACCAGGAGCGTTTCGTTTTCGCCCACACCGGCCTGCTGGATTACGAAGACGCGCCGCTGGAAGTGTCGTGCTGGCGCATGGGCCCGTGGTCGGGCCGCGGGGCCGATGTCAGCGTCGTGCTCGATCTGATGATCCACGACCTGGACCTCGTCCATCAGCTGATCGCCGGCAAGGTGCGCAGCGTGCACGCCCGCGGGCGCAGCGAAAAAGCCAATTTCGCCGATGAAGTCGCCGCCGCCGTGCTGTTCGACAACGGCGCCGTGGCGCGGCTGGAAACCAGCCGGATCGCCGAAGCGCGCCGCCGCGGCATGCGCGCGGTCTATTCCGACGGCGTCGTCGAGATCGATTTCCTGACCCGCAAGATCGTCAACACCACCCCGCGCGCCCTCAAGGCGCTGGACGTCGGCGATCCGCTGGCCGAGTCCGTGGCGGCCTTTGTCGAGGCAGCCCGCACCGGCAAGGCGCCTCTGGTCCGCCCGGAACAGGCCCGCCGCGCCCTGGCGACCGCGCTGCTGATCGACGAAGCGTCGGAACGCGCCGGCGCGCTGCGCAGCCGCCAGGAACAGGTCGCTTACGCGGCCGCCAGCTGACGCAAGCCGGCCAATCCCTTTTTATCCGCCGCGCCGCGCTGTAAACAGCAGCGATGACGGATCGTTTTCGCATCGCTCTGGCCCAGCTTGATCCCTGCATGGGCGACATCGCGGGCAACCTCGCCAAGGCGCGCGCCGCGCGCGCCCAGGCGGCCGGCGCGGACGTCATCCTTTTCCCCGAACTCTTCATCGTCGGCTATCCGCCGGAGGATCTGGTTCTGAAAAGGGCGCTGCAGGATGCCGCCCAAGAAGCCGTGCAGTCTTTCGCCAAGGACACCGCCGACGGCGGCCCTGCCGTCCTGATCGGCGCGCCCTGGCGGGAAAGCGGCAAGCTCTACAACGCCGTCTGTCTGCTCGATAACGGACGCGTCGCCGCGCGCACCTTCAAACACGATCTGCCGAACTACGGGGTGTTCGACGAGAAGCGGTTGTTCGCGCCGGGGCCTCTCACCGGTCCGCTCGACGTGCGCGGCGTGCGTCTCGGCGTGCCGATCTGCGAAGACATCTGGACGCCCGAGGTCGTGGAGTGCCTGGCCGAGACCGGCGGCGAGATCATGCTGGTGCCCAACGGTTCGCCCTTCGAGGCCGGCAAGGAGGACGTCCGCTTCAATCTCGTCGCGGCGCGGGTGACGGAAAGCGGCCGTCCGCTGATTTATCTCAACCAGGTCGGCGGGCAGGACGAACTGGTGTTCGACGGCGCCTCGCTGGTGGTCAATGCGGATCGCAGCGTCGCCTGGGCCTTGCCGGCCTGGGAAGAGAACGTCGTCGTCACCGAATGGCGGCGCACGGAGAAAGGCTGGGTCTGTCTGCCCGGCGAACGCGCGCCGTCCGAGGAGCGCTCGCAGTCGGTCTATCACGCGATGATGCTGGGCCTGCGCGATTACGTGAACAAGAACCGCTTTCCCGGCGTGGTGCTCGGCATGTCCGGCGGCATCGACTCCGCGCTCTCAGCGGCGGTGGCCGTGGACGCGCTGGGCCGCGAGCGCGTGCGCTGCGTGATGATGCCGTCGAAATACACCTCGCAGGACAGTCTCGACGACGCCGAGGAATGCGCCCAGTTGCTGAACGTCAGCTACGAGACCATTCCGGTCGAGCGCGCCGTCGACGCCTTTGCCGATACGCTGCGTCCGGTGTTCGCAGGAAGGCAGCCCGACACCACCGAGGAGAACATCCAGTCGCGCGTCCGCGGCCTGATCCTGATGGCGGTGTCCAACAAATTCGGGCCGATGGTCCTCACCACCGGCAACAAGAGCGAGATGAGCGTCGGCTACGCCACGCTCTATGGCGACATGTGCGGCGGCTACAACGTGCTCAAGGACATCTACAAGATGGAGGTGTTCCGCCTGGCGCGCTGGCGCAACCAGACCGTGCC
>VFSW01003529.1_pt1 | contig 23434 bp, 14 predicted proteins | sample 5358111 | NCBI WGS metagenome assembly VFSW01 (sample SAMN11554181, study PRJNA540505) | mine drainage metagenome | isolation source: sediment from site ElyBrook_90M | place: USA: Ely Copper Mine, Vershire, VT | collected 2017
TGGACGAGCTTCGGAAGATAGCCGGTGTGATCCAAATGCGCATGCGTCAGGACGATATTCGCGATGTCTGACATCTGCACCGGGGGCGGATTCCAGTTCATCTCGCGGCGCGCCCGCCCGCCCTGGAACAGGCCGCAATCGACTAAGAGGCCGCGATGCGTCGCGGTCCGGACAAAATATTTCGAGCCGGTTACTTGCCCGGCGGCGCCTAGGAATTGGAGTGTTAGCAAGGAAAAAATTAGAATTATGAGTGATGACTTCGGGTTACCATGACTACAAAACTAACGCCGAAAGACGAGGAGCACGATGAAACCGGTTCTTGAACATCCTTTTAGAATATGTCTCGGGGTAACCTGCGCTGTCCTTTTTGGCCTTGCGAGGATAGCCTCCGCTCAATCTGCCACCCCCCGAGATACCACAAAAAAAATCATTGCGCCCGTTCGGGTGATAACGATTGAGAATGAAGTCGATCTCGGCATGGCATCCTATGTCGAAAGTGCGGTCGCGCAGGCGGAGAAAGAAAAAGCCGTTATTCTGCTGCATGTCAACACGTTGGGCGGACGGCTCGATGCAGCCATTCGGATTCGCGATGCCATTTTGGAGGCCAAAGTCCCGCTCACTGTGGCGTTTGTCGATAAACGCGCCATCTCCGCCGGCTCGCTCATTTCATTGGCGGCGCAAAAAATTGTGATGTCCAGCGGTTCAACAATGGGCGCGGCCACTCCGATTTATTCGACGGGCGAGAAGGCTTCCGAAAAAGTGAATTCCTACATGCGCGCCGAAATGGCCGCGACGGCCGAGCGCAACCACCGAGATCCCAAGATCGCACAGGCGATGGTCGATGAGTCTCTCGGGCTCGATTCGAGCTATGGCCTTAACCTGCCGCCCGGTAAACTCCTCACGCTGACAACAGAGGACGCGCTCAAGGTCCATTATGCCGACACCACCGCGGAGACGATCGATGCCGCGCTCGCCGCCGTGAGGGTGCAGCCGACCACAATCAGAAATTCCGAGGAAGGTTTTGGAGTTAAACTGATTCGGTTTCTCACCAACAGCATCGTCAGCTCGCTGCTCATCATGATCGGCATGGTGGGCGTGTTTTATACAATCAAGACCGGCCATTTCGGCGCGATCACCATTGCGGCGGTCGCAGCGTTCGTTCTGTTCTTCGCGGGACAATACATTACGAGCGTCGCGCCGTTTATTGCAATAATTTTGTTCCTTGCCGGCATAACGCTGCTGCTCGTCGAGATCTCGCCAGTGCCGACCTTCGGACTCGCCGGCGTACTCGGAATTATCGGCATCGCGATCGGACTTTTCCTCGCGCTCGCCGGGAACCTAAACACACTCACCCCGGACCGCATGACGCAAACGTTCGTAACGCTCGCTATTTCACTCACCGGCGTGATCGTGCTCGGATACCTCATCATAAAATACGGGCCGGAGACCACATGGCTGCAAAAGTTCCGGAATCTCTCCACAACCGCAGATACGGGCTTCTATAAGACCGAAGAATCGCATATCATTGGCAAGCGGGGCGTCACTCAAACAATGCTGCGCCCTGCGGGAATCGTCCTGCTCGAAGAAGACCGCAAGATCGACGCAGTAACAGATGGGGAATTTATCTCGCCCGGAACGCCCGTCACGGTAACTCGAATGCGCGGCAGCCGGGCCGTCGTGCAGGCCGTGAACGAAGAGACCGTCATTCAGCACGATATCCAGACGCCCGAACACGGCGATTCCTTTGGCGGGCGTTTGCCGAGAAACCTGTAAGAATGGAGTCCATAGTTCCGGCTGGCGAAACCTTCTCTCTCCGTTAGCGTTTCTTCATTCAAATAGTCGGCTCTTTTTCCTATGGAACCAACTCGCCCGGCTTCGCCGCCCAGACCTAATATACCATCCGCGGGATCGCGCGCCTCCGGACCATCGCCACTGGATGTTCCGCCCGTATTCGCGGGCCGTAAACCGCCTTCGCAAAGCCGGAAGTGGATAAAACTTGGTGCTGCGTTGGTGGCGCTAGCCATAGCTTATTTTATTATTCGCGCACTCCTGCCGAGCGATCCGGCGGTTCATCTGACGGCCGTTGCTAAACGAGGACAATTCGATGTCGTCGTTGTTGAAACCGGTGAACTCCAAGCGGAACATTCACGCTCGGTTACCGCTCCCGTCATGGCTTCCGCCGGGAGAATGCAACTTGCGATTCAGTATCTCGCGCCGGAAGGCACGCGAGTCGATTCCGGCGCGCTGCTCGTCTCCTTCGATCCGGCCGATCAACTGAAAACTATTGCGGACAAAGAAAACGATCTGAAATCCGCCCAGGCCGACCTCCAAAAACTTACCGCGCAGCAAAAGTCCGATAAAGAGGACGCGCAAATGGCTTTCGAGAATGCGGAACTCGGGTATCAGCTCGCCAAACTTTCGGACAGTGGAATGAGGTTCGAATCGGAAGCGCAGCAGCGCCAATCCAAACTCGAACTGAAGAAAGCGCAACTGGCATTCGAGCAAGCCAGGGATAATTTGAAGGGCAAATCTCTCGTGCGTAAGAGTGATTTGGCAACGCAGACCCTGAAGATAGCCCAAATCGAAGCCGCGCTCGACCAGGCAAAGACCGATGAGGCAAAACTCACGGTCCACGCGCCAGCGGCCGGATTGATCGTCTATCAGCGCAACTGGAGCACGGGCAAGAAGTTCGTGCGCGGCGACCAGTGCTGGGCTGGCCAGCCGGTGATGATTCTGCCGGACCTTTCGCACATGCAGGCCGTGCTCGAAGTGAACGAGGTCGATATCAGTAAAGTGAAACCGGGCCAACCGGTCGAAGTGCGGCTCGATGCGTTCCCAGACCGGAAATTTACCGGCACGGTAAAAAACGTCGCGTCGATTGGCAATCCGAAGGAGTCGAACCCGAGCGTGAAGGTCTTTGAAGTTTTGGTCGATCTCAACCAGGCAGATTCGATCCTTCGTCCTGGCATGACGGTCTCGGCTCGGATTCAAGTGAGCACGATTCCGAACGTTGTTTCGGTTCCCATCGAATCGGTCTTTGACGATGGCGGCAAGCCGGTCGTTTACGTTGAGCACGGCTCCTCGTTCGAAAAACGCACAGTGACACTCGGCGAAAAGAACGATAATTTTATCATTGTCACCAAAGGGGTAAAGGAAGGCGAAAAAGTTAGCCTGTCCGACCCAAATGCAAGTGCGGAGCAGGGGCTAAAGCCCTCCAAAGCAGCTTCCACTACCGGATAGAAAAATAAATAGCCGCCCACACTGCATCATTATTCCTTCGCCCTGAATTGAAATGCTTAGCGCAACCGAAATCCTCTCGATGAGCATCCAGAGCGTGCTGGCGCATAAAGTGCGCTCCATGCTCACGGTGCTCGGTGTCATCTTCGGCGTGGGCGCGGTCGTTGCGATGCTCTCGATCGGCGAAGGCGCGCGACAGGAAACGATGGAGCAAATTTCCGTCATGGGTTTGCACAATATCATCGTCCGTTCCATCTCGCCGGATGGGCAGGCGGAGCAAGGCAATGACCAGCAGAAGGTTACCAACTCGGAAGGCCTTACCACGAAGGACGCCGATGCCATTGCCGCCGAATGCCCCTTTGCTGATGCGGTGGAAGCCACTTCCGAGCGCCACAAACTCGCATTCTATGGCGGCGAACATGCGAACGTAACTGTTATCGGCGTGACGCCGAGCTACGCGAGCATTTATCCCACGCCGCTTGCCGACGGCCGCTTCATAACTGCGGCCGACCTTTCGGAGATCGCGAATAATTGCGTCCTCGGAGCGGAAGCGAAGAAATCTCTCTTCGGGTTCAAGCAGCCGCTCGGTGAACATGTAAAACTCGGCGATGAGTGGTTTACCGTAATCGGGGTGATGACAGAAAAAGGGCAAGCCGCAAAATTTTCCGGACCAGCGGCTCGCGACCAGAACCTCGATGTTTATATCCCCGTCACCACATTGCAGATGAAATTTGGGATCGAAAAAGATGCTATAAAGACTGGATCAAATATTTCCTTTTCCGGGGGCGGCGCGTTTATCGCCGATCAAAACAAAGTGCAACCGGAAATCGACGAGATTACCATTAAGCTCCGCGCCAATGCCGATGCCACCGCTGCCGCCTCGATCATCAGCCGTATCCTCACGCGCCGTCATAATAAAGCTCAGGATTTTTCCGTTACGGTTCCCGAGGCGCTTCTCCGGCAGTCGCAGGCGACCGAACGCATTTTCAACATCGTCATGCTGGCCATTGCGAGTATTTCGCTTATCGTCGGCGGAATCGGCATTATGAATATTATGCTTGCGAGCGTACTCGAACGGACTCACGAAATCGGTATTCGCCGCGCCCTTGGCGCAACCTCTAGAACGGTTACCTCGCAATTCCTAAGCGAAGCAGTGATTCTTTCGATGTCAGGGGGCATTATGGGCCTCGCGCTCGGATACGCGATGACGCGTGCAATCTCGACCTACGCAGATTGGCGCACGGTCGTGACGCCTCTTTCGATGGTGCTGGCCTTCGGCGTGAGCGTTGCGACCGGCATCGCCTTCGGTTACTATCCGGCCCGCCAAGCCGCGCGAAAAGATCCCATCGAAGCACTGAGATATGAATAGGGCAGAGAGTAAAGGGTAGAGGGTAAAAGATAAAAATGCGAAATTCCTGTTCGAAGCTTTTAATGCAGGCTCCTGGTGCGGATGTCCCGAATTCTCCATGGCGTCTAAAACGTCCACATGGTCCATTGCCTCTCTTCGTCCTGCTTGCAAGCTCGCTTTTGTTTTGCCAAAATGCATATTGCCAGCGCACCATCTCCCTTGCGGAATGCCTCAGCATTGCTCATAAGCAATCCCCCGCTCTTTTCGAAGCAAAGCGCAACTATGAGATTTCGCAATGGAATGCCGAGGCGCAAGCCCGTTCGCTCGGCACTCAGGTTGATCTCTCGCTCGCCGCACCAATTTATTCCGACAACACAACGCCCATTTACAATCCCCTAACCGGCCTCACCGATTTGCTCAGCGAGCGCATCACTCAGTTCGGTCCCGGAATCACGATCCAGCAGCCGATCGAATGGACGGGAGGCACGCTTTCGCTTTCGAGCAGTCTTTATCGCCAAACGCAGTTCGGAACCGCCGGCCCCGCGATCAATACTTATCTCGGATTGGGAACAATCCAAATCGATCAGCCGATTTTTAAAGCCAATGAAATGGCCCTCACCGAGCACGAATCCGACATGGCGCTTTTGGACGCTCGCGCGATGTATGCAACCCAGTGGGCCTCGATCAATTACTCGATCGAAAACTTTTTCTATACCCTCTACGAAGACGAAGAGCAACTGAAAATTCAGCAGGATGAAGTAGCCGCGAGCCAGTCCAATTACGATCTCGCGGTGAATAAATTCAAAGCCGGCTTGATCGCCGAAGTCGACAAGCTGCAGCTCGAAGCCGACCTCGCCGCCGCCCGTACCGATCTTTTCGACCGCCAGCGCCTGTGTGCCGCTGCCCAGCGTGACCTCGAAATCGCGCTCGGAATGGACTTCCAGGACTCGCTTTCCGCGCGCCTCGATACGTTGCAGGACGTACACGTCACGATCGATCGCGGCCAGGCCGTCCGTTTCGCGCTCGAAAATCGTGAGGACGTACTCGCCGCGCGGCAACAGATTACCAAGAGCGAGGACAATCTCGCCCGCACCGGCAACCAGCGCACGATCTACGCCTCACTCACCGGCTCCTTCGGCGCTTCGCAGGACGCGGTGCTCCTGAACGCAATCGCGGATAACCCATTCATCAATCGCGGCCTTACGCTTTCGGTAACGATTCCCGTCTTCGACTGGGGGACTCATTCGCTCAGGATGGAAGCTGCCCAAAGTGCAATCGACCTGGACCGAACCGCGCTCGCGCTGAAGAAGCAGCAAGTGCGGCAGGAAGTCCTAAGCGCCATCGATCAAATCGAGGCGGCAAGCGCGCAGGTGGAAGTGGCGAAGCAATCGGTCGATGTTGCCGAGGAAGCATACACGCTTTCGCGCGATCGGTTCGATCTCGGAAAGATCACCTCGCAGGATTTGACGCTCGACCAGGAACGAGTCACCCGCGCCCGACTTTCCGCGCTGACCGCCGAAGTCGCCGAACATCTGGCATTGGCCGATTTGACACAAAAAACTCTTTTCGATTTCGAAACTGGGAAACCCGTCGTTCCTTCGAGTGAATGATTTAACGGCTGACGGGCCGATTTACAAATTCCCCCGCAGCTCCTGCTCGCGCTCGATGGATTCGAAGAGAGCTTTGAAATTGCCTTTGCCAAAGGAGCGAGCGCCGCGGCGCTGGATGATCTCGAAAAATAACGTCGGGCGGTCTTCGACCGGTTTCGAGAAAATCTCGAGCAAGAAACCAACCTCAACGCGATCGACGAGGATACCGAGATTTTCCAATTCGCTGATTGGCTCATTTATTTTGCCAATGCGGTCCTGCAAGTCTTTATAATAGGAACTTGGTATCTTGAGAAATTCCACGCCTTGCTCGGCAAGTTTTGTCACGGACTCGATGATATTTCCGGTCGCGAGCGCGACGTGCTGCACGCCGGGGCCGTTATACCATTCGATGTACTCCTCGATCTGGGATTTTTTGCGCCCGGTTGCCGGCTCGTTGATCGGGAATTTGATCTTCTCGGAACCCGATGCCATCACTTTCGACATCAGCGCGGAATACTCGGTCGAAATATCATTATCGTCGAAGGAAATGAACAGATGGAAGCCCATGACCTCTTCATACCACTTGACCCACTCGTTCATCTGATTCCAGCCGACATTACCGACGACATGATCGACCGCCGCAAGGCCGGTGGGACGCGCGATGGTGTCTTCTTTGGTAATTGCCCGGAATCCTGGCGCGAAGCCTTTATAACTCTTTCGATCGACGAAGCTGTGAAGCGTGTCGCCATACGTGCGGATCGCGGCAGTGCGGTAGGTTCCATTCTCGTCGGTCACTTCGCGCGGCTCCTGCACCCCGGTCGCACCGCGTTTCGTGGTCTCGCGGTAGGCGCTTTCGACATCGTCCACTTCGAGCGAAATATCGCGCGCGCCATCACCATGCTGCCGCAATAGCTCCTGATAGGGATGATCGGACACGAGCGGCGTCGTGAGAACAAAGCGAATCTTGCCTTGTTCGAGCACGTAACTCGCGCGGTCGCGGACACCAGTTTCGAGGCCCGCGTAACCCGTTAGCTTAAAACCAAAGGCCGAGCGGTAATAATAAGCCGACTGCTTCGCGTTGCCGACCACGAATTCGAGATGGTCGATCGCGCGAATCGGAAAAAAATCTTTCTCCGCAGATTTCGCGGAAGTGCGGGGGGTAGTTAAAATGTCAGACATAGTAAAAAGCGGTTGTAAATTTGTAACAATGCGAATATTAATTCGGTGCGCGGTCGTGGCCTGCGCCACATTTTTTACAAGCAAGGCCGCTTCCGCCCAAAGCGCGAACGATCGCCTTCGCGACGATCTCGACAGCCTTTTCTCCAATACCGCATTTTCGAATGCGACATTCGGTGTTGCCATTCAATCGCTAAAGACTGGCGAATACCTCTATCGCCGAAATGACACGAAAAGTTTGATGCCCGCTTCGAACATGAAGCTCTTCACGACGGCAGAGGCGCTGGCGCTGCTGGGGCCGGACTACCATTATGAAACAACGCTCGAGACTTTTGGCACGACAATTGGCCACACGCTTTCCGGAAATCTCATTCTTCGGGGCGTTGGCGATCCGACATTCGGCGCGCGTTCGCCCTATTTCGATAGCCCGAACGGGGAGGTCTTTCCGGCATGGGCCGATTCGCTCCGCGCAAAAGGCATCCGCCGCATCGAGGGAACGATAGCGATGGACAACTCCTTCTTCACAGGGGAACGCTATCCCGATGGCTGGCAACTCGATGACGCGCCCTATTATTATGCAACGCCGATTACCGCGCTGTCGTATAATGAAAATCAGGTTTCGCTCGATGTCGCGCCCGCCACGCGTGAAGGCGCCCCGGCACGCGTGATGTATAGCGAGGGGCAGCCTCGGTTTGGCGTGGTGCATAATCATGCGGTAACTGGCGCGCCCTCGGCCCCGGTGACGATTGATGCCGAACGCCTGCTCTGCTCCGACACCATTCGAGTTACCGGAACGATTCCGAGCTTCCATCCGACGGTGACCGAGCAAACCTCCGTCGAATACCCCGAAGGCTACGCCGCGTGGAGCTTTCGCATGGCACTGAAAAAGGCAGGCATTAGGGTATCCGGGAAATTTCGTCGGCTCGCTCGCTCATCGAAACATCCCCGGGTGAAAATGCTCGCCAGTTATTTGAGTCCCCCAGTTTCCGCCATCCTTCGCGCGATGAATAAAGAGTCCGACAATCTCTTTGCCGAGATGCTCTTCCGCACCGTCGCGAAAGTCATCGGCGGCGAGGGAAGCTGGACGCGCGGCATCACAGTAATGCGGAAATATCTCGCTTCGATTGGCATTGATACAACGTGCATTCAATTTACCGATGGCTCCGGCCTTTCGCGGATGGATTTGGTGACGGCGGACGATATCCTCACCGTGCTTCGGGCGATGCATTCGAATCCAAAATTGGATTCCGTGTTCTACAATTCGCTGCCCGTCATGGGGGTCGATGGCACGCTCGAAAATCGGATGAAAGGCACTCCCGCGCAGGGGAATGTTCATGCGAAGACCGGCTCGATGACGGGCGTACGTTCCATCTCCGGCTATCTCACGACGCGAGATGGCGAACCAATTGCATTCTCGATCCTCGCGAATAACTACACCGTGCCGGGAAGTGAGATCGGAAAGCTGGAAGATGAAGTGCTGCTTCGACTCGTGAACTTTTCACGTAGATAGAAGCCTTTTCAAACGACGGAACAAAGTCTGCCGCGGCGCGTAGTTTACCTTTTATTTATCGTTGAATTTTGAATTACTCACCTAAGAGCCGCCCGCGCGTTATATCCGCGACGCTCGCATTACTCTTCTTTGCTTTCCTTCCGCGCCCAAGCCACGCGCAACTTCCGCCCTGGACGCGCTTCACGCTCCCTAACGGGCTGCAGGTCCTCGTCGTCGAAAACCATCTTACGCCGATCGTCACGATCGAAATCGCGGTGAAAAATGGTTCGTTCACCGAAAGCCATGAATATAATGGGCTTTCGCACCTTTACGAGCACATGTTTTTCACCTCCAATGCGCGTGACACATCCGAGGATGATTTCCTGAATCGCGTCGATAATCTCGGCATCGTCTATAATGGCGAAACCCACGAAGAGCAAGTAGAATATTTCTTCACGCTTCCGAAGCAGAATCTCGATTCGGGTCTCGATTTCATGGCGTGGGCCATCACCAGCCCGCTCTTTAAACCCGATGAATTGCATAAGCAAAAGATGGTGGTCTTAGGCGAGTTCGACCGCAACGAGGCACTCCCCTATTTCAGATTTGGCCACAAAATGGATTCCGCGCTGTGGGATGGCTGGCTTTCGCGCAAAGAGCCGCTTGGCGAACGGCCAGCGATCTATGCCGCAACGCAAGCCATGATGCACCACATTCAGCACAAGTACTATGTGCCCAATAATGCGCTTCTCATCGTGACCGGCGACGTGAGCGCGGACAGCATCCGCAAACTCGCGCCGAAATATTTTCTCCGATGGAAGCGCGGACCGGACCCCTTTGCCGTCGATCCCCCAACGCGCTGCCCACCGCTCGAGCATCCCATTCTCGTACTCGACACCGTGAACGATCCGCGCGCCGTCGTGAAAGTCCAGTGGCACGGGCCGTCCATCGGGCTGGATGACAAGGGCACCTACGTGGCCGATGTATTTAGCTTTATCATCTCGCAGCCGGAATCGGAATTCTGGAAGGCGCTCTCTGAGAGCGGCCTTGTGCAGGGAATGGACTTTTGGTATTATACGCAAAGGTACGTTGGGCCGATCTCGGCTGATCTTATTACCACCCCGCAAAATCTCGACACGGTGATGAAAATATTTTGGCAACAGGTCGCGAAATTTGACGATCCAAATTATATCACCGATGATGAACTGGAGACCGCAAAGAGTGTCCTGCGCACACAGACGCTTTACAAAAGTGAAAAGCTAAGCGATTTCACACACGACCTCGCCTTTTGGTGGGCGGCCGCAGGGCTCGATTATTATGGCCATTACCTCGCTGACTTAAGCAAGGTTACTCGTCAGGATATCGCAGATTACATTCACCGGTACATTCAGAATAAGCCCTATGTGCTCGGCGTTGCATTAAGCAAAGCCGGAGCGGAGGCCACGAAGCCGAGCCTCGAAACGCTTGGAAATCCGAACATGGAGGCACAACCATGAACAATTTTCTCACTATCATTGCGAGGAGATTCGAACGACCGAAAGAAGTTCGAATCGGTCCCAAGAATTCGAGGGAAGCAAACTCTTTGGCCACACAGGGGATTCCTTCGTCGGAATCGCTCCGCTTCGCTCCGCGATTCTTCTTCGCAATGTCGTTACTCGTTGTTGCGGGGCTTTCTTCCTGCGCGGCATCCCATGCTTCCTCGTCATCGTCATCCGAAAATGCTGCCGTAGTAAGTGATGTGCAGGAATTCGATGTCGCCGGAATCCATGTTCTGATGCGCCAATCGACGGCGGCGCCGGTCGTGAGCGCGATCCTCTTCATCAAAGGTGGCGAAGTCGCCGCTCCGCCCAAAGATCCGATTTCCCTTGAATATTTCACGCTGAAGATCGCAGCCGCCAGCGGCAGCCAACGCGTTGGCAAGGATTATTTCGAGAGCAAGATGGTCCGAATGGGCACCAGTATCTCCGGCGATGCTGGCAACGATTACTCGGCCATCAGCATGGAATGCCTCCGAGAAAATTTCGATACCTCCTGGGCCTATTTTACCGATGTCATGCTTCACCCAGCGTTTGATTCCGTCGAGTTTCAAAATTTCAAGCGCAGTGTGCTCATTGGCCTTGCCGCTCGCGATAACGATGCGGACGTCTATTCCACCTTCGAGGCCGATTCGATCTATTTTGCCGGACATCCTTATGGACGCATTATGACGGCCGCGGATGTCAATCGCGAATCGATCCCGCTGATGAAACAGCGATTTCAGGCCCTGATGGTCAAGTCGCGGTTTCTGCTTTCCGTCGTCGGAAATATCTCGCGCGAGGAATTGACGAAGAAGATCGAATCCTCCATTGCTTCGCTTCCCGAAGGAAGCTACACGCCCGTTACCGTCGGACCGCCGGCGCAGGCGTTCTCGCCCAGCGCACACTTGCTGACCTTTAACCGAAAACTGCCAACGGATTATATCGTCGGTTACTATCACATTCCCTCGAAAGGCGATTCCGATTATTACCCATACCTTCGGCTGCGTAACTTTTTCGGCGGATTCGTCTTCAATCACATTCGTGTCCAGCACAATCTGGCGTATGCGCCAAACGTCGATGACCGCGATGGCAAGACTTCCATTGGCATTATAACACTTCAAACTTCCTACGTGGATAGCGCGATAAAATTGATTTACAATGACGTCGATTTTTTCCAGCAAAACCTGATTCGGCAATCGGCCATTCGGGAAGGCGTTGCCGGATGGGCCACGCGCAACTACCTGAACGCCGAAACCACAGCGGAACAGGCCGTCCGGCTTGGGCAGGCCGTCCTCACCACCGGCGATTGGCATAACGCATTCTTCGATTACGATAAGCTCGCCAGCGTCACGCCCCAGGCCCTTCAGGCCGCAGCGGTAAAATATCTCCGCAATTTCAACTGGGTCATCGTAGGCGATACGACGGGGATCGATCGGGCGCTCCTGGAGTCGCGGTAATTATTTCTTCCCTACCGCGATCTCCTTTCCACGAGTGGCCGATTGATAAATCGCCTCGACGACCGACATCCGCTTCGCCGCTTCCTGCCCGCTGGAGACGAGCGGAACAAGCCCCTTCACCGTATTTACAAAATAGCGAAGCTCGTTCTCGTACGATTTCTTGTATAGCGTCACCGGCGTTTGCGGTTTGACCGGCGTAAGATTAATGAGGCTTCCATGCACCCGCTTCATCACTTTGAGCGGGTTGATAAACGCGCTTCCATCATTGCCATAAATATTGCAATAAAAGAAATCGCTCTCGCGGTGAAACGTCCAGCTTACTTCGATCGAAAACGTGACGTCCCCCGAGACGCGGACGAAGATAGCGGCGCTATCCTCGACCTTTTTCGTCTGCTGATGGTACGTGCTGGCGCTCACCGTCAGCACGTCCGGATAATTCAGCAACCACAGCCCGAGATCCAGCATCGCGATGCCAAGATCCAGAATCACTCCCCCGCCCGACTTCTCCTTCTGCTGGTGCCACGGAGAGGAACTCGATTGCTGCTTTAGCCAGCCGGACTTGATGTAGAAAATTTTTCCGAGTTCATGTTTTTCGATGAAGGTCTTGAGCAGCATCGTGTCCGGCCGGAAGCGATTGTTCATACCGACCATCAGCTTGCGGCCATGCTTCTCCGCGCAGTTCACCATTTCGCGCGCTTCCTTCACGGTGCGCGCGATGGGCTTCTCGACGAGCACATCTAAGCCCGCTTCCATCGCCTGGATCGCGAGCGGCCGGTGCGTATCCGTCGGCGTGCAGAGATCGATCGCGTGCAAATCACCCGCGATCGGCGAGGCCAGCAACGCATCGAGCGAGGTGAACGAAGCCGGGATGTTTCCACGCGCGGCCACAGCCTGAGCCTTCCGTTTATCCGGATCGACCACGGCCGCGATTTCCACGTCCGCCATGTGCTCCAGGACCGGCAAATGCACCACCTGCGCGACGTTGCCACATCCGACTAAGGCGAGTTTTACTTTTTCCATTCTACAAAAATACGACTACCCAGCAATTCCGCGACGAATTCAGTCAAATTCTTATCGAAAATGGTGCCTTTTGTTTTCAATTGTAATTCAATGAAAGAACGCGCAAACGCATCTGTTTTTCATAAACCGTAAGAATTCTTTATAGTTTTCTTGCTTGGCGAGATACGTTTAATTTTCATTTTGGGCATTCCTCTGGAAAGAAAGTCTGAGTTCCAAAATTTCGGGTGTTTCATCTTCATAATTCATACTTGCCCATAGGGTGCCTATCAAAGACCCTGCAATATAATCACTACAAAAGGCAAAGTCAAGAAATTCCAAATTTTATTTTGAAATTAGAAATGTAGTTTGCAATGAAAAACAATTTATTTTTCACTTTTCAAGCGTCCCTGAATTTATTGCCGTAGATTTGTATTAAACATTACGCTCGATCCGCCTACGGCTTCCCTTTGTACCGCCCACGGCTCCCTCGCAAATGCTCTAAGCCCGAGGCATCTGCCTCCCGCTGATTGGTTTCTAACATTACCGCAACTTTCTTCAAACGAGGCAATACATGACACGCAACACGCAACACGCAACACGCTATAACCGCGTCTCGGAAAGGTTCCTAACCATGCTGGCTCTTCTTGCCGCATTTCTTATGAGCTATTCTGGCGCGCGCGCGCAACCGAACGCCGAATATGACTTCAAAGCCTATCCTTATTACGGCGTTAACGATTATAGTACCCTCCCGAGCGGCCTCCCAGGGGTAGGAGACGGAGTAAGCTTCGATGGCACTAATGTTGATGACATGCCCATTCTGACTATGGACTGCCTTGCAGCGAATGGCTATGGACAGTGGACCATGACCACGCATGCCGGAGCAATCGATGGCAGCAAATATGGAGCAGGATGGTACTTGCTCGAAAATGCATTGAGTGTACCCGCAAACAATGCTTCGATGTGTATCCCGCCGGGCGTTGTCGCTAATGGTTCATGGAGTTCCGGCTTTTCAAGCGCCGTTTGGATTAACTCCCATCCTACCCTCATTAAGCCCCTATATCAGGCAAAGGTCACTGCGAACCTCGATGGCTATGTTAGCTATGTTTTTCCATCTGCCGATAGGAAACATTTCCATATCGAATGGTTCGGCCCAAGCGATATTGACATTTCGCTAAGTAACATTCCTAATAATGGATCGGCATTCCCTTCTGGAACGCAGATCGTCAAGAATGGGCAGGTAACTCATTCCTACGATGTCACGACTTCTGATGGAACAAACTACCACGACATTATCAATAATGAAACGTATTACCAAGACCTTTTTTCCGTCTGTTCAGACGCACATTATCTTTACATAACATGGTGCTCCCAAATGCCCACTGGCAGTGCAAGCACCATATATGAAATGCAAATTGACCTTGCGAATCAGACGCAATCGACTCCCATACCAATAGGATTTGGAAGCAGGCCAACCATTGCGTGCGACGTTCGTTTCAACCGGGGAACCGGTTCAACTGTCTGGTACGAGATCGGGTATGTTATGCCAGGAGGCAGCGGAATTGGCTGGTATTATTATCATGGCAGCCCTTCTCTTTCAGGGATGTACCCGGTTAATAACGACTATGTGTATGAGGAGGATGGAGCCGAGACACCGTTCACCGGGGTCGAACATGTATGCGCGCTCGTTAGCTCTGTCGCCGGTGGATCGCAACACTCAGCACTCTATGCCCTCGTTTATGAAGACCTTGGCACGGATCTCGTGATGTACAACCTTTCAATCACAGACTACGTGGTGGACGGCGGATTGCTCTCGTCAAATAACGCTTGGGACGCCGCTGTTGCCAATGGGCCTTGGGAGATGGGAAGTGTTGTCGATGCCCCGATCGTGGCCTTTGCGAATCCCTATGATAATCGAGGGACCTGGCAACAATATGACCAGTTCCATTGCATATATCAACTAGACCTTATTGATGGCACCCCGTTATGGAGCGTTAGAAATGCCGATATCGCGGAAGAGTATCCGACATGTCCCGACCCACTCAACCCTGATACAAGGACGTGTGTCAGCACTTACGATCCGGATACTTATGAGGGAAGACTCCCGAATCCAACGCCAGGCGAATATGTTGCCGCCGTGAATCAGATGGGCATCCACGTACACTGGCGTGCGCTTGATCCGAGCGGCATCATGACGCATTATTACATGCGAGACTGGAGGAGAACGTTCGATGAACCGATTGACGAGAATACGCTCGTGACCGATATTTGCCGCGTAACCGACGGGTCGAGTGCCGGAACAGGTGGCGAAAAAGGCGGAACGTTTGGAGCAACAGTGACGGGAAATTACCGAATGACGGTCTGGAGCGACCCCAATTACGCAACCACGCCGGGAACTGTAACGAATGGAATTTATCAGGCCAACAATACCATAAGCACCGGCGGACTTTATATTGGAATCGGCGATGGTACAACGGCTACAAACGGCCTCCGCCTTTCTGTTGGCGATGGCACATCCGGGAATTCGGCCACCTTTACGATGTGCCCGAACAGCGTGTTCGTTGTCGATAACGTTTCGACCGGGCAGGGTCTAACGATAAACGGTAATTCGCTTTTCGACTATTATGGTCTATCAAATATCAAAGATAATACCCTGGCAATAACAGGAGCCAACGCGCTCTTTAGCAAGGCCGATATAGCGGGTGCATTCGGCTTGTTAGCCCCACCCCATCCACTTCCACCCTTGACTCCGTTGCCCTCTACTCCTTTAAGTCCGGATGGTGGCGGTGATATATTCCTCAGTGGAACATCGTCGCTCAATGCGAATATGAATGTTCATGGAGGCGCGGATTTCCTTCTTAATGAGCTTTCAACGTTCGAAAGCACATACGGAAACATCGACATCAAATACGAGCCGAATATCTTTCCGATCAATTCAAGCGGCGCGGCGAACGGCGACGCGAGCGGAGTGATGGAGTTCGAATGCCCCGCAACATTCACGCATTCGACCGTGACCGGTAACTTCCCTTCAGCCTCCGCGAGCAATGTCATGGTTCATGTCATGAAGTGTCGCAATGCAGGGATGGGAGGCCCCGTGGGTCAAATCACATCGAGCTACACTAATTATTCGAATTCCAGCAGCGATGGGCTGGCGGTAGTTCGATTCGATAATAGTAATACGGGTGGAACGATAGAGTACGGCAATTCCAGTTTTACGAACGATAATTTCGATTATATCCAGATTGTCGCAATCGATCCACAGAATAACTTTGACATTGAAACATCGAATTTCAATGGCGCGACGCAATCCTTGCATTACGTGGATATTGAGCTGCAAAACTATACCACGTATGGCTACATCTATATCAATGGCAGCTACTTTTATCCACGCGCCACGGCGGAGGGCACATCGAGCAGCGACCTCTATGTGGAGGGCTTCAATACGCTCACACCGGTAAGCAATGACAACTCCGACGTCCTCGCCGTGCTCGACCACATTGACATCGATGGTAACTATTTTTATGAGAATGACGTTACCAATTACGGAACGATTTATGGCGCGAACCTCGATCTTTCAAACGGGGTAATCCAGAATAATTCTCAATGGGCTCCTTTCAGTTATGGCATAGCAGTTTCTGGTAATCCGTTCGGCTTGAAAAACAATCTCTCGCTTCTTTGCAGCAATACCTTAGGGTCGGCAGCTTTAGAAGGGCCGCAGACCGGTATTCAAACGAGCTATCATCAAGGTTATATCATGCTGAACCAAATTTCCTATTGCTATTATTATGGCCTGTACAATCTGCAAGGAAGCATCGGCTCGGACAATGCCGTGCCTCATTTGCTTGGCAACGTGATTTACAATAGTTACTTTGGTCCCGGCGTCGCTGTTCAATCGGGTGTAGTCGATATGAGCGGTCTCCATCATGGCAGCGGAGGCAATTTGAACATCGATGGACCTGGAGATTTGGCCGGTTACAACCAGGTTTACAACAACTGTTCCGAGAACTCCTTTGGCCAGATCAATCTTGGTAACTCCGGTTCCAACGTATGGGTCACTCAAAACGGCTCATCCACCTGGACGGCGGCAGGCTTGAATAACATTTACCAGGGAACTTCTCCCGAACCCGAGCTTATAGTGGGCACGGTTGATGAAAGCAATCCCACGGTCGATATCAGTAACAATTATTGGGGCAGCGGCGTAACTCCACCTGCCGCGACGCCTCCTTATAACTCGCTGTGGCCGTGGCTTAACTTCACGTCCAGCAGCGTCAGCACGGCGTCTTCCACGTCGGGTCTTAGCTGCTCGGGTGGCGGCGGTATCGCTGGGAAACAAATTGGAGCAAAGCCACTGTCGATCGCGACTGATACCGATACGTGCAGCACTGGCTTTCCCGATTATGTAGCGGAGATGAATTCCAACTTCATGTACCGTCAGGCTTATGACACCATGCGGTATTGGTATATTCCGCATTGCTACCCAATGGCATTAGCCCCGGAAACTGCTGGTGCACTGGACGGTTCCGCGCAACTAGGTGTTGTGCTTACCGACTATGACAGCGTGTTGAACTTTAGGGACTTTGCTATTCACTGTCTCACCCTTCGGAACGACGACGAATGGTTCTGTGCATTCGTGGGAGCAGTGGCTGGCACCTACGTTGATTCGAATAATATTTACCACCCCGATTACCGGGCCGAGCGGACGATAGCAAAGTATCTTACAGATAACCCACGCTGCGCTTACGCAGCGACCGGCGATGCCTTCGAAGAGCAGCAATTACTCGAAACCCAGTGGAATGTATGGAACGATTCCGCGAATATCTATTTCAAAGATCCGCCGTTCGATTCTTCCATCCCATCGATGCATGATTTGGGATTAGATACAATTCTCAAGCTTAATGCGCAAGCGGGCGTAACGTATGCGGTGCAAGGCACGCAAATTATTCTCGATGCGCGGGTTACGGAGAATCCGTTCCCAAGCGCTACGAGCATTTGGCTTTCCATTGGGCGCGAAGCTTACATTCACATCGAAGTGTTCGACCTATTAGGCCGCGCGGTTTCGGGCGCGGGCTACGCGGGCGTTTTCGAGCAGGGCTCGCGGGAGATACCACTCGATATGTCAAAAGCTCCCCCGGGGACGTATTACGTCCGCGTTTCGACGGCGAACAATGAAGTGCGAACGTTGAAAATTACGAAGGAATAGGACCAGGATTTCAAGGATTATCAGTATAAGCCAAAGGCCGCGCGGAAATTCCGCGCGGCTTTTTTATTGGTGGGAAATAATGATTATATTCTCTATACTTTTTGTTATCGAACTTCACCGCGCCCGGACCTCCGAAAGATCCCTCCGCTCGTTTTCACATTTTATTTTTTCAACATCATGGAGAACTCGAATTCCGTGGAAACACGAATGGCATCTCGAATTTTGGGAACCGGCTTTGCCGGGGACGCCGTAATACTTCGCGTTATCGCTAATTTCAATAACGTTCCAGATGCCGATTCCGTCGCCGGGTTTGCCCGAGAAACCGCCCTCGATTCCTTCATGTATCAGACTTTGGGCGATACAACGATTGCCATAGGTACTGATGTAGGCATTTTGCAGCCACCCGATACATGCTTCTCGGCCATGGGCCCGTTTTCGAACCCGTCCGAAGCCGGCGCAAACGATGTTTCGGTTCTCGTGCATTATTGTGGCACGGGCGCGCTGATTTCGGCCCAGGTGTACGATTACCTCGCAAACCCGATTGGACCGCCATCGACTTTTACTTCCGATGGTCAGCCATGGGATCGGATTCCCCTTACGTCTCCGGGAACTGCGGGGGCCTATTACGTTCAAGTCACGGTGTCGGGGCTCTTCACGACAATTGGGTATTCAGTTTATTAAAATTCAATTTTCCCGGAATGGCCTTCGGCCATTCCGGGAATTAATTTCACCGCTATGCGAAAAGTTTGTATCGCGTTCATCTGGCTTCTACTTTCAACTACCGCTGGAAGTAGCCAATGGCGAATGATTAGGGACTTCTATTATGCTCCTTATAACATCTACCTACCGGTAACATGTGTCTATTTCATGGATTTCCCCGGGCCTCCGAGAATAGGCTTTGTGGGTGCTGGATCCGAATTATGGAAAACAACGGACGGTGGTACGTCATGGTCAGAGCCTTGGCACGACACCTCCGGCGAGAGCGGAGAAGACGAGATCGCAGACATTTCTTTCAACGATAGTCTTATTGGATGGTTTACATTTGACGGCGCAGATGCAGAGGTATGGAGGACAGAAGATGGCGGCAATTCATGGGTGCTACTTCCATCATCTATTTCCTTATTTCCGGTTGATGGAATTCACTATTTTAAGTCGAGCAATAGGTTATTTCTGTGTAGGGGGGATACAATGCTTGTTTCTTCCGACTTGGGAGACACATGGCAAGTCGCTGTTAACAGCCAGATAAACGGCTTCTCTGCTTCTTCTGATTCTGATGGAATTGCTTCGGCTTATTTCGGGCCAAGTAGTGCTGACATAGACTCGGACGCGGGAATAATACGAACATCCAATGGCGGGCTGAACTGGGTGCCCGTCTATACTAATTACTTTACGGGTGTGCAGCCTCTCGCGATAGCAGGTAAACCTCTATGCTTTACTGCTGGTGGTGCTGCATACAAAATCTTTCGAAGCGACGATTACGGCACACAATGGAACCTGCTGAAAGATTTTGGCCCCCCACTTGACCCAACTGGAAATTGGCGAACAGGCGCGCCTATTGGAACCGGCGATATTAGTGGCGATCTCTCTCGATTGTACATCCAAACCGATACGGGGATGTTTATATCGACCGATCAAGGGATCACGTGGCAATTCGATGGCGGTCCCGCAGCGCTTAATTCCGGCCAAACGCACCGGTTCTATGCGGGCCATGGGGTAACATTTGCTGGGATGGACACTGGCGATGATTATGGGAGCCTTTGGGAAGAAATCTGGCCGCAATCGGGCGTGGCAGAGCAGCCCGCCGCGGCGGGGTCGCAGGTGCTTCGCATATTTCCGAATCCGGCATCGAACAGCATTACGGTGGAACCCGCCGCGGGGCTGGTAACTATTTACGATCCGCTGGGCCGCGTTTATAAGATTCCCGTTCATGGGGGCACCCTCGACATCTCCTCGCTCCCGGCCGGAGTTTATTACGTGAGCGAAGGCTCCGAGCGCACTAAGTTCATAAAAGAATAACCAAAGGATCGTAAAGATTGTCCGATGAGCCAAAAGCCGCGCGGAATTCCGCGCGGCTTTTTTATTGGTGGGAAATAAGGTGGGTAAAGTGGGTCAAACGCCCAATGAATATAAAGAACGTATTACGCTTGCATCGACTTTTTATTAGCCCCATTGCCACTGCATGAACCGGACCTAAATCGAATTGACATTTCCTCCAATGAAGACCGCTCGAATCCTCGGCTTTCTGCTTGCGTACCCGCTGCTTGGGTACTCGTTGCTTGCAAGCCCCCTGCTTGCCACGAATGCGTTCGGCCAGTCGAGCGCCACGGCAAAAGCCGGCGCCATCGTGCAGGTGGTGGAACGATATGTGATGCCCAAAGGTCTTCCCCGTCCGGTTCCCAAAACGATGCACACCGCCGGTCTCAACTTTACCATCGCGCAGCTCGATTCCAATTGGCAGGACGTGAGCGATTATCCGGCGAACTCGACTCACGCTTTCATGGTGAATGTATCCAATACGTCTTCCGATTCGGAATCGATTTATTTCAACCGCACGCAGCTTCTGCCGATCGGTTGGACTTCGAGCGTGTGCTGGGGCAAAAACTGCTATGGGCCTCAGGACAGCACCGAGTCCTATCGCATCAAGTCTGGCGGTACTGCCCTGCTGACACTCGATCTTAATCCCGCGATCGACGATGTGCCCGATAGCTGTACGATCTGGCTGCGCGTCGGCGTTGCGGGTGGTGCAACGTCCGATACGGTGCTGCTCCCCTTTTATGCGACCTATCTTCCGCCCAATCCGCCGCTCGTCTTTCAATGGGGAGGCAATCCGACGTTTGACCAAACCTATCAGGGATCGGGCCCCTGGACGCTGACCGACTATTTCGAAAATCACGCCGGACGCGGAATCGACTATTCGCTTTCGATGCAGGATTCGCTCCCCATCGGCTGGAGCCTGACCTTTTGCGACAAGCAAAATCAAAATAGTAGTTTTAATATGGAAGACACCTGCATGGCGCTCGGTGCTCCGTTTGGCGAGGCAAGTTTGACTACTAACCTATCGGCTGTTTACGATACGACCTACCAACAGCCAATAACCTTTACGCTAAACGCGCCGGCGGTCTCGAAGGAGGATTCTGCCGTGATCTATCTTAGCGTACATCCCCGAACGAGCAATCCCGCCGATTCTGCAAACTACCGGTTTGTGATGCACGTCCAACCGTCAAGCAGCGTGGCAGGGACGAGCGCGGACCGTGCCGGCCTTGCGGTCACGAACGCGTGGCCCAATCCGCTTATGGGATCCAGCGCACTCCATCTCGAAATCCTTACCGATGAGTCTGGCCCGGCAAAAGCCATCCTATACGACTTGACCGGAACACAAAAAGCAACGCTCGATCTTGGTAGGTTACAGGAGGGCACGAACGAGTTGCAGCTTAACGTACCAAGCCTGACGAGCGGCGAATACATCATACGTGTCGATCAAGGCGGCTCGGCTTCCGAAGTCGTGAGAATTAATTACGTCAAATAGACATATCTTTGCTCCCTGAGAGGCTTCGCCTTTTTCGCTTTTGCGGCCTTTTTCGGCCAAAAAGAAGAGTAATAATCTCAGGTGAAAAATGTGAGTTGTCCACTCATTATCCAACAAATTGCCCGGATTGGAACCTTATAGGGGGCGAAATCGGGTGTGAACTTATCTCTCACGCAATCCCGCTAATTCGCGCAAATTGAATGGTTTCCGATCTTATCCACTTGTTCTCATTGTGTTGCGAACAGCCCTGTTCCTAATTTAGACGATATACACAGAATTATCGACACCGAATTGCATAATTTCTCGCAACCATTTTTTGCCCTTGTATTGTCGCACTTAATCATGTGGAAATGTGAGGCTCAGGCATAAGCATCAAGCCGTTCCGGCATCGAAGGCTTCTCTGACCGCACTCTATACAACGCTCACGCCTCCCCAGCCATGACGCGCGTGATGAATTCCTGAATGGCCCCATTCACCGGCACTGGCCGCGCCTGACCCACCAAATGCTTGGCGCGGGGAATAACGAGAATATGCTCGCCGGGTTTTGGGCACGTGATGATTTGGTCGAGCTCGCCATGAATCCGAATATATGGCAGATCCACCGGTGCTCCTGGCCATTCCACGAGCGACCGGTAAGCTTCGCGAAATAGGCCCCGCGCAAGCTCGTGATACATCACCCCGGCAAGGCGAATTTCGTGTTTTGAAATCCCGGAGACCATCCGCATGACCGGCGCGACGAAAATTTCCGCCGCGCGATAGACCCAGAGCGGAAGCCACCAGCAAACATATTTCCCGAAGAGACGTGGAAGAAGTCTTATCTCGCGCCCGTTCATCGGACCACCGATGAGGATAAGGCCGCGCACACGCAGATACTTCGAAAGCTCTATCCCGACTGCCGAGCCGAGCGAATAGCCCGCAATAAAGAACGGGCGATTAAGATCGATCGTATGCACGTTGAGAATATGCGCAAAAAACCGGTACGAATAATCAACCAGGGATTCGCCCTTCTCGAACGGAGTGTAATCCGGCGTGATGCATTCATACGGCAGCGTTAACTGCGAATGCGCCATCCGGTGGTCGCCACCCAAGCCGGGAAGAATGAGAAGTTGAATATTCGGCAATGAGGAATGTTGAATTACTCCGATCGAACGAATATCCATCATTCAACATTCATTCTCGCGCTTTAGCGTTCAATAATAAATAGACTCAATCCCGGAACCGTCAGAGATCGAGAATTACGCTACCCCACCACCGGCAGTTCCATGATCCCCGCGCTCTCGCGGCGCTCGATCGTCGAGACGACGAGGGGGGTGATGTCGTATAGCACTTCGCCACGATCAAGTCCGCTCAGGTCGGGCTGGAAGCGCCGACCTACGCGGTCAAAGTCTATCAAGTCCCCAAACAACGTCGCGCTGTTCGAGCGGGTGATGCGCACTTTGCGGTATTCACCTACCTCCGCATCTTCGCGCGGGAAGACAACCATTTTGTTCATGTCGGTGCGGCCTTTCCACTCCGCTGCATTTTTTCTCGAGCGGCCTTCGACGAGGACGGTACGCTCGCGGCCAATCTCGGCTAAATTCCGGCGAGTGGAAATCTCATTTTGCAGCGCGATGATCTCCTGCAGGCGGCGCGTCTTTTCTTCTATAGGAACATCATCCGCAAGCGTTTGGAATGCGCGGGTGTTCGGGCGTGGAGAATAGTTGAACGTATAGGCGCCATCGTATTCCACGTCGCGCATGACTTGCTTCGTCATTTCGTGATCTTCGAGCGTTTCCGTGCAGAAGCCGACGATAATGTCCGTCGAAAGCGCCGCTTCCGGCATGGCGCTGCGAATTTTTTCGATGATCGACATATAGTGCGCGCGCGTGTAGGTGCGGTTCATCAATTTCAGGATTCGGTCCG
>VFSW01003530.1_pt1 | contig 23429 bp, 13 predicted proteins | sample 5358111 | NCBI WGS metagenome assembly VFSW01 (sample SAMN11554181, study PRJNA540505) | mine drainage metagenome | isolation source: sediment from site ElyBrook_90M | place: USA: Ely Copper Mine, Vershire, VT | collected 2017
GATGAGTCGAGGCGTATCCACCGAGGGTTGGCTGTCGGATCCCGTCCCGAGCCTCCTTGTGAACCACCGCCGTGGCCCCAACGGACCTATCATGCCTTTCTGTGGGCTCACAAGCGAGCGCCCGACGGGGGGATGTCATGGCCGAGTCGTGGGATGTGACCCCGGACACCGTGGCTTGTGTCCCGGAGTACACCTACCAAGGGTATACAGCCGTGGCGCCGTAGCGAGAGACCAGCCCGTCGACGTACTGAAGCAAGGCATCCCGACGACGAAGAAGTGAACGGAGCTGGCTGTCGGTCAGCGGCGGGTGATCCCGATCGGGATCGAGGGACATCTCCGTGCGTACCGTGGCATCCGTGAGCAAACGCACATGGTCGATGACAGCACGTGAAAACTTTTGCGTGCGATGCAGCCATGCGCCAAGACGGTTGAGCATTGCATCGGGAAAGGGTTCTTCAAAACCACCGTTGTTGTCGCGGTAGATAAGATGTCCGGCGGTGTCCATCGGGACATTGGCGCCACTCCAACGGTCCCAGTTGCCGGTGAGGTAATCAAAGACGAGGAGGGTCGAGACTTCTTCGGCGCGGACGGTTTGATCCGGGGGGACGGTGCCACCCTGACGGAGCCAGGACGTCCATCGGTCGATTTCGCGCGTGCGGTCGATCATGGAGTCCCGAAGGACGGGCACCCAGTAGATCGCCGCGCCACGCACACTATCGTCCCGGTCGGCGACCACCCCCGCGTTGTCCGAGACATGAAGCTGTACGCGGGGAATCACCCTGGAGATCGCGGGCGGAACCCGTGTGAGACCGAGCATGCGGTTGAGTCGAAACGCGGCGATCTCGGCACGGTAGTGATCGGCGTGGGTGACGGACCGAGGCTTGAAGCCCGCGTCGATTCCCCCGGCGAGGTGTAGGTGAAGGTTGATGCTGGTGCTCCCGACAAACTGCCGCCCGAGGATCCGTGCGTTGCGGATCGCGTCGAGAATACGGTCTTCGGAGACATCGCCGAAGGTGCGGCCGGAGCCCGTGGTGACATGGCCCGCGTCGGGCGTGGGGGCGTGCTGCGCGAAGGACGCGAGGGGGACGATGACGGAGAAGAGTACGCACGCGGCGATGGCCCGGAGGTGCATGGCCGGGCGTATACACCACACGGCGCCGTGCCGCGACAAGACGGTCGAGGGGGATGACCTACCGTGCGGTGTTGTCTCGCCAGTCGGATCGAAGCATGGCGTAGATGGCATGGTCGACGAAGTGATCGTAGAGCCATTCGGCCTGGCGACAGGTGCCTTCAAACTGATACCCCAGGCGTTCGGCCACGGCGCGAGAACGACGGTTGTCCATGGCCGCACGGACTTCGATACGGTTGATGCCCAGGGAGACAAGGGCGTGGTCTGAGAGGGCACGGACCGCGCGGGTCATCAAGCCCCGGCCTTGATGGCTCTCGGCGAGCCAGTACCCGAGACTCGTACGACGATTGGGCCAGTCCACGGTGTGGTATCCGGCGACCCCCGCGAGCGCACCGTGGGTCCAGAGTCCCACGTTGAGGGATTGCGACCTCGCAAACTGTTCGAGCGCGCCTTGGATCCATGTTTGCGAGTCGGCGATGCTGCGCGTGGCGTCAACCCAGGGGAGATACTCCCGTAGGTGGGCTCGGTTCTGGTCGACGAGGGCATAGAGCATCCCGGCGTGGCGGGTCTCAAGCAACACAAGGTCGAGCGAACTGTCTACCTGCAGGCGAAACATCCGTGCTTACCCCAGATGGATTTTTTCGGCCTTGAGTTTGATGTCCTGCTCCGACTTCAAGAGCACGCGCTGACCCATGAGATGAAACGTCGTCGCTGCGATCACACGGATTCGCCCTGCGCGGGTCTGTGTGAGCTCTTCAACCTCGTGGTAGGCGTTTTTGACGCGCGAAACCACCCGCGTGGCGTGCGTCTCGACGAGCCCGATGACTTCACGGACGGTTTCTGCCGCGAGGGACAGTGTCTTCGCCACCACACGGGTCTCGTCAGCCGACAACTCCGCGCGGGTGGCACTCGCCTCAAGACCCTTGCCGGCCAGGGACACCCCGCGGTGGTCAACGGTCACGTGAGACGCCACGGTCCCTTCGGTACCCACGGAGCTCAGCATCACCGTGTGCCCGCTCGTGAGATCCACCCGGTGCTCGCCTTGGATGTGCACGGCCTGGGCAGCCGTCAAGGTGATGCTCCCGTGGTCGCTGCGGAGTTCAAGATCGCCTGCGGGGGCGTACACCACACTGCGGTTTTCGTGCGGGAGGTGTTCAAACAAGAGTCTACCGTCCCGGTCGGTGACACGCTGTGCGCGGCGGGGGTCGTCCTGGGCATCGAGCACCCCGAGGATGTACGCACGATGGCTTTCATCGCGGGCAAAGACCACGCGGTCTCCCGGGACGGGGACATATCCGCCGTACACGGCCAAGGTGGCTGGGAGCACGGGCGTGCCGTCGGAGGACACCGCCCAAGTACCGTCAGGGAGCGCGGTCACGATGCCTACGCAGACCCCGGCGTGAGGGTGGTTCTTGCGAGACGGCGCTTTGGGGGCTGGTTCCAGCGCGAGCTTGGGCTTGACCGTGGACAGGACAGACAAAGGCTTACGGGTGTTGCGCGCGGTGGCTGACATGACCCCGGAGGTTATCACGGTCGCCCGGGACGATTCAGCGCTGCGCGGAGGAGCGTGCGAGGTGCTAGGGTACGGACCAGGAGAAATGACGGTCCCTTCGGTAGCGCCAGCACGCCTCGGGCGGTTCACGGTGTCACGGAGGCTCGGCGCGGGCGGAATGGCCGAGGTTTTTCTCGCGCGCTCGCGCGGGGCCGAGGGCATCGACAAGCTTCTGGTGGTCAAGCGCATCCTCCCGGCCTTTGCGCAAAACCCTGACTTCAGAGCGATGTTTGTCGAAGAGGCCCGTGTCGCCCTGCGGCTGAACCATCCCAACGTGGTGCAGGTGTACGGCTTTGAGCAGGATGGACCGACCTTGCTTTTGATCATGGAGCACGTGGACGGGCCGGATCTTGGACTGGTCGGAGCCACGGCCACGCGCCGCGGAGAGCGCGTACCTCCGACGCTTGCGGCATGGATCATTCGTGAAGTCGCGAGAGGTGTGCATTACGCCCACGACCGCAGGGACGAGCACGGACATCCGTTGGAGATCGTCCACCGGGATGTGTCCCCGTCCAACGTGTTGCTCTCGTACGACGGGGCGGTGAAGCTCGGGGACTTTGGGATCGCCCGCGCGCGGTCGGCGTCGGACGACGGGGCGGTCAAGGGAAAGTTCGGGTACATGGCGCCCGAGCAAGCGCGCGGAGAAACCGTCGATCGGCGCGCGGATGTGTATTCCATCGGGGTGATCTTTGCGGAGTTGCTCTCGGGACGGCCGTTGATCCGGGATGGCGGGCACGAAGCGCTCGATCGGTTGCGTCGCAACGAGATACCGGGGCTGGACGAGGCCCTGGCGGATGCTCCGGAAGCCCTGGCGACGGTGGTGCGAAGGTGCATTCAAGCGGATCGAACCCTGCGGTATCCCACCGCGCGCGAGATCTCGGACGCGCTGGGGAGATACCTCCATGATCTGGACGAGGCGGTGGATGCCACGGCGGTGGAACACTATCTGGCGAGGATGGTGCCGCCCCGGGTGACGACGGTGCCGCCGCCGGCGTTGGGGGCTTTTCCGAGTGGGCTGCAGAGGGTGCTGCGAGACCCGGACGCAGGGCTTCGAGACTCGAACGAGAACCGCCCGACACTCGACAACAACCCCGTGATCGAAGTACCCGACGAGCGGAACCTTCCCCGCGGGTCGGAGCACCCCACCCTGGCGGCTCCGCGCACGGGTCGTCTGGCCGATCTCGTCGCCGCGTTGCGCGAGCGGGTCCACGTCGCCGTCGTCGTCGGCCGGGTTCTCCCAGCCCGTGGCCGTACAAGCGACTCCAGGGCTTTTCGTGCGCTGCTCGAAAGCCTTGCGTACAAAGCCGACGCGGTGCTGGCCCACGCCCGTGGAGACGGCTTTACCATCGTCGTCGGCGCTGCACATCCGCACGCTGACCATGGGCTCCGCGCAGCCCGTCTTGCCCTGGACATCCTCGATGCTGCCAACGCCCTGGACGCTGAAGCCACCCACGAGCTCACGGTGTCCCTGGGCCTTGCCCGTGGTGTCGCGAGCTGCGCGCGAGATTCCGAAGGCGCCCTTGTAAGTTACGAAGTCGTCGATGACGCGATCCCCCTGGCGACGAGCCTTGCTGCGGCCGCGCGCCCGGGGGAAGCCTTGGTGGCCGGGGGCTTGTACCGCACCGCGCGAAGGGCGTTTGTCCTCCAAGAAAGTAGCTTTCGTCCAACGGGCGGCAACAGGGCGTGGGTGCTCCAACGGATGAAATCCAGGGCGGAGAGGGCCCGGGACGCCGACGCCGGGGCGACGGGACTCGCCGGTCGCGAGGATGCCCTCGGAGCGTTGGCTGCGGAGTTCACTACGACGACCCGGAGCGGTGTGGGTCGGGGTGCGTTGATCGTCGGCGAGCTTGGCATCGGCAAGAGCGCCCTGATGGGAGCTTTTGCGCAGCAGGTCGGACGCACGACCGGCGCAAGAATCGTCCGAGCAGACGCTGCGTTTGGCGCAGCGGGGGCGTCGTGGGCCTTGCTGTCGCAGATCGTGCGTCAGGTGGTGCCGTGGCTGGGTGTGGTCAAGGGTGGCGTGGCGGGTATCGCCGTGCCTTTTGATCTGGCACTGGTCACGGCGGTGGATCGTGCGAGTGCGCCCGTGGGACCCGGGACGCACGCGGCGTCGCGGGTGGGTCGCAGGGCAGCGCTCCGCGCGCTGAGGGTGTGTACCGGGCTTGAGCAAGACGAAACCGGCGCTGAGCCGGTGACCTTGCGTGAAGTCGGCCTGGTCCTACGACGCATGCTCGCCGAGGTCGCTGTCAGCGGCCCCGTGGTGGTGCTCGCAGATGCCATGGAGTCCGCGGACAGACAGAGCCGTGCGGTGCTTACCGAGTTGTGTCGCAAGCCACCGAACGCAGCGGTACTCGTGGTGCTTGCCGTGCGCGACGACGACCCGATCGCGAGAGACCTGCGCGCGCTCCCCGCGGTGGCCCTCGGGCCCTTGGACGCCGAGGCGCGTCGAAGACTCGTGGCAGGAGCGTTTGGTGCAGAGGACGCTGCCGATGATCTCGTGCGGGCCGTCGCGGCTGCGGCGGGTGGCAACCCGTTGATGATTCTCGAGGTCGCCGAGGCCCTTGCCGAGCGAGACCATGTGCGTGTGGCGACCAACGCCGAGGGGGCGCCGGTGGTGGAGTTTGCGTCGCCGCGTGACGGAGACCTCCCGTTGCCGGTGACGGTTGAAGGCGTCCTCGCCGCGAGGCTTGAGGCCTTGCCGTCCGAAGCGCGGGCGCTCTTGCGGTGGTGCGCGCTGTTGGGCGAAGGGTCAGAAGTGGCGGGCGAGGCGTCGACGGCGTTGCTCGATCGCTTGAGCGGAGAAGATGGCGCGCACACCCGCGCAAGGCTTGTGGCGGATGGAATCCTTGCGACGACGCCCGACGGGGCCACGGTGGCTTTTGCCCACTCTGCGCTCGCCCGCGTGGCGAGTGCTTCGATTGACCCCACCGCGCGTCCTGCGATGCACGCGCGGATTGCAGACTGTCTCGACGGGACGGCGGCTGCCCGAGGCGAAGGCGCGGCCGTTCTGGCGTTGCACCGAGAAGCATCGGGAGACGACAGGCTGGCTGCGAGGGCGTGGTTGGCTGCGGCCGAGGCACGGAGACAAGCGTCGCGGGATCGGGAGGCCCTTGCGGCGTACGGGAGGCTTTTGACCCTGTGTCGAGGGTATGTCGACGGCGAGGCGTACGTCTTGCGCTTCGCGGCGCACCTGGGGAGAGAAGACATCGCGCGGGGTCTCGGCAAGGCATCGGCGCGCCGGGCCGAAGTGCAAGCCCTGCGCTCGGTTGCTGCGGAGTCCCGCGAGCCGAGGTTGATGGCCCGGGCCCTTGCGCGTCAGGCGAGATACCGTGTCGAGACCTCACAAGGGATTGGTGATGCGATCGAGCGGGATGTCGCCGCTGCGGTACGTGCTGCGCGGCGTGCTGGAGACGCCAGGGTAGAGGCCGAAGCGCTGAGGGTGCTGGCGGTACACCTGGGGCAACAGGGTCGATCGGCGGAGGCTTTGCTTGCAACGGACGAAGCGCTGGTGGCACTGGCGCGGCCCGAGGCGTTGGCGGCACCGCCTGGGCGTGAGGCGCGGGAGGGTGTGGGTGCAGAACGGGCGCTGCGGGTGGCCGTGCTGTTCGCAAGGGGTTCCATCCTGCGGCAGACGGGTTCGGCAAGCGGGGCGTTGGGGGTGTACGCGGATGCGTTTGCGTTGGCGCTTGGCGGTGCGACACGAAGGCAACTCGCGCAGGCGTTGGACGAACTTGCCGGTGCGGCGCTCGCGCAAGATCTGGCCGCGGACGCATTGCGGTTGTGTCTAGCGAGCATTGCGGTGGATCGCGAAGGCGGACATCGGGAGCGCTTGGGAACGACGTTGTTGCACGCGGGACAGGCCTTGGCGGTGATGGGGCAGGGAGATCGCGCGCTGGGCTTTTTACGGCGGGCGGTGTCGGCTGCGGAGGTCGTCGGGGGCGCGGCTGTGACCGCGGCGGAGGCGCGCGTCGAGATCGCCGAGCTGTTGTTGGAGCGCGGAGACATCGAAGGTGCCGTGGCAGAGATGGAAATCGCTCGGACGGGCGCGGGCTGCCGTGGCTCACGGTATGTACTCTTGCGGGTGTGCGTGGGAGACGCCCGGGTGCACGTCGCACGGCGTCAGTGGCGGCAGGCAAGGCTTGCGGCAGAGGCGGCTGAGCGGGTTGCGAGAGAGGCCGGGATGGCTGCGTGGGTGCTTCACGGTCGGGTGCTGGCTGCGGAGTCGGCCTTGGGCCAGGGAGATCGCATGGCGGCGAAGAGATACGTAGACACCGCCCTGACGGATCCGCTGCTGGCCGTCCCGGGGAGGCTGGAGCGCTCGGCGAAGGTGATCGCGGGCTGCGTTCGGGTGCTGCGGACGCTGGGAGACAACGTGCGGGCTGACGAAGTGGCGACATGGGGACCGCGGACGCAGGTGGCAGACGTGCGCGCGATCGGTACGGCAGACACACTCCCCGTGAAGGGGGAGGGAGAGGCTGCAGGACGTTGACGGTCGAAGCGAAGATCAAGGCTCCGAGGTCCAGCGCGTTGGTGTTGTCGGGCGGTGGGGCACGCGGGGCGTATGAGGTCGGTGTGTTGTCGTACATCTTTGGCGAGCTGTCCCACGCCCGGGGAGTTCCGCCAAAGATTGATGTGATCTGCGGGACGAGCGTTGGAGCGATCAATGGGTGCTATCTCGCTGCGCACATGGCCGACCCTGTATCGGGTGTAAAACGTCTGGTGGATCTCTGGAGATCCCTTGTGTTGGAGCGGGTCCTGCGCTTCGGCGTGGGGCAGGCACTCTCGTTGCCGAGACTGTTGCGGGGTGGCGGCGACGCGGTGGGTCTCTTCGACGTTCAACCCATGGTTGAACTCATCACCCGAGAGATTTCATGGAGGATGGTCGCCCGGACGCTACGGCGTGGGCTCCTCCGGGCGCTGTCGGTGAGTACAACGGAGATTTCCACGGGGCGTACGAGTCTCTTTGTGGACACCGCACCCGATGTGCCCCTTCCGTCAGGGCTGGGACCGAGGGTGGTGGTGCGTCGGGAGACCATCGGCCCGCAGCATGCCCTGGCGAGCGCGGCGATCCCTTTGCTTTTTCCCCCGGTGACCATTGGTTCGATGCGGTACTGCGACGGTGGACTACGGCAGAACACCCCGATGGCCCCGGCCCTTCGCATGGGCGTCGAGCGAGTCCTTGTGATCGGTCTCTCCCGCGAGCTCCGCGGCTCCACCGTCTCCGAAGCCCCCGCCGTCTTCGAGGGAACACCCGGCGCGTTATTTCTCCTCGGCAAGGTCCTCAACGCCTTTCTCTTGGATCACGTCCAGGGCGACATCGACCTCCTTCATCGCGTCAATCAAGTCCTCGACGACGGCACCGCGGCGTGTGGCCCTGGCTTTGTCGACCGCCTCTCCGAGATCGCGCGCGCCCGTGGCGACGAAGGCTACCGTCGCGTCGAGTCCTTGGTCATCCGCCCCAGCCAGGACATCGGTCGCCTCGCGGGTCAGCACCTTCGCCGCGGTCGCTTCAACAGTCGCTTCGCCCGTCGGATGCTCTCCCTCCTTGATCTTGGCATCAGCGACGAGAGCGACGTCGCAAGTTACCTCCTCTTCGACGGAGCCTTCGCCCGCAAGCTCCTCGATCTTGGCCGCGCCGACGCCGAGGCCATGCGTGACAAGCTCATGGATTTCTACGCTTAGATACGCCCACGGCGGTTGGCACGGCGCCTCGGCGCGCGCACAATCCACCCCGATGCGGTCGTTCTTTCGGGCGGGGTGTCTCACGGTGGCGATGTCCCTGTTCGGGTGTTCGTCCAGCCCGGGGACGGTGTTTCTCGACAGCGGTGGATCCTCGGTGTTGGATGTTCACGGCACCGGCATGGATGCCGTTGTTTCGAGCGACTCCAACGTCCACCCGCCGTCTCTCGATGTTGTTCCGATCGACGTCCACGGCGTCACGGATGTCCCCGCGCGCGACGTGGTGAGCGCTTACGACACGGGCGTGGCCGAAGATGTCGTCGGCTGTGACATCGGGGGCGTGTGCCACCCGGTATCCGACAACTGCGGACCTACAGAGGTCTGCAACAACGGCGCGGATGACAACTGCAACGGTCAGGTGGATGAAAACTGTCCGTGCATACCGTCTACCGTACAGTCATGCTTTCTCGGTCCGCCGGGTAGACGCCACGTCGGGGCTTGCTCCGATGGCGCGCAGACCTGCCAGGGTGTCGGTGAGTTTGGCACCTGGGGACCGTGCCAGGGCGGCATCTGGCCGTCGGTAGAAACCTGCAACGGGCTGGACAACAACTGCAACGGCTGCGTGGGCGAAGGGCTGTGTTGCAATGTCTCCGGGTCGTGTCCTGGCCCCGGCGACCCAAGGATCCCCGTGGGACATCCGTACACGGATTATCCTCTCCTGGGTCGTAGGTTTTACCCAGGACCCGCGGAACTCTGGCACTGGGAAGTCACCGGCGGGCCGTGCGATCAAATGCTCTACGCCACGAGTGGAAACGTAAGCTACACGCTCAACGGCGGCGCGGGCAACCGTGTGGGATTTAGCAGCCCGACGGACAGCTTTATCCTGCACGCGACCCTCTCGGGCGACTACACCGTCACGATGACCGTGACCATCCCGGGGGGAACAACGTTTACGTGCACGTTCATCGTGCAGGTACGCGCCCCGGGCCTGCGGGTTGAGCTTTGTTGGGACACCACCGGGCAGGATGATCTCGATCTCTGGCTCCATGATCCCCGCAACACCAACCCTTTCGGCGCACACACCAACACGGATACCTGCGCCTGGTACAACTGCCCTAATCCGGTGTTTCCCGGACTTGATCTCTGTTCGAGCAACCGGTCACGCAACATCTCGTGGGGCTATGCAGACGTTCCAGGGGTCGCGTGTCGTCAGCCCGATGGCACGGCGTGTCATTCCCCGCGGTTGGACATCGACAACATCAACTGTCCGGGTGTCCCTGAAAACATCAACGTCGATGCGCCCACCGACGGGCAAAACTTTCGAGTGGCCGTCAACTACTACGGCGCGGGCTTTGGCACCGGGCACACGGTTCACCCGATGGTAAACATCTATTGCGGCGGCGCGCTGCAAGCGACGTACGGCGGCGCAGACGCCCACGGGATGCACTTCGGGGCGTCTCCCGTCGATGGCTTCAACACCCCAGGCGCGGACGCCACGGGGAGCTTTTGGCGCGTGACCGATGTGACCATGCACCCGAGCACCTGCGACCTCCACCCGATCCATCCCGTGGGGACCTCGGCGGGATCTTGCGTGCAGACCGGCACCGACCGTACGTACAACGGTGGCTGCCAGGTCATGCCCTGACGGTAGACGGATCGAGCATGAGGCATACACCGTAAGGACACCGATGACTCCCGAAGCGCTGCAAGCCAGGTTGGACACTCTGCCATCGTCACCGGGGTGCTACCTGTTTCGCAACAAGAAGGGCCAGGTGGTGTACGTCGGCAAGGCACGGTCGCTGCGGGCACGCGTGCGACAGTACTTTCAGCCCAACAGCACGGACTACAGGCACTTCGTTCCGCTGCTCGACAGGGTACTCGGGGACATCGACACCGTGGTCACGGCGACGGAAAAAGAAGCCGTGATCCTTGAGAACAGTCTCATCAAGGAGCACCGGCCAAAGTACAACGTTCGCCTACGAGACGATAAAGATTATCTATCGATACGGCTGGATAAACGGGCGACGTGGCCACGGTTGGAAGTGGTGCGTAGGCCCACGGCCGATGGCGCGGAGTACTTTGGACCGTACCCCAATGCTTCAGAAGCCCGGCGAGCGCTGCATCTTGTCAACCGTCACTTTCAGCTTCGTACGTGTGACGACGGGAACTTTGCGGCGCGCACCCGCCCGTGTCTCGAATACCAGATCAAGCGGTGCCCAGGGCCGTGCGTCTTGGAGGTCGATCCCGAGGGGTACAAACGACAGGTGCGGTACGTCGAGATGTTCTTGAAGGGCAGGGACGGCGAACTCGCAAGGGTGTTGGAAGAGGCGATGACGACCGCGGCAAAGGCGATGGACTTTGAAACGGCGGCGAGACTCCGCGATCAACTCACGTCGGTAAAGAAGGTCCAGGAGAAGCAAAGGGTAGCGGAGGTGAGTGACATCGATCGGGATGTCTACGGGCTCTACCGTGAGGGTGAGAGCGCGGTGGTGGTGTTGCTGTTGGTGCGGGATGGCTTTGTGCGGGACTCGCAGACGGTGGTGATGGCAAGGACAGAAGTGCCGGACGACGAACTCATGGCTTCGGTGCTCACGAATCGCTACGACGGCGCCCATGCGGTGATCCCGGATGAGGTGGTCTTGCCCTGCGCGCCCGAAGGAATCGAAGGCGTAAGGGAGTGGCTGTCGGATAAGCGCGGACGTGCGGTGAGTGTCAGCGTGCCGCAGCGGGGAAGCCGCTCGCAGTTGCTGGCCCTGGCGATGGAAAACGCGAAGCATGCGTTTCGGGAGAAGCGCGTGGCCGCGACGGCGAATGTTGGACAATCGGAGGCGCTCGGGCGGGCGTTGGGGTTGGACGAAACGCCGCGTAGTATTGAGTGCGTGGACATCTCGCACCACGCTGGACACGAGACCGTGGGTTCCGTCGTGCGACTGGTGGACGGAATGCCGTCGAAAAAGGGCTACCGTGGGTATCACGTGCGCACGGAAAACACGGGGAACGACTACGCGGCGATGTACGAAGTACTGTCTCGAAGGTTCAAACGGGGTAAGTCTGGAGAGGTCGGTTGGGAGCTCCCGGATGTCTTTGTGGTAGACGGTGGCCGTGGGCAGTTGGGCGTGGCCGTCACCGTTCTCAAAGAACTCGGTGTGACGGATCTCATGGTGTGCGCCCTGGCGAAAGAACGCGAAAACGTCGCGGGCGACAAGGTTGTCGACCGGGTGTACATCCCAGGCCGAAAAAACCCGTTGACCCTGCGAGACAACGGTACCGCCCTGGTGCTCCTCGCAAGGGCACGGGACGAGGCCCATCGCTTTGCCAATAAAGTGCGGGAGGATCTTCATCACAAGATCCGGTTGCGGTCAGAGATTGATGGACTGCCTGGCGTGGGGGTGAGCACCCGCACGGCGCTCTTGCGTACCTTTGGTTCGGTTGCGAGTCTTGCCGAGGCGACGCTCGACCAGATGGCCGCGGTTCCCGGCGTGGGGGCCCAGCGTGCCCGCACGGTGTACGAACATTTTCACCCGGGGATGGGCCAGTTTCCCGAGGGCTCAGTGGGTCCTACGGACGATTGATCACTGGACGGCGGAGCGTCTGAAACGCTACGACGACATGGAGCATCCTACAAACTGTCCACGACCAGGGTACCCATGATTCTCTGGCGACGGCGATGGCGCTGTGAGAGTACGGACACGGGTCGTGACGGAGGAGTCGATGGAAGCAGTTGAGAACACCCTGCCCGCAGGGGGTGTCGCACCCGCGGAGGCCACCACCAAAAAGGGCTCTCGGGCGAGGAAGGTGTTTCCCGCGTTGGTGTTTATCGCCGCGTCGGGTGCGTTGATCGTCTGGGCGCACGGGCGAGGGAGAGAAAGCACCGATGACGCACAGGTCGATGGGCACATTGTGAGTGTGTCTCCGCGGGTGTCCGGCCAGGTCACCCGGGTGGAGGTTCGTGACAACCAGGTGGTTCACGCCGGGGATGTACTCGTTGTCCTGGACACCGCGGACCTTCAAGCGCGGCTTGCGACGGCCCGTGCGGACCTCGCATCCGCGCACGCGGGGCTCACGGCTGCACGCGCGCAGCTTGCACTTACGGAGCGCACGATCGAAGCGTATGTGCTGCAAGCCCGTGGCGGGGTCCGTCAGGCCGTGGCTGGCATCAGTGCGTCCCAAGCTGGAATCAATGAAGCCCAGGCCGCTCTCCAGGCCGCCGAAAGCCGACGGTCCCTCGCTCGGATTGAACTCCAACGGGTGCGCGCGTTACGTGCCGAGGGAGCCATTTCTCAGGCCGAACTAGATGCGCGACAGTCGTCGTACGACCAGACCGAGGCCCTTGTGACACAGTCCATGGCGGCGTTGGTTTCTGCTCGCACCGGGGTGACATCCTCGTCGGCGCTGGTCGAGAGCGCACACGGACGAATGCTCCAAGCGGAGACCGGTCCGCAGCAGGTGGACGTTGCCCGCGCCGCGGTCGACCTTGCCGATGCCAGGGTGTTGCAAGCGGACGCTGCGGTGCACATCGCGGAGTTGAACCTGTCCTATGCAACAGTGTACGCACCCGTGGACGGCGTGGTCTCTCGCAGAACAGTGGAGCCGGGACAGCAAGTGGGGCCCGAACGTCCGCTCCTCGCGCTCGTCCCGACGAACGACATCTGGGTGGTTGCCAACTTCAAAGAAGACCAGATGGAGGAGATGCGCCCAGGTCAGCCCGTGACCGTACGGATTGATACCTACGGCGGACGGAGATTCAACGGGCACGTAGACAGCATCGCGGCGGCTTCTGGAGCCCGCTTTGCGTTGCTACCGCCCGACAACGCATCGGGTAATTTCACCAAGGTGGTCCAGCGCATTCCCGTGTTGATACGGTTCGATGGCAGTGTGGGGGTGCGACTCGTCTCGGGAATGAGCGCAGACGTTACCGTGCGTACCGACCGGTAGGCGTCTCGGCGTGTCGCATTCGATGCACTCTCGCAAGAGCTAGGACGACGGAACATGGCAGCGGCTGTACCGACCACCCAGGTGACCGGCCCCAAGGCGGGAATCACCATCGCCGTGATGCTCGCGGCCCTCATGGCGGTGCTGGACATCTCCATCGTCAACGTCGCGCTCACGGACATCCGCGCGAGTTTTGGGACACCGTTGGACGAGATCGGCTGGGTGTCCATCGGGTACATGATGGCCAACGTGGTGGTCATTCCGATGACGGGATGGTTACAGCGACGCTTCGGGTACAAGCGGTACTTCCCAGTTTCGATCTTGATTTTTACAGCGGCGAGCGCGCTGTGCGGCCTCGCGTGGAATCTACCCTCTCTCGTTGTCTTTCGCTTGCTGCAAGGCATCGGCGGCGGCGCTATCATGCCCACGGCACAGTCCATCCTCTTCGCGCGGTATCCCCGTGAAGAGCACACGATGGCAGGCGCGCTTTTTGGTCTCGGGGCCGTGACCGGTCCGTTGCTCGGTCCGACGGTGGGGGGCTACCTCATTGATGTAGCCAACTGGCACTGGATTTTTCTCATCAACCTTCCCTTTGGGCTCATTGCCGCCACGCTGGCCTACCGCTTCATTGACGAACCCGGCTGGGCGCCACCGGGCGACAAGATTGACATTCCGGGCATCGCGCTCCTGGCCGTCGGCATGGCCTCGCTCCAATACGTGCTTGAAGAAGGTCACCGGGATGACTGGTTCGCTTCACCCCTCATCTCGACCCTCGCGGCCATCTCCGTGATCTGTCTCGTCACGTTTGTGGTACACGAACTCGAAACACGCTTTCCAATTGTGGATTTTCGGGTGTTCTCCAACGTGAGCTACACCGCGGGGACGGGTATCAATTTTCTCCTCGGGGTGGCGCTGTTCTCCGGCGCGTACATCTTCTCGCTGTTCTGCGGGACCGTGATGCATTACACCGCGCTGCAGATTGGCAAGGTGTTTCTCACCGCGGGGCTCGTCCAGATTGTTCTCATGCCCCTGTTGGGACGCTTTGGCGCCAAGGCCGACGGGAGGGTTCTCGTCGCCTTTGGCATCCTGGTCACCAGCTTTTCTCTCTGGCAAAACGCCCACCTCACCGCCGCCGTGGGCTTCTGGGATCTTACCTACCCCCAGATGATCCGGGCTTTCGGCATGGGTTTTATTTTCATTCCCCTCTCCGTCATCGCTTTGTCCGATCTACCGTCTCGTCAACGCGGCGGCGCCACGGGGCTCTTCAATCTCACCCGCGAAGTCGGCGGATCCATCGGTACAGCCTGGATGGGAACCCTCCTCGACGGGCACATTCGCTTCCACACGACGACCCTGGCCTCCCACGTTGACGTTTACAATCAAGCCACCCAAGAACAACTTCGCACGCTCGAAGTCGGCCCTGGCGCTGGAACGCCGTCACCGTTTGACACCGCCGCGGAGATCTTGAATCTACGCATTGGCTTTCAAGCCCTGGTCCTCGCGTTTGACGACGCCTTCATGCTTACGGCCATGTTGTTTGTATCCGGCGTCGTCCTGGTGTTTCTGCTGAAACGCCCACGCCCTGGTGTCGCCGTCGCTGGAGCCCATTGACCTCTAGAGTACCGTACCGTCTCCCGGAGACCGCCATGATCCATCGTGCATCCGTTACACTCTCTCTTTCGCTTTCACTCTTTCTTCCAAGGCTGGCGCTTGCCCAGACCGACACCCCGCCAACGCGTGAGGCGCCCGAGGCATCGCAGACTGAAGAGTCACGTGCCCTCGCCCAACGCCTCGACGCCCTCCTCGGTCGCACGGACGGAATCACTTCGGACACCGTCGCCCATGCCGCCGCGGGGACAAGCTTTGACCTCCGCGCCCGCCGCGAAGACATCGCCGCAGCCGTCGCCGGGGTCGATCAGGCCCTCGCGGCGTATCTTCCCAGACTCTCCCTCATGGGTCGGTACACCCGTCTCTCGGACATCACGCTTCCGTCCCTCGGCAACCTTGTTGCTGCGCCGAGTGCCGCACCGGGACTCATCGCGCAGGGGACGCCCTTGCTGAATGTTCCGCTGTCTTTCGTGACGTACTTTCCCGATAACTTTACCCTTGAGGCGACGCTGGCGATCCCAGTGTCCGACTACCTTTTTCGCCTGCCACAATCGTACAGTGCCGCCCGGAGTTCGGTTCGTGCGGCAGAACTCACGGCACTCGCTACCCGTCTTCGGGTTGAGACCGACGCGCGGCTTGCGTACTACACCTGGGTACGCGCGCGACTCCAGGTCGCCGTCGCAGAACAAGCACTCGAACAAGCGCACGGACACCTCACGGACGTCCGGCATTCGTTCGACGTCGGGGTAGTTTCCCGCGCCGACGTCCTACGCGTGGAGTCTCAAGTCGCCACGGCTGAACTCCTCGTGGCCCGCGCCCGCAGCCTCGAATCCGTCACGTCCACGAGCGTACAGACTGCGATGCACACCGAGGCTCCGCGTACGATGGAGATCGGTGAAGACGTCCGTGGAGACATTCCGGGTCTCGCAGGCGCGACCACGGCGGACGCCCTGGTGGATGAGGCCTACCACGCCCGCGCCGAACTACAGTCTTTGGAGGTGCAGGCCAACGCGCTGCGGGATCAAGCGCGGGCGACCCGAGGTTCTGCCTACCCGCGGCTCGATGCCCTGGGCGAGGTTCAGTACTCCGACCCGAACTCACGATATTTTCCGCCGCAGCAGGAGTTTGCTGGCTCCTGGTCGCTGGGCGCGCAGATCACTTGGTCGCCCAACGATGCGCTGACGGCATCCGCCGCGGGCCGACAGATCGAAGCACGAATGCGAGGACTGCTGGAACAACGCCAAGCTGCCATGGATGGCATTCGCGCCGAGGTCGTTGCAGCGTGGGAGGCCGCGCGCGAAGCCGAAGCCGCCGTGGCTTCAGGCGCACGGGGACTAGCTTCGGCTGAAGAAGGCTACCGCGTGCGCCGCGAACTATTTCGCAACGGGCGAGCGACGAGCGTAGAGCTTACCGACGCCGAGACGGATCTCACCCACGCACGGCTGGACGCCCTCAACGCGCGGGTCGATCAGCGCGTGGCGCGCGTGCGGCTCCTCCACGCAACAGGCCGGGACGAACGCTAGGACAGTCCTCGGCCTTCTCGGATTGCGCTCTTGTAACCGTAGCGTTCGTGGTGGTACGTCCAGGGACGACCCCCGGAGACGCTGTACGATGGGACGCGCAGAGCACCTTCTCCCGGTCCGGGCGCTCGCGACAATCGTTGTCGTCGCCCGGGCTCTTGTCGCCGACGCGCAGAGCACCGCACCCGCCCATGCGTCTACGCCGTCGGTGGATGCACCGACGCCCCCCGCGACGGCCTCCACGACGCCCGTTGTTACGCCCACCGTCACGCCCGCGGCACACCCACCCGACGAGGGGACCTTGGTGGAGGTAGTGTTTCCCGGGGAGATCCAGTTACGGTACACGACCTTCAGTGATATTCCCTTGGCGGCTCCAGCGGGGACGGGGTTGCCGGCAAGTCTCGGTCAAAACTCGTACTTCGAGCACTGGTTTCGCTTTCGTCCCGAGATGCGTATCGGCGAACGCTTCAAGATCGTGACGGAGTTTGACTTCGCACGGATCGTCCTTGCCGACAACGACGCGCAGGGCGTGGCGTACACACCCGAAGCGCGCAACACTTCGCTCCCGTACGGTGTCGTACAGTTTCGACAGGCCTACGCTGAATGGCGAGCGCCATTTGGGCTTGTCCGCGTAGGGCAACAGACCTTTCACTGGGGCTACGGGATTCTCGCCAACGACGGAGAACACACTCCGGTGTTTGGGGACTACCGCTACGGAGACCTAGTGGAGAGGGTATCGTTTGCGACGCGTCCCGCGGGCGAGGCGAGTCCCTTTGTTCTCGCCGTCGCGGGAGATCTTGTGTACCGCGACCGGCTTGCAGACCTCACCCAGGGCGATCGTGCATGGCAGGGCGTCCTCGCGGCGTTTTACCAACAACCGGGCTGCCGCTCGGATTGCGAACGACGACGTCTGGGTGTCCTCGCGGTGTACCGCGGACAGAGCTTTGCAGACGGAAGTACCCTCGAAGCTCTCGCGGGAGACGTCACCGCTCGGTGGGAATGGCCTCAGCCCGACAGGGTTGGCAAGGTGTTCGCGGGCTTTGAACTCGCCGTGATCTCGGGCAGCACCAACGTGGCGAGCACCCTCACCGTTCCAACCCAGAACATTCTCGAAGTGGGCGCCGTGGGCGAACTTGGGATCGAACGCCCCGGGCGCTATCACATTGCCCTGGAGGGAGGCTACGCATCGGGAGACAGCAACCCCGTGGACGACCAGCAGCGACGCTTCACCTTCAATCCTGGTTACCGCGTGGGGCTCATTCTCTTTCCTGAAGTATTACAATGGCAAACTGCTCGTAGTGCAGCAATCGCAGGCGCGCCATCCCTCACCGCAAGAGTCCCCCGTGGGACGTCTCTCGTCCCCACCTGGGGGGGCGTTGCCGGCGCAGCGTATCTGTATCCCAACGCCACGATCGACCTCGGGAGATACTTTGACATCCGTGCCGCCATGGTGATTGCGATGACCACGAGCGACAACGTCGATCCGGTTTCCACCACCCTTGTGGGCTCTCCACGGAATTACCTTGGCGGTGATCCAACGCGACATGACCTCGGCGTAGAGTTCGACTTCGGACTTGGGGCCCACCATCCAATGTCGTCCACCGTCACTCTCCTGGGAGGATTGCAGGGTGGCGTGTTGCTGCCTGGCCATGCCCTCGACGCCATAGGTGCCGTCGGGATGAAACCCATCGGCCTCGCGACCGCTCGCGCGGGACTACAGTTCTAGGTCGCCGCCATGAGATCTCTTTGCCTCCCAAGCGCATTCGTGTTTGCCATCGTCATCGGATGTACGGGTGGAGACCCGATCGACGAATCTCCGACGTCTGTACGATCGGCGTCGGGCCAGGGTCCCACGGTCGTCTGGGATCCCACACGACAGCCCTTTTCCGAAATTCCTCTCCCCAACGACGTTGCGACTTCCCCTGATCCGAGTTCTCCTACGGGTCTCAGGGTCAACGTCTCCATCGTCGCGCCGACGTCCTTCGACCGGACCACTCGTGCGGGGTTTGACCTCCTAGACGGCTGGGGAACCTACCAACCCGCCACCGTGGCCTTTGATGCAGACATCGACATCGGGAGTCTTCTCCAGCGGATGCGTGGTGACAACCATCGCTTCGCCGACGACCCTGTGTATCTCATCAGCCTCGCCACCGGGATCCCCATTCCGTTGGACGTTGGGGATGGCGACTATGCGTACAACCTCGCAGACCCAAACGGGTACTGGCCCAACGATCCCCGTGCCGGAGAACCCAACGCGATTTTCGAGACCGTCGACGAAGACGTGAACCACAACGGCATCCTCGACCCTGGTGAAGACACCAACTTCGATGGCATTCTCAACCATGCGGCCGTATTTCCACCGGGTTCTTCTCCGCAAGATCATCTAACCCCGTTCTGGGAGCCCGACTCCCACACCCTCATCCTCCGCCCGTTGCTCCCGCTCGAAGAACGCACGCGCTACGCCGTGGTGCTCACCGATCGCCTTCGGGGAGCCAACGGACCCGTGCGTTCGCCCTTTCCTGCTCCCACACTCCCGGCGCAGGCGAGTGTTCTCTCGGCTCTCGATACGATCTTTAGGGACAGGCACCCGGAGTACTACGGCGGGCTGGTGTTTCACCCGCGCGACGGGGTCACAGATCCGCCCACTGCCGACCACGTTGTCTTTGCGTGGACGTACACCACGGAGACTACGGTGTCCGCGATGCGAGACCTTCGCGCGGGGCTCTATGGCCAAGGCCCGTACGCACGTACCCTCGCGCCGTATACACCCGACATCACGCCCGTGAACATTCCGATGGGCAGCGGTTGCACCGCCGACCAGACCGCGCGACCGTACATTCTTCGCGGTGCAGCTTTGAGCGCCTTTGTCTCAGCGCTTGCCGCGCAAGAAGGCCCATCTGGCGCGGCGGGTGACCGCGAAGCGCGGTGGTACCACTACGTCGACTACGTCGTCGCAGGAACCTACCGCACGCCGTACCTCATGGGCGATCCGCGCAGTACGGATCCCTACGCCCTCGCGATTCTCGACCCCTCCACCGGGTCCATTCCGACGCTTGGCGAAGACACGGTCCAGTGGTTTCTCGCGGTGCCCAAAGCGCTCCGCGGGGCGCACGCGCCGTTTCCCGTCGCGTTGTACGGCCATGGATATTCGGGGCAGGTGGAGGACACGATCTCCAATGCGCCCGACTTTGCCGCGCAGGGTGTCGCGCTATTAGGTATCAATGGTCCGGGGCACGGAATTCCCTTCAACAGCGCACAACGAGCGACGGCACAGACGCTTCTCAATGGACTGTGCCTTGGCGGCCTCGGTGGACCCATCTTGCATGATCGCGCGCGGGACCTTGACGGCGATGGCGTCAACGATCCCGGTGGAGACTTCTGGACCGCTTATGTGTTCCACACGCGGGACATGGTACGGCAGATGGCCCTGGATTTCATGCAGATCGTACGCGCGTTTCGGAGCTTTGATGGTCGTACGCTTGCGGCCGATGACTACAACCAGGACGGGATGATCAACGACCTTGCGGGTGACTTCAACGGTGATGGCACAGTGGATGTCGGCGGTCCCGACGGAAGGTACTACATCACAGGGCAGTCCCTGGGTGGGATCATGTCAATGATCGTAGGCGGGGCTGAACCCATGGTGCGTGCAGCAGTGCCAGTGTCTGGCGGTGGAGGGCTTACGGATATCGCCCTGCGGTCGGTCCAGGGAGGCGTGCGCGAGGCGGTGTTTCTACGGATGATGGGGCCCATCGTGGAGTCCATCCCGGCAAGTGCTTACACGCCCAACCATGGGATGACGACGACGTCGTGTCACCCGGGACAAAACTCTCTGCGGTTCTACCTCCCTGACGTCAACCGTGTCGGACAGTTGGAATTTGCCTGCCTCGACGTGGGAACGACCCCCAGCGCACCGGGAAACGTGACGATTCAGTCGGGCGATGACGTTGCGCTGATCAACCGGAGGACGGGCGTGGTTCGCTGTGCGCGTGCGGGAATGGACGGAACGTTTCGCGTCGCCGTGGCGACGGATGCCGACGATCCGCTCTCGCTCGTGGTGTTCAACGGCTCAGTAATCCGAGATTTTGGCACCTGCACCGCGACGACCAGCGCCGTCATCAAGGGCACCATCCAGACTTGGCAGGTGGTATCCGGCGACTGCGGCATCGGCTGTGGAGCCGTCGCCCAAACCGCAACATCGGGACAGTCGCCGGAGGTGTGGTCTACGCGCGGCGCAGACCTCACAGCGCCTACCGAAGGCATGGGCCTTCGGCGTCAGAGTCCTGAGCTTCGTCGGTATCTTTTTCTTACGCAGGCCGCTGTCGATCCGGCCGACCCGATTTCGTACGCGCCGCTGTTTCTCCGCCAGCGACCGAGCGACGCGGCCCAGCACGCGGCCCTGGTGATCAATACCCTCGGTGACCAGGCCGTCCCTGTAAGCACGGGCAATGCCTTTGCGCGGGCCATGGGGGTCCTGCCTTTTCTCGCCCCCGACGCTCCTGTCGCATACCGGGATCTTGCCACCCCGATGAGTCTCTTGTCTGTGTACACCCGTACGCCGGACACCATGCTCGTCGACCGCGGCGTGATCGAAGGGATCTCCCGGTTCGACCGCTTTCCGTCTGCCAGCGATCCTGGCGCGCTTTTTGATGTCGACAACCTCTCCGAAGGGATGCAGGGCTTTGGTCAACAAACCCTCACGCTGGCGTTGCGTCTCGTGCGTATGGCATCCCTTGCAGTCGGCACCGACGATGCGGCTCTCGCGGTTGTGTGGACGCCCACACTTGGTGGGAGATGGTCAGGTGCAACAGGTCCCGTCGATGCGTTGCTCAACGCCGATACTTCTGAAGATGGAAAGCACGGCTATGACAACCCTGACCCGTCTCGCCCATGGGATCCAGGAACGTACCTTCAGACAGTCATCGCACGGTTCTTCAGTACGGACGGTCAGGACGTGTACTACCGCAGCCACCCGATGCGGCACGAGTGTGCGGCGACGGCTACCTGCGACTTCATTCCACCACTGCCGCCGTGACGGGGCGTTGTATTCACTCAGCCCAGCGGCGTGTCGTTGGCGAGCGCCGCACTGTCCGCCAGGAAGGGATCGTCGTCGATGAGGTCCACACCGTTGCGTGCAAATCGTCGCGCCGCCGCGGCGGGACGGCCGTCGTGTGAGTGGGTGAACGACCACTGAGCGTGGCGTACAAGCAACGCGAGGGCAAGCGATCGACCAAGGGTGAGTGCAAAGCGACGTGCGCCGGCTTCGAGCGTTGCGAGATCGTGGGAGACAGCCTCGGCAAACCACCGCCGCGCATGCGCGATCGCCTCTCGGGCGGCGCTCGCGGGACGACCGAGGGAAGAGTCTCCGAGAGCAGTCGCGGTCAGAGCTTCGACCTCAGAGATCAATACGGCGAGACCTTCGCCACGTGCGAGTGCGCGGAGTACGTCCAGCGCCAGGACGTTTGTGGTCCCCTCCCAGATAGGGAGTACTTGCGCGTCGCGAAGCAGCATCGGGAGACCGGTGTCTTCGACGTAGCCAGCGCCGCCAAAAGCCTCGAGGACTTCAGACGCCACCGCCACGGCCTGCTTGCCCGTCGTGAGCTTGGCCAGCGGGGTAACCAGTCGCAGCAACTCCGCGGCGTGGGCATCGAGGGTCGATCGCTCATCGCGTCCCAAGAGTTCAGCGGCAAAGAACGCGAGGTGAAATCCCGCTTCATATTCAGCCTGAACGCCCGCGAGGGTGTCTGTGTGCAAGGGCTTGTCTTGAAGGCGCGCGCCAAAGGCCACGCGGTGGCGAGCGTAATCCTGGGCCAGTGCGATGCACCTGCGCATCCCAGACACTGCAGAAACGGCATTCCACGTACGGGTGATGGTAAGCATCGGGGTGATGGCCCGCACACCGCCGGTTTTCCCTGCGACAAGCACCGCAGGCGTACCCACAAGGGTGATCTCGGCCGTGGGCACCTTGCGCGTACCGAGCTTGTCCTTAAGCCGATTGATCTGGATGTTTCGCAACCGACCATGGTCGTCACGGGTCTCAACGTAAAACAACGCGAGACCTTTACCTCCCGGCGGGTTGTCCGTCGGGCGCGCGAGGGTCAACGCCATTTGCGCAGTCGTTGCGCTGGTAAACCACTTGGTCCCGTACAAACGCCACTGACCGTCTTCACACCGTGCAACGGCCTCTGAGAGACCCACGTCGGAGCCACCCGTGCGTTCAGTCATCCATTGTCCCGACGTCCAGGCCTTGGCTGGATCACGGCTCGTAAGTCTCGGGACGGCGTGTTCGATCAACGGGATGTTCTTGTGGGCGATCAAGGTACGCGCGGCACCGTCGGTCATGGCCAATGGGCAGGTGTACACATCGGTCGATGGGTTGAAGAGATGCACCACGGCAAACTGGTGTACCCGGGCATACACACCGTGGGCGGGCTCGTAAGCGGCTGCCACGACGCCTTCTTCGGCAGCCAGCGTACCTGCGCGCTGCCAGAGGGGCGTGACTTCGATAGTGTCTACCCTGTGGCCCCATGGATCCCATGAGACCAGGCGTGGTTCTTGGTGCAGATCTGCACGTTGGAGGGCGTACAATTCGCCACCGGAGAGCCTGCCAAGAGCATGGAGTGACGGCTCGATCGCTGCATGAATCTCTCGTGGAAGCACCCTGGCGAGGTACCCACGCAGCACACGATCGTCCGTGTATTGATTGCCCAGCGTGGGTGCTTGCTGAAAAAAATCCATGAAGCCAACCTCCTGTTCGATGCGGCGCCCACGGCGACGAGAACCGCCGACCGACCTCGGTTCGCAGCACCCGGAGGGTACACCCCGCGGGGCAACCAAGGGAAGGAGCGATGTGCCCTGACGAATGATAGAGTTTCATCGTGCGGGTTCCGTGCCGGGCGTTGCGTTCACCCGGAGGTACGGATGGAATTGAAGTACGCTCGATGCGCAGGGCCAGATGTGCACAAGGACACCGTGGTTGCCTGCCTACGGGTCGAGGAGTGCGGTCGCG
>VFSW01003531.1_pt1 | contig 23428 bp, 29 predicted proteins | sample 5358111 | NCBI WGS metagenome assembly VFSW01 (sample SAMN11554181, study PRJNA540505) | mine drainage metagenome | isolation source: sediment from site ElyBrook_90M | place: USA: Ely Copper Mine, Vershire, VT | collected 2017
TGCCCAGCCATCGTTCTATCGCTTCTGTGCTGTGTGCAATGCTGGCGCTTTTGGCGTCGCTCGTCCCCAGCGTGAGAAACAATTGGCGCGCCATGGTGTTGTTGCTGAATTTGTTGATATCGCGGATTATTTCCGACAGCGGTGGTGAGAGATGGGTGGAAAAAACGGACAGGGTAGCGGGTGCTATGCCTGAGCGCACATGGCCTTGAATCTGGCCTCCTAACTCTTGCCATAATGCGGCAAATACGGCGAAAAAATATTCATTTGTCGGTAAAAGTGAAAAATAGTCCTGTTGCTCACCGCAGTTAGCCGGGATACTGCCTTCCAGTATGATGTTGTGGCCATCCAGGCGCGACTGGTAGGCATCTTCGCCGTTGCAGGGCAAGTTTGCCGAGGTGGTGATGCGATTGATCAACTGGTATCCGTACAGTTCGGGTTCCAGCAGTGCGGTGGTTTGCGGGCCGTTCGGCAGCAGACGCAGGTGCAGGGCATTGAAATTGAGCAGCAGTGCCTTGGGGCCGACGTTATAGGCGCGATTTGGCTTGTTGTCGAATGCCGCAGGATCATAGCGATCATCTGCAAAAAAACTGCTATCAAGCACGATATCGCCGCGAATTTCTCGTAATCCGCGCTGGCGTAACTCGCGCAGCCACAACCAGAATGCTTCTATGGTGAGCTTGGGATCGCCATAACCTTTAAAGACAACATTGCCGTTTAAAATCCCGTTTTCCAGCTTGCCATCGAGATAGGCTTCTGTCTTCCAGCGATACGCAGGCCCCAGTATTTCAAGCCCGGCATAGGTGGTGAGCAGCTTCATGGTTGAAGCCGGATTCATCGCGCGATCAGCGTTGAGACTGATGAGCGGACGAGATTTTCCTGCCTCGCGCACTTCTATGGCGACGGCGTCGATCGGGATGCCGGCCTTTTTGAGCTCCAGTCTGACAGAATCGGGCAGTTGTGCGGCCTGAGCATTCAGGATGAACGAAAATATAAATAACGATAATATTGTTCTCATGTCAGAGACTCGACGATAAGCTGTGTGCGTTCGACCAGCTGCTGCATTTCATCTTCATCGATGATGTAGGGTGGCATGAAATAAACGGTTTTCCCCATCGGGCGCAACAACAACTCGTGTTGCAAGCCAAGTTGGAAACAGCGTTGCGCAAAATCCGCGTGCGGGGACGCCACTTCGAATGCCCATATCATGCCGGTGTTGCGCCAATTTTTAACGGAGGGAAGTTCACGCAACGGTTGCGCGCTACGATTAAAAAAATCTGCTTTGTGGCGATTAACAGCCAGCACATCGTCCTGTATAAAGATATCCAGCGTGGCAAGCGCTGCGCGGCAGGCCAGCGGGTTGCCGGTGTAGGAGTGCGAATGAAGAAAACCGCGGGCAACCTCATCGGCATAGAAAGCCTGATAGATATTGTCTGTCGTCATCACGACTGACAAAGGCAAATAACCTCCGGTGATGCCTTTGGATAGCAGCAAAAAATCGGGTGTAATTTCGCCCTGTTCGCATGCAAACATCGTGCCTGTCCTGCCCATACCCACCGCAATCTCATCGGCTATAAGGTGCACGTTGTATTGATCGCAAAGCTGGCGTGCAAGCTTAAGATATATCGGGTGGTACATCGCCATGCCTGCGGCACCCTGTACCAGCGGCTCGATGATGAAGGCGGCAAGCTGTTTATGATGCTGTTGCAAGTGTTCATCCAGTGCATCAGCGCAGCGCATCGCGTAGGCTTCGCTTGTCTCGCCTTCGGCAGCGTTACGCCAGTCAGGGCACATCACCGTTGCCTGCTGGCGGATCAGAGGGCCATAAGCGTCCCGGAATAACGCTACATCTGTTACCGACAGCGCACCCAGCGTTTCGCCGTGATAACTGTTTTGCAGGCTGATGAAGTTTGTTTTAGTCGTATATCCTGTATTGCGCCAGTAGTGTGCGCTCATTTTGAGTGAAATTTCGGTGGCTGATGCGCCGTCCGAACCATAGAAGCAGTGTCCGAGGCCGCTGGGTGCGAGTTCACGCAATCGCTCGGAGAGTTCGATCACGGGTTCATGGGTGAATCCTGCAAGCATCGCATGTTCCAGCTTCTCAAGCTGGTCTCGCAACGCAGCATTGATGCTGGGATTGCTGTGGCCGAACAAATTGACCCACCATGAACTCACCGCGTCCAGATACTTTTTTCCATCAAAGTCATATAGCCATACCCCCTGTCCGCGCACAACAGGTATCAGCGGAAACGTTTCATACTGTTTCATCTGCGAGCATGGATGCCAGACGGCTGACAAAGAGCGCCTGATCAGGTCGGCATTGCCTAGTATATATTTTTGCATCAGCGAATGATAAACGAATTTTTAGTGTGCAGAACTTTAGTTGGCTTGACGGGTGACGCTATCGTCCGTAAAGGCAGTTCATGGCATTCTGGATGTGAAAATCCCCAATCCTGCTGGATTGGGCGGCCATTTGACGTGCAAAATGATGGCAATATCATGACAAAGAATAGTTGCATTGCTTTGAGTATTTCTCCATCTGTGGCATCCTTCGCACCTTATGTATGCAAAATGCATCGCACGGATGTTTGCGGGCGACAGTTGGAGGATGGCAGTAATGAAGTGTGTAGATGATTTCCGCCTGCGCTTAGGTTCGCGCGAATTGGTGCCGATTATGATAGGTGGTATGGGTGTGGATATTTCTACCGCCGAATTGGCGCTGGAAGCGGCACGCCTGGGCGGCGTCGGGCATATTTCCGACGCGATGCTGCCGACTGTGACCGACAAACGCTACAAGACGAAGTTTGTCAGCGACAAGCAAAAGCAATATAAATTGAACATCACGCAAGTGGATAAGTCGATCGTGCAGTTCGATCTGGCGCAAGTCTCTGAGGCGACACGTCTGCATGTTAGCAAGACCATGGAGGCCAAACGCGGCGAAGGCATGATCTTCGTCAACTGCATGGAAAAACTCACCATGAATGCGCCGCGTGAAACCTTGCGCGTGCGTCTGAACGGCGCGCTGGATGCCGGTATCGATGGCATTACCCTGAGTGCCGGTTTGCACCTGGGTTCATTCGAATTGATAAAAGACAACCCGCGCTTTCGAGATGTCAGGCTGGGCATCATCGTCTCGTCGCTGCGCGCGCTTATCCTGTTCCTGCGAAAAACAGCGCGTCTGAATCGTTTGCCTGACTTTATCGTGGTTGAAGGTCCTCTGGCAGGTGGCCATCTGGGGTTCGGTATGGACTGGGCGCAATATGACCTGCATACCATTGTTGTAGAAATTATTGCGCACCTGAAAAGTGAGCATCTGGACATCCCCGTCATCGCGGCGGGCGGAATCTTTACGGGCAGTGATGCGGTAGATTTTCTGGAGCACGGCTGTGCGGGTGTGCAGGTGGCGACGCGCTTTACGGTATCTAAAGAGTGCGGCATCCCTGAAAAAGTTCAGCAGGAATATTACAAGGCGACTGAAGATCAGATGGAAGTGAATACCACTTCGCCTACCGGTTACCCGATGCGCATGATCAGCACCAGTCCGTCCATTGGTTCCGGGATACGCCCGAACTGTGAAGCCTACGGTTATCTGCTCGACGGCAATGGCGGTTGCGCTTACATCGATGCATACAACCGCGTGGTCGCGGCGAATCCCGATGCCAAGAAAATTTCCGTGATGGATAAGACTTGTCTGTGCACTCACATGCGCAATTATGACTGCTGGACCTGCGGTCACTATACTTATCGCCTCAAGGATACTACGCATCGCAATGAGGATGGCACTTACCAGATTCTGTCTGCGGAACACATATTTCACGACTATCAGTTCAGCAAAGATAACAAGGTGGCACTGCCGCCGAAAAAATAAATTTCACGTTCACCCTTGAAATGCTTGGTAGCCATCCCCACTGTAGTCGCCAGCGGGCGGAACGTCTGTTTTGCCTCTGCATTTAATTCAACTCATTGATTCAGGAGAAACAAGTATGAAAATTCGTCCTTTGAACGATCGTGTCATCGTCAAGCGTATGGAAGAAGAGCGTAAAACTGCTTCCGGTATCGTGATTCCGGATGCTGCCACCGAGAAACCGGATCAAGGCGAAATCATCGCCGTGGGCAACGGCAAAGTAGGTGATGACGGCAAATTACAAGCGATGACCGTCAAAGTGGGTGACCGTGTGCTGTTCGGCAAATATGCCGGCCAGGCCTTCAAGATGGACGGCCAGGAATACATGACCATGCGCGAAGATGACATCATCGGCATCGTCGAAGCCTAAGCACACAATCAATTTCAGGAGAACAGAACATGGCAGCTAAAGACGTAAAATTTCACGACGCCGCACGCAGTAAGATGGTAGTCGGTGTGAACATTCTGGCTGATGCAGTCAAAGTTACGCTGGGCCCCAAGGGTCGCAACGTAGTGCTCGACCGCTCATATGGCTCACCCACCATCACCAAGGATGGCGTATCTGTCGCTAAAGAGATCGAGCTGAAAGACAAGTTCGAAAACATGGGCGCGCAAATGGTCAAGGAAGTGGCTTCCAAGACTTCCGATGTAGCAGGTGACGGCACCACCACGGCGACCGTACTGGCGCAATCCATCGTCATGGAAGGCATGAAGTTTGTTGCAGCCGGAATGAACCCGATGGATCTGAAGCGCGGCATCGACCAGGCGGTAATCGCTGCGGTTGCAGAATTGAAAAAGATTTCCAAGCCATGCACCACCAGCAAGGAAATCGCACAGGTCGGCAGCATATCTGCCAACTCGGATACCGTGATCGGCGAGAAGATCGCCGCTGCGATGGAAAAAGTCGGCAAGGAAGGCGTGATCACCATTGAAGACGGCACCGGCCTGGAAGACGAGCTGGACATCGTTGAAGGTATGCAGTTCGATCGCGGCTATCTGTCACCTTACTTCATCAACAACCAGGATCGTCAGCTGGCATTGATGGAGAATCCTTACATCCTGTTGCATGACAAGAAGGTTTCCAATATTCGCGACCTGCTGCCTATCCTGGAGCAAGTTGCCAAGGCTGGACGTCCATTGCTGATCATCGCTGAAGATGTAGATGGCGAAGCGCTGGCAACTCTGGTGGTCAACAACATTCGCGGCATTCTGAAGACGGTTGCTGTCAAGGCGCCGGGTTTCGGCGATCGTCGCAAGGCGATGCTGGAAGACATCGCGATTCTGACCGGCGGCACTGTGATCGCTGAAGAAGTCGGTCTGACACTGGAGAAAGCGACGCTGGCTGAACTGGGTCAGGCCAAGCGCATCGAAGTGGGCAAGGACAACAGCATCATCATCGACGGCGCAGGCAAGGAAGAAGCGATCAAGGGTCGCATCAGCCAGATCAACAAGCAGGCTGAAGAGTCAACCAGCGATTACGACAAGGAAAAGCTGCAAGAGCGCAAGGCCAAGCTGGCCGGCGGCGTGGCAGTGATCAAGGTCGGTGCCGCAACTGAAGTTGAGATGAAGGAAAAGAAGGCGCGCGTGGAAGATGCATTGCACGCAACCCGTGCCGCTGTTGAAGAAGGCATCGTCCCCGGCGGTGGTGTGGCTTTGCTGCGCGCCAAGGTGGCCGTATCCGGACTGAAGGGCGACAATCACGATCAGGACGCAGGTATCACGATCGTGTTGCGCGCGATGGAATCTCCACTGCGTGCTATCGTGTCCAATGCTGGCGATGAGCCGTCTGTGGTTGTGAACAAAGTCTCTGAAGGCAAGGGAAGCTTCGGTTACAACGCGGCCACCAGCGAGTATGGCGACATGCTGGCGATGGGCGTGGTTGATCCAACCAAGGTGACGCGCGTTGCATTGCAAAATGCGGCGTCTATCGCCGGTCTGATGCTCACTACTGCATGCATGGTTGCCGAGTTGCCGGAAGACAAGCCGGCTGGTGGCGGCGGCATGGGCGGCGGCATGGGCGGCATGGAAGGCATGATGTAACTCAATCGCTGTCTGAATGATTCAGCAAACCCCGCCGCGGCGGGGTTTTGTATTGCTGTTCTTCGGAAAGTCGGTATAATGCGCGGCTCTCGAACTTGAAAGTGTTGTTTTCAGGTCTTCGTGGAGTGTTTGGCCTGGTAGCTCAGTCGGTAGAGCAGAGGATTGAAAATCCTTGTGTCGGTGGTTCGATTCCGCCCCGGGCCACCAAATAAATCAAGGGGTTGCAGAAATGCAGCCCTTTTTGTTTTTTGATGTTTTGTAATATGTCACCAATATGTCACCGCGATTTATCAATTCCGCGCTACCTCACAGCACACACAAAATAAAAACCGCCTGACTGTTTCCGGTTCAAGCGGTCGGGGTAGCAGTTACATTGCCGTAATGTAGCTGCCAACCTCCCGGCAATACCATGGTGATGCAAGACCGCCCCTCCGCGCAAAGCGTCCCATGTGTTTGACGTAGTGCTGATAGATAATTACTATGTGTCAAAGCATTCAACAGCGCTGTATAGGCATAAACTTGGGATGACCATGAAAATTCTTTTTGTTCTGATACTGGTTTTTGCCTCCGCCGCTTTGCAAGCTACGCCCGACAATAACATTATGAGCGCCCAAGCTGTTTATCGAAAAGCATCCCTCTCAGTAGTCAAGATTGTTTCCACTTTAAACGATGGTACATTACAAGGTAGCGGAGTTGTAATCGCGAACGGTGGAAAGATAAAGGATAGTCGAAAGCCGATAAATGAAAAGAACATGACGCTAATAAATTCAATTATCGCAACGAATGCTCACGTTGTCAGTCGCGCAACCAGCGTGATGGTCGTTTACAAAGGGAAGTCGCATAAGGCGGATATTTCCTTTGTCGATGATAAGTCCGATATTGCAATTTTGCAGGTTGATGACTTAATTGTGCCGAAATTGCAAACATCTACTCATGATGCCGTCAGCATCGGAGACAAAGTATATGCAATTGGTTCACCACTTGGGCTAGACAATTCTTTATCGGAAGGCATCGTGTCCGGCATACGTGAGTCCGATGGCATCAAATATATCCAAACTACAGCGTCAATTTCACCAGGCAATAGTGGCGGAGGATTATTCGATGAACATGGTGTTTTAGTCGGAGTCACCAGTTTTAAAATGAAAAATGGAGAAAACTTAAATTTTGCGCTGAGCACAGAAACTCTGATGAAAGAATTGGATGGCTATGCGTCTACTATTGTGTTGAATCCGTCCTCTAACAATATTCCGCCAGTCATTGCGGCTCTGCTTGATGACGCTTCCGGAAGAGGTAAGCTGACTCGGTTTTTTACATTAACAACCGACAACGGAAAGAGTTGGTTCGATACGAACATCGATGCGGAACGCTCAGTGCTTAAAACAAACAATTCTATCTATGATGCCAATTGGATGAATCGCATGGCACAAAAGTACAGTGAATTCGCTGCTTCCGAGCAAAATGATGTCGCCAAAAATCCTGCTCCTGCCTCTACTCCAGTCGCGCACGTTGTGAAGCTCAATTGTAACTTTTATAACATATACGGTACAAATATGGACGGGTTGGTTCGTGTCGATTTTGATAAATCAACTGTCAATGGAAACCAAGCTGATATTACTGAAGATTACATCAGGTGGAACGTGCGGTTTCCCAACGGAACCCAAGGAGCATGTGAAATAAATAGGGTATCAGGGGCTATTCACGTAAAGTCCCCCCCTGACCCAAAGCTAGGATACCTCCCGCCGTCTTCGGGTGCATGTACAGTAGTAACCCGCAAACAGTTCTAGCACCCTTTCCAGAAAATGTTCCGCCAACTATTTCAAGTAGTTTCGATAAATGAGAAGCCTTCTACCCGTACACTCACTAAAGGAGAACACAATGAAATTCAGTATTTTTGTAAGTGCTCTGGCAGTGGTGTTTACAAGCGTTTTTTCTATGAATTCAATCGCGTGCTCTTTCGATACAGATTGCCAACCTGGCAGTCAGTGTCTCAAGGCATCTGGTTCAATATACGGCACTTGTGTTGGCGGTATATCGCCTGGCAACAGAAATGACCAACAACCCGTTAAAGCACCATTAGATATAAATGGCACATATGGCAACACATGCTCATTTGATACTGACTGCGGACCCGGTTCTGTATGCGCCAAGACCAGCGGAATATATGGGACATGCCTGCGGGGCAGATAAATGTCTTTATCGCCTTCGCTTCTTCCAATGTTGGATGCACATTGTCGCGCGGTAACGTCGTATCACCACGGAGACTATCAGTAACGATAGGCGACCGAGCTTCTAATTTTGCGGCATGTCCACCGTTGCGCTTCCCCATATCCCGCAACATCTCACGCGCGCCCGTACCGCCTTAGGATTTCTTAGGATTTCGTGCGCACTTACCGCAGCATCTCACGCGTGCGCGTATTGTTGGGCTAAATTGCTCGCGCGCGTGCGCGTAGTGTGTAGTGCACAGAGATTGTTGAGTAATGTTGAGGTGGCCTCGCGCGTGCGCGCGTACATGTCTTTCTGAAACTACAGACTTATGCGCCTGATTATTCACTTACGGTTTCCAGACTCGAAATACGTGAACGCTTTCACGCGCGTGCGCGCGTATTGCTCACTGCATAAGGCGCTCTCACGCGCGTGCGCGCGCGTAGTGCTCCGATAAATCGGGTTTGACAGCATTGTCAAAGTCAAACATCATCATCACGCGTTTCCGGAAACGTTTCTTTTATGCCAGTTCACCAGCAGCTTGGTTGCAATCTCCAGGGCTTCATAAGTGGGGATATTCCTTGCCTTGGCAACATCCCGCAATCGCTTGATAGTGGCTTCATCTGCGACTATCTCTATGCGATGGTAACCAAGTTCTGCAACGCTTTGCCGGAAGCGCCTGACACGCTCGGTTGAAGGCTGTTTTTCCTGCATCATGTTTTCGTCATTCTTCATTTGTTTCCCTTCCTGCATTAACCATCTCCCTTAATACGTCCCGGCAATCCCGCGCCATGAATGCAACGCCACCAGCCCGGCGGATGCGTTCAAGAAATACCGCCTGTTCCGGCCTTAACTTGCCCTTGGCGGCTTTCACTTCCACACCGATAAAACGACCATCGCGCAGTTGTCCGATTACATCAGGGCAGCCCGGCCAGCCAAACCGCACAAAACGATTCCCAATCCTTGCGGCTCCACTGTTCATCCTTTCGCACCATGCAACAGCAGGATGCGCACCCAATGCCTGCAAAACTTCCTTCAATGCGCCCGCTTCGGGTGTCCGGTTCTTTCGTACCAAAGGAAGAGCATCACCCAGTAAGTCATCCATGATGCGCACCAGTGAAAGGCGGTTTAAAGACTCTTTTAAAATCAGGTGCAGGTTTAGTGCTGATTAGTGCCACCCTATAGGGTTTGGCACCAATTGGCACTAAAATAACCTCAGGTGCAGATAGGTGTTTGGCACTAATTGGCACCATTTGGCACCTCGCTAACTTCGATACTTACCACGCCCATCAACTCTTTAACCTGGCCGCCTTCCGCTAGTTTTTTAATCTCACGGTAAACAGCACTACTCGTGTATCTTTCATGGAAGTGTGCGACTACATCCTTCTTTTTAACGCCCGTTCCCTTGGTGCGCAGCATTTCAACAATTGCACCTCCGACTTCACTTATGCGCTTGCCTGTTTGTCTCTCAGGTGCAGCGGCAGGCATCACCACGCAACTTGTGGCGGCGCGTCCCCACTTGGTCACACCTAGCGCCACAACGTCGAGTCTGAAGCCTATGCGGTCGCCCTTGGTGGGTAGGTCGCGCTGTTTTGTGATTTCGCAGCATCGCCCAGCAGGTGAGTCTGTAACTTCGATTTCAGTATCAACAGCGGCCCGCACACCAGACCAGCCACGCGCACCGGCTGCAATATTTTTTCCAGAGTGATGAATCAGTAAAAAGTGCGCTTTGCATTCGGTGCGTATGCGGTCAAACCTTCTCACCACCAGCCCCATGTCCTGCCCGGCGTTTTCGTTGGCACCCGCTGATAATCGTGCCAGCGTGTCACCTATGATTAGCCTGGCCGGTTGCCCCTTCTGTCGCTCAATTTGTTTGATAAGCTGAATCACTTTGTCGGCATCCGCATCACCGTCAAACAGGTCTATCGGACTTTGCACAATGGCGAAGTTAGGCACCTTAACCCTGTGGTGTTGCTGATAGGCTTGAAGGCGGCTCCGCACCGATGCAGGCGATTCGGCGGCCAGATATATCACAAGTCCCGGCTCTGTTTGGCGTTCCATCCATGACACACCACGGGCAACAGCGGCGGCCATATCAATCACGAAAAATGTTTTTCCTGAATTGGAATCGCCGTAAAGGATGCTTCCATCGCCGGCAGTTAAAACGCCTTCCACAATTTCATCCGGCGGCGTGAAGTCGTTGGTAAGTTCGTCAGCGAATGCCACGCTTAAGGGGTATTCAGGGGCTTTGACGCGCTCCAGCAGGTCGGACAATGCACCAGTACCAAACTCTTGCGCGTAGTCGTTTGCGTCAAAGTTGCCGGGCTTGTCGTCAGGCATTGCCACCCATTCACCAGATACAGCGGCGGCAATCTTCCCGGCTTGTTCTTCCTTGCCTCTGTCTGGAACAATCACCAGGCGGGCGGCGGGGTGTTGGGTGCGCAGCGTCTTGGCAACCGTTGCCATCCGGCCGGCACCAAAACAAACCACGGCAGCGGCTCCGGTTGCCTGATTGACTGCCCACGCTTGCCCGATACCTTCCACGACATAAACCCGGTCGGTTATCTGTCCCACGGTGAAAAATCCATCGCCAAAGGATGCACCCGGCAAGTTCAATTTATCGCCCTTGTCTGGCGGTATGAATTGCAGGGTTTGCAGGTGTTCACCACTCCAGCACGGAACCACCAGATACCCGGCTACATTCTGCCCGCGGATAACCAGCGGCGGCGCACTGGTGGGATATACATAAACCCCGTCATTTATACCCTTTTTGCGGTATATGTAAGGCTCTGCCGGTGTTGCAGGTATAACGTGCCTCATCGCATCAACAGCATTCGCGTTAGCCTGTTTAACGGGCGTTTGCGGGACTGGTGCAGGCTTCGGCATAGGTCGGGCGGGGCGTTCATCCTTGGCGCTCGTTTCGTCCTTCCAGCCTTGCTCCCGTGCCATGCCAAACAGTGTTGCCGGGGTCACACCTCCCGATTCTTTAAACGATTTCCAAACCGTCCGGCATTCGTTCTCATTCGTGTAATTGCCAGCAGTTGCGCTCCAGTTGTGAAAGTCTTCAAAGTCCAGCCCGGCAGACTTCGCAGCCATGCCAGCCCGCACCCATTCATCACGGGCGCACCCTGCATCCAGATAGTTCAGCGCATCGGCGGCGCGTTCTCTCTCGTTCAGCATTGCGCACCCCACACGATAAGGCACAACATCCCGGCCAATATCATCAGGTCAGGCTGTAAGGCGCACATGATGCGGATGATTTCGATAGCGGCGCGTTTCATGCTTTGCCCCTTACGCGTTGCCAGGTTGCAATCTTGCGGCGGTCTGCATCGGTCAGGTGATAAACGCCCGGCCTGACAGGGTATCCATCGCGGTCTAATGCTGGCACGCGGTCACAGGGAAATTCCAAGCCACGGCGGCGCAACTCGGCGATTAACTCCGGCCCGTTAGATGCGCCAGCTATGCGGTCGATTTCTTCACGCCTTCTGGGGCTTACCTGTGCTGCATTTAACACGCGCAGGTGTCGCGGATTGTCTGTCCCTGTGAACTTGGCGGCAGGTTTTGCTGTAGAATCGCTGGTGTCAGCCAAGGTCAATTCTGCAAATATTGGGAGTTGGCCTTTTTTCATTATTGACCCCCTTCCAGCAGGGCGCGAATGTCTGCAACCTTCCACGCAAGGCGGCCATTGATGCGAACCGGGCGCAATGGGCCATTTTCAAGGCAAGCCCAGGCGCGTAAGGTTTGAGGCTGGCGGTTTAGGTAATACGCGGCGGCATCGGTCGCAACCGTTGGCCGGCTGACTTGTTCCAGCGGGGTGAAAATGTGCGCGGATGTTGCAGATTGATTTGTAACAGTGTTCATTGTGAAACCTCGTTTTGTATTTGCGAGGCTTCAAGATTTCATACCGCTTTTTTATTCATCATGCCGCGGCATGCTAAAGCTATGTTTTATGCGGCGTTGCGGGCGTGTGTCCGGTATGTGTCCGGTATCATGGTGCGGTATCTAATCGGGTTCAAGTGTAGTTTTCTCTCTCCATTCGTCAGCCCAGTCGGGAAGGCGCACGAACACGGCGTCAAGTGTTTTTCGTTTTATACTTTCATCGAGCAGATAAAGGGCTATATCAACGGGGTTCCAAAGGGCGGACGCTTTTTTGCTGCCCGGTGCAATACGACAAGCCTTTAATTTATCGGAGGGCGATGCAAGATTTTTCCCCCAATGGTCATAGTCCCATTTTATATTTTGGAATGCGGCCTGCACTTTGCGCTTATCAACCCCTTTAATGGCTGGCACTGGCGGCTTGACTGTCTCGGCTTTCCCCTTCGGGGTGTGATTGCTATTCTCTTCTGGCAATTCCCATACTGCCAGCAGGAAGCCAGTATGCACATTCAGCTTATGCGATTGCGCCCACTCCACCCATTCAGCTGGCGATGCAGTCAGCTTGCCTTCTGCTTCGGCCAATAGCTGAATATCCTTTGCCTTTTCGATGTTTCTTGTTGGGTCATCATTGCCCGGCTTCCCGTTCAAATTTTCAAATACACGTGGGTCTAGGGCCGCCATAAGACACGCAGCTTGAAAGGCATTAAGTTTGGGCATTTGATGTACCCAATAACGCCAGTTGATAGCCCTGCCGTTCAGCCCGCTTTCTTCATACGCGGATTGAAAATCAGCCTCCTGTTGTTTTTGTGTCAGTTCATTCTGTAATTCAATATTCATCGTTCGCATCCTTCAAAAATGCGCCTTCAATAAGGAACCCCCGTCAGGCCGGTGAAGGTGCCCGGCTTTTCATCCGCTAAAACTAGGCGGGGGAAACTGGTTATGCGCCTGACTGCGCAGTCTCGATATTACTCAGCTTGTCTGCTATTTCGCTAATTTCAGTATTCAAGCGGTCAGCCATGCCGCCGACAAGGTGCAGAATGTTTCCTATCCTGTGGTCCATTGCGGTGTTGTCGTTGAGTACGGCGACAAGCGGTTCAATCCCTGCAAGCGTTGCGGCTATGCCATGCAGCTGATGTGATATTTGGGTAAGTTCAGTTTTGTCTGTAGAATTGATTTCAGCCATGATGCAATGCTCCTTGTGTAGTTGCGTTGTGGTTAGGCAGTCTCGGTGCGCTTACACCTTGGCTGCCGCTTTCCCCGTGGGCCGCATGGGGTACGGTGAAACTCTATGCCACCATCATCTCAGCGGGTGCAGGTTGAACATGCAAGGGCGCGGCCTTGATGCGCTGCTCGGCCTGCCACATGTCATAGGCGCTTTGTTCTGCAATCCATAGGCGGGCTTCGCCTCCACGTTCCACGCCTAGCCATGCCTCAATACGCAAGGCCATTTCTGGCGATATGGCAGCACGGCCATTGATAACGCGTGAAAGCGTTGCGCGGGCTACATTCAATTGTTGTGCGGCTTCGGTTACTGTCAGCCCTAGTGCGGGCAGCACGTCATCACGCAAAGTTAATCCAGGGTGCGGCGGGTTGTGCATCTTCATTTTCATTTGCTCCTATCGGTGGACTGATAGCTTCAACCCGGCAGCACCAACAACTGCCAGTAGTGTCTTGATGGTTGGATTGCCGCGCGTGGATAATGCTCGGTAAAGGCTCTCCCTTGGTATTCCTGCACGCTCGGCAACCGCGCTCATGCCTTGCGCTTCGGCAATGTGTCGCAGGGCGGCCAGCAGAGCTTCACGGCCTCCGGGCTGGTTTGATTCATCCAGCGCAGCGGACAGGTATTCATCGGCAAAGGCCGGGTCTTCGCGCAGCAGTTCCAGCACTGCATCATCATGGGGGCGTTCTTTGTGCATGATTTGCGCTTTAATGATGTTTCGCCCAATCCAGCAGCGCATCGTTTATGCGTGTTTGCCAGCCGTTCCCGGTAGCCTTAAATTTCTCCAGTATTTGCGCATCAAGCCTGAGCGTTACCTGTTCCTTTTTGCCGCTTCCCATTGGCCGTCCGCGCCCGCGTTTGAATTGGCTTAACTCCGCATCTGTCAGCGGCAGATTGTCAGGGTCGGTCATCGCGGCGGCGGTTATTTGCGCATCTTCTTCAGGCGTATTGAGTAGGATTTTTCGCCCGGATTTAGTTGTTAGATACATAAAGTATTTTCTCCTTGTTATTAGCCTTGCGAAGGCTGATTATTCGCCGCACATCTTCACGGTCAACGTAAACCACGCAATACAGGCGCTCACCTATTGCACCCAAAGCAATCATGCGACTTTCGCCATAATCGCGGCGGGTGTCTTGCCATATCAATGTGTCTTCCCATTCCAACTTTTCAGCATCGGACAATGACAAGCCGTGTTTGCTTTGATTTGTCGTGTCCTTAGCATGGTCGAAAATGATTTTCATTGTGTTTAGTGTAGTTACGTTTATTTGAATGGTCAATATTTATTTGTAGTTGCGTTTATTTAACGACACGCAAACCCGCTTGCACTGGCTCAAACTTGATTCCGGCCTGTTCCAATATCCACGCTTCAATCTTCACATGCCACATGCGCAACAGGTCGAGCGGGCGGCGGATATAGTTTTGCTCTCTCACGCCCTGGGGTGCGTGGCCTTGTATCTGTGCAGCGATTCCGGCGGGCGTTTCTGTCCACTCGCACAGGGTCGCAAAGCTCCGGCGCAATCCGTGCAGGGTCACATTCAAACCTGCAACAGCACACGCCTTGCGATGCGCTATAGACGGGTCGGCAATGCTACCGCTTGCGGCGGTGGGGCTACTGAATACAAACTCATTGCGGCGGGGCAGGGCGGCTATCAGGTGCGCCACATAGGGCGTTAAGGGAATGACGCGCAATCCTTCCACCTTGTCGTGCATGGTAATGCTGTTCCATTGAAAATCAACATCAACCCAACGAAGGGCGGCCAGTTCGTTGCGCCTTGCCCCGGTCAGCAGCAGGGATTGCAGGTATGCACTGATAACAGGGTTTCCGATTTGCTTCACGGCGGCAAACCATGCGGGCAATTGCTCACGCTGTAACACGTCATGCTTGGCCTTGGCCTTGCCTAGGCTTTCGCGGGCATCCTTGCTCTGTGCTGCGTTGCTTGTAACGATTGTTTTATATGTTGGGTGTCGAGCGCACCAGAATAAAAATGCTCTCAATAATCGAAGGGCAAGGCGGGCGCGTGTCGGGCGGGTTGTGGCTTCAACCTTTGCCCACTCTGTCACCAGTTCGGGGGTCAGGTCAACAAGGCGAACAGCGGCCAATGATGCAAGATTGCCGGGTTCAGTCAGCTTGTGGCTGCGTTTCCGATTTTCTCCACCAGCTTGCATAACCTTTTCATGGTCGCGTAAGTGAACGGCAGACCAAAGGGGTTTGCGGGCGGCGATGTATTCGGGCCACACCATGCCCAGCGTTACAGATTCGCGGGCTTGTTGCATTACCAATGCAGCGGCGGCGGCTTCCTTGGCTTCCCTTGCGGCTTCCTTGGCGGCGGCTTTATCTGCCTTAACTTGGCGCGGGTCGTTGTCGTTGTCTATCAGGATTTGCAGGCGGCGGCCTTCAGCTTGTGCGTCCTTGATGCTCCACACATTCACGTCACCAATGGTCATGCGCATGGATTGCCCGTTAACCTTGGCTTGGTATATATAGGACTTCGAACCGGCAGCAGTTACAATAACTCCCAGCCCTTTAACTTCATCGCACCATAGATATGTGCGTGTTTTATCTTCGGGGCATTCAAGGCTATCAATGCGCCCGGCTGTTAGCTTCACCTTTGCAGCTTTTACTATTGCCATGATTTACCCCTTATTCGTTTCCATGTCACCAGAATGTCACCATGTTTTCAGTATATAGCGGAATGTAAATCAACACAAGAAACCAGGGTATTTTGATTAACTCATTGATTTATTGAAAAACATACAGGATTTAGGAATGATAATCAACACTAAAAAACATGCTTTGTTATGGATTGAAAATCCTTGTGTCGGTGGTTCGATTCCGCCCCGGGCCACCAAATAAATTAAAGACTCAGGATTAATCGCCTGGGTCTTTTTTCTTTTCCGGAACACTGGCGGGACAGTATAAAGACGCTATGAAAAGTTTTCTGATAGGCAGGGGATAATCATGACAGAGATTACAGAACGCGCGATGAGTGCGGAAAACATGCTCAGGCAGCGGGATCTGAATAAAATGAAATGGATCGCAGCCGGCCTCCTTGTGCTTGCCGCTTGCCTGTATGTCATCGGCAAGGTGCTGGCATGGGGTTATCTGGCGGCATTTGCGGAAGCCTCGATGATAGGCGCGCTTGCGGACTGGTTCGCGGTGGTGGCGCTGTTCCGTCATCCGCTGGGCGTACCCATTCCCCATACCGCCATCATCACTCGTAACAAGCGCAGCATCGCGAACAGTTTGGCCGATTTCGTGGTGGTGCAGTTTTTGAGTGCAGAGATCATTGCAGAGCGCCTCAAGCGCTATGATGCCGCGCGGCATCTGTCGCAGTGGTTGCCAAAGAACCGGCAGAAAGTTGCCGTGTATCTTGGCAAGGCCATGGAATATGGGGTGAAGGCACTGGACGATAAGCGTATACACAATTTTATCGCACAAGCCTCGCGCACCAAACTGCAGGAAATCGATCTCTCAAGCTTCATGGTAAATGGACTGGAACTGCTCACGCAGAACCAGCGCCACAGGAAGATATTGCACGGTGGACTGAATCGTTTCGCCGACTATGTGGAGAGTCCCGACAACACGGAAAAAATTTCCGCCTTCATCAAAGGCTGGAGCGAGAACGCTTTTGTGCAAAGCATGATAGAGCCCTTTGTCCCAACTATCCGCACGGCTGTCGTCAACAAACTGCGCGCGGCAGCCGAGGATGAAACCAACGGTCTTTATCAGGAGTTCGATGCACAAATAAAAACTTACGTCTCTCGTCTGCAACAGGACAGTGAATTACAGGAATGGGTGAGTGCGCAGAAAAATGCATGGCTCAATCGTCCGGAATTTGCTGCTCAGATCGAATCGTTGTGGGGCCAGTTTCGCGATTGGGTTGTGGTTGACCTGTCTCATCCGGAGTCCGTGATCGCAGACAAGATTGAGTACATGCTGGATGAACTGGAAAAATATCTTGTGACCAACGAGGAGGTACGCGCATGGCTCAACGATCAGATTCAGGCGGCGATGATTCAGGCTGCCAATGCGAATAAGGGCCTGGTAGGCGATTTGATACGCGAGGAATTTGGCAACTGGGATGACAAGTATATGGTCAATCGGCTGGAGCTTTATCTGGGCCGCGATCTTCAGTACATACGCATCAACGGCACGCTGGTCGGCGGCCTGTTCGGGCTGTTGATCTATGCGTTGACAAGGATGGTAGCGGGATAGTTTGCCAGTGGCAGACCGAAGCATTTTTACCAGCACAGGAAATAAGATGCTACAGTTCAAGCAACGTCTACGATGTATTTCGGGTTTGTATATAAATGACGTGCGCAAAAATTTTCTGATGAGTGAAATGAAACAATTTTTCAAAACCATTTGGCTACATTACGTTAGAGAGCCTTAATGAGCCATCCACTACGGGTTTCACTTCATGCCTCGGGCAGAGCTAAATCGTATAGTCGAATGTACTTCGATATGTGCGCCAAGGCTCTTGTACGGTACCGTGTATATGCTGAAAAACTCAGGCAGCTTGAGTAAAGAGGTGCTACTTCTCAAGCTACGATTCCCATCATCGAAATGCAAAAGGTGACATTAGGCACACATCAAGCTAAAATCATCACATGAAACCATTCCGATGGAACCATGCTAAAAATGAAACGCTGAAAACTGAGCGCAGTATTTCGTTTGAGGAAATAGTCCTTGCCATTGAGGTAGATGGTTTACTTGATGAGTTGCGCCATCCAAACACGGAGAAGTATCCAAACCAATTAGTTTTTGTTGTGGCGCTTGATGGTTATGTTTACTTGGTGCCTTACGTTGAAGAGCCGGATTACTATTTTTTGAAGACAGTAATTCCAAGTAGGAAAGCGACGAGGGACTACTTGCTTAAGGAGTAACAAAATGAAAAAACTTGATGCATTTGAGAAAGATATGCTGGCTGCCTATGAAAAGGGCGAGCTCAAGTCAACATCTCCGTCAAAAACAAAGTTGGCAAAATTCAAGGCAGCCGCTACGGCCACTTTCCTTAAGGAAAAGCGGGTGAATATCCGTCTTTCCACGCCCGACCTGATGGATATTCAAGCCAGGGCACTTGAAGAGGGTTTGCCATATCAGACATTGATCGCCAGCATTCTTCACAAGTTTGTCTCCGGGCGCCTTGTTGAGCATTCGTCAAGCTTAACTTCTCGCTCAAGCGGGACTACACGCAAACGTGCGTAGATGCGGCAGGAATGCGAACCGCATCGTTTGCGCGGCTTATCAACTATGACGTCACTACATCATACAATCGTGGGCGACCTTGTCTGCGCAAATAAAAAGTGCGACCTTTCGGTCGCACTAAGAATAAAGCCCCCCGCCTGTGCCGTTGACCCAGCATCTCGAACCTGAAGGTTCAAGATGGTCACTTCCCTGTCGTATCAGGATCATCCGCAAGGGACGTTCACAACAACGGCGTATGAGTCGCGACCTTTAAAGATACTTGGTTCAAAGAATATATGAGTCTGACGAACACCGCAGGGTGCAACTCGAATTGGGTGGACATGCCTTGATTAAAACAGTGTATCCTGTTCGGCGAGCGCCTGATCGATTGCCGTCTGCATGGAATTCATTCTACGCGTTAAGTCGCCGAGGTCAACCCCTTTTCCCACTTTCATGGAAAGCAATTCGTGTGCGATGTTGAGGCCTGCCATGATGGCGATGCGCTCGACATTGACGATCTTTCCTGCATCGCGTATCTCGGTCATTTTTCTATTGAGATAGGCGACAGCATCCAGTAAGCCCTGACGCTCTTCTTCCGGACAGGCGACTCGTAATTCACGATCCAGTATCGTCACGTCCAGCGTGTTTTTACTCATGATAGCTCTTCAGGTAAGGTGGGCAGCAATTTTTCCAGACGAGCCTTTGCGCTGTCTATCTTGTCATTGCACAGCCGGTTGTGGCTTAAGGCTTGCGCCAATTCCTGGCGTAACTCGTGGTTTTCCCGGCGCAATTGGCTGCTGACTTGTATCAGTAGCGTAAGCTTGCTCTCCAGTGCGTTCAGTTCATTTTCCATGCGGGTAATATAGTTTGAAAAGTGTTGCAAAGTCAAATGCTAAGACAGACTTGTAGAAGCGTTTTGTAAATTGCAGTTTTGCGCGAGGTTGCGAAGCGTGATAAAGTGCGCACAGCTTTGAGGTGCTAAGACTGCCATGCAGTCAAGTTAAACGGGAAGCAGGTGCGTTGTGCTGGTGAATTTTTCCAGTGCGGCAAAGCCTGAGCTGCCCCCGCAACGGTCAACGAGTGTGGGTTTGCCATCATGCCACTGTGAGTAATCATGGGAAGGCGGTAAATCAAAACTTGTGAGCCCGGATACCGGCCACACAGCGAAGGTACAGGAGATGCTGCGGGTGGCGCATCGGAATTGAATTTCAGAACACGGCGTGTTCTGCGGCACTCTTTCTGAATAAATTTCACCCCCAGTATTTCCTGATTCATCACATTCCAACGGGGACGCTTGGAATTTACTCAGGAAATCATCATGAATCAAAAGATTATCACTCTCGCGCTGTTCGGTGCGACCGCACTTCCCATCGCAGCTTTTGCAGATACTCCAGACATGGAAGAGATCGTCGTCACCGCCACGCGCATGACGCAAGCGCTGAATAAATCCATTGCGGATACCACGGTGTTGACTGAACAGGATATACGCAATTCCGGCGCGCCGGATGTGGAAACGCTGTTGCGTTCAGTGGCTGGCGTCGAAGTTGTACAAAGCGGCGGGATGGGTTCCCAGTCTAGTATTTTTATGCGCGGAACCAATTCCAATCAGGTGCTTGTGTTGCTGGATGGCGTGCGCATCGATTCCGCTACAACAGGCTCAACGGCGCTTGAACACATCATGCTGGACAATATCGAGCGCATCGAAATCGTGCGCGGCAACGTCAGTAGCCTGTATGGATCGGAAGCCATCGGCGGCGTGATCCAGTTGTTCACCAAACAGGGGCATGGTGCGCCCTCTTTTAATGCCAGTGCGGGCGTGGGAAACGAGGGCACGCAGCGCATGTCGGCGGGCTTTTCAGGTGCGGTGAAAGACACTTCATTCAGCGTGAATGCGGCTCGCGTTAAAACCGATGGCGTGTCCGCAATGAACCCGCAGATTATGACGAATGCCAACCCCAACAACAACGGCTATGACAACTCCACGCTGGATGCGCAAATTAGGCATGTCATCAACGCGGATCATGCATTGACGGCTTCGGTGTTCAGCACGCGGGGCAATACTTCGTTTGACAGTGCATATGGCTTGCCAACGGATGTCAACAACACGATAGAAAACATCGACAAATATTCTCTGGCATCCGACGACCAAATTAGTTCGGTGTGGCACAGCCAGGTGCGCCTGTCACAGGGCATCGATGACAGTCATACCTATACTAATGGCTTGCCTGCCTATCGTTTTCAGACCAGGAATAATCAGGCTGCATGGCAGAATAATTTTAAGATTGCAGACAAGCAGCAGCTGAGCTTTTCCGTTGAAAACTTGAATCAGGCGGTAACCTCCGACACGATCTATACGCAAACCAGCCGCAACGTGAACAGTTTTCTGGGTGGCTATGTGGGTGAGTACGGCGCTCAGCAAGTTCAATTGAATTTGCGTCAGGATCGCTATTCCGATTTTGGCATAGCGAATACCGGCTTGCTTGGGTACGGGTTGTCCTTTGCGGACAATTGGCGTGCGACTGCCAGTATTAGCAATGCCTTTAAGGCACCGACCTTTAATGACCTGTTTTATCCCGGCTATTCCAATCCCAATCTGATGCCGGAGCGCTCGGTAAACAGGGAGGCTGGATTGCATTACGCGTCGAACGGGCAGCGCATCGATGCAGTGTATTTTGATAATCGGATCAGAGACCTGATTGTGTTCAACGCGATGACATATATCCCATATAACCTTGGGCTGGCGCAAATCGAAGGTCAGGAGTTGAGCTATGCGGGAGATTTTGGAAATACGCATTTGAAAGCCAGTGCGACTTTCCAGAATCCAGTCGATGAAACAACCGGACAGCAGTTGATACGCAGAGCCAAACAATTCGGCAATCTGGGCATATCGCATGATTTTGATGCGTTGAACCTGGGGGCAGAAGTGCGTTACAGCGGCGCACGTCAGGATATGAATTTCAATACTTATCCTTATTCCACGGTTATCCTGCCTGCCTACCAGCTCTTGAACCTGACTGCGCGCTATCAGATCGACAAGCATCTGAATGTGCTGGGAAGCGTGGGCAATGTGTTCAACCGAAGCTATTCCGAAGTGTATGGCTATAACACGCCGGGGCGTACGCTGTTTGTGGGTTTAAACTACCAGCAGTAATTGTTATGGGAACACGCGTTGTGATAAGGTGCGGGTGTTCCCTATTCAAAAAGGAGTTACATAATGAATATGATACAAAATAAGTCGTTCGTGTTTTGCGCCGCGCTGATCGCTTTGATGGCAGGGACGCGCATGCATCACTTTGGCAGCAGCCTGCATTTGCCGGATGCCTCGCTTGCGGTGTTTCTGCTGGCAGGATTTTTGGTTGCCAGTCCGCTGTTGTTTGGCGCACTGCTCATCGAGGCTGCGCTGCTCGATTATGTTGCGGTCGCCCACATGGGCGTTGCCGACTATTGCGTGACGTCCGCCTACTGGTTTCTGATCCCGACTTATGCCGTGTTGTGGGTTGCGGGCCGTGCCTATGCAAGGATGCATCAGGACACGTTGCGCAGCCTGGGGCTGTTTTCGGTAATCTCGTTTGCAGCAGTGAGCGCGGCATTTTTCATATCCAACGGCGCGTTCTATCTGTTTTCCGGCCGTTACCCCGACATGAGCATGAGCGCATATGCTGCACGCACCGCACAGTATTACGTGCATTATGTTAATAGCGCGGCGATTTACCTGATCCCTGCTGTCATGCTGTATGTGCTGTTTACGCGCAGAATAATTCATACGAAGCATGCCGGATAGCGACGAGCAACACAGCCGTCGCATGGCGCGAAAAAAAGCCGTGGTGGATGCGGCGATAGCAAAGGCAGATCAGGACAAGGGTCTGTTGCTGGTGCTGACCGGCAATGGCAAGGGCAAGTCTAGTTCCGCGTTCGGCATGGTTGCACGCACTTTGGGTTACGGACTCAAGGCAGGGGTTGCGCAATTCTTGAAAAGCCGCCGTGACACGGGCGAAGAAAAGTTTTTAGGCAATCAGCAGAATGTTGCGTGGCAGGTTCTGGGCGACGGCTTTACCTGGGACACGCAAGACCGCGAGGCGGACATCGCGACAGCGCATCAAGGCTGGGCTGTTGCGCAGAGCATGCTGCGCGATGCGTCACTGCATCTGGTCGTGCTAGACGAGCTGACCTATCTGCTCAACTACGGTTATCTGGATGAAAAGCAGGTATGCAGCGATCTGGCGTCACGTCCTGCCACACAACATGTGGTGATCACGGGGCGCGCAGCGCCGCAATGTCTGCTGGACATGGCAGACACGGTAAGCGAGATTCAGGATATCAAACACGCCTTTCGCCAAGGCATACGCGCCCAGCCCGGCATAGACCTTTAGAATCACGGCGGGGAGCGGCCCCGCAGCCGGTGGTCTGCCACCGGCAATACTTAGGCCAGTTGATGAGCGGATAAGCCGCTCTGCATCCAGCCCATCATACCGCCACGCAGGTTGTACACATTTGAAAATCCCTGTTGCTGGAGAAACATGCATGCCTGTGCCGAACGTGCGCCGCTGCGACAGATGATGACCAGCTTTTCCTCCATGGAAAATTCGTGGATTTTTGCCGGCAGCGTGTGCAGCGGCAGAGGCTCTGCGCTGGGCACGGTGCCCGTGGCGATTTCCTGCATCTGGCGCACATCGATCACGCGCAGTTTGTGATTTTCATCATTCACCCATTGCGCGAGTTCAGGTGCGTCGATTTCCTTGATGGTGTTTGTGAACATTTTTGCGACTCCATAATAATTAATGTGATAAATATATTAGCATAGCCTAATATTTTGTGTGTATTTGCGCATTGGATTTCACGCGCTGGATGGATTGACAATCGCATGCCTATCGCCGTGCCATATGCGATCCCAGTTAAGCGTATCGATTAGCGGGATACCGGCCAGCAACGCCGGCAGCGCCGAATTGGCGCTTTTCTGCTAAAGTGCGCGCCTATGACCAACACCCAGCTCTATTTGCGTCT
>VFSW01003532.1_pt1 | contig 23427 bp, 16 predicted proteins | sample 5358111 | NCBI WGS metagenome assembly VFSW01 (sample SAMN11554181, study PRJNA540505) | mine drainage metagenome | isolation source: sediment from site ElyBrook_90M | place: USA: Ely Copper Mine, Vershire, VT | collected 2017
AGCGTAGACCAAAACAGAACGCCGGGAAAGACGTGTTGCTCAGACGCTTACGTCGTACCCGTCAAAAGACATCGGCAGTTCGACCGGATTACCGCCAACGAAATTTGTAAACAGGCCGGTTTGACTCCCAAGTTTTGATGTATCGATACGCGAGAGCCTCGTTGCCTTTTTGAATGTTTCCCTGCCACGAAACAACGCTTGATTTTCCCACCGGGATGATTATCGTAGGGAAAAATTACGTGGCCGGGGAGTCCTCCCCCACGTTTTTCGGAGCGAACGCCATGCCTATCTATGAATTCTATTGCGGGAAATGCAACACGCTCTTCAGCTTTTTCTCCCGGAGCGTCAACACGACGAAGGTCCCCGGTTGCCCGAAGTGCGGCAAAAAGCTGGAGCGGAAGATGTCCCTCTTCGCGAAGGTGCGCCGCGGTGGTGGCGAGGAGCCGGCCGAGGACGGCATGCCCCCGATCGACGAGGCGAAGATGGAAAAGGCGATGGCCATGCTGGCCGGGGAGGCGGAGAAGCTCAACGAAGACGATCCGCGCCAGGCCGCGCAGCTCATGCGGAAACTCACCGACGCAACGGGAATGAACCTCGGCGCCGGTATGGAAGAGGCCCTGCACCGCCTGGAAAAAGGGGAGGACCCCGATCAGATCGAGGCGGAAATGGGCGATCTCCTGGAGGGGGAAGAACCCTTCGTCATGGGGGAGAAGGGCCAAAAGGGACGCAGGAAACCGAAACCCCGCGTCGACGAAACCCTCTACGACCTGTAGACGCATTCTCGCAAAGTCCTCGGACCCTCGCAGGGTACATTCACCGCGGATGAACGGCCCGTCACTTCGGCCTCTCACGCCGGAAGCCGGGGTTCAACTCCCCGTGGGACTACCATGAATTAATACAAAGGGTTGTGAATATTATTCGCGACCCTTTGTTCGTTATAATTTATCATTCCCCACTATATTCCCCGCTGTGACGGATCACTTCGAGAACATAGGAATTTGCTCCATGATCTCCGCGCGAGGTGCATAGATCCGAAAGAAGAGCAAGGGATTAGGGAGGATTAATATGGTACAGAGAAAGAAAGGCAAAGAGGCGCCGGTCGTCGACGATCTTTATTGCACTGTTGAAAGATGGCAACGGACATTCCGGTTCGGTGTAAACCGTGTTCCCCCTATAAAGGGTTTCAGTGACAAGGAAGGCGGCATCGACGAGTGGGATCATCTCGAGGTCTTCGGCACCGTCCGCCACCATTGGACAAATCGGAAGACACGGCCTCGCAAGGGGCAGAAGGTTGTTCTTTGGATCTTCCCTACCCATGTACCACGGAATGATTGGCGGGCGGATCCAGACGCCATCGGCGGCGTTTGGACACAGGATGGGAAGCTATTCGGGACGATGTACCTTGCTTCGGACACATTCTATTCACTTTTCCCTTGCCTCGCGGCCAGAGTTTTCAAGGAGCTCGAAATCACTATCCGGAATATGAAATACAGGAGAGGTGACCTAGATCGCATCGAGTTCTCCCCGAATGAAACCCCGATCGAGGATCTGCAGTGATGAATGGTGAGCTACTCAGGGGGCATGATTTCGGTCAGTGCTCAAGCAAAAAGGGAAAGGCGCAAACGGTATGCCGGCCACCCATCCGGTAGTCAGCATACCATATTTCTCCCCATTTCAAACGGCTCCGGCCATTCCAATCCACCTATATCCCCCTTTGAACGAAATACTTACAGCCGACATCGACGACTTTAGGCGTGATATCTTTATCCTTTTCCCGCTTGTGTTTTGAAAACCATGTGCACTTGCCAAGAAATGTATCACCGGCTATTTGCTGATAGCTGCAATCCCAACAGCTTTTCTTACTTCTACCGGCAGTGATTTTCTTATCATCATCCATGTCAGGCGCTCCCCATTAAGCTCGTACTCCCTACTCCTTCTCAAATTCCTGGCTTGTAAATTTCAGCGTCCGGCTGTTTTCAGTGACGGTGCGAACCACGTGATCCGGCGCGCCGGAGGGAATATCCGCCTCCACCTCCAGCGTCACCGACACCTTTGCGCCGACCAGACCGGAGAGATGCGCAATCACCTCATCGGCGATGCGGCTGGCATCCCGCCCGACGCGGGCGGGGTCCAGGATCACTGTGCCATGAAAGCGTTTCAGTTTCGGTGCTACCGGCGGTGCACCAGGCGATCCCGACGGACCGGCGCCGGGCTCCGTGGTCGTCGTCCCTTCTCCTCCCGTGGCCGGTCCGACAGGCGACCCGCCGACAGGCCGCCTGCTTTTTTCTTCGTCCATCTGCTTGCAGGCAATATCCGGTTTCACAAGTAGGCCCTGCGTTTCTCCATCGGCAAGTGGCACGGCTTCACCACAGTGTAAGCCGCGGTAACGACCGGCGCTTTCATCGAAACTATCGGCAAAGGCAAAGGCATCCTGCATCCACAGCAACAAGGGCAGTCCATTGCGGATTGCACCGATCAGTACCGATGAGTCCTTGAGCCGCGGCAGGTAGATAAAGCTGGCAAAGTCTTCGGCAAGCTGCTTGACGGCCACATGATTGCCGCGCCAGAGCGGAATCCGATCCAGTTCCATCCGCAAGCGCGTGGCGGCGAAGGCCGTAATCAGCAATTCGTCGTTCTTCAGTTTCTTGCTCGCCCGAACAGCCAGGCTATCCTGCCCCGAAAGCCGCATGGCCTGCCACTCGATTGCCGCCTGAGGCGTCGTCTGCACAGGCACCAACAGCCACTGATACGTCTCCGGCAGCCGGGCTGTAATGATCCCATCGGCAGTTGCCCTCTGGGTTTCGGCCTGTTTCACCTGTTGCGGATCGAGATTCAGCCCCTTCTCTCCCTTCTCGGCGAGGATAGATTCCCAGGCAAGATACTTCCGTGTCGCCTCATCGAGGTCTTGGAGCCGGATCTTGTCGGCCGCAAGAAAGACGAGGGCGTTGCGATAGTGGCGGGGCGTGTTGCCCCTCGATTCAAGAATTGCCTTGGCGACGACCTCGGCGGCGCTTCCCGGCTCTTTGCCGTAGGGATGATTGATTCCGAGTACAACCAATCGCGCGTCGAGATCATCGGGCACATCCTGTCCGGACTGCGGCAGGGGATGAACTCGGCTGAAATCGCCCTTGCGCTCCAGGTCCTTACGCAGGCGCGCATCAAGCTCATGCATCACTTTATCCGGATCGCGCTTGAGCTGCTCGGCCCGGTCCTCGGCCAGCTTGGTCACAGTGGGCTGAGTTGAGTACCAATAACGCGGGCCGTCCTGGTAGAGGTAGGTGGCCGCAGCGGCCAGCCGCCGTAAGGCGTCTGCAAAAACTGATGGAGACTCGCCCGGCATCACGCAGCCCAGCTTAACCCGCCGGTCCTCAAGTCCGCGGTGGGCAGCCTTGCCAAGCGGCGCAGATCCCAGGTAGATGGTGCGGGCCACGCGCCGGCAGGCCGCGAACTTGCCGAGGTTGGGCACCTCGCCGTCGATCCTGAGGGGAAGTGAGTTCGGACCATCTACGTCCTTTTCAATGACCGGCACCCAGTTGTCCGAAAGGTAGCGCGTCAGTTCGAACTGGACCCTCGTGTCGTCAATCGCGATATTCGCAGGCATGATGAGCGGGTTTTTGTCGCCCTTCTCCCAAAGACTGTGGATCACCGCGGCCATCAGCCGCAAGACGCCCCGGGTGCGTTGGAACTTCACCAGCGTGGACCAGTCGTTATAGAGCCGGTCGAAGACCTCCGGGTGGATGGGATAGGCAGCCTTGATGCGCTTTTCGTAGTCGGCATCGCGGCAATCGGGCGGAAACTCCGCCTGCTGCGTCCTGTAACAATCCGCGAAGGCCCGTGCTACCACGTCACGATCCTTGAACTGAGCCGCATCGGCAAGCGGTTCAAAAAGCCTCCGCCGCACGATCTCAAATCCTTCCTCCGCGCTGGCAGGCCGCCATGACGATTCCACCCTTCCAACAACGTTTCTAAGCCTGTCAAGCGCCTCACGCCCTCGCTGGCCGCCTACTTCCACATCTTCCGTCTGCGTATGGGGTGAACCCGTCGCATCCGAAGCCGGGAGGCTGATCACCAGAAGACAGTTCTTGGCCAGTTTCGCCGACTCCGTCAGCACCTGAGCGAAGGTGAATTGCGTCTCGAAACTGCCCGCTGGCAGATCGCTCTGGTCATGAAGCTGGCGCGCATAAGCCACCCATTCGTCGATCAGGACCAGGCACGGCCCATACTCCACAAACAGCTCGCGCAGAACGTCACCGGGGCTGGTGGCCCGCTCGTCGTCCGCGGCAAGGCGATCGAAAGCCTTCTTCGCCTCGCTTGCACCCCCGGCGGCATGACCCAACTGCCAGGCCAACTCCCCCCACAGGGTACGCACCACGGTTCCATCGGGCTTTGTGACGGGATTGCCGGGAGAGATTCTGTTGCCTACGAGAACGACGCGGCGGACGGTCGGCAGCGCTGCCGTTCCCGCCTCCTGCATGACCGCGTCGACGCCGGAGAGCTCCGTTGGAGAAATACCGGAGAACAAATGATAGAGCGCCAGCATGGAGTGCGTCTTGCCGCCGCCGAAATTGGTCTGGATCTGCACCACCGGGTCAGCGCCCTGCCCGGCAAGGCGCCGCACCGCGCCAACGAGCATTCTTTTCAGGCTTTCGGTCAGATAGGTACGGCGGAAAAATTCCACCGGATCCCGATACTCGGCCGTGCCTCCTCCCAGACGCACCTGCCAGAGGTCGGCAGCTAACTCCGCCTGCTGGTAGCGGCCGCTGGCAACGTCCTTGTGCGGCGTGACAACCTCGCGCCAGGGCTTGAGATTGCCTGCCGCAGCGCTTTCGATGGCCGTGCTGGCGCTTTTACGCTTCTCGCTCCGCACCTGCTCGTCAAAGCGCAGGCGCAGGAGTTCCGTCTTCATCTTCTCGATCTCCTCAGCCTGGGATGCCGAGATGGCCGTCAGGAGTCGCCCTGCGGAATCGAGGGCGCGATAGGTGTCATCTCCAGAAAAGGGTTCCTGGTGCGCCCATTTGTTTCGGTGGTCGCGAAGTTCACTAACCAGACTCCGGTCGCTGTGTCCGAGGGTCTGCCGGAATACCTCGTTCCAGGATTCCCACATGAGTTTCAGCAGCACGGAAACGTCCCATTCCACGATCGGCTTCTTCGCATTCAGGCGATCATCACCGATGAACCGATCTATCTTGGCGGATGCGCTGTCCTTGTAGATGTTCTTGAATTCACGTTCGACAAAAGGGCTAAGGCCGATCTTCAGGAGTTCGAGCGCCTTGCCGACGCGCTCATGGTTGGTCATTGCCATGCGATTTCTTACTCCTTTCCCTTATGGTTCGGGGGGTGTCAGCAGCCAGACATAGGCAGGCTCTACCGTCACGTCGGCCGGCGCTTCCCGGGTCAAAATAAAGGTGTCCTTCTGTCAAGGACAGATTTGACCCATCCCGTACTTTTTATGGTGACAGATGATCTCATTCCAATCCGCATCTCTTCAGTCGCAGTCTCACTCATTTTTCAATAGAGCCTGTAGACGGGGTAGCAGAGCCGGAAGCTCATTCATGACCGTTTTCCAAAGGATTTCATGATCGATATCGAAGTACGCATGGATAAGACGGTTACGCATGGAGACGATCATCGCCCAGGGGATCTGCGGAGAACTGCGGCGCAAGTCTTCGGAAACTTTTCCCGCTGCTTCACCGATCACCTCGATGGCTCTCACCAGGGCAAACAGGAGCATCCGATCTGAACCAAGGTCGGGGGCCTGACGCCCGGATGCAAAACCGATGGCTGCCTGCGCCGCCTCGATCATGTGCTGAACGCGAACGGTGTCCTCATGCTGCATACTGCACCTCTGCACTGCCCTTGACTTCCTCACGGAAATAGGGACTCAAATCCTGCTCGGTACGCAGATCAACCTTCCGTCCCCCCAGCAGGGATGATAATTCCGCTTCGATCTCCGCGATACCGAGCAAACCTGGCGCCTTGCCCCGATCAAATTCCACCAGCAGGTCTACATCACTGTCGGGCCGCGCATCACCTTTCAGTACAGAGCCATACAGCGACAGACGGCGGATATGATATCGCCGGCACAGGCGCGCCAAACCTTCATTGTCCTGCGTAAGTCGGTTCATGCTTCACCCCCTTTGTTGTAGAATATCATCATTCTCAGTCCCTGAAAACATGATACCCTACTCCCTGCTCCATCATTCTAAAACAGCTCGTTTTGCGCTGATTCCTGTTTATCACTTCCTGAGGCCAGCCTCACAATCTCAGGCCAGCTTTGCACTAGACCGTTGTAGGAGAGCGCCTCGGCGGCGCGCTTCTTACGCTCGCAGAGAGTGTAGAGCCGGTAAGCTAACTCGCGAGCTGCCTCGGCTTTCGCGTCCAACTTGGCAACAAGCGCCGCCGCCGCACCTTCACCACCCGATTCAAGCGCGTGGATGAGTTGATGTACCCCTTCCCAGGCTGTCAGGCGTTTGTCTGTCTCCGGATCCCAGCCGGCGGGCAATTCGTCGGGACGGAGTAGCCGCACCTTACCGTGGCTGGAGGAGAGGATGCCTGTCTCAACCATGCCAGCAACGCTCGTGTTCTTCGCTTTGGAGAGCGTCTCAGCTACGCCATACTCACCGTCTGCGAACCCTGACTGCTCAAACCAGGCCAGCGCCCAGCGGCTGTCGGGGTCGAAATCACCTTCCTGTTCGGCTAAAGATTCATCCAGTGTCTGGTTGATCAGGGCCAGCGCCTCTCGCACGGTCAGCGGCTTGCCCTCGGCGTCAAGCACGCTTGCATAGCGGGTGTAGATTGCCATACCGGGACCGATAGCCGCCTGTGCCAAGTCAACCGGGGCGATGTTGCCGCGCTGGAGATGGGCCAAGGCAGTAGGCAACTCAGCCTTGAGCGCAGTGAGAAACTCGCGGCGCGTGGCGGTTAGAGCATCCACTGCACGCGGACGGCAGACAAGAACGATGCTGGAGGCCAGGGCGTTGGAGTCAATGCCGCGACTTCGAGCTTGTCGTTCGGTGCGTATTGGCCAGGTGCCGGTAATCGCGAAGCCTGCACGGATCACGGCGTCAAGAAAGGTCTCCCATCCTGTGCTGGCTGTACCTACAGCGACGTCACTCTCAGATTGCTTGAAGGCGTAGTATATTGTGACCGGAAAGGCTGGATGCGCTTGTTCGGCGAGGCGATGCATCGCCTGCGTCATACCATCGAGGAAGAAGGTTTCTGCCCCTTCTTTGCCGCCATGCCGATCCGGCGTAGCCACCAGTTCTTCATCTTTAGGCACAGCAACGGTGATGAAAAGGTCGGGAAAGACGAGCTTGAGCGAACGGCGCAGCCAGACGTAGAAGAAGTCCGATAGGTCGGCGTACCCGATGTTGTCGTAATAGGGCGGGTCCGTGGATATGAGTTTGTCGGCGCTCACGGTTTGAGTCTGCGCATTTCCAAGGAGTGCGTGACCACCATTTCCAGGCACGAAACTCTGAACAACCCTCACGACCCATTCCATACACGTGGATGTCCAGTTGCCGCCATTGTTGGAGAATAGGTTCGATTCTGCGAAGTCCCACACCATGGGAATGGCTTGGCGAGTGAACGCATGCGCAACGAACCCGCCGCCGGGCTCCCAGGTCGCATTCGAGTTCCAATAATCGGCTGCTCGACTGATACCACACGCCAAGTACACCGCCACCGCCTCGGCATAGGCGGCACCGTCAGCGGCGACGGTCTTGCAGTCGTCGGCCAGGCTCGCGGCCAAAATATCCTGCAACACCTGCTCGCGCGCCTCCTGTACCAGATCGGAGAAGGTCGTCAACGCCACGATCTGCCGAGATGTGAAGAGGTCGCTCCACTTCGTCATGCCGTAATTACCGACGCGGAAGCCGAGCGCCTGCTGGAAGAACTCGACATCCGGCTTCCACTCCGGCTTTGCCTCACGCGCGCCGTTCTCCATGGCTTCAGTAGGAGGCAGGCAGACCCGTCCGCGCTCCCCTTCGGCAACGATAGCCATCAGCCGTGCACCCATGCGCCCGGCCTTGCTCTCGGCCTTGATATAGTCTCCAGAGACGGGCGTGCCCGACATCAAGCAAGCGAAGTTCGCTCGCGCGAGCTTGGTGCCATTCTTCGCGCGTTCAGCATCCTTCGGCTTGCCCACCTTCACCATGAAGCGGTATCCGCCGTTCTCGATCACTGGCTCGATGTACGTCTCCTTGCCAGCCTTCGTCGAGAGCATGAAAGTCGAGACGAGCGGCACATCCACGTTGGCAAAGGCCGGGTTCGGACTCTTCACCGTGCGCGCCCAGAGCCAAGCGATGACGGTGAGTTTTCGACCAAGGTAAGACTTGACATCCGGTCTCTCTTTTACCATCTCTTGCGTGATTTCGACCTTGGGGTAGAGGTGACTGATACGCTTCTCTGCCTCGTCGCGCATCCATTTCCCGTAATAGCGCACGTCCTCGGCAAGGCCTTGGGCGCCCTTCCATTTCTTCTTGAAAAGTTCCTGATTGGCCTTCGCCTCCGGATTCACCGGCGGCTTCCCGGCGAATTTAGGCGGGATCTCGATCATCGCCTTGTTGATCAGCACCGCTACGGGGTTCAGGTCACTTGCATACGCGTCAAGACCCAGCCTCTGCGCCTCCAACGGTAGCGATCCACCCCCGGCAAAGGGGTCATGAAATGCAGGCAGCTTGTAGCGGTCGAACAGTTCCTTTGCCCTCGGGTGGTCGGCGTTCCAGGCACAGGCCCTGCGCCAGCTCTGCCAAATCTCATCCCGCGCCTGCAGCAGGACCGTCTCGTTAGTCGTATTCTCCCACAGGACCAGATCCTCGATGATCCGGAACAGCCGTTCCCGCTCTATATCGGCAATGCATTCCTCAAGCGTAGGCTCAGGACCCGGATCGGGGAAAGAGCGATCGCCCTGGCTGCAAGCCCCTTTGTATCTGGCTTTGCGGTCGTCCCAGGCGCTTTTCCGCTTGCCAAGCTCCCGGGTTGCCGCACGTTTCTTATTGGGATCGCTCAGAAGGGTATCGGTATATTCGGATGGGTCATCCACCATCTGTGAAAAGATGACTGCCCGTGCCGCCGCCAGGGGCCGCCTGGCCCACCAGAGATGCAGGGTGCTCGGATGCCCGTGGCGGATGGACTTCTCCCTGGCTGATGCCTTGTTGATGGCGTCCAGCGGCAAGGCGACTTCTATAAGCTTTTTCGCATACTTCATGATCTTTCCTTATAACGTCAGATGAAAAATCTGACAATCAGTGTCATTCATCGGACGATTATCGGACGATTCCGAAAAGGTTGGACAGAAGCTGGACAGAAAGATTTCTTTGTGTAATCGTATGATTATCTGATTATTGCGGGGCAATGGGCCACCTCTCCATCGATAGATTCTTGGACATTATCGATAGATTATCGATAGATTCGACCGCGAGATTGCCACGCCGACCATCGATAATTTTCAGGGCTTCATCGATAGCAAATCGATAGATCATGGATTCGGCCCCTGAAGCGAGTAACGCGTACCGCGCCCGCGCCCTTCCTGCTTCAGTAAGAACGGGGAGTTTCCTTTCCTTCGCGCGGCGATACTCGGCATGGGTGATCGACAGACCTCCCACCGGCGTGCCGTACTCGATGCCGACGATCAGCAGATAAACCTGGCAACCGTCGGGTGATTGCAGGCATCCTTCCAGCGCCTTCTCCGGTGAGGCCGATTCCAGCTCGTAAAGCACGGGCGTGCAGTAAGCCGACAGGAAACCGTCGGTGTTCATCAGGTTCTGGACGATCAGGCGTTCGTCTTCCAGTTCCTTTTGGACCGAGCTGACAAAAACACAGAGCTTCGTGGTCATCGTTCCGGCCCCATTCAAATCACCTTCCACCAGGGTGCCGCTAAAACCTTGGGCGTCAGCCATTCGATCGCCGTGCCGTTGTGCAGCAACAACCCTGTGCGCGCATCCTTGCCATACTCGTTCTGGAAGGCAAGCAGATTCGCCGCGTCACTGATTCTCGGGCGACTCGTTGATTTGATCTCGATGGGCAGCACCTTCCCGTCCGTTTCGATCACCAGATCTACTTCTTCGCCCGTCGTTGTCCTCCAAAAGAGAATCTCCGTGTTCTGGAGCCGGCCACATTTCCAAGCCATAAGGTCAAGCAAGACCAGATTTTCGAGATGAGCGCCCGTCGGTTCAATCATTCCCGCAAGGTACATTGCCAGCCCGACGTCTCCCCAGTACAGTTTGGGCGACTTGAGAAGGCGTTTCGTGCGGTTCACCGAATAGGCAGGCAAGCGAATCAGGAGGTAGGAAATCTCCAGCAGGTTCAGGTAGCGATGCACCGTGGGCTGCTTCAACGACAGGTCGCGGGCCATTTCCGTCTGATTCACAAGCTGCCCCAGACGAAGGCAGGCCGCCCGCATCAGCCGGCGAAAATCAGGCAGGGCAGCGATGGAGGAAACCATCTGAAGATCCCGCTCCAAGTAGGTGCGCACATATCCATCGAACCAGATCATCCTATCCGCCGCTTTCGACATGTGGACTGCGGGTGTGGGGAATCCGCCACGAATAGCAAATTTTTGCCAGTCTTCCGGATCCGCCGTGTCTGCGCGGAGGAGGTCGGGCCATTGGCCGTCATTCGTCGCAACCAGCTCTTCCCAAAGTCCGCAACGGCCGAGGCCTAATTGCTCCCGCCGGGTCATCGGCCAGAGGGTGAGGTAGCTGGCGCGACCGGCGAGCGATTCGGATATACCCTGCATCAAGAGCAGGTTGGCCGATCCGGTTAGGATGAAACGTCCGGGCCGCCGGTCGGTATCAATCGTGCGTTTCACGGCCAGGAGCAGGCCGGGTTCCCGCTGGACCTCATCGAGGGTCACATTCGCCGCACCCTCCACCAAGGCGTCGGGATTTCGTCTCGCCAGGTCGAATACGTCTATTTCGTCCAGTGAATAGTAGGGTCGATTTTCCGGTGTCAGCATCTTAACCAGGGTGCTTTTACCGGTCTGACGGGCGCCGGTCACCACAACGGCCGGCATTGCCTGTAAGCGCTGATCCAATGCAGCCATCATGCATCGTGGAATTGTTTTTTTATTCATGGTGTGAATTATATCCATTCACGGGCATTTTGCAAGGATTTATGATGGATTTATGATGGCCCCTCCGCCCGCGAAAGCAACTCGGCGAAATCATAGTTGACGCTCGTCACGCCGAAGTCCGGCTCGCGTTGGAAGGGCTGTCTGATGTAGTGGACACGGTGCGAGTCCTCGTCGATGAATTCTACGATGGCGAGGATGAAGTCCTCGGGCTTGTTGAGCGAATAGAGGATTTCGTTGCGTGTTACCGTGATCGTCGGCGCGCCGGTTACACGACCCTTCACCTCGATGAAACGCAGCTTGCCGGTGCCCGGCACACCGCTCTCGACGTCATAGCCGAGTTTCTCCAACTCGCGATCGGTGGGTTCGAAGCCGAGGCTGCGCTCGACCTCCATGACGATGGCACGAGCCCGCTCCGCACTGGCCTGCGTATCGGCAGGCGCCGCGGAAAACGCCGCCATCTGCCCCGTCATGGCCATGAGCAGGCCTTTGGGCACCACCAGCATTCCACCCAGCACCACCGGCGGCAGCGGTGAAATCTGAGCCTCAAGCTTCAGGTCTTCAAGACGCTTCTGCAATCGCCCCTGAAGCAGATCTGCCCGCTTGCGGGCCTCTCCAGAATTGAGTCGATTGCCTGTCTTACCGGCCTGCTCCTGAAGTTTGAGCTGCTCGGCACGATGATCCCAATAGGTGATCTCTTTGGTGAGCCGCTCCTTTACCGCCGCCTCGGTCTTGGCAATCAGCGCAAGCTTGGGGCCACGCACCTCGGCCAGATGTTCCGGTACGACATTCACTACTGCATGGCCCTGCGCCTTCTTCTCCAGATCACGGGTAATCCAGACGCACTCGGGTCGGTCAAGGAGTGCTTCAACACTCGGGTCGCCCTTCGCCAGCGGCCGGTAATCGAGGTAGGGTGCATAATTCACGTGGCGCGCAGCGCCGTTAGCGTCGAGCTCGACATAGAGCATCCGCCTGGAGACGACGCGGCGCTCTCCCGAGCGCGTAAGGCTTGCGTCCTGGATTGCATGCTCCAGATAGAACATCACGTGCGGCTGGGTACCTGAGTCGCGTTCGTCCACCAGCACGGCACCGCGTTTCAACAGATCGCGGTGACGCTCGAGGGTAAGGTCGATGACCGAGTCGAGCAGCGGATGCCCCGGACACACAAAGGCGGCCAGCGGCTGGCCTTGGGGCGCTACCAGCGGCTTCTCGAAGGCAATGCGTTCATAACGCGGCAGCACCGGTTCGCCGATACCGATCAGGCGGTCGCGGTTGCGCACCGGGGCCGGGACATGGGTGACCTCGTAGCGGCGGGGTTCTCGCTGTCTGGCTGACCCGCCCAGGTAGCGGAAGGCTTCAAGGAAAAAAGACTCGATATAGTGCGGCTGCAGGCGGCGAGCCTCTGCCCGTTCCAGATCCTTTCGAATGCGTTGAACGCGGCTTGCGTCCATCGCGTCGTGGGCAAGGGCGTGGTCCTCAAGCAGTTCTTGGAAATGGTCGCGATTCAAGGCTCGATCGATAACTGTGGTCAGGTAGGCTTCAACCTCTGGACGTTCGCCGTATCGAATGGCCTCGATCAGAAGATCGCGTAGTGACTTTCCCTCAAATTGGAGCTTTCCCATTACATCGAATACCTGGCCGCCGAGTGCTTGACGGGCCTGCTCCAGTTTGTCCAGGAGCTTGCGGTAAACATCGCCCTCTCGAGTTTCCTCAGCCACCAGGTTCCAGAGATGGCATACTTCGGTCTGGCCGATGCGGTGGATGCGGCCGAAGCGCTGCTCGATGCGATTGGGGTTCCACGGCAGGTCATAGTTCACCATTAAGTGTGCGCGCTGGAGATTGATGCCCTCGCCGGCGGCGTCAGTGGCCAGCAACACCTGCACTTCTGGGTCGTGCTTGAACGACTCCTGCGCCCTCATGCGCTCCTCCCGGCCCATGCCGCCGTGAATGATGACCACAGCCTCCCTGCGGCCGAGCAGCGTGGTGATGCGGGACTCAAGATAATTCAGGGTATCGCGATGCTCGGTGAAGAGAACGAGCTTCTGGTGTATGGAAGGTGTGGGCCGGGGAATCACTCCGGCACCGTAAGGTTTGATCGGTTCAGCCACGGGGCTGGAAATGGCGGCGGTGGTGAAGATCTCACCCAGGAGGGTGGAAAGCTCACGCCACTTGGTGTCCGTACCGCTGCGTCGGACCCCGAGCGCGAGTAACTCCAGGCCTTTCAAGGTCTCAATCTCGGCGTTCAACTCAGCGATGGATCGCGCCGCAGTCGCCTGATCGAGGATCTCCTCCTCGGCAGCCTTGACCTCGTTGTCCGGTGCATCTTCGAGATCTTCGACATCCTCGGCGTCCAAAACCGGAAGGTCGGCCGGAAGGATCGGCGCGGTCTGGCCCCCGCGCTGGAGCACTTCCATCTCGCGCAGTCTGCTTTCCAGCCGTTCGCGGCGGCGACGCAGCGATTGGTAGATCGCTTCGGGCGAGGAAGCGAGCCGTCGCTGCAGAACAGTGAGCGCGAAGCCGACGGTTCCGGCGCGCTTATCATTCGCGAGCGCCTCGGCGCGGTTGAACTCCTCGCGCACGTAATCGGTCACCGCCTTGTAGAGTTGGGCTTCAGCCTCTGAGAGTTTGTACGGACAGGTGTAAGCGATGCGCTCAGGGAATAGAGGCGTGCCGTCAAACTTGACCAGGCTCTCCTTTACCATCCGGCGCATCAGGTCGGAGACATCAGCTACATGCACCCCGTCGCGGAAGCGGCCCTCGAAACGGTCGCCGTCAAGGAGCGCCATGAAGAGCTGAAAGTCTTCCTCCTTACCGTTGTGAGGCGTCGCCGTCATCAGCAGGAAGTGCCTCGTGAGGGTCGAGAGAATCTGGCCGAGCCGGTAGCGCTTGGTGTATTTCGTTTCGGTGCCGAATACCGTGGCAGACATCTTGTGCGCCTCGTCACAGACCACAAGATCCCAGCGACAGTCCGGCGCCTGAAGCTTTTGCTGTACGTCCTCATTGCGGGACAGCTTGTCAAGCCGGGCAATTACAAGATTGGTTTCGAGCAACCAGTTGCCGGGGCGTGCGGATTCGAGCTTGTCGTTGGTGAGAATCTCAAAAGGCAGATGAAAACGGCGGTAAAGTTCGTCCTGCCACTGCTCGGCGAGGCTGCCCGGGCAGACGATGAGACAGCGTTGCAAATCGCCACGGGCGATCAGTTCTTTGATGAGCAGACCCGCCATGATCGTCTTGCCGGCACCGGGATCGTCGGCCAAGAGAAAGCGCAACGGCTGACGCGGCAGCATAGCCTCGTAAACAGCCGTGATCTGGTGAGGCAGTGGGTCAACGATTGAGGTATGGACGGCAAGCACCGGGTCGAAGAGGTGTGCAAGGCGGATTCGATGTGCTTCGGAGACCAGGCGGAACAGGGCGCCGTCGCCGTCGAAACTCCAGGGTCGGCCTTGCTCCACAAGATCGAGCCGGGGCTCATCGTGCCGATAGAGCAGTTCGTTGGCTACCTTGCCGGCGGGCGTCTTATAGGTGAGTTCGAGGGCCTCGGAACCGAACCACTGAACGCTGACGACCGTGACGAGGCAATCCGGAAGGACGCCACGTACCGCAGCGTTGGGTTGCAGGTCTTCGAGTCGCATCATTCCGGTCCCTCAATGGCAACGCTGGTCCGACTTTTTCCGGGGAGACGTGCGGCCGAGCGCCTAATGACCTAAATCAACCAGCCATCGATGGCCGTCAGTCGGTTTGAACAATTGGGAATTGCTCACGGAATCTACACCTATGCACGGGATATGTCAAACCTCGATTAATATTTTTACATAGGGGTACCAGGTCCGAAGGGCCTTTTCCAATTTGGCATGTCACAAATATTGCGATTAGAAGGTATTAAAATTTTTAAAAACTTGTCCAGTCCACCAAGGCGCAATGTAACCCTTTGTGGTGATGCATGGCGGCATTGATCAAAAACCCCGTGTCTCAAGAGGAGGCGGTTTTTTCTGGTGGCTTTTTTTGACCAAATCCGACAAAAGAGTAGGGTAATATCTGGCAGATCTAAAAGTAACCACATGGAGAGCAAACGGAAGGTCATGACATCAAAACCGGAATGTTTGCTTGGCGTCGATCTCGGAACAGGGGGGTGCAAACTGACCTTGGTCGATAAGCTGGGATCGATCATCGGCAGCAGCTTCACCGAATACAAAACATATTATCCCCGTCACGGATGGTCAGAGCAAAACCCTGAGGATTGGTATCAGACCTTCCTCGTCACGATGGCCAGGCTCTTGGGCGAAACCGGGCTGAAGGGATCCAACATCATCGCCCTGGCCGTGGATGCCTCGACGCACAATGCCGTCCTCGTTGGGGAAAAAGGTATGGTTCTCCGCCCTTGCATCATGTGGACGGATCAGAGGAGCGTCGATCAAGTACGGGATCTGGAAAAGCGTCGCGGTGGAGAAATTTTCCGAATCACCTATAACAAGGTGAATCCGACCTGGACGCTTCCGCAGCTTCTCTGGTTGAGGGAAAATGGGGGAGCGCGCCCCTTACTTCGATCCCTATCTGCGCGCAAGCTTTGTCGGGGCGACCATGAGCCATCGAAAGGCCCATTTTTACCGGGCTGTTCTGGAAGGTATCGCCTACTCCCTTTTCGATGCCATGCAGGTCCTTTCGGAAGTGGGATTGCCCTTCAAGGATCTCAGGATCATCGGCGGCGGGGCCAAAAGCCCGTTGTGGCGGAGGATCGTCGCGGATGTCATGGGGATGCCGGTCATGGTTCCCAAGGCCGGTGACTCCTCCTTCAGAGCGGCGCTGCTCGCGGGCGTCGGGATCGGCCTCTTTCCGGATGTGCGCACCGCCGTTGAAAGGTGCGTCCAATTCGAAGAATCGATCACCCCGGATCGGGAAAACCATGAAACATACGGTAGATACTTTGCAATCTACCGAAAGATCCACGACGCCTTGGCCCCGGTGGAAAAGCAGATTCACGAGACCTTTGTGACGGGCAAATGATTCGCCCTTTGGCGACCGGGTCTAAGGATTCACTACTCGATACCCGCCAGCCGTTTCACAGCGTTCACCTTGTCTAAGAGGGCCTTTTCTTTGCCCCGTATCTCTCGGTCGGTTTTTAGTAAATAAAAACTTGACAATATATTCTTGATTGTATACAAAATGCACACAATATATATTCTTATTGCGTCGCTCAATGCAACTATATGTATTTTATAGTAATTAACGCCAACACATAAATGGAAAATTTTCGATGGAGGTTGGAGATGGTTAGTCGAAGGACTTCTTCTACGGATGTTCTGATCATCGGAAGCGGTCTTGCGGGTCTTCGTGCGGCGGAAGCCGCGGCCAGTCAAGGTGCCAGGGTGATAGTCGTCAGCAAGGGCTTCAGCGCCTCACCTCACATCATGGGATTCAATGTGGCGATCAATCCGGAAGACAGCACAGAGAGCCATTACAATGACCTTCTCAGAAGTGGCTGGTTCATCAACAACAAGAAACTGGCCAGGATTCTTGCCGAGGATTCTATCGGGGAAGTGTCGAACCTCGAAAAGCTGGGGCTGAAGTTTGAGAAGAAAGCCGATGGCAGCTACGACGCCTTTCTACCCATAGGCAGCACGTATCCCCGACTGGTCCACTACAAAGCCTTGACAGGGATCAAAGGCCTGTCGCTCATTGGGAAGGACTGCCGAAAATTAGGGGTTGCCTTCGATAAGCGAATCATGATTACCCGGCTTTTACAGCATAAAGACAGGGTCGTCGGGGCTGTCGGCATCGATCTCAAGGACAATACGCTCGTCGCCTATCTGGCGAAAGCCGTTGTCCTGACGACGGGGGGCTGCGGGGCCATATATCCTATTACGACGTACCCCAAAGACATCGTGGGCGATGGATATGCCATGGCCTACCGTGCGGGCGCTGAACTCCTCGACATGGAATTTCTCCAGTTCGAACCCTGTTGCTTTACCTATCCGGAGTCGATCAAAGGAAACCCCATCCCAACCACCATGATGAAGGAAGGGGCAGTTTTGCGAAATGCGCAAGGGGAGAGGTTCCTGCTTAAATATGGCGAACAGCCCGAAAACATACAGAAGGACGTCTTGGCTCGAGCTATAGCGATGGAAATCGCTGAAGGCCGGGGAACGGAGCATCAGGGCGTCTATTATGATGTCACCATGCTGCCCAGGGACACAGTGGTCATCAACCACAACATCTTCTACGATCCCGCTTTGAAGGCAGGCATTGATCTGATGAAGGAGCCGGCAGAGGTTGCCCCGGCGGCCCACACGTTGACGGGCGGCGTGAGGATCGATGAATTCTGCAAGGCATCGCCGCAGGGGCTGTACGCTGCGGGCGAGGTTGCCGGCGGCATCCATGGAGCCAATCGGATCGGCGGAGCATCCGGAGCGGAGATATTGACGTTCGGTGCCAGGGTAGGCAAATACGCGGCCCTGGCGGCCCTGGCCGCCAAGGCCCTTCCCTCTGCAAAAACGGTCGACCGGCTGATCGAAAAAGAAACGGAGGCCTATGCGGCCAGGAGAGAAAGAAAACGGGGCGCAGCGGATCCGGCGGCGTTCCACGATGCGATTCAAAAGGTCATGAGCGAGAACGTAGGGATCATCAAGAATAAAAAGGGACTTACCAAGGCCTGGAAAGAGCTGGAGGTTCTTGAGGACCGTCTCGGGGAACTGCCGGTTAAGGGTGTGAAGCAGTTGGTAGAACTCTACACATACGAAAATATGATCACCACGGGCAAGATGCTCGCTGCCGCATCACTCGCAAGGACCGAAAGCCGCGGCGTGCATTACCGAAGCGATTATCCTGCAAGGCAGGATAAAAAATGGATGAAAAGCATCATCATCAAACAGCTTGACGGACAAATGAAACTGGAAACAAGGGACTGCGAGTAGCATTTTCATGAATGCACTACAGGCAAGCTCAGTCGGTTATCGGGTCAAGGACCTGCTTAAAGACAGGGCGGCCGGCCGGCTTTACAGCGTACATGCAAACGCGGCTTACTGCTCGATACCGATGAGGCCGCTTCTGCTCATCCATTGCAGCGAACTGGGTGGAATACCCTTTGGAGTCGGCGCCGACATGCGAACAGGCTATTTGAAAGAGATCGGTTTAGGCAGGGGAATGAAGATCGATATTTCCGATAGCTCGCTTTTCATTCCTGCGGTCAATTTTGGCATTGATCTTTGCGGCGCAACGGTTTGGCATCCTGCCGGCAACAGCCCTGATAATTTTTCAAGATCCAGAGTGGAAGACAGTCTTGACCATGCCCTGCACGAGGTCGCACGCAGGGGTTCCGAGCACGGCTTGGGAGAGCTGGCTTCTGTTTTTAACGACCTCTTCCGGGACAAGGTGAAGAGGTGCGAGGGTCTGAATCTTCTCTGTCGGGCCTGCGTCGAACCCTTGCGACAACTGGTCGCAGGAATCCGAAGACAAGATCTCCCGTTGGTCGAGAATTCCCTGAGCAGCCTCATTGGGCTCGGCATAGGGCTCACCCCTTCGATGGACGATGTGATCACCGGCCTGATTTCAACGCTCCATCGCTTGGGCGATCGATTGCCCGGCGGTTTCCCCTGGGTCTCCACCATCGGGGAGCGGATATGTTTCCTGAGCAGCTCGAGAACGACCCTGGTAAGCCGGAATCATCTCCTGTTCGCCTCCTGTGGTGACAGATTTGAAATTCTCGATGACCTGATCAACTCGCTGCTCTCCTCTTCAAAAGAGGACTTGAACGACAAGATCGGGAAGCTTGTTTCTTGCGGGGCCACATCCGGGACCGAACTGGCCATCGGGGTCCTGCTGGGCGTAAAACTCGTCTTGGCAAGCAGTACCACTCATTGACATTGTAGAAAGACAGATTATGGCAGGAACCCAAAATAATAAGAATAAGAATAAGGCGTATCAGTTGATCAGAGATGGAATCATCAGCGGCACTATTAAGGCCGGAGAATCGATTACAGAAAAATGGTTCTGTGATTATGTCGGGATGAGTAGAACACCCATAAGAGAGGCCTTAATCCAACTGCACGCAGACAACCTAATAAAGATCGTTGATAATAAAGGTGTTATTATCCATGTAATCACCCCTTTGGATATTAAGGAAATATTCCAATTACGGATGATGATTGAACCGTTCATCGTCAGCATCAGTATCGACGCCATCGACAGGAACAAAGTGAAAAAATACGTGGAACAGATCGATGTCTTATTGAAATACGAAGAGCCGATTGTGGGAATGAGGGAATGCAATATCGCCAGCGAAGATGTGAATGCGATCCATTCTATCATTTACAGCGCATCGCCGAATGGCCGTATGGTCAATATCTTGAAAAACCTGCAAACCCAAATCGTCTGGGTGATCAAGCGCGCTGAACGAATTCCCGGCCGTGTTTTGAAAACCGTGAAAGAGCACCGAGAAGTCGCCGATGCCATTCTTAAAGGGGATGGAGAACTTGCCGGCAAGGTTATGAAAAATCACTTGGAAAGTACCATGAACGATATGCTTGACCATAATAATTACAGCAAAATATTTAATTAGGTAGCCGACTGTGATGTTCGTGACGATAAACAGGATGATGGCATATCCCAGATATCATTACTCCGGCAAGTATTACTCCGGCAAGTAAATAGGTCAATCATTGTCATGCCGGACTCGATCCGGCATCCAGAATCACACTGGACACCGGTGCCTGCCCCGGACTCCGAGCCGGGATTCGCCGGTGTGACGAATAAGGAAGGCTTGTCATATATAATTGCCGGAGTAATAACGGTCTCAAAATAGTGTTGTCATCCCGGACTTGATCCGGCATCCAGGAAGTCACTGGATTCCAGTTTTCGCCGGAATGACCATGTAAAGACAATTGTGCAACTGTTGATAAATCTTCCTTACGGTTAGATCATCACGCTTGCGGTGGAATGATTCAGCGGGTGAGGGGAGGGAAAAGCCCTTGATAAAGACTGTTACCAAGCGAAACTGCTATCTGGATTCGATCTTTCTGATGAATGCTGCAAAGGAGACCCTGGAGATCGAAGGGGTTCGGGATGCCATCCTCCTGATGGGTACGGACATGAACAAGACCGTCCTAAAGGAAGTGGGAGGGCTCACTCCCGAGGCGATGGCGGCATCCCCGAATGATTTGATCATCTCCCTGGACCTGGAAGATGCGAGCGTCTCCAAGGATGTTCTGGTCTTTCTCGACAGCCTCCTATCCAGCAAGGAGAAGAATCGGGGTGATCAAGAGACCACCTACCCATCGCTCGACAGGGCCATCGATGCCACCCCGGAGGCGAATCTCGTCTTCATCTCCGTTCCCGGTGAGTATGCCGCCCAGGAGGCCCGGACAGCCCTGACCCGAGGGCTCAACACCTTCATCTTCAGCGACAATGTTCCGCTGGAGGAGGAGGTCGAACTGAAGAAGATGGCATCGGAGAAGGGGCTGCTGGTGATGGGGCCCGGATGCGGCACCAGCGTCATTAACCACATATCCATCGGGATGATGAGCAAGATCCGTGAGGGAAACATCGGCATTGTAGGGGCCAGCGGCAGCGGAATCCATCAGATCGCGTCCTTGATCGACCGGCATGGATTCGGGATTTCCCAGGCCATCGGCACGGGGGGAAGGGACCTGTCCAATGAGGTAGGAGGCATCACCATGAGCCAGGGGATCCGCTACCTCGAGAACGATGAAAACACAAAGGTGATTGTCCTGGTTTCCAAACCGCCTGCCCCTTCCACTGCCGAGAAGATCTTTGCGCTGGTCAAGAAGTTGACAAAACCCGTAGTGGTTTTTTTCTTGGGCGGGGATCAGCGGCAGATGAAAGAGGCCGGAGCCCATGGGGCATCGACCTTGGAAGAGGCCGCGCTGATGGCGATGAAGCTGGCCAACCAGGAACAGATCACCACGGAGAACCTCATCGAAAAAAGAAAGATCACCCTGGCACCGCTGGCTGCCGAGGAAAAAGGCAGACTTTCCGCCGATCAGAAATATGTGCGGGGTCTGTTCTGTGGGGGAACACACAGCGAGGAGGCAATCCTCCTCCTGCAGGAAATGATCACAGACCTTCATGCCAACGTCTCCTTCGGAAATTGTCGGAAGCTGACCAACCCCCATTCAAGCAGCAAAAATACCCTGATCGACATGGGGGATGAGGAATTCACCAGAGGGAAACCGCATCCGGTCATTGACCCCTCCATTCTGAAGGAGAGGCTGTGGAGGGAGGGGAGTGACCCCGAAGTAGCGGTGATCCTCTTTGACCTGCTTTTAGGATACGGAGCGCACCCGGATCCGGTGGGTACCATCGAAGAGACCTTGGCGGCCATGCGGCGGAAGGCCGAAGAGGAGGGACGCTATCTGAGCATTGTAGCCTCCATCTGCGGATCGACCCAGGATCCTCAGGGATTCGAAGAACAGAAACGAAGGTTGGAGGCCTTGGGGGTTCGGGTCCTCCCCAGCAGCGCTCAGGCAGCCATCGTAAGCGGGCTTATCATCTCATAAGGAGACCAGTTGGTGGAGACCAAGGCTTTGTTCAAAGGCAAACCCACGGTAATCAATGTCGGAGTCGAACACTTCGGCGATAGTCTGAAGGCACAGGGAGCGGTGACTGCGCAGGTCACCTGGCGGCCTCCGGCTGATAAGAAACTCAGCGGTTTGTTGAGAAGGGTTGCGGGGATGGAGGATATCGGTGGCCGTATCGAAGCGGCCAACGACAAGGTCCTGCAGTCTCTGCTGGCGAGCGAGCCCTATTGGGTGGGAATGAAGCCGGCCGGGAAGACCATTCCGGGGATGAAGGATAATTATATCCTCCATTCAGGACCTCCAATCGAATGGGACCGGATGTGCGATACCCAGAAAAATGGGATTCTGGGCGGCGTTCTCCATGAGAAGCTGGCCAAGACCAAAGACGACGCCCTGGCGCTGGTGCAGAAGGGAGCGATTGAATTTCACTCTGCCAACGATTTTGGGGCCATCGGGCCCGGGGTGGGAATCGTCACTCCGTCCATGCCGGTGAACATTTGCAGAGACCTGAAAACGGGAGAAGAAGGTTACTGCATTCCCTTCGAAGGCAGGAACGGGCTCGGAGCCTGGGGTGTCTACAACGAAGGGGTCGAGGAAAATCTCCAGATCATCGAAAAGGTTTTTGCACCGGCTGTTGACAGTGTTCTTGCAAAAAGCGGCGGGATCAACATCAAAAGCATCATCGCCAGGGGACTGCAGATGAACGATGAAACCCATTCCCGTCAAACCGCGCAGGGCTTGATGCTGATCAGTGAAATCGTTCCTCTGATCATCAAATCCGATCTGGATAGGGAAACTATGATCCGGTGCGTGGATATGCTGGTCAATACGGAGCGTTGGTTCCATCCTCTGGGGATGTCCAGCGCCTTGTCTATCTTGAAATCGGTAAAAAACGTCGAGTATTCGACGATTGTGACGACCATAGTCGCCAACGGGGTAAATACGGGAATCAAAATCAGCGCCCTGGGGGATCAATGGTTCGTGGCCCCGGCTCCTGCCTTGACCGGCAAGTACTTCTCCGCAAAATGGGGCCCGGAGGATGCCCTGCCCTACCTTGGTGACAGTTCGGTAACGGAGGTGGTAGGGCTCGGCGGTTTTGCGGCGGCAGCGGCGCCTTCGGTGTTGAGACTGCGCGGCGGTTCCGTGAGGGATGCGATCCGGCAGAGCGAAGAGATGAAAGAAATCTGTGTGGGAATAAACCATAATTATCCCATCCCCCTGCTGGAGTTTACCGGACCGCCCATCGGGATCGACATCCGAAAGGTAGTTGAAACGGGAATAACCCCGATTATCCACGGGGGCATCATTTCAAAAAAAGGCGGTCAACTGGGGGCCGGGATGGCCAGAGTTCCCATGGAAGTGTTCATCGCTGCCCTATATGCGTATTTCAAGAGATATGAGCTCGATTGAGTTTACTGCAGGGAAGGCCGATCACGGCGTGTGCGGGTTCCGTAAGGGGATTCAATGAATAAAATTTTTGTCGTCAACATCGGCAGTACCTCCCTGAAATTTTATCTTTTCGATATGGATCGGGAAGCAGTCCTTGCCGGAGGCTACCTGGAGCGGATCGGTAATGTCGATTCTCCCCTGAGCTATACGATCCAGGATCGCGACACGGTCAGAACAACGATCGATACACTTCCCGGGTACGGTATCGGCATCAAGACGGTCCTCGACATCGTCATGGGTGCGGGACTTCTGAAGGATCTGTCCGAAATCGATGGCATCGGGTTCAAAGCGGTCCATGCCGGGGAATTGAGGGAATCTTCCCTGGTGACGGATGAAATCATGGCCCTCATGGAGGATTATTACTGCGTGGTCCCGGCC
>VFSW01003533.1_pt1 | contig 23418 bp, 14 predicted proteins | sample 5358111 | NCBI WGS metagenome assembly VFSW01 (sample SAMN11554181, study PRJNA540505) | mine drainage metagenome | isolation source: sediment from site ElyBrook_90M | place: USA: Ely Copper Mine, Vershire, VT | collected 2017
CTGTGGCAGGAGTGGCAGGTGGCGGAGAGGGCCACGGACCTCTTCATCCAGGCCCGCGCCGACGACCAACTGCTGGGTGTCCTGACGGCGACCGACGAACTGCTGTCCAGTCGGTACCATCGCGATGAGACCGCAATGCAACGAGGCGATACGACATCGAGCACCGTGGCCGCCGACCTCACGGCTTTGTCCGATGCGGATGCGGGCCTTCGCCAGCTTCAGATCGAGAGCGACCTCAATCGCCATCAACTGAATGCGCTGCTGGGGCTGCAACCCGACCTGCGGCTTCCTCTGATTGGGCCGACCGCAACGGAGCCTCTCACGCAGGACCAGTTTAGAGCCGCTGTCGATTTGATCCCTCGTCGCCGTACCGATTTGCTGGCTCTACAGGCCGGGTACAAGAGTCAGGAAGAGACGGTGCGGCGGGCGGTCCTGGCACAGTTTCCTTCGTTGAGCGCAGGCGTCGAACAGGCGCGCGACCCGGTGGAAGGGGTGAATTCCATCGGACTCAACGTCAATCTCACCCTGCCGCTCTTCAATCGCAATCGAGGTCAGATTGCGATCCAGCGGGCCACTCGCGAGGTCCTTTGGCAGACATATCAGGCACAACTCGACGCGGCAGACAGTCAGGCGGACCAGGTCTGGAAGGCGACGCAGATCATGGCCGCGCAACAGAAGGACCTGGATGCGCAGTTACCCGTGTTGGAGAAGACGTTTGCCAGCGCCGAGCAAAGCTATCGGCAAGGGAACCTGGATGCAGGTCTGTATGTGAGTCTCGAATCCAGTCTGCTGGCGAAACGGGCGGAATCCATTCGCTTGCAAGCGACTCTCGATACCGCACGGTCTACCTTGAGCATTCTGCTTGGCCTTCCATTCCAGGCTCCATGATGCAACGCGTCGTTCTGTCCGATTAAGGGAAAAGAGGATTGGATCGGTCAGCCCGTTCCCATATTGGCGTTGGATACAGATTGGCGTTGGGTCTTGCAAGGAATTGCGAGCAGCACTCGACCTGAGTAAATCATCCGTCACTCCCAGTAACTCGCTCTCGGGCGGGACGTGTGTTTTTGGAATAAATCATTTCCGTTCAGTTATTTATGGACGGAATGTGTCGCCAAGGATTCGATCCGAATGGGGGGATGGTGAGAGCGCTGGGGCTCGAACCCAGGACCAACGCCTTAAAAGGGCGATGCTCTACCAACTGAGCTACGCTCTCAAACCACACTACCAAAGGTAGCATATCGAGAAGGGTTTGAGGTGTCTCGGAGTGGCCCCACTGGAGAGGGTGAAGGCGACTGGAAGAGCCAGAATCGAATTGGTGAAATTCGAGTAAGTAACTTTTGAAGTAACCAGTTGAAGTGACTGTAGGAATGACGCAGAAGTCGCAGGTTGACTCATTGACTTGGTCTGGAGGGCAAAGTAGGCTTAAAAGTTGCTTGAAATATTATGCATAAGTTCAATTAATGGAAGCAAATACGTTGAGCCGACTGGTGCCGATCCGATGCGTCAGAGGTGCTATACGAGGAAGCAATGGACTCAGGCTACACAGAGGCTGGCGACGAGCAGGCGGTAGTCGGGACGCCAGAAGATGTGGCTGTGCTTTACTCGTGGGCCAATCTGCAAGGTGCGAAGTACCGGGATTTTTCAGCTTCTCGCCGGGAGTACCGGGCGCAGGTCCGGTATCGCGCAGCCCAGGCGCTGCGCGAGCGGGAGTTGCGGGCGCAGGCGGCGGCGGAAGCGTCCGCCGCGGCGGCGGAACAGGCGGCTCTGGATGCGCTGGCTGAGGCCAGAGCGCAGGACACGAACGACAATCGGGCGCTGCGGATGCAGTCGATGCAAAGCATGGAGGAGGCTGCGCAGACGGCATCCTCCGAACGGATGAAGGCGGCGCGCAGGGCCGAGGCCGCGGCCCATGCCGCAGCCATCGTTCTGCATGAGGAGCGAGAGATTGCGCAAGCCCAGGCGTCGGCCAGACGCCAGACGTTGCGCTACGCGGAGTCCGAGATGCTGCTGCGTCATCTGACGGGGCCTCAGCCACGCGGTACGATGTTGCAGTTCACCCCCAAGACAGCACCGGATTCAGGACTGGGCCTTGTTGCGATGGGGCCTGGAACGATGGACCGCACGCGCGAGGGCGCGCCCGCCGAAGACCAGCAGCGGTCCGTCGCGGAGACTGAGGACACCGATATTGTGGACGGGCCGATGGGGCCGGCATGGCTCTATGCAACGCAGACACTGCCGCAGATGCGGCTGTTTCCGGTGGTCGCGCAGGCCGATAAGGGAGAGATGTCGGAGGGCAGGGCCGAGGTGTCTGGGGGAGAGACGTTGCTGGACTCGCGGGAGTTGGTTGCAACGCGCCGCTTTGCGCTACAGCAGGTCTTCGAGCGCGCGGAGACGGAACTGCCCACGATGCAGCCATTGCGGCCAAGCGATGGGCGGACGCCGCTGCTCGCGGTCTTTTCGCTGGCCGGAGGGGTGGGCAAGACAAGTCTGGTGGCGACACTTGGGCGCGCCCTGTCCGCGCAAGGCGAGAAGGTGTTGCTGATCGACACGACCTCGCGTGGCCTGCTTCCGTTTTACTTCGGAGAGCGGGGACTTCGCCCTGGGGTGGTGCGCTCCTACTTGCCGTCGAAAGAGCGCGCCGAAGCGCCAATTTCGCTGGCGGTATACGATGCCGCGAAGATGAGTGAAGACACGCAGCGACAGCAGGCGCTGACCGAAGAGATCCTGCGCAATGGCGAGGGCAACCAGCGCGTGATGCTGGATCTTTCCTTGGGATCGCACTGGTTGGTCCGCAGCATGGCGAAGCATCGCCCCACGGTGCTTGTGCCGATGATGGGGGACATGAACTCGGTCGTCAGCCTGCACGCGGTGGAGAATATATTTCGGACGATTGTGGACGCCGATGGCCAGTATCTGCTGCCCTTTTATGTGCTGAACCAGTTCGACGCATCGCTGCCACTGCATCTGGACGTTCGCGAGGTGCTGCGCCGCCAGCTTGGCGACCGCCTGCTACAGTTTGTGGTTCGCCGCTCGCCAGCGGTGAGCGAGGCGTTGGCGGATGGGATGACGGTGCTGGACTACGCGCCGGAGGACCCGGTATCGCAGGATTACAACGATGTTGCCGCGTGGCTGCGCAACATCTCCCCAGCCGCGACGGCGGAGATTCCCAACCTGCAACGGAGGCAACGGTGACGCGCTCGCCTTTATGGAGAGAGTTCGAGTCGGCTGACAGCATCCCGTTGCGGGTGCTGCGATCCTCGATCTTCGTGGGCGGGGCGTTGTTCCTGTGCTGTACCGGAGTGCTCTACCTTACCTGGCCGCAGCAGCTCGTCCTGGCCCTGCTGACCCTGGTCCTGGCGTACTGGATCCATCGCAGCTCAAGCTCGTACCTGGTGACGCTGACGTTGATGTTGCTGTCCATCTACTCGACCTTTCGCTACGGCTACTGGCGCGTCTCTTCGGTGATTGCATTCTTCCGCGACCCAGGCACGCAATGGAGTGGGCTGGATGCGTTCTTCGTCTGGATACTGCTGCTTGCGGAGTGCTATGCGTTCGTGGTGCTGCTGCTCGGCTATGTGCAGATGTTGTGGCCGCTGCGTCGCTCGCCGGCGCCGATGCCGGACGACCTGGCGACCTGGCCCGCGGTGGACCTCCTGATCCCGACCTACAACGAACCGCTGAGTGTGGTGCGCTTTACCGCGCTGGCGGCGCTGAACATCGACTGGCCCGCGGACAGGCTGAACGTCTACATCCTCGACGACGGCAAGCGCGACGAGTTTCGGGCCTTTGCCGAAGAGGCAGGCATCGGGTACATGACGCGCGACGACAACCTTCACGCCAAGGCAGGCAACATCAACCGTGCGCTGGACCGGATCAGTTCTCCGTTCGTTGCGATCTTCGATTCCGACCATGTGCCGACGCGCAGCTTTCTGCAGATCGCGATGGGATGGTTTCTGCGCGACCCCAAGCTGGCCATGCTACAGACGCCGCACCACTTCTATTCGCCCGACCCGTTCGAGCGCAATCTCGGCCAGTTTCAGATCACGCCCAACGAGGGCGAGCTGTTCTACGGAGTGGTGCAGGACAGCAACGATTTCTGGAACGCGGCCTTCTTCTGCGGTTCGTGCGCCGTGATTCGCCGGTGCGCGCTCGATGAGGTGGGCGGCATCGCGGTCGATACCGTCACCGAGGACGCGCACACCTCGCTGCGCCTGCAGATCAAGGGATGGAACACGGCGTACATCAACATTCCACAAGCGGCTGGCCTGGCAACCGAGCGGTTGAGCGCGCACGTCAGGCAGCGCATCCGCTGGGCGCGCGGCATGGTGCAGATCCTGCACATCGACAACCCGCTCTTCGCCCCTGGGCTGAAGCCGGCGCAACGACTCTGCTACTTCAATGCGATGTCGCATTTCCTGTATGCTCTGCCGCGGTTGATCTTCCTGACTGCTCCGCTGATCTATCTCATCTTCGGCCACTCCAACATTCCCGGCTACTGGGCGATGATTATGGCGTATGCGGTCCCGCACCTGGTGCTGTCGAACCTGACCAACTCGCGCATTCAGGGACAGCACCGGCACTCGTTCTGGAACGAGATCTACGAGACGGTGCTGGCACCCTACATCTTTCTGCCCACCGTCTTTGCTCTCTTCAGCACCAAACTGGGCAACTTCAACGTGACGGCCAAGGGCGGCGTGGTCAACCACGACTTCTTCGACAAGCGCATCGCGCGTCCGTTCCTGGTATTGCTGTTCTTCGACCTCTTCGGACTGTTGTGCGCCATCCCAAGACTCTTTCAATTTCCCACATTCGATGTGCCGTGGGGCCTGTCCTTCATGAACTGGCCAGCGAGTATCTATGACGGCAGCCGTCCAGGAACGGTCTTCATGAACGTGGTCTGGACGCTCTTCAGCGTGGTCCTGCTGGGGGTTGCAACGGCGGTTGCGTGGGAGAGCCAGCAACGTCGCCAGACCGTGCGTCTGGCCAGGGCTGTGCCTTCGGACATCCTACTGGCGGACGGCTCCATGGCCCAGGGCATCACCTCCGATTTCTCCAGTGGCGGAGTGCGCGCCAGGATGGACGGTGCCGCGAAGGCCAAGGTGGGCGACCCGGTGAAGTTCGTCTTTCCCGTGCTGGACGGCACGGCGACCCTGCCCGCCACCGTCATCGCCATCGAGGGGAACATGCTGCGCGCGCAGTTCGATCCGCTCAACCTGCAGGAGACGGAAGCCCTGACCATGATCCTCTACTCGCGGGCGGACACATGGCTGGCCATAGGCGTGCCGCGCGAGGAAGACCATCCGTTCCGTAGTCTGGGCCGCATTCTGAAGTTGTCGCTGCACGGCCTTTCGCAGACGCTGGGAGCTTTGATCGTCAACACGAAGAGCGAGGCGAAGGGCAGTCTGTCGACGAGCGTCGCTCCAGTCGTCCTGCTTGCCGTGCTTGCAGTCGCTTCGCCGCGCGCGGCGCAGGCAGCGCAGTTGCCCACGGTCTCAAGTGCAGCGACGGGAGTCCGCAACGCAACGCTGCTGCCGTTGGCCAACGACCTCAACCTGCTTCCGCTCCCTTTCTACGACCCTGCGGTGGACCTGCATCCGGTGGTGCCGATCGTCTTTCTCTCGCCACCCTCGCCGAAGGCGATGCGCGCGGCGGGGATCGTCGCGTCCTGGTTCGGCATTTTGGCGGGCGACCGACCAGTGCGCTTTCCTGTATCGGTCGGGAGCATCCCCGCTGGCAACGCAATTGTGATCGCGGAACAGGCGCGGGAGGTTCCCGCATCTCTGGGCCTTGCGGCGGTCTCCGGGCCGACCGTGGCGATGCGCGCGAATCCGTCCGATCCGTACTCGAAGGTCCTGTTGCTGACCGGTGGCAACGCGGACGATCTGGTGACGGCAGCAGTTGCACTGTCGCTGGAGCGCGACCTCCTGCAAGGCGGCCAGGTGCGCCTCTCGGGCGTGAAGATGCCCAGTCCGCGCCAGCCGGACGACGCTCCACGATGGCTCAGGACCGACCGAAATGCAGAGGTCGGCGAGATCGCCCAGACCGGAGACCTGCAAGGCGACGGGAGCGTGCCGCTGGCAATCTACCTGCGCCTGCCACCCGATCTCTACTACGGCCAGACGCAGAACCTCGCGTTCCATTTGAGCTACCGCTACAACGGTGTCCCGCTGGGCAACCAGAGCACCTTGCAGGTGTATATGAACGGGGCGTACGTCAGCTCGACGCCCATGCCGCACACCGACACGGCGTCGCAGGTGCTGGAGACGGTGGTTGCCATCCCGGTGGTCGATCTGCGGCCCTTTTCCAACTCGCTGATGTTCAAGTTCGATTTTCAGAGGGCAATGCAGGGACAGGGCGAGCAGACGGCGCCGCCCAACCTGCAAGGCGCGGTGCTCAAGGACTCCTCGCTCGACATCGAGGGCATTCCTCACTGGACCGTTCTGCCCAATCTCGAACTCTTTGCCAACGCGGGCTATCCGTTCACGCGCAGGGCGGACCTTGCCGACACGTCGGTGGTGCTTCCCGAGCGGCCCACAACTGGCGAGTTGGAGATGTTCCTCACCCTGATGGGACACTTTGGCGCGCAGACGGGGTATCCAGCGCTGCGTGTCGACGTCACCGACGCGGCTGGCATGACCGGCGAGAAGGACTGTCTGGTGATCGGCACGGTGCAGGACCAGCCCGCATTGCAGAGGCTGGACGATGCACTGCCGGTCGGGGTGGACGAGACCGGACTGCACATCCGCGATACCGAAGGCTTCTTCCACCACGCGGAGAATGCCTGGTGGCGCGTGCGCAGCTCGGACCGCGTACAGTCGGGAGAGATCGAGACGGTGGGCGGCCTGCCCGATGCGTTGATCGAGGGCATCGAGTGGCCGCGCGGCTCGTCCCGCTCCGTGGTGGCGGTCGTGCTGCGCGATTCGGCGGAGAGCGGGGATTTCCTCACGGCCTTTCTGGCCACCTCGCAGTCGTCGGACATCTCGCAGTCCGTCAGTGTACTGCACGGCACGCGGTTTACCTCCTACCGGATCGGAAGCGACGATTACAAAGTGGGAAGTGTCCCGTTCCTCGGTCGCGCGACGATCCTCTTCACCGAGTTCCCCTGGCTGATCGTGATGGTCGCCGCGGTCTTCTCCTTCCCCATGGCTGCGTTGTTGTGGGCGGCGCTGCGGCGACGCGCTTACGCGCGACTGCAAGGCACCGACTGAAGGCTGCTTCCGGTCCGCCGTGGTTTTCTGCCACCGCGGAGGCCCTTCGCAGCGGGCAGAACCGATGCGAGATGCGGGGAGAACGCGGCCGGACGGGCCGCGGGCACAAATATTTGTAATAGCGTCCCCAGTTATCCTCAGCCGAGTGACTTTACAGCCCAAAAATCAGGTACAAGAGGGATGCAAAGGCGATAGTCTTCTGAGATAGCCGCAGTATCAATCCTGGTTCCTGCTGGGCTTGATCTCTGTCGGCGTCGGGCAGCGCACAGACAACAATGATGATGAAGACGTGTGGAATCCGGCTCTGGGCTACTGCAATTCTGCTGAGCGGCGTGGCGCTGGCGGCCTCCCCTCAGCCTGAGACGCTGCTTTCTCAATCGGTCATACAGTCTTCTCCGCCCGCGGTACAGGTCTCCCCGTCTGCAACCCAGACTCTGCTGGACAAAGCCCACATGTTTGAAGCTCGTGGGCGCATGGACATGGCCGTACAGACCTGGCAGCAGGTCCTGACGATAGACCCGAACAATGCGGATGCGTTGGGCGGACTTGCGCGCGCGGCCAAACTGGAGGGCAACGCGGCGCTTGCCAACAGTTATTTGGACCGGCTGCGCACGGTAAGCCCGAACGACCCGAAGATTGGCCAGGTGGAGGCTCTCGCCGCACAGCAAAGTCCGCAGCAGAAGCAGATGGAGCAGTTGCAGCAGGCGGTCAAGTTGGCCGATGCCGGACGGTATGCGGCGGCGATGGCGATCTACCGCCAGGTCTTCGGCGACTCGCCTCCGCCGGGCGAGTGGGCCCTGGCCTACTACGAGACGGAATCGGCGACCGAGGACGGTCGTCCACTCGCGATCGCTGGCCTGCGCGCGCTGACTGAAAAGTATCCAGAGGACGCGCGCTACCAGATTGCGCTGGGACGCATCCTGACCTACGACCCGAAGACGCGCGAGGAAGGGCGGCGGCTGTTGGAGCGCTATCCCAAGGACCAGCAGGCGGACGAGGCGGTGCGCCAGTCGCTGCTGTGGGACTCGGCGGACCCAGCCTTCTCCGGCGAGATTCACGCCTATCTGAGGACGCATCCCAACTCGCAACTCGCCGCGGCGCTGCAGACGACCGAGGCGGGGACGCAGCCGTCGAATGAGGAGGAGAGTGCATCTGCGACTGCGCAGCCGCCTGCCGAACCAGCGCAGTCCACTGCGCCAACTCCCAGTTCCGCCGTCCGCTCCGCGACGGAGACTGCTGCCTACAAGGCGCTCAATGCCAAGCACATCGCTCAGGCGGAGGAGCTTTTCAAGGCGATTCTGGCCAGAGAGCCGGAGAATGCGCGCGCGCTTGCGGGCATTGGATACATCCGCATGCAGCAGGGGAACTTTCCCGGTGCGATCAGCTATCTGGAACAGGCCAGACGCAAGGACCCCAGCGACAAAGACCTGGTGCAGGCACTGGATACATCCCGCTTCTGGTTCCTGATGGACGAGGGCCAGGCGGCGCTGAATGAGAACAATCTGACGATGGCGGAGAAGCGGTATCGCGCCGCGTTGGCACTGCGTCCCACCAGCCCGGAGGCGCTTGCCGGACTGGGCGGAACACTCCAGAAGGCGCAGCAGCCAGGGTCAGCGGTGCCGTTCTACGAGCGCGACGTGCAGGCCAACCCGGTATCCGTCGAGGGTTGGCGCGGTCTTTTTCTGGCGCAGGTCGAGGCGGGCAGTGCAGCCCAGGCGCTGGCCACCGACAAACGCATCCCCACGGCGCTCCATGCGCAGTTGACCGCCGACCCCGTCTACCTGCGCGCTCTGGCCTCGGCGTACTCCGCGGTAGGCCGCGACGGGGACGCGCGGATGACGCTGGAGAGCGCACTACAGCTCTCCTCCACTGCCACCGTGAAGGCCGATATGCAGATCCAACTGGCGGACATTCTGCTGGCCACCAACCATCTGGAGCAGGCGGCCACGCTCTACTCGCAGGTGCTCGCGCTGGACCATGGGAACACTCCGGCGTGGCAGGGTTTGACGCGGGCACAGCACGCCATGGGGCACGACCGGGAGGCGCTACAGACAGTGGAGAGCATGCCTCCGTCGAACTATGCGGCGGTCATGCGTGATCCCGGGTTCGAGACCACCGTGGCTTCGGTCTATCAGGCCGAGAACAAGCTGGATGTGGCGCAGGACCTGCTGGAAAAGGCGGCGGCGCAGCAGACGGGCGCGGGCCAGAAGCCGTCCCTGGGGATCGAACTACAGCTTGCGGGCCTGTACGTCGCGCGTGGAGACAGCAAGTCGGCGTTGCCAATCTATCAGAACCTGCTGACCGACGATGCAAGCCGTGTGGATGCGTGGATCGGACTGCTCTCCGCGCTTCATGCGCTGGGCCAGGACAAGGAGGCGGTCGCGCAGGTACAACGGATTCCCCCAGCGACGCGCTCCCAACTCGAAGCCAGTGTGAACTACTTGCAGACGATGGGAGCGGTCTATGGCGCTCTGGGACAGTCGCAGCAGGCCCTGCTTCTGCTCAATCGGGTGCAGCAGTATTATGCGGCGCAGCATACCGCACCGCCCGCCGACATCGACATCCAGAACGCGTGGCTGCTCTACAACAGCCAGAACGACGCGGGCCTCTATCGTCAACTGATGGATCTGGGCGGACGACCGGACCTCAGCGATGAGCAGTGCCGGTCGGTGCAGGCGATCTGGACCAACTGGGCGGTGCGACGGGCCAACCAGTCGGCTGCGGCTGGCGACTCGCGGCGCGCTCTGGCCATTCTCAACGCGGCCGCGCGGGCCTTTCCCGACAATCCGGCGGTGCTCAAGACGCTGGCCAACGGATACGCGCGGGCGGGGCAGCCGGAGCGTGCCGTCCTCATCTACAAGGCGCAGAACATGGCCTCGGCCAGCGTCGTGGACTATCAGGCGGCGGTCGGTGCCGCGCTGGCCGCGGGCGACGGCAAGGTCGCGGAGATATGGCTGCACCACGCGCTGGCCACATATCCCAACGATCCGCGCATCCTGATCCTCGGCGCTCAGTTTGAACAGGCGCGTGGAAATACCCGGCGAGCCATCCACTACTACCGCGCCTCTCTGAAGGCCATGCCGCCGCTGAACCCCGCAGCCGAACTGGCGGAGGAGCTTGGCCTGCCCTCGCCCTCCACGCCCTCGCGTCTGCCCAGCGCGGACCAGGTGCAGGACCTCTCCATCCTGCTGGCTCCGGGAGCAGACGGTCGCACGCCGTCGGGCGGCGATGCATCCGGCACGCAGGAGCGGCCCTATCTGCCCAGCTACGAGACCGTCCCCGCAGACCCTTACGGTCGCGCTCCCTCGGTCCCCAATGGACCACCGGAGGGCCTGCCGAAGAACGCACCGACCGGCGGCGCGACTGGGCTTGTGCCACCCTATATGACCAATCCCGACACGCAGCCGGAAGGCGCTGGCAAAGGCAGGCCGAGGGACAATGCGCCGCAGGCCAGCGTGCGTCGGGGGGCCGTCAATCTGCCCAGTCAGGCGGAGGTCGAGTTGAGGGTGCGTACGGCCGTCGCTCGTGTGCTGGGCGAGCCTGGACCAGCCATTGCGATCGCACCGCAGTCCACCCCTCTACAGTCCATCCCTCCGCAGTCCATCCCTAGGATTGCGGCCCAGCCCGCTCCTGATGTTGTCCCCCAGTCAGCCGTTCCGACGCAGCAACGGCTGTCCGACGTTGGCGCGTCCATGCTCTCTGCCGTGACCGTCCAGCTTGGCGACAACGCTCCGCGCCCGTCCCCACCCCAGGCCGAGGTCACAGACGTTCTTCCCACGGCGCATTACGTTGCAAACGCCAGCGCTGGCCAGACCGTCTCCTCGCATCCCGATATCGCCGCCGCGCAGGCTGCCGACATTCGCCGTCATCAGTCCGATCCCGACACCCTCCGCACCGGGCAGAGCAATCCTCCCCCCGAAGATTCGATCGTAGCCACGGAGCAGAATGCGCAGTACAGCTCACCGCAGCAGGTTCTGGCGCAAAACCGGAGCAGTCTGCTGGTGGCTCAGCCGTCCACGCCGCCTACAGGCCAAAGCAACATTCCCGACACGGGCACCCAGCAGTATCCCCAGCCGAGCCTCGCTCCTGCGCCCGCCGCAGCACCCGCTCAGCGTCGCCGCATCGTTCGCAGCACGCCGGCCCATGCCCATACGCCGGTTCCGGCTGCGGCCCCACCCGCGGAGGCCAGTTCCGCTGCGCCCCAGCCGGAGACTGTGCCAGCCCCGTCCGCCGCCGAGCTTCCCCCAACAACCAGTCCCCCAAGCGCCAGCCAACCGCTGAGTGGCCAGCCTTATCCGCTGCTTGGGCCGCCCTATCCCGTGGCCCCCTACCCCAGTTATCCTCAGCCTTCGGCGCGCTATACGCCTCCGTTGCGGGGCGACTCGATTGCTGCTGAGGCCCCCATCGCGATGACTCCGAGGCAGCAAGCCGAGAGCGAACTGGCCTCGCTGGAAGGTTCGTACAGTAGCTGGGCGGGCGTCACCGGCATTGGGCGCTACCGCAGCGGCACTCCGGGTCTCGATCGGCTGTACGATATCGAGGCCCCGGTCGAGGCCTCCGCCGCAATCGGCCAGTCGGTGCGGCTCACCGTGGTCGCGCTGCCTGTCTTTCTCAACTCCGGTACGCTCGACCCCTCCTCCTTTACTGGCAGCAATGTCCCCTACCTCGGCACCATGCCCGCCAACAGCGCAAACCCGCCAGCGCAGCAGATCTCCAACGGCGTCGGCGGCGAACTGCAGTTGACCACCAAAAATCTTGGCCTGGCCGCCGGATACACGCCGACCAACTTCCTCATTCAGAACATTACGGGCCGCTTCAGCCTGCGCCTGCTGGGCGGCCGCGTCACGCTCTTCGGCGACCGCGATCCGGTCAAGGACACGCAGCTCTCCTACGCCGGACTGCGCGACCCGCAGACGATTACGCCGACCTATGTGGGCAGAGGCTGGGGAGGCGTCATCTCCAGCACCGCGGGCGCGCGCCTCGACCTGGGCAGCGGCGGGTCGGGCTTCTACCTCTCTGGCGACGGCGGCGTCCTGCATGGGTACCACGTCCAGAACAACACCAAGGTCGAGGGCGCTATGGGAGCTTACCTGCGCGTCAAGAACTGGCCCACGGTTGGCAGCCTCACGCTGGGCGGCGGACTCTACGCCATGCACTACCGCTACAACGAGCTGGGCCTGACCTTCGGCCAGGGCGGATACTTCAGCCCCCACTCCTTCTTCCTCGCCTCCGTGCCGATCACCTTCAATGGCTTCTACAGATCGAGCCTCCACTACTTGGTGTCGGGCGCATTTGGGATGCAGACGTTCCAGCAGGATTCGGCGCTCTTCTATCCGCTCGATCCGGGCCTGCAGGCCGATCTTCAGAGCGCCCTCGGCTGCACCGCCGCGCAGCTCACCGCGCATACCTGTGGCCAGGTTCCGGTCAGCGGCAACACTGGCTTCAACTACGCGGTCAACTCCGAGGTCAGCTACCGCTTCGCGGAACACTGGTACCTGGGCGGGTTCGTCTCCGGCAACAATACGAACAACTACAACACCGTCTCGGGCGGCTTCTTCTTCCGCTATGCCTTCCACAAGCAGCATTCGTCGCAGGGCTATCCCACGGGCCTCTTCCCGGTTGAGGGGTTCCGTCCGCTGCGCGTACCGTAGCCAGACGGTAGGCGACGAAGCAGGCTGGACCGTGCTGTCTCCAGCGAGTGTACGACGGTCTGTCCGGCTCTCTTCGTTGTCCGCGGCCTGTCCGCGCGGGTCGTGCCGCTCCGCTACAAGATCGCGCCGCTACAAGATACGGATGGTCTCGGAGCTGTCTTCGCGGAGGATGCGGCGGACCGGGCGCATGCCTCGGACTGAGTTGCAGAGGAATAGATGGTCTGCCGCAAGCAGGTCGTCCAGGGTAAGGACGGCTTCCACAACCTGCTTCGTCCGTAACAGATGGGCGCGGTAGATCCCGGGAAGAAGGCCGCATTGCAGCATCGGCGTCCGACTCACGCCATCCTTGACCAGAATGATATTGTGGATCGCCCCTTCGGTCAGTTGACCATCCCGGTTGAAGAAGATGGCGTCGGCGCAGTCCTGTTGCCGCGCCCGGTCCAGGGCTGCGTCGTAGACATCGCGCAGAGTTGTCTTATGGAAGAGGAAACGGTCTTCCGCGTCCGTTTGGGGCCGCGCGATCAGAATGCTTACCGGCCCGCCATCGGGGCTGGGCAGCGGAGTCGGTTCCAGAGCAACGCTGCCGTCTGCCGCAAGCAGAAGGCGAACACGGTACTCCGCGTTGGGTGTGAACCCGTGGGAGGCGCATTGCAGGGCGCCGGTTGCCGCACTTTTGTCGAATGCAAAATCGAAGTAGCGGGCCGAACTGCAAAGGCGCTCCAGATGGTCGTTGAGAAAGACGAACTCTCCGTTCCACAGCAGGGTCTCAATCAGTCGGAAGTTCGCTGCGCATTCGGTGAGAAACCGGGTTTTGGTGCGGCACTCCGTATACTCGTCGGCTGCATTCGAGTCGTAGACGATGCCCGAGCCTACGCCCATGCTCGCCTGTGCGCCGTCAAGGACGATGGTCCGAATGGCAACGCTGAAGACGGCCTTGTCTCCAGGCGCGAAGAAGCCGATGCACCCGGTGTAGACGCCCCGGTCGCGGCCCTCCAGTTCTCGCAGGATCTGCTGGGTGCGAATCTTCGGCGCGCCGACGATGGAGCCGGACGGGAACAGGGAATGGAAGATCTCCGCATTGGTGACGCCATCGCGAAGTGTGCCTGCGACGTCCGACGTCATTTGAAAGACGGTGGGAAAGCGTGAGACGTGGAACAGGTCGGTTGCGCGGACCGAACCCAACTCGCAGATCCGGCCCAGGTCATTTCGCAGCAGATCGACGATCATCAGGTTCTCGGCGCGGTTCTTCTCGTCCCCCGCCAGCCAGGCTGCTCGACTTTCATCCTCATCGAGCGTCCGCCCGCGCGCCGCGGTGCCTTTCATCGGCTGGGTGGCAATCGTCGCCCCATTGCGACGGAAGAAAAGCTCTGGCGAGGCGGAGACAATGTGCGTCGTGCCCAGATGGATCAATGCCCCGAACTCAACCGGCTGCGCCTGCAATATGCGGCGCAGAAGTTCGTCCGGCGCAAGCTGGTTCTGCCAGCGGACGGTCGTCGTCAGATTGGCCTGATAGGTGTCGCCCCGTTCGATCCACTCGCGGATTCTGCCGACTTTGCCTGCGTAATCCTCTTCTCCGAGGTCGATCGTCAGGGAGTCGGCGACGGCCCCATCCTTCCCATTCCGGTCGGCGTCTGTAGTCGGACCAACGGAAGGGTTGAAGACCACGGGAGCGTCATAGACGCCGAACCATGCAAGCGGCCACCGGGACGGGCCCACGAAGCAGGAGCGCAGCGTTTTTTCAAAGCCGTAGCCCGCTTCATACGACAGAAAGCCCGCGACGTAACGTCCCTGTTGCAGGGCCGCGTCGATCCCGACGAAGAGATCGTCGAGACCGGACAGCGTGTGGACTTCCATGACTTCGACTGGGTCGGTGAAGAGATAACTGCTTCCACCGCACGCGTCTTCCAGCAGCACGGAATGTTTTTTTTGTGCCGCGGCGCGACGAAATGAACGGGGAAGCGACGGACCGCAGCCTGTCGGACGCGCTCCGCATCGGCCATTGGGGTCATTCTGCGTCATGGTCTGGGAATGGCTTGCATCGCCTTCACCACGATGGCGTTTGGCGAGCCGCCCACGGGCAGGATGGTGAACAGTGCGGGGCCGTTCTTGTCCGCGGTGCGGACAACTGAGACGTCCCCCGAGTGCGCATCGGCCACCAGCAGCAGGTGTTCGTCCGCGGAGAAGGCCATCGCGTCGGGCGCGTGTCCCGTGCCAATGCTGCCCGCCATCTGTCCGTCGTCGATGCTCCACAGGTTGATCGAGTTGGCGTCGAAGTTCGCAACCCACAGCGTCCCGTTGTCCGCGCTGACGGTCCCATACACTGGCTTGCTGCCGATGGGGTACGTTGCGCCAACCTCGTTGGTCTGGGTCTCGATCTCGGAGACGGAGTCGGAGCCGAAGTTGGAGCAGAAGATCTCGCCCCCGTCCGGCTTCAGCGCCAGTTGCACCGGCGTCTTGCCCACGTCGAGGAGAGTCAGAAAGTGGTCGGCGAGCAACGAAGGGTTCTGCTTTGCGGCCCACGAGTCGGGTGCGGCGGCCAGCGAGACCGCCATCACCTGGTGCCCGCCCGAACAGGCGATGAACGCCTTCGAGGAGTCGGGCAGGACCACCGCGTCGGTCGCGCCTGGGCAGCCGGAGAAGACTGCCCGCAGGTGGGGCAGGGAACCCTTCGCCGCAGATTGGTCCGGGGCATGCTGGCCGGGAAGTCTCAGTACCCCGGTCGCCGTCGCGGTTGGCTCCACGGCATAGACCGAGACGCTGCCGCTGCCGCGGTTGGTGACCACCAGCGAGCGCATGTCGGGCGAGATCCGCGCCAGACCGGGCTGCTCGCCGCTCCCCACCACCCCGATCTCGCGCCGCCGTACCAGGTCGATCACGCTCACCGTGTTGGAGCCGCTGTTGGCCACATACGCGCGCTCTCCCGCGGCGTCTACGTCGATGAAGTAGGGCAGTTTATGTACGGGGATGGTTGCGACCACGCGATTGGCATCGGTGTCGATCACCGAGACCGTGCCTGTCCCCGTCGCGGTCCCCGCGTTGACCACATAGACCTCGTCGCGCTTCGGGTTCACCGCCATTCCCGTGGGCTGGACGCCAACCTGCAAGGTGCGGTCGGGGCGCAGATAGACCAGGTCGAGCACAGAGACCGTGTTCGACGCGCCATTCGAGATGTAGGCAAACTCGCTGTATCCCGCGGGCACATCGGGGAAACGAGTGCGGTGGCAGCCCAGTGGCGACAGCAGCAGCACAGCCGCAAATGCGCTCCAGCCACCGCTTCGCCCGCCATGGAGCGCGTGCAAACGGGCCGAAGAGCACATACGACGGATTGCGGCACACCATACTCTTTGGATGATTTGCACCTCTGCGGGTCGAGCGACACTGGCGCGCATCGGCAGTCCGATGGTGTCAGCGAACTATGGAATCAATTGGGTTACAAAACTCTTCAGGAATCTTCGTCCGACTCTGAATTGATCGAGAGACCGGGTTGCAGTTCTTTGCCCGTGCGCCTCCATTGCAACGCAATCCAGACCGCATAGCCACTCTGGACCAACCACACAACTGCATAGGCGGCCAACAGGTGGCGTGCCTCCATGCTGCTGCCGAAGAGCCAAGCGAGCTTCATAGTGCGATCTCCAAAGAGTCTTCAATGGATTTCAGTGCGGCTTCCTGCTCGTGCTCCTGTCGGCGGCGCTCCAGCGCATAGCGGAAGAGCAACAGAAAGACGCCCCACATCGCCCAGCCCAGCACATTCCAGCCGAAGGCGGGCATCATGGAGGGGTCGATGCCAGTGTCCGGGCCGCCGCCAAAGACGGGCGCGGGGTGCTGTGTGCGCATGAACCGGATCGACAGGTACACGATCGGAACATCGATCGCCGCGAAGACCGACAGGATCGCCGCCAGCGTCTGCGTCTGGCCGGTGGAGGACAGCTTGCGCAGCATCAGGTAGCTGACATACAGCAGCCACAACAGCAACATGCTGGTCAGGCGCGCATCCCACGTCCACCATATCCCCCAGGCCACCCTGCCCCACAGCATCCCGGTCAGCAGAGAGATGCTGGCGTAGACGACCGTGACCTCCGCCGCGGAGATGGCAACGGCATCCGCGGTCAGGGCCTTCAGCGGGTCGCGCCTGCGCCAGTACAGATAGAAGAGCGAGGCCGCGAAATTTACATAGGGGAACAGCAGGCTCAACATGGACGTCGGAACGTGGTAGTAGAAGATGCGCTGCACGTTGCCCATGGTGGCTTCGGTGGGCGCGACCACCAGCGCCAGCCGCGTGGCGTATGTGATCGCCGCCAGGGCCAGAAGGAGCCAGACGGTGCCGACCGTGCGATAGATGCGATTGCGCTTCATGGTATCTCCAGTCTACCGCTAAGTGGGTCTTTTGGCAGGTCGGATTTGGTTTGTCTACTCCGCACCGAGCACCGTCTCGAAGAGGAGCAGGCACACCGTGGTGAATGCGATATTGTAGGCGACGAGCAGACGGACCCACAGGGCCGGATCGGATTCGCCCGTCAGGATTGCGGTGGTGGCCTGCATCATGCCCAGCAGAGCGGGCAGCGAGATCGGCACCATAATCAGCGGCAGCATCAGCTCGCGGTTGCGTGTGCGCAGGCCCATCGCGGCAAAAAATGTCCCATTGCAGACCAGCGCCCAGGTCCCCAGCGGCATCACCACCGCCAGCATCCAGCCCTGTCCCAACGCGTGCAGGTTGTAGAAGACGATGAACAGCGGGGCCAGCACCACTTCGATCAGGACCACGAAGAGCAGATTGGCCAGCGCCTTGCCAAGAAACAGCGCAGACAGCGGAGCGGGTGCCATGCGCTGCGCCTCCAGCACGCGGTTGCGCTGCTCGCGCGTCCACGACTGGTTCAGCGCGGTGAACGAGGCGAACAGCAGCGCAACCCACAGAATCCCACCGGCAATCTCGCGCGAGACCGCCGCCGTCGGATCGAACGCCAACGAAAAAATGATGACCACCAGCAGCGCGAAGAACAGCATCCCAACCACGGAGTCGCGCGAGCGCCACTCCAGCCGCAGGTCCTTCTGTAGGTGGCAAAAGACGTGCCCGAAGTAGCGCTTCGTCTGCCGCAGGTCGCTGCCAAGCTCGTTCAGGACGCGGCTCATTCGGGGGCCTCCGGGCTGGGCAGGCTCTTGCTCAGGTCGGCCAGTGTTGCTCCGGTTGCGCGCAGGTAGTCGGCGGGCGCAACCAGTAGCTGTGTCCCGCGCACCCCAGCCGAGACCGAGATTCGGTCGTACAGCTCGATCCTCTCGTCCACATACGCCGGGAAGGCGGTGCGCGCAGCCATTACGGTGACTCCGCCGCGAACGTATCCCGTCAGCGGCTCGACCTGTTTGAGCGAGGCCAGCTCGATCTTCTTCTCCCCCGCCGCCTGCGCCAGCTTCTTCAGGTCTAGCTCCGCGTCGCCGGGGATTGCCGCAAAATAATGCTCTCCGCTGGCCGCGCATGTCAGCAGCGTCTTGAAGACCTGCTCTGCGGGAAGCCCGATCTTCCGCGCAACCGAGAGCGCGCTCAGGTCGTCGGGATCGACCTCGTACGTCCGCATCTCATACGCAATCTTCAGCGAGTCGAGCAGGCGCGCGGCGTTGGTCTTGGCTGGCTTGACTGCCTTCATCGCACGTCCTTCTTCGGTTCGGATGCACTCTCTTGCGCGCTGACGGTTGCGCTGACGGATGTGCCAACCACGGAGAGGATCGTCCCCCCGCGCATGGTCAGGGTGGCCTCGGCCAGCGGCTCGGCCAGATGCGCCTGGTGTGTCGTCAGAATAATCGTTCGCCCGCGTACGCCGCTCTCGGAATCGGCATCGGCGACCGGCCAGGTGCGGAACTTCATCAGCAGTTCGACCATGCGCTGTGCCGATGCCACGTCGAGGTTGGAGAATGGCTCGTCGAGCAGCAGCAGCTCGGGGTCTGTCTGTAGGACGCGCGCCAGCGAGGCGCGCTGTCGCATCCCCTGCGAGTACTGGCCCACCGGACGGGTGAGCGCCGGGTCGAGGCCCACCGCGCGCAGGACCTTCTCCGGCGATGCGGTGCAACTGCACCCGCAGCCTCCGCTTCCGTGCAGACGGGCGAAGTAACGCAGGTTCTCCATCGCGGAAAGTTCGTCGTACAACATTGCCTCGTGGCTCATGTAGGCGATGCGGTGGCGCTGCCGGTGCGGCTCTTCGCCGAAGACGCTCAACCTGCCGCGCGAGGGCGCGCTCAGCCCCGCAAGCAGCCGCAGCAGGGTCGATTTGCCCGCGCCGTTGTCGCCCAGGATCACCGTCGACGAGCCAACCGCAAACTCCACCGTGAGCTTGCGCAGCGCGGCAAAGCTGCCATAGAGCTTGGAGACCGACTCAAGCCGCGCCGCGATTGCGCGGGCCGGGCCGGTCGCGGGAACGGGTCCGGTTGTGTGGGTCGGTTCGATCATCGCTCCGAGTCTGAAGGGGGCAGGTCCCTCGTTGACGAGATCGTCCGAGTGTCTACCGCGCGTTGAAGGGGAAAGCCTCGCATGAAGTCCTTGGCCGTGTGCGTTGAGAGGGGGTGCAAGATCACTTCGCGGGGGTGAGCATCGCGGTATTGCCCGCGGGGGCCTCTCCGGGCTTTGCCGGTGCGTACTTCGACGCGCACTTGGCCTGCAACTGCGTCGCGTGGAAGACGCCATCGCGGCCGTAGGTGCCCACCGCCAGCGCCTGTGCGTCGTCCTTGAAGGTGTCCGGCGGCGGCTCGGAGCCTTGGTAGCTGACCTGCAGCGTGCGGCCCTGCTCCAGCAGCACGAAATGTGCGTTTGTGCCCACGCGCTGAATGCTGCCCGGCTGTACATTGCCCGCCACACGCAGGTTGCGGGTGTACGCCTTGTTGCCCATCGCGTTCAATTCGCCGATGGTGCAGTAGTAACTCTTGGTGTCGCGCACGCCGGTGTAGGCCAGCCAGCCCACCGTCGCCAGAACCAACACAACAGCCGCAAGAATCTTAACCGGAGCCAGACTGCGCATGGATGGATTATAGCGGAAGACCGTGCCAGCATCCCTGTGATGTAAGTCACAACCTTATAATGGTTGGTATCTATGCGACGGATCTTCCTGTTTCTCATCGGCTTTGTTGCGGGAGCGTTGTTGCTGCCGCTGGCGTTCTGTCTCTACCTTGCCTTCGGCCATCCTCCGGTCGCCACTGCGGACGCCCCGTTCCCGCTGGAGGAGCGGCTCGTCGAGGTCCCTTTGGAGGCGAGGATTGCCCGCGAGATACCGTCGCACATCCCCATCGCCGCTACCGACGAGGACCTGAACGCAGGCGCGGGCCTCTACGAAGACAAGTGCGAGAGCTGTCACGGAACCGCGGATGAGCCTTCCGCCATGGGCAGGACGATGTTTCCCCGCGCCCCGCAATTCTGGGTTAAACACGCGGACGGAGAGATGAAAGTCAGCGACGACCCCATCGGCGAGACCTACTGGAAGGTGAAGAATGGGATCCGCCTCAGTGGAATGCCCGCCTACGGCAAGGCGCTCTCCGAGAAGGAGATGTGGCAAGTGAGCCTGCTGCTCTCGATGTCCGACAAGCCGCTGCCCGCCGAAGCCGCGAAGACGGTCGGGCGATAGCTGGCCTCTCATCGCGCCGCGGCCGAGTGCTATGGCTGTGGGTTGGGTCTGATCGGCGCCGAGTGGCGAGGCGTGGTCTGCACCACGATCCGAGTGTCCTTCGCAAAGGCGATCTTTGTCCCGTGGGCGATCCAGCGGTAGTAGATGGCCACGGCAGCACCCCAGTAGCCGATCCCCGCGGCGGCATACGGAGAGCTTCCAGCCAGCCCCGCCACCGTGCCAAGCAATCCCAGCCCAGCCGCGCCGCCAGCCCCATTCTTTCCATACTGGTCACCGCCTTGGTGCGTCTCGTGGAGCGGCCAGCTGGCCATCGCTGTCAGCAGCACCGGAATGGCGATCTTGTCCTGCGGGCGGGACTTGACCTGACCCTCGGAGTTCAGCGCCAGAGCGGCACCGTTGGAATCCGCCCCGGTCAGGGTGGCTGCGACGTTCTGCGGCTTCTCCCCAGGCAGCGTCAGGGAGTTGAAGTTGAAGCTGAGGATCCCCGTCCGACCAAACAGGCGGGAGTGTCGGGCCTGCGTGACGGCCCCCACCAGAATGGCCCCCTGAGGCACAGCGACGGAGCCGTCCGGGTTCAGGACGGGTTCGACGACGCTGGCCGAGATTGGCTGGCCCTTCTTCGTCGTCTCCGAGCTGATCGGCGTGTCGAGGTAGGCCCGGATCATCCATGAGCCAGCAGAGGCACCCTCCGGTTTGGTGGCGGGGGGCTGGACCTGCCAGAAGTGAGGATGCCTGACCGGGTGCAGCGGTGCGGCGACTGGCGCGGGCGGCGGCTGCGGGGAGACTTCCATCGCGCCGGAGGTCTCGATGGTCCAGGCGGTGCCCTTCTCGATCCGCTGCGGGTGGTACGGAATCTCGTTATAGACGAACTGCCGGATGCGGTCGGCCTTTCCGGGGGCGGTGAAGACGGCCAGGTCCGCGCGCGCGACGGTCAGGCCCATGTCGAACTCGCGGTGGAGGAAACCCCCTTTGGCGGCGGGTGGGGCGACAACCCGGTAGATGGGAGCGCCCTCGCTCGCAGGCTCTGCCTCCAGCGCAACGCTGGTGCCGTCGGCCAGAAGAATGTGGTCGAACCGGACAACAGGGGTGTGAAACGGCGTAAAGTCGCCACCCAGCAGCGCGCGGATGCGGCGGGCGCGGTTCGGGCGCAGCGAGACCACCGAGCCACGGACGACTGTCCCCGCCGGCAGGACCAGCCGATTGTCGACGTAAACCGGGTAGATCATCTCGGCGCGGATCGGCTCGCCAACCTTCATCGGTAGAGGCGCGCCGATCTTGACCGCCAGCGGCGTCCCAGCGGGAATGCTGACGGTTGGCGACTCGCAGCGGGCCACGCTCGACGCTGGCAGTGCGGCGCAGGTGGCGAGCAGGTAGAGGAGGAGAGAATGCCAGCGCGTCGTCATCTACGTTGAGCATATCGCAGGTTGGGATGATCCATCGCATAGCGTTGCGCGGGCCAGTCTGTTTAACGTAAAACTGGCCGCTGAGGTCTCTCTGCGGCCAGCTTTACGTCTTGCGGATACCTTCAGTTTAGAACCTCAACGAGGTTGGCCTATCCCAGTTCGGCGACGCTCTTGACGCCGAACTTGAGGAACCACGGGCTTGCCGCCTGCAGCGCCAGGTTGACGTTGTTGATGTTCTCCACTCCAGTCGATTCCAGCCAGTCGCGGAATGCCTGTTCGCCCTGCTTGGCGTAGATGGCGATCCCATCCTTCCAGGTTGCGCGGCCGCACAGCACGCCGTTGAACTTGGTGCCCGACTCGCCCGCCAGCTCCAGGGTCTCGATGAACACCGGGTTGGATACCCCCGCCGAGAGGTAGATGAACGGCTTGTGGGTGACCGACTCCGCGTCGCGGAAGTGCTGCAACGCCTCGGCGCGGGTGTAGGCCGTCTCGCCGCCCTTGTTGGCCTTCGTGCCCGCCACATACTCCATCACGATGGGGACTTCCACCTTCAGCACATCCACGTTGTAGCGGGCCTTGCCGAACTCGGCCATCGCGCCGGAGACGATCGAGGGCTTCTTCTTCGCGTACTCCACCGACTTCTCGTTGCCACCCTCCGCGTCGTAGCCGACAAACTCCAGAAAGAACGGAATGTCGTGGGCCAGACACTCGTCGCCGATGCGCTCGATCCACGCCTGCTTCAGGTCGTTGATCGCGGTCTTCTCAAAAGGGGTGTAGTACAGCAGGATCTTGATGCAGTCGGCCCCCGCCTCCTTCAGCCGGCGGACGGACCACACGTCCAGCAGGTCGGGCAGGCGACCGGCGGTCTGCGCGTCATAGCCCGTCTTCTCGTAGGCCAGCAGAAGGCCCTTGCCGTGGCGATGCTGGCTGGCGGGCAGGCCGTACTCGGGGTCCAACAGAATCGCCGAGGCGTGCTTGCACAGCACATCCGTGACCAGCGTCTTGAAGACTTCGAGGTCGTGGCCCGTGGCCTCGGCCCCGCGCTCCTTGGCGAGCGACTTCTGTAAGGAGCCGCGCTGGTCCATGGCGGCGGCGGCAATGACGCCGCGGTCGTTGGAGACGGCCTTTAGCCCTGCAAGTTTTCCCGGTGTTAGCTTCATGATGCGATCTTCTCCTGTGTCGGTCTTTTTGCAATTTAAGCTTCGCAATCCATTTTACACAGTGCCCCCCAGACCTGAATGTGACGGCGGTTACGGCCATTGCAGCCGGATGAACTGAAAATCTTTCCCCCGTTTTTCAGGCAAACTCGCATGTCAAGCCCCCACATCCCAAAAAATCCCCATAACCCACACTCCATCAACCACTTCCACAAAAAAATAGTTGGCATAACAGTTTCCCTCCAACCCGTATAATTAAAGCAGTAGAGAAATAAAAGAAGCCCTGCGTCCGCGTAGGGCTTCTTTATTTCCGACTTCTACCGCGTAGAGCCTCTGTCATTTTGGCCGAGCCTGTTTGCAGCAACAGCGCCAACGGCGCGCCCGATACCAGCATGGGGCGC
>VFSW01003534.1_pt1 | contig 23416 bp, 17 predicted proteins | sample 5358111 | NCBI WGS metagenome assembly VFSW01 (sample SAMN11554181, study PRJNA540505) | mine drainage metagenome | isolation source: sediment from site ElyBrook_90M | place: USA: Ely Copper Mine, Vershire, VT | collected 2017
TTCGACGGCCTCCGCGCCCGAGTTCATCGGCAGCGCCATGTCAAATCCGGTAAGGTCGTGGAGTTCCTTATAGAGCAGCGGCAGTTGCTCGTTGCGAAACGCCCGCGAAGTCAGCGTAACTTTCCGCGCCTGCTCGTTGAGCGTCTGCAGAATTTTCGGATGGCAGTGCCCCTGATTCACCGCCGAATACGCCGCCAGGCAATCGAGATAACGCTTGCCCTCGACGTCATACACCCAAACGCCCTCCGCCCGCTCAATCACCACATCAAGCGGATGATAGTTGTGGGCTCCATACTGGTTTTCAAGCTCAACGAAGTAATCGGTGCGCATAGATTTTTCTATTAGTTCGGTAGTCATAAGGTTCCTTTCAGCTAATAGTCAGTCCCCTGCCAACGAGAGCTGCGCGACAGCGAGGTCACCGGTATCCAGGAGTTTCCAATCGACTATGATCCCGGATGCCGTCATCACCGGATACGAAATCTTCTCGGGTGGTTCAAGGGATCCAAGAGCCAACGCGATTGTGGAAATCGACCTATTGATTGTAGAAGTTGGCTGATCCCCCTGCGCCCGCAACTTCTGTTCCAAGAAGTCGTTAAGATCCCTGAACGTGGCTATGCGGTTCCGAAGCTGCTCTGCGGTTCGCACGGATTCCAGTTCCTGCATGGTGTGAACTAGGTCAGAGTTCCCGCCGTTTCTGTTCAAGAATTCCTTTACTAATGACTCTTGCTTTTGCCATGCCGACTCCATCGCGCCCGCCGGATCTGCCGAGTAGATCGGTATCAAAATGGCGTATCGAATCGGCCAAAGGTGAGCGGCGCCGATTAGGGCAGCCAATTCCCTAATTTCACTCTGATCAGCCTTTATTTTTTGGAGACTCCGGGGAACCGCGAAAAAGCTTTCCTCCTCGGGCCTGTCAGATTCAGGGAAGCGCCCCCCGTAGAACCTGCTCTCAAGGATGCTGACATCGAGCCGGGTGGCAAACAGAATGTCAACGAAGTCAGCAGTCTCCTTTACCAACTCTTGGGCGAGACTAGCGCTAACCTTGCCCATCACTTTACGCGACTCAATGACAGCACGCCCGTCAGGTCCACTTGTGACCAAATGAAGCGAAATTGCATTGCCGGTGTTGTCGCCAACTTCCAGGATGAGGAAGCCGCCAGTATTCAACAAGTCTAGGAAAATCCCGTCATCATAGAGACTAACGTGATGCGAAGAAGCTTCATGAAGCGAGCGTTGAGCCACTTCTTGCGTTGCGGGACTTGAACCGATTTCGCGAATGACCCGAAATGAACCCCCGGAGTTCGGTTCCTTGGAACGGACAGCCGCAATCGCCTGATCCGACGTCAGCCTTGACGTGGAAGAGGCCACTCCGCCTTGCTGAGTATTGGAGCCACTGGCAGCCTGAGCCCACGATTGGCCTAGCGTGCAAGCCATGGCGACGGCGAGAGCGTAAACCGAGAACAGAAGGCGGCTCATATGGTCATCTTTATTCCTACCACCACGCGCTCCCTGACTCCTTATCCAACAGCAAAGTCAGCAGCGCCATCCGCACATAAAGCCCGTTCATCGACTGCCGGAAATACATCGCTCTCGGATCGGCATCGACCGACTTATCCAACTCAACCGTCCGCGGCAGCGGATGCAGGATCAGCGCGTCCCGCTTCATGCGCTGCACCACCGTCGAATCGATGGCATACCGCCGCAGGCCGTCCGCACTTTGCCCAGCAGCATCCCGCACCCGCTCCGGCCGGATGCGCGTCTGGTACACCACATCGACTTCGCCAATCACGCGGTCAATGTCCGACTCCAGTTCGTAGCGGACGCCGTGCTCATCGAGATAATCCAGGATGTCCGCCTTCATCTGCAGGTGCGGCGGGCTGACGAAGAACATCTTCACCCGCTCAAACTTGGCCAGCAGATACGCCAGCGACCGCGCCGTACGCCCTCGATCTAACTCGCCAATAATGGCCACACTAAGCCCATTCAGCGGACGCTGCCTGTAAATAGTGTACAGGTCGAGCAGGGCCTGCGTCGGATGCTGCCCGCCGTTGCCGTCTCCGGCGTTGATGACCGGCACCAGCGAAACTTCGGCCGCGCGACGCGCCCCATCTTCGGCGGTGTGCCGGATGACAATTACATCCGAATAGCCGCTGATGATGCGAATCGAATCTTCAACCTGCTCACCCTCAACCTCCGAAGAAAAAGCGCCCGCATTCTCGGTCGACAAAACGCGTCCACCCAACCGATGCATGGCAGCCTCAAACGAAAGTCGTGTACGCGTCGAAGGCGCATAAAAGAGCGTGGTCAGGATACGGTTCTGGTAGTCGAGGGTGCCTCCCCGCGCGACTACGTGCTCCATGCCTCGCGAGCGCGCGAATAACTCCATCAGCAGGGGGACGGTGAATTGCTGGGACTCGATGACGTGTTTCAATGGCGTTCCGCCCATCGGCCCCGATTCTTCGTCGGTAGAATGAATTGCTCTTAAGGGCTGGAGAGGAATGACTGCCGGTTTCTGCATTAGTGCCCTCCCACGGGGAACTCGAGTTCTATGTGCTGTTCGACTGGCGCGTGGTCGTGATCGGGAAACACGTGCGTGCCGGCGAATCCGGCAACGGCCTGGCAAAGATTCTCGCACGAAGTAATGATGGCTTCCTTGCCGCCGCCACGGAGAAAGCGCAACACGGATTCGATTTTCGGGCCCATGTTGCCAGCGGGGAAGTGCCCGGCCTTGACGTGCTTTTCGAGTTCCGCCGCATCGACCTGATGCAGCGGACGCTGCGCCGGTTTCTTGTAGTCGAGATACACGTAGTCGGTGTCGGTGGAAATGACAAAGAGATCAACTTTGAGGAACGATGCCAGCAAGGCCGAAATGCGATCCTTGTCGATCACCGCCTCCACTCCTTGCAACTGTCCATCTTTCCAGGCAACCGGAATTCCGCCGCCGCCGCAAGCAATCACCAGAACACCGTGCCCAACTAGATCCCGAATCACTTCCAGCTCAACGATCCCGCCCGGATCCGGCGACGGAACCACGCGCCGATAGCCACGCGCCGCATCCTCGACGATCTCCCATCCGAAAATCCGCTTACGCTCCTCGGCTTCCACCCGCGAGTAGAAAGGCCCAATCGGCTTACTGGGATGCGTCATCGCCGCATCGTTCGGCAATACCAGACACTGCGTGAGCACCGTCGCTACCAGCACGTGCAGATCGGCGGCTTGCAACTCCGTTTCCAGCGCCTGCTGCAGCAGGTATCCAATCTCTCCCTGCGTGGCTGCGTCACAAACATCCAAAGGAAGCCCCGGAACCTGGCTCGCACCGCGTTCCGACCGCAGAAGCGCCGCACCGACTTGCGGTCCATTGCCGTGCGTAAGCACGATCCGATATCCGTCACGGATCAGGCCAACGATCTGCACCGCCGTGCGCTGAGCGTTAGCCCGTTGCTCGGCAATCGTCCCCTTCTCCCCCGCGCGAATCAGGGAGTTGCCACCGATGGCTAGGAGCAATGTTTTCATAAGTAGTGACTAAGGGGCTAGCTAGGGGGGCTGGTGGCGAGTAGCTAGTGGCTAGGAACCGGGACTAAGTTCATCGACGAAGCCGGCGTCGCTTTCCTGGCTACCAGCTACCAGCCCCTAGCCACTAAATGTGCGCTAGTTCCTGCAACTCAACGATCCCCGGCAACTTCACAAACTCGCCCTTCATCAGTTCCAGCATGATCGCCTTCTGCGCATGCAGCCGGTTCTCGGCCTGCTGAAACACCAGCGACCGGGGTGAGTCGATCACATCGTTCGTGACTTCGTCGCCGCGGTGGGCTGGCAGGCAATGCAGGAAGATGGCGTCGTGTTTGCCTCGCCGGAACAGCGTGGCATCGACCTGGTACGGGAGGAAGATATGCTTCCGCTTTTCTGCCTCGTCCTCTTTCCCCATGCTGGCCCAGACGTCGGTATAGATCACGTCCGCACCCGCGGCCGCTTCATCGGGGTCGTTCGTCAAGGTGCAAGTGCCGCCGGTTTCGCTGCCACGCTTGCGTGCCCACGCCACCGAGTCGGCATCGAGTTCGTATCCCGGAGGCGTCGCTACCCAAACATGCGCGCCTAGCTGAGTTCCGGCAAACGCCAGCGAGCGGGCGACGTTGTTGCCATCGCCGATAAACACGATCTTCAAGCCATCAAGATGATGTTTCGCCTCCCAGATGGTCAGAAAGTCGGCCATGGCCTGGCAAGGATGGCTGTAGTCGGTGAGTACGTTGATCACGGGAATGCTGGCGTGTTGCGCCATCTGTTCGACGATCTCATGAGAGAAGGTGCGGATCATGATGCCCTGCACCATCCGCTCCAGATTCTTCGCCACGTCATACACCGACTCGCGTTTGCCCAGATTGATTTCCGCAGGAGACAGATAAACCGAGAAGCCGCCCAGTTGCTGGATGCCGACATCAAAGGTGACGCGCGTCCGCAAAGAAGGCTTCTCGAAGATCATGGCCAGCGTCTCGCCTCGCAGAGCACTGCCGTAGGCGCGCGGGTGGGCCTTTACCTGACGGCCCAAGGTGAGCAGGTACTGGATTTCCGCCGGCGAGAAATCTCGAATCGAGAGAAAGTCCTTGATGTTGCCATTGCCATTCATCTTCCGCCTCCCGCCAGCGCTGGCTCATGCTCGCGTGCAAACTTGGCAAGCATTTCGGTCAGGCCGGGCTTGGCGAGTTCTTCGACTTCATACGTCACGCGCAGATTGGGCCGATCGATCTTGATCACCCGCGCCAAGTCAATCGGCGTGGCGATCAGCACAAGATCGCAGGGAGTCCGGCGGATGGTCTCCTCTAATTCGTGTCGCTGGATGGCGCTGTACCCCATCGCCGGCAGCAGGTTCGTTAAGTGCCGGAAACGCTCGAAGGTGCCGCGGATGGATCCCACGGCATAGGGCCGCGGGTCGACTAACTCCGCCGCTCCACATTGCCGCGCCGCGACCACGCCTGCGCCGTACGGCATCTCGCCGTGAGTAAGCGTCGGACCGTCCTCTACCACCAGCACCCGCTGTCCCTTCACCAGAGAGGGCTCGGGAACGGAGACGCGGCAGGCCATCTCGAAAACAGCGGCCTTGGGGTTGTGAAGCTTTATGTTCTGCCGAACCGTCTCAATATCGCGCTGCTCGGCCGTGTCGACCTTGTTGATCACGATCACGTCCGCCCGGCGTAGGTTCACTTCGCCGGGGAAGTAAGACAATTCATGTCCCGGCCGGTGCGGGTCCACGACTACGATCTCCAGGTCGGAGGCATAGAAGGGAGTGTCGTTGTTGCCGCCATCCCACAGAATCACGTCCGCTTCTTTTTCCGCTTGGCGGAGTATTTTCTCGTAGTCAACCCCCGCATACACCACGGTCCCTTTGCTGATGTGCGGCTCGTACTCTTCCCGTTCCTCGATGGTGCATTGATGGAGATCGAGGTCCTCCAGGGTGGCGAAGCGTTGGACAGCCTGCGCCGCCAGATCTCCATAAGGCATGGGGTGCCGGATCGCTACCGTTCTGCGCCCTTGCCGTCGCAACTCCGCGGCGACAAGGCGCGAGACTGGACTCTTGCCGCAACCGGTTCGCACGGCACACACCGAAATGACCGGGACCGACGATTTAAGTTGGGTGTGCTCGGTTCCAGGCAGCCAGAAATCGGTGTCCGCAGCCACCGCGCGCGAAGCCAGATGCATGAGGGTCTGATGGGAAACATCACTGTAGGAAAACACCACCGAGTCAATTCCGTATTCGCCGATCAGCTTCTCCAGATCCTTCTCTTCGAAAATAGGAATGCCGTCCGGATACAGGCGTCCGGCGAGCTCTGGCGGATAACGGCGGCCGGCAATATCGGGAATCTGCGTGGCCGTGAATGCGACTACCTCGGAATCGGGATTATTGCGGAATAAAACGTTGAAGTTATGAAAGTCCCTGCCTGCGGCACCAAGAATCAAGACCTTTTTCATAGGTTCCCCTCCGAAAATCGTTACTGGCTATCTTCTCGCCTGGTGATAGCGGAGGCTGTACCGCTTATCACAGCCGAGGGTGACTTTTGGCGCAAAAGACCTGCCTAAAGGCGTGATCCGCACCCCCGTAGGTGATCTAGATCACGGCAGAGTGGAACCCCAAGGATGACAATAAAAACTAGCCTCCGTCGCCGCGCGTCGTGAGGCTCGCGAAGGCCTCGCCATGATGGACATCGAAGAAAAACACGAAACCGGTGCCAGCCTGATGGTCCTTGGGCTGGGGATCTGGATGATGGATTTGCTCGTCGCTTTTTTCCTGCCTTCCGGAATTGTTTACGGGCGCCGGGGAGCATTTTTCGGCATCATCGCCACTATGGCGGTGCTGGGATTGCTTCTGCTGATCACCGGTCTCAAGGTTCGTGGGCGGTCCGGCGACGAGTGAGTCGGAGCGGTCGCCCGTTCAGGGACTGGCCCGCGAAATCGAGTTCTAAATTCTTAGCACGATAGAGAGGAAACTATGGCTTATTCATACTTGGTTCTGGGAGCCGGACGACAGGGCGTCGCCGCCGCATACGATCTGGCACGGTTTGGCAACGCTTCCCGCGTCACGCTCGCCGACTTCGATCGAAAAAGGGCGCAGGCGGGCGCCGACAAAGTGAACAACCTCGTGCACAACCCGATTGCTGGCGCCGTTGGGTTAGATGTCCGCGATGAAGCGGCTACGAAACGCGCCCTGAGAGGTTACGACGTCGCGTTGAGCGCCGTGCCGTACTTCTACAACCTCGCCCTTACCCGGGCTGCCATTGCGACGGGGGTGTCGTTCTGCGACATGGGCGGCAATACGGACATCGTCCGGCAGCAGCACGCGCTCGATCCCGAGGCTCGAAAGGCGGGAGTGAGTGTCATTCCCGACTGCGGTATGGGCCCCGGCATGGGCAATACGCTCGCAGTCCATGCCATGGATCTGGTGGGCGATGCCGAAGAAGTCTATCTCTACGACGGTGGATTGCCGCAGCAGCCGCAGCCACCCTGGAACTACGCGCTCACGTTCAACATCGAGGGCCTTACGAACGAGTACTACGGAGGAATGACGATCCTTCGCGACGGCAAGCTCTTTCACGCACCCTGCTTCACTGAATTCGAGATGATGGATGTTGCTCCCATCGGCAAATTGGAATCATTTCTCATCGCAGGTGGCGCCTCGACCGCGCCGTGGACTTTCCAGGGCAAGCTCCGAACGTATGAGCTCAAAGTGTTGCGGTATCCCGGAACGTTCGCGCAGCTAAAAGCTTTCTCCGATCTCGGCCTCTTCGACCTGAAACCGGTTCCTGTGAACGGGAAAGACGTAGTTCCACGCGAACTCTTCCACGCGTTGTTTGAGCCCCAAGTCAGAGTGGACGACGTGAAGGACGTCTGCATTATTCGGGCGCATGCAAAAGGAAAGAAAAACGGGCAGCCCACCGAGGCAATCGTGGAAGTGATCGATTACTACGATGAGGCTACCGGGTTCACCGCGATGCAACGAATGACAGGTTGGCACGCCTCCATCGTTGCCGCGATGATGGCCAAACAGGACACTCCGAAAGGCTCGATACCCTTGGAGCTAGCGGTTCCCGGCAAGGCCTTCGTGAACGAAGCAAAAAAACGCGGGTTCAAAATTACCGAATACGCAGGGCCGGTCGAGGTGGTTGAAGAGGCGTGCGCCCTGGATCAATTAACAACTGTCTAGTCAGTGGGTTAGAGAGGGGGACGGAGATGGCCAGATGGTTCCATATCAACCCCCCTTTCGTGCCATTCCCCCTGCGGCCAGGTATGCGTAAAGTAGGTTTCGAGCAGACTTCGGGGGAGGGCTGTTCAACGAGCGTCCGATGACTCTAACGAGTCCGGGCGCTTTCGTTTTTTCTGCGTGATTAGGTTCGGGACCTTAGAAGACGGGTTTCCGCCTCCTTCAGCAACCAACTCACGCGCCAGGAACTCTCTTCTTCGGCTTCATCATTTCCCATTCCTTCTCTGTCAGTTCGCGGCCCAACGTCGTAAATTCCCCTGCACCTTGCAGCCACTCTCCGCCGTCCATGGTGATCTCAACTCCATTCACGTAACCGGATCCGTCGCTGATTAAAAAGGCGGCGAGGTTGGCGAATTCTTCCTTCGTGCCAAAGCGCCCCAGGGGGATGCGCTTCTTCGCGGCCTGCTCCAGTTCGGGACGCGGCAGCAGACGCGAGAACGCGCCCTCGGTCGGAATCGGGCCCGGTGCAATGGCGTTCATGCGTATGCCGCGATCGCCCCACTCAACGGCCAGACTCCGAGTCAAGGCCTGCACACCGGCTTTCGCCACCGCTGAGGGCACCACGTAGGCCGAGCCCGTCGCGGTGTAAGTCGTGGTGATGTTGAGCACTACGCCTCCGCGCCCCGCCGAGAGCCAGCGCCGACCGCATGCCATGGTGGTGTGAAGCGTGCCCATCAGAACGATGCCGATCACCGACTGAAAGGCTCCCAGCGAAAGTTCTTCCGTGCGGGACAGGAAGTTTCCCGCCGCATTGTTCATGAGCACGTCGAGCGGGCCTTCGGCCCAGATGGTGCCGATCATCTCCTCGACCAGAGCAGAGTCGCGAACATCGCAGGGCCGGGAATGGATTTTGCCGCCGGTGTGCTCGCGCAGTTCCTGCTCCGTCTCCGCAAGAACGTCCTGCCGCCGGCCGCAGATGTAAACCTCCGCGCCCAGTTCCAAAAACCGTTGCGCCGCAGCTTTTCCCAATCCGGTACCGCCGCCGGTGATCAGAATGCGTTTGCCGTGCAGAAGATCTTTCTGGAACATAATGAATTTTCTCCGCGCCATGAACCGACGATTGTACCGGACGGGCTCGCATGGCAGCGGCGAAACATCGCTGGGACGACGAGCCCCGGAATCGAGCCCCGGATTGACAGCACAGGTCCTCACGCACACTCTTCAGCGCCGCGATAACCGGGTTGCCTTCAATGGCGGCTTCAAGCGCTGCCGAAAAACTACCGATTCCTGCACGGACGCTAGGGGCAGGAGTTCGGACGCATAAGGTGCGAAATATCCCCAAGGATTTCTTTACGAGGGGGACGTACATTTTGCCACTCCATCCACCGGTGGCATAACGCGTTCGCGCGCTGGCCACAGATGATGCGACGATGTTGAGTATAATTTTCGCAGGCGCAGGCGCACGTTCGAAAGCAAGGACGTGATTCAGTCTGAGGAGAGCAGCCATGACTTTGGCCAAGCTCGGTTTTTTCGCAGTTCTTGCCACAATGGGTTCCCACCCGCCGCAGGTAGCGAATAATCTGGACGCGGCAAATCGGATCGCGGCATCCTACGCCGAGAGCCGGTTTTCTCCGGCCATTCCTCTTCCCGTCCAATCCAGGAACCCCGAACTCCTGGGTGTCGGAAAGATACTGGTGGCCAGTCGGGGCCTCGGCGATCCGAGTTTCGCTCAAACCGTAATCCTGCTGGTTCACTACGATGCTGGCGGCGTGGTGGGATTGATTCTCAACCGCCGCACCGAACTCCCGCTGTCAAGCGTGCTTGGAGACTACCAGGCCGCGAAGGACCGTTCCGACCCGGTCTATTCCGGGGGTCCAGTCGAACCCCAGCAGATACTGGCTTTGCGCAAGTCGCCGGCGAAGCTCGATGGGGCGACGCTGATTTGCGATGGTGTCTACCAGATTGCCACGAAGGCCCAGCTTGAACAGACCCTCACCGACCGGGCTGCCGCCAAAGCCCTTCACGTGTATCTGGGCTATGCCGGATGGCATGCCGATCAACTCCGAAATGAAATCGAACTGGGCGCGTGGTTCGTTTTTCCAGGAGACGCCCACACCGTATTCAATTCCGATCCCGATTTCTTGTGGCCGCAGATGATTCGTAAAACCGAGCTGCAGATGGCGCGGAACGAGCCCGTGGACACAAACTAAGTGGAAAGGCCTGCACCCTATCCGAAGGCGCCGCGCTTTTTGCGGCGTTCTAGCGGGAGATGAGTCCAAGGATGCGCCGAAAATTCACCCTAACTTGTTGATGTATAAATACCTTGCATATAAGTCCTTATTCCTCAAAGACCTGGCGTCTGTTGTGCGCTAAGTCCTTCATTCTTAAAGACCGCTGTTAGAGGGGTTCGAGCCGTCGCAGCGCCCAGCGCGCGTGTTCGGCGACCACTGGTTCCGCATCTTCGCAGAGTTCCTTGAGCGTCGGGAGAAATTTCTTGTCGCCACTGTTTCCCATGGCAATCACCGCATTCCGCCGCAAGCCGGAGAGCTTAGCGCGACGTACTGGTGAGCCGCGAAATACCTCGCGGAACTCTTCCGTCCGCATTTCGGCCAGCCAGTCGAGCGCCGGATTGACGAGTCCTTCGCGTGGTTCAAACTCTGTCGCGGTAGTCGCGGGCGCTTTGCGATTCCACGGGCAAACGTCCTGGCAGATGTCGCATCCGAAGACGTGCCGGCCCATGCCTTCGCGCAGTTCTTCGGGAATCGTGCCGCGCTTTTCAATCGTCAGATAGGAAATGCACAGCCGCGCGTCCAGCACTCCAGGCGCAGTGATCGCTTGCGTTGGACAGGCAACGATGCAACGCGTACAGGTTCCGCAACGATCGGGCGCGGGCAAGTCAGGCGCGAGCAAGTCAGGCGCGAGATCGACCGAAGTGAGAATGACTCCCAGAAACAGCCACGATCCCAGCTTCTGGTTAATGATGCAGGTATTCTTGCCGATCCATCCGATGCCCGCGTACTTGGCGTAGACGCGCTCGACGATCGGGCCGGTGTCGACATAGGAACGAAAGAGCAGGTTGTCAGTGGGCAGTGGACGGTGGGCAATGGCGTCCAGTAGGACGCGCACTTCAACTTCAAGTTGCCGAAGGCGTCGCAGGACTGCGTCGTGATAATCCTCGCGCGCCCACGCGTAACGTGAAATCCAGCCACGACTCGCGCCTTCCTCGTGCGGCTGTGTCGAATAAGGATGCGCGGTGTTGTAGTTGATCGCACACACGATCACGCTGCGCGCCCAAGGTGCGACGCGAGCGAGCGATGAGCGCTTGAGTTCGCCAGTTTCATCGCGCGCCGCCATGTATCCCATTTCGCCGTGCTTTTCACTGGCAATCCAGGCGGGAAAGACCGTCAATTCCGCGAACTCTCTGACGGGTGCAATGCCGCAAAGATCGAATCCTGCGGCGCGCGCCATTTCCTTGATTCGGGTTGGCAGGTCAGGAGACAAATAGGCAGGCTAGCCGCCGGTTTCGGCCATACTCCTCCACATGAGGCTAACATTTTCCTACTCGGAGCAGGATTGTTCCAGGGTGAGCGCGCTAGCCCTTGCGTGCGCGCGCCGAACTTGGCATTCCTGCGGCAGGAGCGAAGTGTTCGATGCGGTTTCGCCCTTTCTCTTTCGCGGCATACAGGCCCGCGTCAGCCTGATTCAGCAAAGTCTCGGTTTCACTCTTCCCCAAACATGCCGAGACTGCAACTCCCATGCTCATGGTGATAAGTTTCTCTTCGCCTGAACAAACCACCGGCGTTTTACCAATGATCTCGCGCAATGCATTGGCGCGCAGCACTGCGTTGGGCAAATCACAGTTGGGCAGGATCATGAGAAATTCTTCGCCGCCATACCTTCCAACACCGTCGTAGACGCGCAACTGCAAGCGCAATCGCCGCCCGATTTCGCGGAGCGCCTCATCGCCAAACAGATGGCCGAGGGTGTCATTGACGCTTTTGAAATGGTCGATATCGCCCAGAATTACGCCCACCGGCTTTCGCTCCCGGCGTCCGCGTTCTAATTCCCGCTGCAGCATTTCGAGAATCTCGCCCCGATTCATCAATCCGGTGAGACTGTCGTGAGTGGCGGCGTGCCGCATGGATTCGCGCGCGGAGACCAGTTCTTCCTGTAAGTCGAGAATCCGCTTGCCGACCAACAGGCGGGCTTTCAATTCCATTTCGTCGAAGGGCTTGGCGAGGTAGTCGTCCGCCCCGGCCTTCATGGCGTCGAGCATATTCTGACGGCCTTCTTTGCTGGTCAGCAGGATCACGTAGACGTAACGGCCGCACGATCCGGCCTGCCGGATGCGCTGGCACAGTTCGATGCCGTCCAGGTCGGGCAATACCCAATCGAGCAGCACGAGCTTGGGAGCATCGGCCTGCCCGAGGATTTCCCAAGCCTGGGAGCCGGACTCAGCCAAGGTGAACTTAAAGCCCCAGCTTCGAAGATGGTCGCCGATCAATTTCCGATAGACCGCAGAATCATCGACCACCAGAACTTGCATGAGAGTAGAACCTCCGGCGTCGCTGTGACAAACAACGAACGGCCGCCCATCCGCCCCGTTGTCTACCAGGCAAACCCTCTACCACCGTCTACCCGACCATCATAAGAGGAATGGGTAGGTTGACGAGCCAGGCAAATTGTTTACCCGGTGTATCTAGAGGTACCCTCAAAAGAATCGGCGGATATTGGAAAAATCCCTTAATTGAGATTGGCGCAGAACTTCGTTAGCGTTTCAGAGGCGGAATGACCTCGACGGGAAGACGGCGACCCTCCCCCTCTGTATAGCTATGCCCCAGATAGGGTTGACCTGATTCGGCCTACGGCCTACCATTACCGCCGACGGCACTGAGGCCTCCGGAATGATCGGCCAGACAGTCTCCCACTATCACATCGTCGGAAAGCTCGGCGGTGGTGGCATGGGCGTGGTATATGAGGCGGAAGACACGCGCCTGGCGCGTCACGTCGCGCTGAAGTTCATTCCCGCAGACATGGTCCACGACAAAAAGTCGCTGGATCGCTTCGTGCGCGAAGCCCGCGCCGCCTCGCAGTTGAACCATCCCGGAATCTGCACGATCCACGATATCGATGACAACGAAGGCCATCCCTTCATTGTTATGGAGAAGCTCGAGGGGGTCAGCCTGAAGGAGCGGATCCGCGGCAAGGCAATGGAAGTGGACGAGATCCTCGATATCAGCATTCAGGTAGCGGATGCCCTGGCAGCCTCCCATGCCAAGGGCATCATTCATCGCGACATCAAGCCGGCCAACATTTTCGTGTCCCAGACCGGGCAGACGAAAATCCTCGATTTCGGGCTTGCCAAGTCGATCCCTGAACCGGGATCGAGTGAAGCCGCGCTGGAAGATTCGCTGACAGCGGTGGGCGTAATTCCGGGAACCGCGGTTTACATGTCGCCGGAACAGGCGCGCGGCGAAGAACTGGACCCGCGCAGCGACTTGTTTTCGCTCGGAGTCGTGATCTACGAAATGTCCACCGGCAAGAAGCCCTTTGCCACTGGCAACGTGATCACGACGCTCGATGCCGTTCTGAACCAGAAGCCCGTTTCTCCGCTGAGTCTCAATTCGGCGCTCCCCGTTGATCTCGAAGGCATCATCGGTCGCGCCATGGAAAAAGATCGCGGACACCGCTATCCAAACGCGCTGGCGATGAAGGGCGATCTTTTATCGTTGCGGAAAGAGACGGAATCGGGACTAACCAGAAGTTCGGCGCGTCGCCCGGTTTTGCCCTATCGCATCGCGACCACCACATTTCAGACCACCAGCAGATTTTCAACCTACCTTCTGCTGGGAGTCAGCGCATTGCTGCTCACGGTGTTGATTGCCGTCGGAGCATGGTGGTTTAAACAGCGCGAATTGGCCGGAAGCAGCGCGCCGAAAAATACCATTGCGGTCCTGCCGCTGCAAAACATGAACGGCGACATCAGTGTCGAGTTTCTTCGCTTCGCGCTGGCCGATGAAATTGCAAATACGCTTACGTATACCCGGACGCTTGACGTTCGTCCCTCGGCGATCACGCGCAAATTTGTGGGCAACGACGTCGATCCGCAGAAGGCGGGCAAAGAAGTGCACGTCGCCAACATTCTTACCGGGCACTTCCTCAAACAAGGCGACCGGCTCCTGATTACGCTGGAGGCGATCCAGGTGGATGGCAACAAGCTTCTGTGGCAGACCAATGTCACCGCGCCTGCCCAGGACCTGATTGCCTTGCAAGCGCAGATGGCCGCGCAGATGCGCCAGGGTTTGCTGCCGGCGCTCGGTGCCGCCGGCGGATTCCTCGATACCGGTACGCGTCCGAAGAGCGCCGAGGCTTACGATCTCTACCTGCACAGCCTGGCGCTGCCTCACGATGCCGGGCCGAACAAAGATGCCATCGCCGTTCTGGAGCATGTGGTCGAAGTCGACCCCACCTATGCGCCGGCATGGGAGCAACTGGGAGTGCGTTGCTACTATGACGCGGACTATTCCGACGGTGGCGAACCGATGTTCCAGCGTTCCAACAAAGCCTGCGAACGTGCGATTGAACTGGATCCGAATCGGGTGGTTGCCGCCCGACAGCTGATTCAGAACCGTGTGGAGCGGGCTGAACTCGGCAAGGCATACCAGGCGGCGCAGGCGATGGTCAAGCGTCGTCCGGAGAGTGCCGAGGCTCATTTTGCCATGGGGTATGTCTATCGCTACGCCGGAATGCTCGAGCAGTCCACGAGTGAATGCAATACGGCGTTGGCGCTCGACCCCGGTAACTATACGTTTCGTTCGTGTGCCTGGGCCTTCATGGAACTTGGTAAGACGGATAGAGCCGCGGACTTTATCCGCCTCGATGCCGGTTCGGAGTGGGCCGCGTATGTGATGCCGGCTCTGCTTCTGCGTCTGGCCAAGATGGCGGCAGCGCGCGAGGCGGTGAAACGAATGCCGCGCGCTCCCCGTTATCACCGCGATCTGCTCGAGGCTTGCCTGCAGTTGCGTCCGACCAGCGATCTGGACCGCATGGCTCAAGAAGCAGAAAGCAGCCTGCCCACCGAGCCCGACGCGGAAACCTGGTATTACCAGGGAACGCTGTTTGCCTTCTGCGGCAAGAAACAGGCGGCACTTCATTTGCTGCAGAGCGCGGTCGAACAGAACTATTGCGCGCACAGTAATCTGCTTTCCGATCCTCTGCTGGCAAAACTCCGCACAGATACAGCCTTTGACAAAGTGTTAACCGCCGCCGGCGCTTGCCAGGAAGCGATGCAGGCGGCTGGTAACTCTCAGAGCCAGCAATAAAGCCAATTTTGGGTGCGAAGAGGAACGCTGCAAACTGGTACAATCCCGCTTGCAGAAATGTTTTCTCATTCGTTGTTTATTCCCGCCAAAATTTTCTTCAGAGGATCAACCATGGCTTCTATCCGTAGGGTTTTCGCGTTCGTGGTCATCGCCTTTGTTATCGCAAGTGCCATGTTTGTGGCAGCGCAGGAATCGCAAGAGGGCCGCCTGTTGCGCTTCCCCGACATTTATAAAGACAAGATTGCGTTCATGTACGCTGGCGATCTCTGGCTGGCTTCGAGTTCAGGAGGCACAGCCCGCCGGATCACTTCGCATCCGGGCCGCGAATTGTTTCCAAAATTTTCTCCGGACGGAAAGTGGCTGGCTTTCACCGGCCAGTACGACGGCAACTTTAATGTTTACGTCATGCCCTCGGATGGTGGACAGCCGAAGCAGTTGACTTTCTATCAGGGATCGGCGCAGGGCCTGACTGACCGCATGGGCATCCTCAACCAGGTCATCAACTGGACTCCGGATAGTAAGAGCATCGTGTTTCTCTCTCGCCGCGACGCTTCGAATGGCTGGACCAAACGCCCGTACACCGTTAGCATCGACGGCGGTCTGCCTCAGCCCATGCCCATGGACGAAGGCGGGTTGCTCTCTTTTTCGGCGGATGGCAGCAAGGTCGCGTACAACCGGATTTTCCGCAATTTCCGGACGTGGAAACGCTATACCGGCGGCCTCGCACAGGACATCACGATCTACGACATCAAGAGTAATGTCGTCGATCAGGTGATCCCGCACACGGATTACACCGACACGTTTCCCATGTGGCATGGGAACACGGTCTATTTCACTTCCGATCGCGGCTCTTCTCACCGGCTCAATCTCTATGCCTACGACTACGGCAGTAAGCAGGTCGAGCAACTTACCAAGTTCGACGAGTTTGACGTGATGTGGCCGAGCCTCGGTCCTGATGCGATCATCTTTGAGAATGGCGGGTACCTCTACACCTTCGACCTGCAGACCCGGCAACCGAAAAAGCTGACGATCTATGTGAATGGCGAGCGCGACCAGGCGATGAAGCACTGGGTCAACGCCAGCCACCACATTACCGATTTCGACATCGCACCGGACGGCAAGAGAGCCGCATTCGCGGCGCGCGGAGAGGTCTTTACCGTTCCCGCCAAAGATGGAAGCATCCGTAACCTGACGCATTCTCCTGGTGTTCGCGAACAAAAAGTGGCATGGTCGCCGAACGGACAATGGATCGCCTACGTCTCCGACCGCACCGGCGAAGACGAGATTTATATTTCTCCGCAAGACGGCCTGGGGGCCGAGGAACAGATCACTAGCGGACACAAGGGTTTCATGTTCCAGCCGGCGTGGTCTCCGGATAACTCCAAGATCGCGTGGGCGGACAAGGATCTGAAACTCTGGTATGTCGATATCAAGGAGAAGAAGCCGGTCGAGGTCGACCGTGGCAAGTACGGCGAGATTCAGAATTACAGCTGGTCACCAGATAGCAAATGGCTGGCTTACGACAAGAATCTGGATACTGGCTATTCGGTTGTCTACTTGTATGGATTAGCGGATCGCAAGATCACGGCGGTGACTTCCACTCTCAATAACAGTTACGCCGCCGTGTTCGATCCTGACAAACGGTACTTATACTTCCTGTCCGATCGCGACTATAACGAGGTTCTGGGTAACATTGATTTTGAGTTCGCAAACCCGAAAACAACCCGTGTTTATGTGGTGACGTTGACGGCAGACGAGCCTTCGCCTTTTCCCGCGTTGAGCGACGAGGTAAAGGTGAAGTCTGAAGAGCCAGCGGCCGTCTCTCCCACGCCTGAGGCAAATAAGAAGAACGCGAAACAACCGTCCAAGAGAGAAGAGAAGCCAGCGACGGAAGAGAAGGCGGCCCAAACCGAAACCAAGGAGCCTCCGAGAGTCTTCAAGATCGATCTGGATGGCATCCAGAATCGGATTGTGGCGCTGGCGGTTCCGCCGGCGGTGATTCGGGCCTTCGACGCTTCGAAAGAGGCCATCTACTACTCGACAGCGCCCGTTCAGGGTTTGTCAGGGCCGCTGCCTGGCGAAACTCCGGCCATCCACGCCTACGATCTGAAAGAACGAAAAGACAAAGTGCTGGTGGATGGCGCCGATCACTTCGCGCTCTCCCGCGACGGCGCGAAGTTGCTGTACCGCGCTGACGGCCCGGGGGGAGCGGTTGGAATCATCGATGCCAAGCCGCCTGACACACCGCATAAAGTTGGGGACGGCGCGCTCAAACTTGACGGCATGCGGACCGAGGTTGATCCGCCGCAGGAATGGAAGCAAATATTCAACGAAGTCTGGCGGCAGGAGCGCGATTACTTCTTTGAAGCTTCGATGAACGGGGTTGATTGGCCGAAGACCAGGGACCAATACGCGCAATTGCTTCCGTACGTGGCCGATCGCTATTCGCTGACGTATATCATGGGCGAAATGATCGGGGAGTTGTCGAATTCGCACACCTACGTAGGCGGCGGTGACTTCCCGGATCTGCATCCGGTAAACGTCGGCTTGCTGGGCGCGGACTACGAAGCGGATGCGGCGAGCGGAGTGTATCGAATCAAGAAGATCTTCACAGGAGAAAACTGGGACGCGCACACGCGCTCTCCATTGACCGAACCGGGCGTCAACATCAAAGAGGGCGATTACCTGCTGGCAATCAATGGCCGTGCATTGAAGTCTCCGGAGACGCCCGACGAACTGCTGGTCAACACGGCGAATGAAGTGGTGACGCTCACCGTCAATTCCAAACCGTAGACGGATGGTGCCCGCAAAGTCGTGGTGAAGCCGATCGGCGATGAGTACGGCTTGCGCGAATTGAACATGATCGAGACCAACCGCAAGAAGGTGGACGCAGCCAGCGGCGGCCGCATCGGCTACGTTTATTTGCCCAATATGGGCGATGAAGGTCTGAACGAATTCGTCAAGCAATACTTCCCGCAGATTCGCAAGGAAGGCATCATTTTTGATGTGCGTTACAACGGCGGCGGATTTGTCGATCAACTTATTTTTTCCCGTCTCCGCCGCGTGCTGGCTGCCATGAACCCGGCGCGTAACTTCGAATCGGGCACGACGCCGCAAAACGTTTTCTACGGTTACATGGCGTGCGTCACGAACCAATACGCCGCTTCCGATGGAGACTTCTTCAGCTACTTCTTCAAACAGTACAAACTGGGGCCACTCATCGGCGAGCGGACCTGGGGCGGAGTGCGCGGAATCCGGGGCGATATTCCATTGATGGATGACGGCTACATCACGCGTCCGGAATTTTCGCTCTCCAGCCTGGATGGAAAGTGGCTGATTGAGAACCGCGGCGTGCAACCGGATGTCGTGGTGGATAATCCGCCCGATCTAGTGCGGAAGGGACAGGATCCGCAACTGGAAAAAGCGGTCCAGATGCTGATGGAGCAGATCAAGGCCAGTCCCAAGAAACTGCCGGCGCGGCCTGCGGATTTGCCGACGTATCCCGACGGGCCAGGGATGTAAAAGACACTCTTTTGGGCCTATTTGCTACCTAGTCTTGGAGGGGGAACCCGGGAACCCCCCTGTTTTTCGACAAAGTATTAAAGTCAAAGAGCGGACAGGAGTGTCCGCTGCACATGGTCACGGAGAACGCCGCTTGCCAACCGGACGGTCGGTCGGGTACGATAGGTGAGCATTATTGGAGCAGACGTAACTGCTGGACGGGGTCTCCGTAGGATTAGTCTTAGAATTCCGGAGGTGCGAGTGTTGGCGTCGGTTGCGTTGCGAAGGGAAAGCGTGAGCTCATAAACTGGAAATCTTGAGCCTTCCCGAATCCCACCCGCCAGAGAAGCTGGTTTGGTGGGTTTTGTTCTTTTTTGGGTAGGCGAGCATGGGCCGTCCCTCCGGGACTTGGCTTTTTTTCCTAAGTTCTCCCAGCACTGAAGCGCTGGGCTAAGCTGATTCGCCCCTCCGGGGGTGGACTTGCACTACTAACTGGCAGGGAGTTCTCATGACGGAACCGGAAACGATGCCAACCACGAACAAGGCCGCGAGCAAGATCAAGACGATGACCGGGGCCGCGATTCTTTGGGAGTGTCTGGAGCGGGAAGGGGTGCGGGTCGTCTTTGGTTATCCCGGCGGCGCGATTCTGCCTGCTTATGACGCGCTGAAGCACAGCAAGATTCATCACGTGCTGGTGCGGCATGAACAGGGCGCAACCCACATGGCCGACGGTTACGCGCGCGCCAGTGGAGAGGTGGGAGTTGCGGTGGCGACTTCAGGCCCGGGGGCGACCAACATGGTCACCGGCATAGCCACGGCGATGCTCGATTCCATCCCGATCGTCTGCATCACGGGGCAGGTGGGGAGCAAACTGATCGGCTCCGACGCGTTTCAGGAAACCGACATCACCGGCGTGACGCTGCCGATTACGAAGCACAATTATCTGGTGACGCATGCCAATGAGGTGGCGCGCACGATCCGGGAGGCTTTCTACGTGGCGCGATCGGGGCGCCCTGGACCGGTGCTGGTCGATATCACCAAGGATGCGCAGCAGGGCACATGCGAATTCAACTGGGAAGCGGCCAAGCCGCAACTGCCGGGTTATCGGCCTGATCTTTCGCCGGCTCCGAAGGAATACGAACAGGCGCTGGAGTTGATCCACAATGCGAAACGTCCTCTGATCCTGGGTGGGCACGGCATTATTGTTTCGGGGGCGATGCGCGAGGTACGCGACTTTGCCGAACGCGCCGGGATTCCGGTGGCGATGACGTTGCTTGGCCTCGGGGCATTCCCCGCGTCGCACCCGCTGAATCTGGGCATGATGGGCATGCATGGGGAGTCGTGGGTAAACCATGCCATTCAAGAGGCGGACCTGCTGCTGGCGTTCGGGATGCGCTTCGACGACCGGGTTACCGGCACGCTGAAAACTTACGCGCCGAATGCCAAGAAGATTCACATCGAGATCGATCCGGCGGAGATCAACAAGAACGTCAAGGTTGATGTTCCGTTGGTCGGCGACCTGCGGGAAGTGTTGCTGGAGCTTCTGCCCAAGGTCGAGTCGATCGACCGCAGCGACTGGCTGGATTCCATTGATAAGCTGAAGGGCGATTCGGCGGTGCGCGACATTCAGAATTTGCCGGACAGCGGCCATCTCTACGCGGCACACGTTATCAATGATTTATGGCGGCAGACGCACGACGGCAACACCATCGTGGTCACCGACGTGGGACAGCACCAGATGTGGGAGGCGCAGTACTACAAGCATGAGCGGTCGCGCTCTCTGATCACTTCAGGAGGACTAGGAACGATGGGATTTGCGCTGCCTGCCGCGATCGGCGCCAAGGTGGCGTGTCCTGACGCCGAGGTGTGGGTGATCGTGGGCGATGGCGGATTCCAGATGACCATGTGCGAACTGGCAACCATGGTGCAGGAGAATCTCAAGATCCATATCGCCATCATCAACAACGGTTTTCTCGGGATGGTGCGGCAGTGGCAGGAATTTTTCTACGATCGCAATTACGCGGCGACGCCCCTGCTCAATCCGGATTTCGCGAAGTTGGCGGAGGCTTATGGCGTCCGCAGCGCTACGGTCTCGGAACGTTCCCAAGTCGTTCCTACCGTGCAGGAAGCGCGCCAGCATGATGGACCGATGCTGATCAATTTCAAGGTGGAACAGGAAGATACCGTCTATCCGATGGTGGCGGCGGGCGCTGCATTGCACGACATGATCCGGCGGCCAAGTCCGATTGTGGAAACGGCGGAAGACGAATAAGTGCTAGGAGCAAGTAGCTAGGAGTTGGGAGCTCTCGACGGTCTAAAACTATGCTGAATACTTTCATGGTGTACGTCGAAAACAAGCCGGGTGTGCTGACCCGCGTCGCGTCTTTGTTTCGCCGCCGCGCTTTCAATATCGATTCGCTGACGGTGGGGCGGACGGAGAAGCCGGAAGTGTCACGCATGACGATTACGGTCGATGCCGACTACGATCAGGCGCGCCGGATCGAAGCCAATCTGTATAAACTGGTTAACGTGCTGCTGGTAGAAAACATCACGAATCAGTCAGCCATTGTTCGCGACCTGGCCATGATCCGGGTGGCGGCCGCGCATGAGGCGCGCTCTCATGTGCTGGAACTGGCTAACGTTTTCCGGGCTCGCGTAGTCGATGTCGCTCCGGAGTCCTTGACCATTGAAATCACGGGCGCAGAAGAAAAGATCGACGGTCTGCTGGAGTTGCTGCGTCCGTATGGCATTCTGGAAATGGTGCGCACGGGTATCGTGGCCATGCGTCGCGGCAGCAAATCGTCGGGCGCGGCTGCGGCTGCGGAAAGCGCTGTGGCGGACGCGTCGCAGGATAATGTGTCTTACTCCGTCTAGAGACGCTCTGATTGAGTTTCTTAGTTACGGCGGAAAGCTTCAACCACAGGGTACACCGAGGGACACGGGGGAGCCCCGCTGGACTTAAAGACCTCCCCAGAACGAGCCCTGAGCCGAACACCCTGATTTGCACGCCTCCGTGAGGCTGGGCAAAATAAGGGCAGTGAAGTTCCCGTCCGCGGATGCCGATCTATCCGGAGCAGAGGGGCATCTGCGTTCCTCTCGGCTTGCATGGTGAAGAGCCGAGCCTCTCGGCAGAGGCGAACAGTGACCGCCCAACCATCTCATCTTCAGGCTCAGATCGAGAAGATAAGTTCTCTCTCGACGGCTCCTGCCATCCTGAGGCCACTGCTCGATATGATGCGGCTGCCGTCGGAAAAAATCAGGATTGAAAAAGTGATCGAACTCGTCTCGTGCGACAGTGCGATCGCCGCGCAATGCCTTCGACTGGCGAACTCTCCACTGTTTGGGACGCGCTATATCGAAACCGTGCATTCGGCGGTTCTGGCTCTGGGGCTGGAAAGAGTCCGGTCGATTCTGCTGGGGTTGTGCGTGCATTCGATGGTTCCGCGAGGCAAGTGGGTAATTGCTCCGGATGCGTTTTGGCGGCATGCGCTCGGGTGCGCCCTGGTGACGCAGCAAATGGCCGAGAAAATCGAGTATGCCGAACCGGAGAAAGCTTACCTGGCTGGTTTGCTCCACGATCTAGGCTTTCTGGTGCACTCGATTTTGTATACGGACCAGTTTCGAGATTGCCTGCAACAAGCCGCCGAGCGGCGCCTGCCGCTGCACGTCATCGAGGAACATGTTCTCGGCTTTACTCACGGCGAAAGCGGGCAGATGCTGTGCGAATCCTGGGGTCTGCCGCAGGACTTCGCGAAGGTGGCTGGTTGTCACCATGACCTAAGCCTGCTTTCTGACGCGGTCCCGCTGCCTTTATTGGTGCATGTCAGCGATCTCCTGTGCCGGGTTTGCTCTCTGGGCTATGGCTATGAAGAGGGGTTGGAGTTCGAATTAGGCAGGGGTGTGTCGTGGCGGACCTTGATTGAGGCCTATCCTGCTGTTGAAAATCTGGATATGGTTCGGCTTCGTGGCGACCTCGGCCTGGCGATGGAACACATCGCAGCCACGGTGGAATCGGTTTTTGGAAGCCGCTGAATGGATGAAACGTTGAGGCCAATAAAAAAAACGCCCCGAGCGTTAAGCTCAGAGCGCCTTCGGCAGCCCTCCCCCAGAACTGCCAAACTACTTGCTCATCCTATGTGCGTCTTGCCAGACTGTAAATGTCACTTCCGTAATGAAGATTTGGCAATTCAGTACCGCGAGGCCATGCGCGAAGGTAACGTTACTTTGCTGAGGCGGTAACCAGTTCATCAGAAAGTTAAGAAGGGAAAGCCGGTCACTTCTCTTGCCCTGTTCGTCCACCGTCGGCCGTAGCCCAGGTTTCCTTGTTGCTGGTGGAAACGAGCACCTGTGGACCTTGCACTTTGATGGTCACAACGTCGGTGCTCAGCGACTGAGCCTTGACCGCCGGCTGCACCGGCACCCAGGTTACTCCGCCGTCGGTTGAGTGGAACAATGTGCCTGCCTGGCCGCCAGCCCACAAATCCAAGCCTTGGGTTGCGTAGCACAGCAGGGGGTGGTCGGAGCGCAAACTGATTTGCCAGTTCCCGCCGTTATCCACGGACCGTTGCAGGAGGCCTGCGGTAATCCTTAACGTAAAACTGGGCGCCAGAGCGTCTTTTGCGGAAGTTTCCTTTTTTGGCGCATAGGCGCTATTCATGGTTGCTGATGTGGCTGATCCGGAGTCGCGGGCAGCGTTGGGCTTCATCTGACCGGTTGCTGCGCTTTCCGGTACCGCGGTCTGCTGGGCTGCGATTTCTGGCGGGGCGGGCTTGGCTTTTTCAACGGCGGGCGCCTCGTTCCTTGCGATGAGGTTGCTGGCAGCCGAGGGCGCCGGGTTAAAGTCGGCGGCGGCCCCGAAAACCTCGGCGGGTTCATTCAGGGAGCGAGCTGCAGGCGAATCCAGGGC
>VFSW01003535.1_pt1 | contig 23411 bp, 20 predicted proteins | sample 5358111 | NCBI WGS metagenome assembly VFSW01 (sample SAMN11554181, study PRJNA540505) | mine drainage metagenome | isolation source: sediment from site ElyBrook_90M | place: USA: Ely Copper Mine, Vershire, VT | collected 2017
GGGAGATGGCCGACGGACGGGACCGGGAGACTCCCTCATTGATTATTGTGCGCCGGCGGAGGGATATTTTCGGCAAGGCAGGTTGCCAGGTGAATGCGGGTCACCGGCCTGGGATATGGAGGGGGTTTGCACCCTAACGCTTTCAAACAATCTCGGCACACGCGAAAAGGCCCCGCACAGGGCGGGGCCTATGTTTGTCAAACGCCCTAAGTTTAATGAGTCACTGGGGGCTTTGGAGCGGTCCTCGGGGCCGATGTTGGCGCCCTGGGGCTGGTGGAGGGAGCAGCTGTTCCGGCTGGCGGAGCAGGTGGGGCTGGAACACCGGACTTTTGGTTGTAGGCGTCGATGATGGGCTTGGTGATGTTGGTGGAGTCAACGGCGTACAGAACGGGGGTCTGCTGCTGGGCCACGTCGAGCACGAGGGTGTAGCCATGCTGCTGGGCGTAGGCCGACAGAACGTCATAGACCTTTGAGGCGAGGCCGGAGTACATCTCCTGCATCTCCTGCTGGAAGTCGTTCTGGGCGTCTTCACCGTCGCGCTGGAGCTGCTTCTTCTTGTCGTCGATGGTCTTGGCACGACTAGCGCGCTCAGCGTCGCTCAGCTTGTCGCCCTGAGCCTGCAATTGCTTGGTCAGGCTATCTACTTCATCGCTGAGCACCTTGAGCTGCTGGCGCTTGGGATCGTACTTTTTCTGCAGATCGGCGAAGTCGCGCTGGAATTCGTTGGTCTGGCCCACGGCCACCTGGAAGGCGACAACGGCAATCTTGGGCGGACCGGCGGGCGCCGCTGCGGCAGTAGAAGCGGCAGCAGGGGCGGCGGGCGCGGCAGGCGTTTGGGCGGTGGCGGTCAGGACAAAGCCCGAGGCCATGATTACAGCTAATGCAAGCGAGCGCTTCATTCGGGTAAAAGACTCCTTCAGGATTCCTGTGTGGGCCGTCTGCGTTCAGCGCGGGACGAAACCTGTGCCTCCTGAGAAACCTCTCGTCATCCTTCCACCTAACGACCAAGACCTGTCGTTTGGAACCCCGATTCAGGGGAGCCGTACTGCGGATGGAGCAGAACAGGACGGAAGAAGACGCGAATGGAGACGTCAGCAGGAACTAGATGGATTATAGGTGGGCAAAGTGGGAGGGTCAAACGAACAGGCTTGAATATTGACCGTATTTGAAAGGGATATCAGAGAACGAAGGTGAGCGCGACGCCGGGGTTCTGGCGGGGCGGGGCTGTGGCTTCTGAAGCCGGGCAGCCCCTGGCCGCGGTGAGTTAAAGGCAGTGTGGATCAGTGCCCGGCTGGAGCCTTGGCAGCAGGGGCCGCGGCCGGCTGAGCAGGGGGTGCAGGTACGCCCGACTTGAGGTTGTAGGCATCGATGATGGGCTTGGTGATGTCGCTCGCCGGGTTAGAGTAGAGCACGACGGCCGCCTCCTGCTGGCCCCCGTCGAGCACCAAGGTATAGCCATGCTGCTGCGCATAGGAGTTCAGCACCTCGTCTACCTTGGCGGCAACGCCGGCGAAGGTCTGCTGCAACTCCTGCTGAAAGTCGTTCTGGGCATCCTCGCCGTCGCGCTGGAGCAGCTTTTTCTTGTCGTCGATTGCCTTGGCACGGGTGGCGCGTTCGCCATCGCTCAATTTGTCGCCCTGGGCCTGCAACTGCTTGGTCAGGTTGTCGATGTCATCGCTCAAGGTCTTTAGCTGCTGGCGCTTGGGATCGAATTTCTTTTGGAGATCGGCGAAGTTGCGCTGGAACTCGTTGGTCTGGCTGACCGCCGCCTGGAACGCGATGACGGCGACGTTGGCCGGTACCGCAGCTGCGGACGCGGGAGCTGTGGCTGGGGCCGCAGTTGTTTGTGCGGCAAGGCTCAGGACAGAACCCGAAAACAGGAGGGTGACGAACAGCATAGAACGCTTCATTTGATTAAGAAACTCCTTCAACATTCCGTTGCGCGGCTGTCAACGCTTGTCGGTCCAAAGAGGCAGCCTGTGCGCGCTGTAAAAAGCTCTACCTATTCTTTGGAAGTCTCACGCCCGGGGCGGAGAACGTGTGAAATTGCAAGGCAGACTTTCCGCAGGAACTACGTGGATTATAGGGAGCCGGAAAGGGAGCGTCAAACGCGACTCCAGACAGATTACGGCTGGCCCCTGGAACGGCGTTCTCTATGCGCCGGATCGCGTTCCGTTTTCGGTACTTACGATTTCACCGTCGCGCATGTGCAGGATGCGCCCGGCGATGGCGGCCGCTTCCGGGTTATGAGTGATCATCAGCGTGGTCTGGCCGAGTTCCCGATTGGAACGTGCGAGCATTTCCAGCACGGCATTTGAGTTTTTCGTGTCCAGGTTGCCCGTGGGTTCGTCGGCGAGCACAATTGCGGGACGGGTGATGAGCGCCCGGGCAATGGCGACGCGCTGTTGTTCACCACCGCTCAGTTCGGAAGGCCGGTGTTTGAGCCTGCCGCGAATCGACAGCAGATCGCAGAGGTGATCGAGGTAGGTGCGATCCAGCGGCTCTTTACGGCCGCTCACGGCATACGCGATTTCGATGTTGCCCATGGCTGAGAGGGTGGGCAGCAGATTGAACTTCTGGAAAACAAATGCGATGCGGTGCTTTCTCAGTTTGGTGCGTTCGCCGTCATTCAGGGAGGCAAAGTCGACGCCATCGATGACCACCCGGCCCTTTGTCGCCTGGGTGAGTCCCCCGAGCAGATAGAACAAGGTGGATTTGCCCGAACCGGAAGGGCCGACGATGGCTACGAACTCTCCAGGTTGTACTGCAAGCGACACATCGCGTACCGCGGAGACCTGGATTGGACCCGACCGATAAACCTTGGTCAGATTTTCGGCGAGAATGATGGGCGACGACTCTTGATCCTGCACAGACTGTATTGTAAATGCGACGTTCGACGGGCAGGTCCCTTAGAATGGGAGTGTACCGATTCCCGACCCAGGACTTGTCTGAATGACCTCTGAATTGAAATCGTCTCTTGTGAAATCTCTGGAAGAAGCAGCCAGGCAGTCCGGCCTGGTTCTGGTTTCCGCAACGCAGGGAACTGATTTTCATGGTCAGCCCACAGCCGTCTTTGAGCTGGGATTGCCCGGCACAGGGAGCGATGGCCGCACCTTGCGGCTCGAACTCAGCGAGACCTTCGACTTCGACAAGCCGCATCTGCTGCCCGAGATCACCGCGCATCTGGCGGCGGAGGCAAAGCGTCTGCGCAATCCCCGGCCCGAGTGTTATGTGACGCTGGCCGGCTTGCCGCTTGCGTTTGGCAAGTTTCAGTGGCCGTTCCACCGCTCGACCTCGGGCTCCGACACCTATATCGTTCACGGTGAAATGTACCTGGCCGACGGCGCGTCACAGAATCTGCACGCCAAATTGGCAGCATCGGTCACGGTCACTTTCGCCGAAATTGTTCCGGCGATGGAGCAGCCCTACGCTGAGACGTTCGTGTACAACGCGATCCGGAAGACGGTAGATCTGGGCCAACTCGAATTCATCAAGAGCGGCAATCGACAACCGGTTCCGGTGACCACGCGCTTCTACAGCCGTTGGAAGAAGCGGTTCGTGTTCACAGACACCGACGACCAGGAGCGGCTCAAGTACCTGCTATGCAAGGTGTATTGGCTCTCAGGCGTGCTGGGTAACGGGAAGCCGGTGTGGATCGCCGACCCTCGCGATGCGCAGTATCTGAATACGACGGAAGGGGACCTGTTGCGAATGGCTGGCGATGAGGCCGGGCAGGGACTCATGACGCTCGACGGCGAGTTCGCCGCAGCGACCCCGCAACTGATGGAGCTTGCCCCGCAGTTCCAGGCAGCGCTGGACGCCGCACTCAACTTTACCAAGCCCCAATTCAATGAATCGATGCGCTCTGGCCAGGCGAATATGTAAAGCTCCAGCGGGCTAAAGAACTGACCCGCAGGCTGAGCAGAACCGGGAGCCGGCCACATTCGTGTGCTGGCATACGCCGCATGCGATCAAGGTGCCCGGCAACGGGAAATTCGATGCCGGCGCAGCATTCGAGGCTGATGGCGGCACATTCACATTGACGTTCACCGGCCAACCCCATCCCATGGGAACGGTCATGCCCAGCGCCGCAGCGATCCCCGCCGCCTGAATTGCATTGAACTCCCGCACGCGGCCCGGCATAAAGAAACACTCGATGAACCCAAGAACCCAGGGGAGAGGCGTCCAGCAGAAGCAGGCATAAAGAATCCCCAGACCGGTTCGCCGCAGATAGAAGTGGTGAACGCCAAAGCCGCCCAAAAAAAGAGCCAGCAGGATGCCAATCACCTCATCGCGGCGCACCACTTCGTACTGGTCATAAAAGATCGCTTGCGCATTGGGATACGGAACGCCGCTCATGGCTGGTTCTCCTTGTTCTCACTGGCATATACGAGACGACCGGGCACGGAGTTCCCTTCTATCCATACCGCATTGGCCCTTTCCGTGATTGTGCCACATGGCGGCGGGCGGTTAGCATCTCATCTGTTATGAGCACTCTGTCAGCTTCAGCCAGCGGCACGTTCCTCATCGGCGGCGACCTGCCGGTCTATCGTCTCGGCTACGGAACAATGCGCCTGGTGGGCGAGGGAGCCTGGGGCGAACCCAAGGATCCGGAGGAAGCGCGCCGGGTGCTTCGGCGGGCGCTCGAATTGGGCGTGAACCTTATCGATACCGCGGATGCTTACGGCCCGGAGATCGCCGAACGGCTTATCGCGGAAGCGCTGCACCCCTATCCCGCCGGACTGGTCATCGCTACCAAGGGAGGCATCACTCGCCAGGGGCCTGCCAAGACGGAGTACGTGGGCCGGGCCGGGTACTTGATCCAATGTGTCGAGATGAGCCTGCGCCGTCTCAAGCTGGAGCGTATCGATCTCTATCAGCTTCATCGCATCGATCCGCGGACGCCGCTCGAAGAGAGCCTTGGCGCGTTGAAGCGAATGCAGGAACAGGGGAAGATTCGGCACATCGGGCTCAGTGAAGTGACGCAGGCTGAGATTGAGGACGCGCGAAAGATCGTGCCAATCGTCACCGTGCAGAATCGCTATTCACTCGCCGACCGGCGCCACGAAGAAACGCTGAACTGGTGCGAGCAGCAGGGGATTGGCTTCTTGCCGTGGTATCCGATCGCGGGAGGCAAGCTGATGAAGCCGGATCAGCCCTCTGCGGGAAACCTGTTTAAGATCGCCGCTCGCAACTCGATCTCGGTGGCGCAGCTCTCCCTGGCCTGGCTGCTGCATCGCTCGCCCGTCATGCTCCCGATTCCCGGCACTTCAAAGGTAGCGCATCTTGAGGAAAACATCGCTTCCGCAGGGATGAAGTGGAATGAAATTGATGGGGCGGAAGGGATATAAGTTCCCTCAAACCGCGCCATTCCCGGTGTCGATTTGTTCTGCCCGTGGTCTACGGTTTTGTATTCCTAACGGATTCCATGCGGATTTTTGTCTCATCCTCATTCCTAGCGACCCGCAACGTCTATCTCCGGTTAGGTTGACACATTCTTTCCTTCGACTGCGCGTTACAATTGCGTCTGCTCGGAACTCCATATCGAGAAGCTGGGGAAAGCTGGACCTAATTGATTCACGACACCATTCTTTTGCCGTCAAATACGAATCGAGTGCCCCATAGGCGCCGTCTGTTGATTCTGATTGTTGCTGTGCTTTTTATCGTCCTGTTCAGTGGCCGGACCATGGTGTCGTACTACGTAGACAGCTTGTGGTTCGGATCTCTCGGGTATGCGGGCGTCTTCTGGAAGGCCCTTGGCCTGCAGTGCACAATCTTTACGGTGTTCGCTATCCTCACCTTTTTCCTTTTGTACGGATGGTTCCGGATCCTGATGCGCGTGAATAAGCCGGATCTGCGGGACGTGGGCACAATTGTGATCGGGATGCGTACGATCAATTTGCCAGTGGAGGGCGCGATGCGGACGGGAGGGCTGTTGCTCTCGCTCCTGATCGCACTGGGCACGGGCGTAAGCATGATGTCCGAGTGGTCTCGGTTTGCTCTTTACTGGTATCACACTCCCTCCGCCGGGAGCACCGCTGACCCGATTCTTGGCCAGCCACTGAGCTTTTATCTGTTCACGCTTCCCGTATGGCAATTTGTCTCCGGCTGGCTGTTGATGCTGGCGATCATGGCGTGCGTCGCTGCGGTGGTCTTTGTTGTTGTTTCAGGTGGCAACCGTTTGTCGGCAAGGGGTTTTGACTGGGATTCTCCGTCACCCTGGCGCACATTTTCGATTGCCGTTGCATTCCTGTTGCTGGTGGTGGCGGCGCGCGTCTACATTGGTCGATTCGAGCAACTGCTGACCGATCACACCGTATTCGGCGGAGTCACCTATACAGACGCGCATGTGATGTTGGGTGGATCCCTGATCGTATGTATGGCGCTTCTGCTGGGGGCTGCGATCACAGCCATTAACATGGTCTCCACGCCGCGCATGCGCTGGCTGGCATTGGCGCCGGTGCCTGCCGTGGTTTGCTACTTTATCGTGCAGATCGCCGGTTGGTATGTGGGTAGCTTCATCGTCAAACCGAATCAGCTTGTGCGGGAGCAGCCCTATATCGCTCACAACATCGAATTCACAAGGAAGGCCTATGGGCTGGACCGCGTGATGCAACACGAGTTTCCGGCGGAGACCACGGTCGAAGCAACCGATCCCGGGAATAATCAGGCGACTCTCCAGAACATTCGGCTGTGGGACTGGCACGCGCTACAGGATACCTTGCGTCAGATCCAGGAAATACGCACGTATTACGATTTTCCCGACGTTGATATCGACCGTTACACGATCAACGGCGAGACGCGCCAGGTGATGCTGGCGGCGCGCGAATTGAGCGTTGAGAAGCTGCCCGAGAGCAGCCGCAACTGGATCAACGAGAAGCTCATTTACACGCATGGCTACGGAATTACCATGAACCCGGTGAATGGGTTCACAGCCGAAGGGCTGCCGAATTTTCTGTTGAGTAACATGCCGATCCAGAGCACCGTCGCCGGCCTCACCGTTACGCGCCCGGAGATCTACTTTGGTCAACTGACCGACACAGATGTTTACGTAAAGACACACCAGAAAGAATTCAACTATCCACAAGGGGAAACCAACAGTCTGACGTCGTACGAGGGTGATGGCGGCATCCTGCTGGGTGGGTTTCTGCGCCGCGTGCTCATTGCCTTCGATCGCGGCGACCTCGCCAAGCTGCCCTTCAGTGACGACATCGACGCGCAGAGCAGGCTACTGATGCGCCGCAACGTCGAGGATCGCGTGAAGGCGCTGGCGCCCTTTCTTACCTATGATTCAGATCCCTATATCGTCGTGGGGGATGACGGAAGGCTGTCGTGGATGCTGGATGGGTTTACAACCGCTGACAGCTATCCCTATGCGACTCACTATCCGCTGGGCAACCAACAGGTCAACTACATGCGAAACAGCGTGAAGGTGGTTGTGGATGCCTACAATGGGGCAACCACTTTCTACGTCTTCGACTCGGAAGATCCAATCATCGCGGCGTATCGCGCCATTTTTCCGTCGCTGTTTAAAGATGCCGCGGCCATGCCGGCGGATCTGCGCAGGCACGTCCGGTATCCGGAACTTCTGCTCAAACTGCAGGCTTCAGTCTACGGGCTCTATCACATGACAGATCCGGTGGTGTTTTACAATCGCGAGGATCTGTGGACAGTTGCTTCGGAAGTTGGATTGAATCCATCTGGCGAGCAGGCTGCTCAGCCGATGGAACCGAATTTTGTGCTGATGAAATTGACAGGCGAATCTTCCATCGAGTTTGTCGAGATCCTGCCATTCACGCCGGCCAACCGCAACAATCTGATTGGATGGTTTGCGGGGCGCAGCGACGGCGCGCAATATGGCACATCGGTGGTCTACGACTTTCCGAAGACGAAGCTCGTCGATGGTCCGCTGCAGATCGAGGCACGTATCGATCAGAACGCGCAACTATCGGGACAGTTGACGCTGTGGAACCAGCAGGGATCGCACGTGCGACGCGGGACCCTGTTGGTGATTCCCTGTGGAAAGGCGCTCATATACGCGGAGCCCATTTATCTGCAGGCAGAACGAAGCCCCATGCCGGAGTTGCGCCTCGTAGTGTTGGCGCTGCAAGACAAGCTCGCGTATGGTTCAACGTTCGAAGCGGCGATGCGGGCCCTTTTTGCCGGAGGGGCTTCGTCATTGAGCCCGGAGCCGGCCGCTGCGGAAACGGCACAAACTGCGCAGACCTCTGCAGGCGCTGCGAAGCCGGCAACAGATGTAAACACGCTGATTAATGGGGCGGCCAAAGATCTTGCGGATTATCAACGCTTGACCGCGGAAGGGAAACTCGGGGAGGCTGGGCAAAAGCTGGAGCAATTGAAGCAGAAGCTTGAAGTGCTGAACGCACGCAAGTAGGGGATTTGTTTACATTCGCTGGTGGGAGAGCCTTCGATATCAGTCTTGCCATGGCGACCGGCGTGTAGATCACTCAGGCTCAATTATTTTAAAAAACGATTTTTGGCGGGCGGGCCGGGCTTTGTCTTGCCGAGGCGGACAGGGCGGTGAGCAGAATCGTCGGCAATCGCTGCACCCAAACTGGCCCGAGACGAATCAGTAATTTTGGGGGTAATCAAGTGGAATACCGGCTACTTACAGTCAATCGAGAGTTTGGGAGCGGCGGCGGACGAATTGCGCAGACCATCGCAGAATGGCTTGGCTGGAAATTGCTGGACCGCGACATTATCGACGCGATCGCTTACGCGGCACACGTGGATAAGGATGTTGTTCTTAACTACGATGAACACGTGGAGTCGTGGTTGCGGCGCCTCAACCGCGGAGCCATGCGCAGTGCGGCATTAGCCGCCGGACTAGAACTCGGCGAGGGCGCCGTTTTCAATATGGATGAGACGGTAAAGATCACGCAGAAGATTGTCGAGGAAGCCTATTCGAGCGGGAACTGCGTGATTGTGGGGCGTGGCGCGCAATGCATTCTCCAGCACAAGCGCGATGTGTTTCATGCGTTCGTCTACGCTCCTTATAAGCAGCGCATCCTGCGCCTGCGCAAGCGGCTGGAGAAGGGCGCGAACGTAGAGGAGCGAATCCGCACTGTCGATGGGGAACGCGCGAAATACCTGCAACAATATTTCGGCAAGTGCTGGAACGATCCACACCTTTACAATCTGATGATTTCCTCGAATGAGGATGAAGCCTCAAGCGCTCGCTTGATTCTTTACGCTATGACGGGGCGAGAGCCTGTGCAGCATGAAAAGTGAGCGCAAGAATCCGGAAAGCGGCTCCCCTTAACGCAACTGGAGACGATGCGGGACCACCGGATATATACTCCGGCCATGCGCATTCACATTCTTGCCGCCCTTCTTTTGTTCGCCGCCGCATCTTCGCTTGCTTCCGCACAAAATGCCGCGGAGTCGAAGCCTCCGACAGTGGCCGAGGCGCGACAGTTTGTCGATGGCACAAATACTGAATTGCTGAAGCTCAACACGGATGCTTCGCATGCCGAGTGGACAGCGGAAACCGACATCACGGACGATACCGAGGCAACGTCGGCGCTTGTGAACGAGCGGACAACAGGGCGCACGCTTGAGTTGACCGCCGAGAGCCATCGTTTCGATCACCTGGAGTTGCCTGCGGAGTTGCGCCGGCAGATCATGTTGCTGCAAGTGAATGCTCCGGCCGCGCCCAAAGACCCGAAGTTACTGGCCGAGCAAACGCAACTCGCGGCGCAGTTGACCGGTATGTATGGCAAAGGGAAGTTCTGCCCTGATACTCCCACAGGCCAGGAACCCGCCCCTGGAGCGAAGTGCCTGGGTATCGATGCGATATCCGGTATCCTCGCGAAATCGCGTGACCCGGAGGAACTGACGAAGCTTTGGATTGGATGGCACGCCATCGGTGCTCCGATGCGTGACAAGTATGTACGCTTCGTTGAGTTGCAGAATATCGGTGCGAAAGAACTGGGTTATCACGATACCGGCGAGTTGTGGCGTGCCGGCTATGACATGACTCCTGCGGAGTTCTCTGCTGAATTGGAACGTGCGTGGGTGCAATTGGAGCCGCTATATCGCGAACTGCATACGTATGTTCGCGCGCGACTAATTGCAAAGTATGGCAAGGCAGCCGAACGAAGCGATGGAATGATTCCGGCTCAACTACTGGGCAATATGTGGGCGCAGGAGTGGGGCAATATCTATGATATTGTCGCGCCGACCGATCCGAAGCTATCGCAGTTCAAGCCCGTGAATCTGGAGACCTCGCTGAAGCAACAGATTGCCGCAAAGGATCCGGCAGCTGCGCCCGCATTCGTCTCTGGAGCCGACTTGAGTTCAGACCGAGGCCACGCCGCCACGCTCGCCGCAGGCAAGGACATGGTGCATTACGGAGAGAACTTCTTCACATCGCTGGGCTTTGCTCCTTTGCCGAAGACCTTCTGGGAGCGCTCGCAGTTTGTGCATCCTCGCGATCGCGACGTGGTGTGCCATGCCTCGGCATGGGATCTCGATTGGGCCGACGATCTGCGCGTGAAGATGTGCATCGAGGTCAACGCCGACTACTTCACGACAGTGCATCATGAACTCGGGCACAACTTTTATCAACGCGCGTATAACAAGCAGCCATTTCTCTTTCAGAACGGCGCGAATGATGGATTTCACGAAGCGATCGGCGACGCGATTGCGCTCTCGATCACGCCCGCTTACTTGAAGAAGCTAGGTCTGACCGACACGGAACCGCCTGCTGCAGCGGATATTCCGCTGCAACTGCGGACAGCTCTCGATAAGGTTGCGTTTCTTCCGTTCGCACTCGCACTCGACAAATGGCGTTGGGAGGTTTTCTCTGGCGAGATCAAGCCGGCCGATTACAACAAGGCCTGGTGGACGCTGCGCGAGAAGTATCAGGGCGTAGCGCCGCCGGTCGAGCGTAGCGAGACGGACTTCGATGCTGGCGCAAAGAACCACATCCCGACGAATGTGCCTTATGCGCGGTATTTCCTGGCCCGTATCTATCAATTTCAGTTTTACAAGGCTATGTGCGATGCCAGTGGTTACAAAGGGCCGCTGAACCGGTGCAGTTTCTATGGATCAAGAGCCGCCGGCGACAAGCTGAACAGGATGCTTGAGGCCGGCCAATCACAGCCCTGGCAGCAGACACTAAAGGAGATGACCGGGACCGACCACTTAGATGCTCAGCCAATGCTGGACTACTTCGCTCCGCTGTATGCGTGGCTTAAAGAGCAAAACAAGATGCAGGCTAACCGATAACGAGCTCGAATTCGAAAAAGCTGAGCAGAATTGCTCACTTTCCGGCCGAATAACAGCCGGCAGGCGAGTTGTTGCGGGTGTATGCTTGAAGGAGTATCTGTTTCTCCTCCTCGCCTTCGGCAATCCAGGCTTCGCTCCAGACGAGCACCGTTCAAGGACGCTAACCTACGATTGGAGTTGCCATGGTCCTCATCAAGAAATGCGACGTGAAGAGCTATTTCGCTGCCCGCCGCACCAAGCTCCGGCTGCAGAGGAACGAAGCGAATCTTCCTGATGCGACCGGGTTTTCCCGGAATGAGAGCCTTCACCTCGATACGGATGCAACCAAGCAGGTTGAGGACGAAGGCCAGCGAATTTCTTCAGTCGGCGCCGGGACGCTTCAAGCGGGCATCGCCCGATAAACAGACAGCATCTGGCGCATCCCCCGCTGTTCGAATGAACGTCCAGAAAATCCATTCCCTTCCAGCATCATGATGCGAGCTTCTCGCCTTCTCGAACAAGTGTATCCGCAGCCAATTTGCTTTGATTGGCATCCGAACGGTTTACACAAGTTGAGCCGAGCCAAGGCCGCATAGCATGGGGTGGTGCCCCCAGAATACAGGCGCATTTGGTAAGCGACGAAAGCGCACTCGAAAGCAGGACTCATTGTCGTTACCAGAAATAATGCAAACAAAGAACGGGCTGGATCAGTCCAGGCAAGAATCGTTCCCGGCTGGATGGAGAGCCCTTAATTTGCCTTTGCCGACGCGCATTGCCTTTATTGGGAATTATCTTCCGCGTGAATGCGGCATCGCGACTTTTACCACAGATTTGTGTACTTCGATCGCAACTGAATACGGTGAGGAGCTACTGTTCGCAATCCCCGTAAACGATCCCGATTCAAGCTACGAGTACCCGAAGCAAGTTCGATTGGAACTTGAGCAAGAAGACCTTTCGTCGTATGAAAGGGCCGCAGATTTTCTAAATTTCAATGGCAACGACTTGGTTTGCCTGCAGCATGAATACGGAATCTATGGCGGCCGCGCTGGCCGGCATATTCTGGCCTTGCTGCGCAAACTGAAGATGCCGCTGGTGACTACGCTGCATACCGTCCTGCGCGAGCCCGATCCCGATCAAAGGCTCGTGCTTGAAGAGATTGCGCAACTCTCCGATCGGCTGGTTGTGATGAGCCAACTGGCGTCTGAGATGCTGCGGGAAGTGTACGCGGTACCGGCCGGAAAGATTGATGTGATTCCGCACGGCGTGCCGGAGATGTCGTTCATGGATCCGAACTTTTTCAAGGACAAGTTTGGTACCGAAGGCAAGTCAGTGCTTCTGACTTTCGGACTCCTTTCACCTAACAAAGGCATTGAGAATGTCATACGCGCCATGCCGGCTATTCTTGCGGCACATCCGAACCTGGTCTATATCGTTTCCGGAGTGACTCATCCACATATCCGGCGCCGTGAAGGAGAGCGCTATCGCGAGGGTCTGCGAGAGCTTGCCGAGCAACTTGGCGTCTCCGATCAGTTGATCCTGAACAATCACTTTGTAAGTGCGGAAGAATTGGTGGAGCAGGTAGGCGGAGCGGATATTTATATTACCCCTTATCGGCAGGAAGCGCAGGTAGTTTCCGGAACGCTGGCAATCGCGCTGGGCGCAGGAAAGGCGATTGTTTCCACACCTTATTGGCACGCCAAGGAGTTGCTCGCGGAAAAGCGAGGCATCATTGTTCCTTTCGACCATCCCGAATCAATTGCGAAGGCTGTTTCGGCATTGCTTGAGAACGATGCGGAACGGCATGCAATGCGAAAGCGAGCCTACCTGTACTCGCGCGGCACCACATGGCCGAAGACGGCGCATGCCTACATGGCAAGCTTTCAGCGTGCACGCTTTGAGAGGTCATTACGGCCAAGGGCTGCTCAACAGTTGAACGCAACGATTGGCTCTGCATTTTCTCTTGACCGACTGCCGGAGTTGAATACCGGTCATTTGCTGGCCATGACCGACGACACCGGGATCTTGCAGCACGCGATCTTCTCGGTGCAGAACCCATGCGAGGGATATACTACCGACGATAACGCCCGAGCTCTTGTCGTGTCATCGCTTCTGGATGAGATTTCTGCGCAACAGGGCACATATTCCCATGCCAATCTTTCACGCCGCTATCTTTCCTTCCTCTGGCTTGCGTTTAACTCGGGGGCAGGGCGGTTCAGAAATTTTCTAGGCTATGACCGTAAATGGCTGGAAGACGTGGGCTCTGAAGACAGCCATGGAAGATCGCTGTGGGCATTGGGGTCGGTGCTCGGCCACTCGCAGGATGTCGGATTACGCGGCGCCACGGGAAGACTCTTCGAGGCTGCTGTACCAGCCACGCTGACGTTCAGCAGTCCGCGCGCCTGGGCGTTCAGCATCCTGGGAATGCAAGCATATCTTGATTGGTTCCCTGGGGACAGGGCCATCCAGAATATCCGCAACACTCTTGCCGACCGTTTGCTGGACATCTATGAGCGCACGCAGACTAAAACCTGGCATTGGTTTGAGAGAAGCCTTTCTTACTCGAATGCGAGATTATCGCAGGCGCTCATTCTTGCTGGATGGCGCAGCGGAAACAAGAGAATGGTTGCGGCGGGAATGGAATCGCTGGAGTGGCTTGTGGCTGCCCAGCACAGGGAAGATTCGGAAACGTTTGTTCCGATAGGATCGAATGGTTTCTACACGGAGGGGGAAGAGCAAGCGCGATTCGATCAACAGCCTGTGGAAGCATGCGCGACCGTTGCCGCCTGCCTCGAGGTATACAGGCTATCCAACGAGACGCGCTGGTTCGACGAAGCCCAGAATGTTTTTCGTTGGTTTCTTGGTAAAAATGATTTGCAGGTGGCGCTCTACGACGCGTCAACGGGTGGATGTCGAGATGGTCTTCATCCCGATCGTGTAAATGAGAATCAGGGAGCTGAGTCGACGCTCTCCTTTCTAATGGCTCTGCTTGACTTGCAGAAGGCCACATCAACAAAAGCAGAAGCAACGTACCTTGAAATGAGTGCCACATCTTGAAAATAGATACAGTTTTGGATCCTGCTCAAGAAGGGGCAGAACACGAGCGCAGCGAAAGAAGGTTATCTCTCCACCCTCCGCTCTTCACGCGCCATCCTGGAAATCCCATCCTTGGACGCGAACTGTGGCCGTATCCGATCAACAGCGTCTTCAATGCGGGGGTAGTGCGTTTAGGGGACGGAGACACATTGCTCTTGTGCCGCATTGAAGACCGTCGCGGCCTTTCGCATTTGTGTGCGGCTCGCTCCGCAAATGGGATCGACGGATGGCGTATCGACCCGGAGCCGACGCTCGTGGGCAATCCTCAGGAGTTTCCCGAGGAGATATGGGGTATTGAAGATCCTCGCATCACTTACGTTCCTGAACTTGAGCAGTACGCGATTGCTTACACCTCGTTTGCGAAGGGCGGCCCTGGAGTCTCGCTGGCATTGACGAAAGACTTCAAGTCATTTGAGACGTTTGGCGTGATCATGCCGCCTGAGGATAAGGATGCCGCGTTGCTGCCGCGCAGGATCGGCGGCCGCTGGGCGCTGATCCATCGCCCTGTTACACCGCTGGGCGCCCACATGTGGATCTCGTATTCGCCGGATTTGAGACATTGGGGAAGTCACAAGATCATGCTTGAGGCGCGCCGCGGAGGATGGTGGGACGCGAACAAAATCGGACTATGTTCTCCGCCGATCGAGACCGCGAAGGGGTGGCTGACGATCTATCACGGCGTGCGGCAAACTGCGTCCGGCAGCATCTATCGTCTGGGCCTGGCGCTCTTTGATCTTGAACGTCCCGATGTGTGTCTGCAACGCAGCGACTCATGGATGTTTGGCCCGGAAGCACCTTACGAACGGGGCGGCGATGTTCATGATGTTGTATTTCCGTGTGGGCAAACCATTGGCGCGGATGGCGACACCATTCACCTGTACTACGGAGCGGCAGACACCTGCATGGCGTTGGCTACCGGCAGCATTCGTCAACTGCTTTCCTGGCTGGAAGCAAATTCAAACATTGATCAGGGGAGTGGTCTATCGGTTACTCGATGACCCTCAAAGAGGAACCAGCATGAGCGGCATCAACTTGAATTGGCCTTCATGGGCTCCACGCCTGTTGTGGACGTGGAGCAAATGCCCCCGCTGCAATTCCATTCAATTCAAGCCTGCCGAGCTGCGCCCATTCGATCCTCTTCTCGGACTTCTTGCATTGCATCCAGTGCGATGCATGTTCTGCTGGCGGCGATACTACCTGATTACCCTGCGCGGGGTAGTCAAGGCCTGACTCCCCTGATACAGCCATAGTCGCGCCGCGCGGGTCGCGTCGGGGGATGGGATATCTCATCCCGATGCGTTCGCAGAACTTCGCGGAAGCCGTTTACGCTTTCGTCACAAGAAAAGTACTTCTGCGGTTGATCGACTGGCCAGCGTCTCGGCCGGGGAGCGGACGAGGGCTGCGCCTGGGCGTGCTTGCCTTTTCCTGTATTGCAGCCATACAAGAACTTTCATTCGACTTACCTTGGCCAGTTTGGTACGATTCCGCTTGGAATATCTTCGCTGCGCTTGGCTCGTGTCGTTGTAACTCAACAGGATGAATCTTCGGGCAACCTTCAATTTTATCTGCGCATCGCCAGGGATTTTGGATTGCTTTCTCGAAAGCGAATCAGGTGAAATCGCCAATTTTCATCCGCCAATTCGTGGCAGTAGCGGGAGCCCTCGGCTCCGGTGGAGCGTGGGCTGCGGCATCTCCTTCGACCTCAATTTTCTCCACGGCTTCCACGCCAGCGCGCGAGGTGAATGAGCTATCCCTGTTTGTGCTTACCATCACGGGGATCATCTTTTTGGGGGTCAGTGGCCTCCTGATTTACGCGTTGATTCGTTTCCGTGCCCGGCCAGACGACCAGACCGAACCGCCGCAGGTGTTTGGCAGCGTGCAAATCGAGCTTGCCTGGACCATCATTCCGATTCTCATCATTGTTGTGCTATTTCTTGGCACAGCGCGCGTTCTCTTTTCTGTGCAGGACGCGCGTAAGCCCCGCTCGGCGCTCGATGTAACAGTTGTCGGCCACCAGTTCTGGTGGGAGTTCCGTTATCCGCAATACAACGTCGTCACCGCCAATGAATTGCATGTTCCGGTGAGCAGTTCGAAAGCGCCACGTCCCACATTTATGAAGTTGACGTCGGCTGACGTGATTCACAGCTTCTGGGTGCCGCAACTCGCAGGCAAAACAGACCTGTTGCCGAACCGCGTGAACGAGATGTGGATCGATCCCCAGCAGCCCGGACTCTATGTGGGCCAGTGCGCTCAATTCTGCGGACCGCAACACGCGAAGATGCTGCTGCGGGTATATGTTGACACACCGGAGCAATTTCAAAAATGGCTGGATGAACAGCAGAAGGCCCAGGCTGAAATACCAAGCGGAATCTCCGGGGCAGCGGTTCGACCTAATCCAGGCTCTGCCGCGACCACGAACGGTCTGGGGTCCGATTCACCGGTTACACGCATCGAGGGATCCTCGACACCGCCGGTGATGCCGCAAGACATTGCTGCGCACAGCGGACAAATCGTGTTTGAGCAGCAGGCATGCATCAACTGCCACACAGTCGCAGGAACAGTCGCGAATGGGAGGTATGGACCTGACCTTACACATCTAATGAGTCGCGCGACATTAGCAGCAGGGGCAATTTCCAATACACCTGACCATCTGAAGGCCTGGATCGGCGATCCAAGCCAGATCAAACCAGGCTCCTTGATGCCTGCCATGCATTTGACTGAGCGGCAGAATGCGCAGATAACTGCCTATCTGCTTACGTTGAAGTAAGTGGGGTGGGAGAAGCTGATGGATACATCGAGCATACCGGTGGCGGCAGGAGTCGAAGCGGGGCTGGACAAGTCCCCGCTGCAAGGGACACGCGGCACCTATCTTGAAACCGTCCATAGCTGGGTGGTTACTGTCGATCACAAGAAGCTGGGCATTCTTTACATCGCGTATGCGTTGCTTTTTCTGGTGATCGCCGGAGTGGAGGCGCTGCTGATTCGCATTCAACTAGCGCTGCCCCATAACACCTTTATCACTCCCATGACATACAACCGCCTGTTCACCATGCATGGCACGACCATGGTGTTTCTGGTCGGCATGCCGATCTTGTTCGGGTTCGGTAATTACCTTATCCCGTTGATGATTGGTGCTCGCGACATGGCTTTTCCGCGGCTCAACGCTTTCAGTTTCTGGATCAGTGCATTCGCGGGGCTGCTGCTCTATTACAGTTTCATCGGCGGAGTCGGATTGGCTGGTACTGGCTCGGCGCCTGATGTCGGCTGGTTTGCGTATGCACCGCTCACCGAACGAGCTTTCTCACCTGGCCACACCATCGATTATTGGGCCGTGGCGATCCTTGCGAGCGGAATTGGCAGCATTGGCACATCCATCAACATTATTGCCACTGTCTTTTGCATGCGGTGCAAAGGAATGACGCTGCTGCGCATGCCTCTGTTGCCCTGGCTCTATGCGACAGTATCCTTCCTGGTGCTGGTTGCGGTGGGCCCATTGACCGCCGCACAGGCAATGCTGATGATTGATCGCTATCTCGGAGGCCATTTCTTTGACACACAGGCCGGCGGCTCGGCGATTTTGTGGGCACACTTTTTCTGGATCTTCGGTCATCCGGAAGTGTATGTATTGGTTCTTCCCGCATTCGCATTCGCAAATGAAATTATCCCCGTGTTCTCGCGTAAGGCCATCTTCGGTTATCCAGCCATGGTCGCGGCTTCGGTCGGCATAGGCTTTATCAGCCTGGGGGTGTGGGCGCATCACATGTTCACCATCGGCATGACCTCGTTTGGCAATGCATTTTTCACGCTGTCGACGATGCTGGTTTCAATTCCGACGGGTATCAAAACCTTCAATTGGCTCGCGACCATTTGGGGCGGGAGAATCCGTTTTGAAACCCCTATGTTGTTTTCTGTTGCCTTCCTTTTCCAATGGCTAATTGCCGGGCTTACGGGAATCATGCTTTCCGTGTCTGCATGGAACTGGCAGTTGCATAACTCCTATTTTGTGGTTGCGCACTTTCACTACGTACTTGTCGGCGCAATTCTTTTCATGATTTTCGCGGCGTTCTACTACTGGTATCCAAAGATGACCGGTCGAATGCTAAGCGAGAGGCTGGGCAAGTGGCACTTCTGGCTGCTGGTGATCGGTTTTCACCTTACATTTGACGTGATGCACATTCCAGGACTCCTTGGAATGCCTCGGCAGATTTACACGTACGAGCCCGATCGCGGATGGACCACATTGAATCAAATCATTTCGGCGGGTGCTGCGATCCAGGCAATCGCCATTCTCATTTTCGTTTACAACCTGGTGCACTCCTATTTCTACGGCGAGGCAGCCGGCCCGGATCCTTGGGATGCCTGGACACTTGAATGGTCAACGCCCTCTCCACCTCCGTCCTACAACTTTGCAGTAGATCCGGAAGTTGCGAGCCGACGCCCGCTGTGGGACCTGAAGCATCCAGAGGACCCCGACTCTGCCTATGAGTAGGCCAACGAGGAAGATATGAGCACGATCCCCTTAGAGCGCGTTGAGAACGGTGCATCGTGGATTTTGCCCTCGCGCGGCGTCGTCGCGATGGCCAGCCTCATCACGGCCGAGTCTGCCATCTTCAGCATTTTTGTTGTTGCATATCTTTACTATCTTGGCCGAGACGTGACAGGCCCCACGCCGAAGCAAGTGCTTGATCTTCCGATTTTCGGCACGGTCTGCCTGCTTTCGAGCAGTTTCTTCATCTGGCTTGCAGAGAGAGCCATTGAACATGGGAGGATGAAGGCTTTCACCCTATGGTGGAGCGTTACTATTCTGCTGGGTACCACTTTTCTCGCCGATACCGGCATTGAATGGCACAAGCTGATCGTGCACGATCACCTCACCATCAGCACGAATCTTTTCGGAACAACCTTCTACTCCCTGGTCGGATTACACGCAACGCACGTGGTGGCGGGTTTGTTGATGATGCTGGTGGTATTTGCATTTTCTTTGACGCAACATCTTCGGCCTGCACATGCTGACCGCGTCAAGGTTCTGGCACTTTACTGGCATTTTGTCGATGCGGTGTGGGTAGTTGTCTTTACTGTTGTCTACGTGGTGGGCCGATGACTGAACCTCACTCCCCAATGAGAGCCGAACTTGACGGCGGTGAGATGCGTAACCGCTCGATTCATTTGCCGGCGCCGACTGCCTGGCCCATTTTGCTGGCGCTTGGATTGACACTGATCTTCGCTTCCTTTGTAACCAATCTCGCTATCGGCGCGCTGGGACTTTTACTCACCATTGTTTCCAGCGTCGGCTGGTTTCGCGATGTTCTGCCTCATGAGGCGCATGAGGAAGTCGAAGTCACAGATGAATTCATCCTCCTTCTTCCAGCCCATGAGAAGGTCGCGCGCATCCAGATGGACGAGACGCATCGCGCGCAACTCCCCCTCGAGACATTCTCAATCTCCAGCGGCATTAAGGGCGGAATCGCCGGTGGTATCGCCATGGTGATTCCCGCAGAGATCTACGGGATTGTGCGGTTTCACAGCATTTGGTACGTCGTGAACCTGCTCGGCGGCGCAGGCGTCGGCAACTGGGTCAATCCCAGCATTGAAGAAATGAAGCACTTTCGATTCACTGCTTTCGTTACGGCCAACATCATCCAGGGAGCGACTACATTGCTCGTCGGTCTACTCTATGGCGCAATGTTGCCGATCTGGCCCAAACGCCCAATTCTATTGGGTGGTCTGATTGCGCCGGTTATCTGGACGGGTCTTTTATATAGCACTTTAGATATGGTGAATCCATTTCTGGCACAGAGAATCGACTGGTGGTCGTTTGCCGCATCGCAAGTCATCTTTGGTCTGGTCGCCGGGTACACAGTCACGAAGCTCGGGAGAATCAATCGGCTTGCTCAAGTGCCTCTCTCTGTGAGACTCGGAGTGGAGACAGCGGGCATGCACGGGGAGCAGCAAGGAAACGAGCCCAAGTCATGAGGTCACAGCACATCGCCGCGAGCATGTTGGGGCTGGCGTTTCTTTTTCTCTCCGGCTGCGATCTGCCCGGCCGCCCCAAGCCGGGGCCAGAGGTGCCACGGCCGGATGCAGTGATGGCGTTTGACACCTTGTATGGAGAGAACTGCTCCGGCTGCCACGGAGCGAATGGCGAACATGGAGCTGCCACTGACCTGGCAAACCCTGAATATGAGGCGTTGATCGATGATTCGTCTCTCCGCGACGTGATCGCAAATGGAGATGATGGCACTTTGATGCCCGGCTTCGGCACACGAGCCGGAGGAACCCTCACGGACGCGCAGATCGATGCGCTCGTTCAGGGCATGCGCGCGCGATGGAGGAAGCCGAATGCTTTTGGAGGGCAGACGCCGCCGCCTTACAAACCTGCTCATCCTGGCGACATAACTAAAGGGCAGTCGGTATACGAAGAAGCGTGCGCTCGTTGCCACGGAGTTGTGGGTAAGCAGCCAGGACAAGCAGGGTCGATTCTGGATGGATCATTTCTTGCGCTTATCAATGAGCAGATGGTGCGCACAACCATCATCGCTGGGCGGCCCGACATCGGCGAGCCCGATTGGCGAGGACACATCCCTGGCCGTCCAATGACCGACCTGGAGATCGCGGATGTGAGCGCCTGGCTGATTGCGCAAAGGTCCGTATCTCCGGGTCAACCGTATCCGAGTGTAAATCGCACGTCGGAGCCACCTGGAGACGCGCAGCCGAAAGCCACGACGTCGAGCTCTCATTGACCGACATTGGCAGGAAGGGAGGACAGATTATGGACGAAAGACTACCGCCGCCGAATCCGGAGGATCCGGCGAAGCGCCTTGAAGCGGAGCGCGTGACTCGGCGAACTTTCCTTATGAAAGTTGGAATTGCGCTGAATGCCGTTGTGGCTCTGGCAATCGCTACGCCGGTGGTCGCGTATATGCTGGGCCCCGTGATCCGCCGAAGGGAATATTTGCAGTGGACATCCATCGGCAATGCGTCCGATTTTCCTCCCGGCCAAACCAAGCTCGTAGCATTCCGCAATCCTTTTGCCGACCCGTGGGACGGCGAAACCGCCAATATTCCGGCCTATGTGCGTTGTTCTGCACCCGGAGATTACACCGTCTTTGCGATCAACTGCGCACACCTTGGCTGTCCAGTGCGGTGGTTTTCTGAGTCGCAGCTCTTCATGTGTCCCTGTCACGGTGGCATCTACTATGCCGATGGCAGCCGCGCCTCTGGACCACCGGAACGAGGGTTGTTTACCTATGAAGTGAAAGTGGAAGCTGGAAAGTTGATGATTAACGCCGGCCAGATTCCCACGCTGCAGAACCGCGCCAGTACGGGACCGTGCCCGTCAGCGCCCGCTTCTAATCCTCCTGCGCTCGTTACAAGGATCGAGTCATGCCCTGGTACAAACGCGTCTACGATTGGCTAGAACAGCGCCTTCAACTTGAAGGACCGCTCAAGGAAGCAGCGCTGCACCCGGTGCCGAGGAGCACTGCAAGCTGGTGGTATGTCTTCGGCAGCGCAAGCCTGGTGCTGCTCATCCTTCAGATTGTTACGGGCATCCTGCTCGCCCTGGTTTATATACCATCCGCGGCTAACGCGTGGAATTCACTGCAAATTCTGAATCATGACCTGCCATTGGGGTGGTTTCTGCGCGCGATGCATGGCTGGGGATCGAATTTCATGGTCGCCGTGGTGCTGATCCACATGGCACAGGTTTTCCTCTTTGGCGCATACAAGTTCCCTCGCGAACTCACGTGGATTCTTGGCGTATTCATGTTATTGATGACTCTCGGCATGGCGTTCACCGGGCAGGTGCTGCGCTTTGACCAGGACGCTTATTGGGGTCTCGGCATTGGCGCTTCCATCATGGGCCGCGTTCCCTTTATCGGTGGCCAACTGGTTCACCTCATGCTTGGCGGTCCCATCATCAACGGCTCCACGCTGACAAGATTTTTCGCGTTGCACGTTTTCATCATTCCCGGTACGCTGCTGGCCTTCACAGGACTTCATGTGTGGATGGTGTTGAAGCTCGGAATCAACGAGTGGCCAATGCCGGGACGAATTGTTCGCCGGGACACGTATATCCACGAGTACAACGAGCTAGCTCATAACGACGGAATACCCTTCGTGCCCGGCGGGGTTTGGAAGGATCTGATCTTCTCCGCAGCGATTCTGTTTGCTGTTGCGGTCTGCGCTGCACTGTTTGGGCCCTACGGTCCCAAGGGTGTTCCCGATCCTACGATAATTGCGACGGTGCCCAAGCCGGATTTTTTCTTCCTGTGGATCTATACAGTTCTTTCGTTTCTTCCACCCGATCTTGAGACGCCATTTCTACTGCTGATTCCGCCCATTGCCGTTGCCATTCTCATTGCTCTGCCCTTCGTCGCAGGTGTGGGAGAGAAGAGCTGGTGGCGTCGCCCAGTAGCCGTTTTTTCTCTGATGTTCATCGCCATCTGCTGGGGAGTCTTCACGGAACTGGGCACATATACACCATGGAGTCCTCAGATGGATGCGTGGAGCGGCGCAGTGATTCCCGTCGATTATCTGCGCGGGCGTACTCCACTGGAGCGGCAAGGCGCAAATGTGCTCCAGGAGAAGCAGTGCCGCAATTGTCACTCGATTGGTGGCTTGGGAGGCCAGCGCGGACCTTCGCTCGATAGTGTGGCCGTTCGACTGACGGAAGATCAGATGATTCGCCAGGTTCTCCTTGGCGGCGGCAATATGCCCGCTTATGGAGGCGCATTGTCACCTTCGGAGACGACCGCCCTTGTGCGTTTTCTCGAAACTCTGCACCCTGACGATCAGCCGGCGGCGAGTGACGCTTCGCGGAGGGTGGTGGGGCAGGAGCGCGTTCCAGACAACTCCCCGGTGAAGCGAGCGAACGGCCTGACGGCAGTTCACTAGTCAGGGCCTGTTCCGTAGTAGTAGAGGCTTCAATGTTGCTGCACTGCGCTATCACCGATGCCGGGACTTTGGCCGATACGTTCCCAACAGGAATTCTGCGGGCGTGGTCCTTTCCGCTCGTACCGTTTGTTGGCCTCATCATCCCATGCTTCCTCTACCTGCGCGGCTGGCGCGCGGCGAACCGCACGCGT